>JACCDX010479408.1_pt1 | contig 41809 bp, 36 predicted proteins | sample 7449681 | NCBI WGS metagenome assembly JACCDX01 (sample SAMN15323450, study PRJNA562643) | freshwater metagenome | isolation source: river surface water | place: USA:Blue River Watershed | collected 2017-08-18
CGCATTCGAAGGCGGTGAAGGCACCGGCAAATCAACTCAGTCACAACTTCTAGCAAAGTGGTTAGAACAAGAGGGTGAAACCGTTGTTTTGTCTCGCGAACCCGGTGGCACTGAACTCGGAAAAGATTTGCGCAAGATTCTTCTCGGCCACGAGACGGGTGTAATCAGTCCACGCGCCGAAGCGCTCTTGTATGCAGCTGATCGTGCACACCACGTCTTCTCTGTCATCCGCCCAGGACTTGATCGCGGAGACGTTGTCATTACCGACCGTTACTTCGATTCATCTGCTGCATATCAAGGTGCAGGTCGCGTACTTAATCCATCAGAAGTCGCACGCATCTCGCGTTGGGCTACCGAAAGCTTGTATCCAACCCTGACAATTCTTATCGATGTTCCAGCCACCATCGGCCTTGCCCGACTTAAATCCCTTGATCGCCTAGAGGCCGAACCAACTGAATTCCACGAACGTGTTCGTCAAGAGTTCCTGCAAATTGCAATGATGGATCCCGAAAGATATCTAGTTGTCGATGGCACACAGACAGTTGAAGAGATCCACTCAGAGATCATCGCTCGCGTTGCAGAACTTCCCGCACTCAAGCGCAATGCAGAAGGCCCTCAAACAAAGAAGATCTTGCGCCCCATCCGCATTGCAACTACTGCTGTATCTCGCGCAACACACTCTGTTGGATCGAAAAAGAAGAAATAAATGTCATCCGTCTTTGATGACCTCGTAGGTCAAGAACACATCATCGAAATTCTCAAAGGTGCAGTTGCCGCCAGTCGCACCGGCCAAGAATCACAAGAAATGACACATGCCTGGGTCTTCACTGGCCCACCTGGTTCAGGTCGCTCATCTGCGGCAGTCGCATTCGCCCAGGCACTTATCTGCCCCAACAATGGGTGTGGCACCTGCAGCGATTGCCGCTCGGCAGCTTCTAGTGGCCACCCCGATGTCGAGATCATCCGCACCGAAGGCTTATCTATCAAGGTCGAAGAGGTCCGCGAGCTTCTGACCCGCGTGGCATGGGCGCCATCTATGGGCGGTTGGCGCGTAGTCGTTATGGAAGATGCCGACCGCCTTACCGAATCTGCCGCTAACGCACTTCTTAAAGCAATCGAAGAACCCGGCACACGCACCGTCTGGCTCCTTTGCGCACCAACTCTGCACGATGTTCTTCCCACCATTCGCTCACGTTGTCGCCACCTGCAACTGCGTACACCTTCACTTGCCGCAGTCACCAATGTCCTTATCAACCGAGACAAGATCGCACCGGCCATGGCCGACTTCGCAGCTCGCGTTTCACAAGGCCACATTGGTCGCGCAAAGTATTTAGCTCTCAACGAAAACGTGCGCAGCAACCGCACGCGCATCATGCAGTTGCCACTTCAGCTCGGCTCACTTGCTGCAGCGTTCCAAGCGGCTCAAACTCTCGTTGATCTTGCAACCACCGAAGCCAACTCAGCATCAGAAGAACGTGATGAAAAAGAGATTGAGAAGCTACAAGAAGCCTACGGAAAAGGTGCAACCGGTCGCGGAATGGCAACCGGTGGATCAAAAGCTGTTAAAGAGTTGGAGAAAGAACAGAAGTCACGTTCTACCCGAATGGTCCGCGACTCCATCGATGGAGCGCTCCTTGATATCGCAACTTTCTACCGCGATGTGATGATGGTCCAATCCGGCAATACCGAGTCCATGATTAACACCGATATGCGTGAGCAAATCGAAAGCTATGCTGCAAAACATCCAGCAAGTTCCACTATCTCCAAGATCAACGCAATCATGGATGCTCGCACCAACCTTTCTCACAATGCAGCACCTCTTGTTACCTGCGAAGCTCTGATGTGCCGACTGGCTAAGCAGTAGATGCAAACTTTCTCTACATCACCATTTAAATATCTCTTCACTCGCACCGGCAAAATCGCAGCACTGTCAACAGCGCTCGCACTCCTTGTACTCTCATTTACTTCCTACGCACAATCAAAACCTGAATACCCAAAGACCCTATCTGGTTACTACGCACAAGAAATCAACTGGAAGAACTGCCGCCAAGATTTCAAATGCGCCACCTTGGCAGTCCCTATTGACTACAAAAACCTGTCTACCGGCACCTTTGAGATTGCCCTGCTCAAATATGAGGCCAGAACAAGTAAAAAACTAGGTAGCCTCATCGTTAACCCGGGCGGCCCGGGCGGATCAGGCGTTGATTACGCCTACGCCGCCGAATACATCTTCAGCCCCGCAATCCTCGACCGCTACGACATCGTCGGCTTCGACCCCCGCGGAGTCTCTCGCAGCGCACCTATTCGATGCCTGACCGATAAAGAACTCGATGCCAATAACAATTCTGATAGCAAGCCTGATAATGAGAAAGAATTCAAACAGATTCTTATCGATACAAAGAAATACGTCGAGAAATGTAAATCAAAGAATAAATATTTAACTTCATACAGCACGACAAACGTAGCTCGAGATATGGATATTTTGCGCGAAGCACTTGGTGATAAGCAACTAAATTACATGGGTAAGTCATATGGCACATACCTCGGAACTCTCTACGCACATTTCTTCCCAGATAAAGTTGGCCGAGTTGTTCTAGATGGCGCAGTAGATCCGACTATTTCGAACTTCGAGCAGTCTCTTACTCAAGCTGTCGGCTTTGATCATGCGTTCTCATCTTTCGCAAAAGATTGCAACAAGAAAGCCGACTGTCCTCTGCCAGCAGGTGAAGGAGCTGCAATCGCTCAGATGCAGAAACTCTTTGAAATTGCCGCCAAGAAACCACTGCCGACAAAGAGCTCAAAGAGAACATTAAGTGAAACAATGATGGTCCTGGGCACTGCATCTGCCATGTATGAGAGCGAAACGGGTTGGCCCAAACTTCGGAAAGCAATCGCGCAAGGACAAAAGGGCTATGGAGATGAATTTCTTAAGCTCGCAGATGAATACACCGGGCGACAGCCCGATGGAAGTTACCCAAACAACGAGTTTGACTCGGGTGCGGTAATTGATTGTTTAGATGTTGACGAGCCACGCAAAGTTGTACAGATTAAGCGCGATGCAGAGGTGTTTGCAGAAGAAGCTCCGCTTTTTGGTCCCTACCTGGCCTACGGTGGACTTACATGTAAATACTTTGGGCAGTCGCAAGTAGAGCGCATCGCTCCAGCAAAGACAATCAATCCAATAGTTGTCATCGGCACTACGGGAGATCCAGCTACCCCGTATGAATGGGCGCAAGGACTCAACAAAGTGCTAACCAATTCAGTACTTGTTTCCCTCGCCGGTGAAGGCCATACCGGCCAAGGACAGGGCAATACCTGCATCGACGACCAAATTGATGATTTCTACCTCACAGGAAAAGTACCAAGCACCTCAACCTGTAATTGACGGTGGTCATGGGCACCCCTGCCAATGGTGCAGAATTCCACCATGCGTCTAGACCATGTTTCATACGTGACTTCCCATGACCAGCTAGCTGACACTGTGCAGAGACTTGGCGCTCGCCTTGGAAGCACATTTGTCGACGGTGGAATTCACCCGCGCTTCGGCACACGCAACTTCACTGCATCACTTAAGAATGGTCAGTACATCGAAGTTGTATGTCCTCTTGACCACCCGGCCACAGAACAAACTCCTTGGGGCAAGGCAGTGTCCAAGAAAGCAAGTGAAGGTGGTGGATGGTTTACGTGGGTCTTTAGTACGAAAGATATCGCGCCAATTGCTTCAAGGTTTGGACGGGATGCTATTGAAGGCCACCGCACTCGACCAAACGGATCAGATTTAAAGTGGAAGCAAATCGGGGTTAAGGAAATTGCAGATACTCGCGAGTTCCCTTTCTTTATTCAATGGCTTTCGGTCGATCATCCATCACAAGATGGAATGCCTTTGGCAGAGATTGAAAAGATTGTAATCGCAGACAAGGACCAGCTTGCTGATTCTTGGTTTAAGGAAGAGATTCTGGCCTCTCTAGGAGATGTCCAGATTGAATGGGTTGACCCGTCAACAAATGATGACCAATCAGGAATTGTTGCCGTACACCTCTCAACCCCAAGTGGCGTTGTAATTCTTGACTAGAATTTAATTAAAGACTTGTTATCGCATCCACGATTCTTGAAGCTCCACTCAAATCAATAAAATTGTTGTTAGCTATTTTGATTTCACTTCGAACCACTGGATCAGAAATAAGACTTTGAATTGTCTTAGCATCTATTTTCCAAGAGCCCGTAGTGGTTCGTTCCCCAATTTGCTTAGCAACCTGTAACTCTTTGAGGGCTCGGTAATAGGGTTGTTGGTTTTCAACGGAGCAGGCAATCCCCACAGGGATTTCACGAGCTACTATCTCGAGACTAGATGTACTGGCGGTCGTAAAAACTAAATCAGCTTGATCTAATTCAACGTCTAGTAATGGCCCAAACTCGAATACTCTAAATCTCGAATCATCTCTCTCTATTTTTTGGAAAGCAGAAGAAAAAAATGAAACTTTAGTGAACCCAGGCAAAGGAGAAAGAATTCTGCTCATTTCCTGTGCGAATCCGAAGGCATCAGCACCGCCACCAAAAACCACAACGTTCTCGACATGATTATCAAAAGATGGCAAACGTTTCCTAATTGATTTTCTTAACGGTATGAATTTTGACCCAAAAATTAGATTGCTGCGATCTCCATGAAACCAATTGCATTCAAGACCAGGGTGAATGTATAGATCAGCTTTTTGCGGAGGAGTAGCTTCGTCAACGATCGCAATTGTCGCGAGCCAATTGTTGCGCTCGAGTAAGTCACCTTGAGCTGCTTCTGAATATGAATCGATTATGAGTAAATCAGAATCGCTTATTCCAGTGAAGTTAGCAACCGAACTCACCTGAATGCCAAGAGACGAGAGTCGATCTTCAATCCAGCCGATTCCACCCATAGACCCGACGAAAACACATGAGATGTTTCTAGTGAGCGCTTCTTCAGCGATTGAGGAGCACCTCATCACATGTCCAGTGCCTATGTCTGGAGAAGCATCAGCCCGGAACACGAGTCTCATAGAGGCCAAGGGTATGCTCTCCCATGCAGGTCTCGGAACTACTAGATAGGCGAAAAGTCTAAATGTCACTAATTGACGATTCTTCAATACTCATTACAGGTGGGACTGGCTCCCTTGGAAAAGCCTTGGTGAAGCATTTACTCGAAGAGACCAAAGTTCGCCGAATTGCGATTTTCTCCAGAGATGAACTAAAGCAGCTGCAAATGCGAAAAGAATTTGCAGACGAATCCAGGTTGAGATGGTTTTTAGGCGACATCAGAGATATTGATCGACTAAAGCGAGCTTTTCATTCGGTCGATTTTGTAATTCATGCGGCAGCCTTAAAACAGGTCGATACGGGCGAATACAATCCTATGGAATTTATCAAAACAAATGTCCTAGGTAGCCAAAACGTTATTGATGCTTCCATAGAAACCGGTGTCAAAAGAGTAGTTGCCCTGTCTACCGATAAGGCTTCTTCGCCAATCAACCTGTACGGTGCAACGAAACTCACCGCTGACAAGCTATTTGTAGCGGCAAATAATTACAGCGTTGCTTACGGAACCTGTTTTTCTGTTGTCCGATATGGAAATGTAATGGGAAGCCGAGGCTCAATAATTCCAATCTTTAAAGATCTAGCGAATAGCGGGAATCCGATTCCAATTACAGATTTACGGATGACTAGATTCTTAATTAGTCTTGACCAGGCAGTTAAATTTGTCATTGACTCACTCGAAATGATGAGTGGTGGCGAGTTGTATGTCCCAAAAATCCCAAGCATCAAAATCGTTGACCTGGCGGAGGCGATAGCACCCAATAGCGAAAAAATTGAAATAGGCATAAGACCGGGAGAAAAACTACATGAGGAAATGATCTCGGTTGACGACAGCCGAAGAACTATTTCCCTCGGCTCAAGATACGTCGTCAATCCGGTTATTGCAGATTGGGGATATGAAGTTCCCAAAGGGGAGGCTATGCCGGATGGTCAGGCGTACAGGTCCGATACAAATCAAGACTGGATGTCCAAAGAAGACCTTTCAGAGTACATCCGAGGACTTTAATTTATGATTCCTTACGGGAAACAATCCATTAATGAGTCAGATTTAACTGCGGTTGTCGCGGCTTTAAAGAGTGACTTCCTAACTACCGGACCTCTAGTTTCTGAGTTTGAGGATGCGGTTTCTTCTGTATCAGGTGCCCCCTCAATTGTTGTTAGCTCAGGAACAGCCGCGTTGCATGCGGCGTATGCTGCGATTGGAATTCGCTCAGGTGACGAAGTAATAACACCACCTATTACGTTCGTTGCCACTCAGGCAACCGCTGCTCTCCTGGGCGCAAAAATTGTATTCGTCGATGTATTGCCAGATACCTATAACATCAATCCCGCACTTGTTGAAGAGGCGATTACCCCAAGAACCAAGGCAATTGTCGCAGTGGATTATGCGGGGCATCCAGCGGATCTAAATGAACTTAAAGAGATAGCGACTAAGCATGGGGTTTTTCTGATTGAAGATGCAGCCCATAGCATTAACTCGAAGTATCATGGAAAATCAATTGGATCAATAGCCGACTTAACTACCTTCTCATTTTTCCCAACCAAGAATGTAACAACCGGTGAGGGTGGGGCAATTTCCAGCACCAACAAGGAATTATTGAATCGAGCCCGCAAGTTTTCAAGACAAGGGTTAGTCCGCGAAACTGACAAATTTAAAATTAAAGGGGAGGGGTCCTGGCATCAAGAGGTACATGAATTCGGATTGAATTACAGACTCCCCGACGTTCTTTGTGCACTGGGGATAAGTCAGCTAAAGAGAATTGAGAAATTTAAAGAGAGAAGAAGTGAAATCCACGCTCTTTATCGTGAAGGTCTGAAAGATATTCCTCAATTGCAGCTCCCGACGAAACGAGATTATGTGGAATGTAACTGGCATCTTTTTCCACTACTTACCGCTCCAGATAGAAGACGAGAAACCTTCGATCATTTGAGAAAGAAAGGTATAGGCGTGCAAGTGAATTACATTCCTGCATATCGCCATCCTGTGTTTGCCGATTATGAGATTGAAAGAAGTAAATTTCCCGTGAGCGAAGATTTTTACTCTAGAGAGATCTCTTTACCGCTATTTACCGAGTTGACCGATTCCGAAGTTAATTTTGTGATCGAGTCAATTCGAGAATTGTTCTGAAAAAGCGAATTTCAGCATCACAAAACCAGGGTTGGTCTCGGAAACCTTAAATCCAGAAGAAGTAAATAATTTTATTGAGGGCTGATTTTCTTCACGAACTGTTGCATGGATTTCATCTACTTCTAATAAAGTACGCGCAATTTCTATAGTTGCACTCAACATTAACGACCCAAATCCTAAGTGTCGAAAATCAGAGCTAACGACAATGCTCACTTCGACTGCTCGATTTGAAGGTTTAATCAAATCTAATCTTGTAAATCCAATATCGGTACCCTCATTAGAAAAAATGAGTATCGGTTCGCTTTGAATTTTTGTAACTCGTGCAGCAAACCATGAATTGTGCCGATCAATTGAAATCAATTCTTGGTTGCGAGAAGAGAGCCTTACGGACTCTTCGTTTCTCCAACTCAAAATCTTCGAGGAATCAGATAGTTGTGCAAATCGGTAGCGGATAGACATGTTGCAGGAAGTATACTTATGGCATGAGAAATGATGCTGCCGGAGTGCTATTTATCGCAGAAATTTCGGCAAACCATCTCGGTTCCCTAGAGCGTGCCCGAGAATTAGTGAAAGAAGCTGCTCGCGCCGGTGCGACTGCTGTTAAATTACAAACGTATACCGCAGAAACCATGACACTCGATATCGACGAGTTTTCCGTAAGTGGCGATCATGAACTTTGGGGCGGAAGGCGGTTGTATGACTTGTATAAAGAGGCACATACGCCCTGGGAATGGCATAAGGAACTTTTTGAGTTGAGCAGAGAGCTGGGTTTAATTCCATTCAGCTCTCCATTTGATTTATCTGCTGTTGAGTTTCTAGAATCGCTTGATTGCCCGATGTACAAGATTGCTTCCCTGGAGACAGGTGATCACACGCTTATAAGAGCAGTGGCCAAGACTGGCAAACCTTTGATTATTTCTACTGGGGCTACAGAATGGGAAGAGATTGAAGACCTGGTAAATGTTGTTAAAGAAACAGGCAACGAGAATCTAACTCTCTTAGTGTGCACCAGCTCCTATCCTGCCGTGGCTGCCGACGCACATCTTCGCAGAATGTTGGAGATTCGAGAAAAACTCATGGTTAAAGTTGGGATTTCGGACCACACTCTAGGAATTGGAGTAAGCCTTGCAGCAATAGGGCTGGGAGCGGTTGCAATCGAAAAGCATTTAACCTTAAAGCGAAGCGATGGAGGAGCAGACAGCGCTTTCTCAATGGAACCTTCTGAGTTTCAGAACCTTGTACTGGAAGGAAAAGATGCGTTTGTTTCTCTGGGAAACAGAGCCTGGTCTATCCAAGATTCGGAAAGAGAATCCAGGCGACTTCGAAGATCACTCTATATAGTCAAAGACGTTAAAGCCGGAGATTTACTTACCGTAGAGAATGTTCGCGCTATTCGTCCCGGAGATGGCTGTTCACCCAAATTCCTAGATCAACTCTTAGGAAAACGCTTTTCAATGGACGCAAAAATGGGCACGCCCTTGAGGGTTGAGGATGCACTGTAAATGAGCCCCATTGCCGTGATTCCTGCCAGAGCGGGGAGTAAAAGAATTCCCAATAAAAACATTTTTCCTTTATTGAATAAACCGGCAATAGGATACGCAATTCAAACCGCCATACGTTCAGAACTGTTTTCTGAAGTGTTCGTATCCACCGACTCCCCAGAAATTGCCTCAGTCGCCCAGTCTTTCGGAGCTACAGTCAGAAATTTAAGGGAACCAGAACTATCAGATGATTATGCGACAACAATCGAGGTGATTTCGGGATTTATAGAATCTACCTTGCGTCCTCTGGACTACCCCGATTTTATTTGCTGCATTTACCCAGTCACACCCCTGCTCACAACCCAAAGACTTCAAGAAGGATTTAATTTACTATTGCAATACCCATCCGAATTCATATTTGCGGCACTCCCTACAAATTCATCTCCGGAACGAAATTTCCGCGTCGATACAGATTTTAAAACAATTGGCAGGAAAGAAAGTAATCTAGAGGCCCGAACGCAGGATTTACAACAATATTTTCAAGACGCCGGCCAGTTTTACTGGGGCTCAACAGAGTCTTGGCTAAGTAGAAACTCAATCCTTGGTGCTGATTGTCGAGCCGTCAAACTTAAGAAATATGAAGTCATCGATGTAGATGAGATCGAGGATATGAATCTAATTGAGGCTCTCATGAGGGTGAGCCTTAAGAAGTTCTGATAACCACTTCGAGGGATAAGTAGTAGACTGTAAACCGAGATGAAGGGTAGAAATGAAGCACTGTATTAGATGTTTACTTCCATCCACCAAGCCTGACTTAAGCTTTGATTCAGAAGGCGTATGTTCTGCCTGCAAAGCTTTTGAAAATCGAAGTGTGGTCGACTGGGAAGCTCGCGCCAATGAATTTCATACAATCATGGCGCGTTATTCTCAGAAAGATGGTTCTAATTGGGATTGTATTATTCCAGTGTCGGGTGGGAAAGATAGTACTTATCAAGTCATTAAAGTTCTTGAATTCGGGTACAAACCTTTGTGCGTCACGGCTACAACTTGTGATTTAAGCGAGATTGGGAGACGCAACATTGAAAACATTAAGAACCTTGGGGTTGATTACGTCGAGTTTTCTCCCAACCCCATTGTCAGAAAGAAGTTGAACAACATTGGCTTGCGAACTGTGGGTGACATTTCATGGCCAGAGCATGTAGGGATTTTCACTATTCCGGTAAGGGCTGCTGTCCAGTATCAAGTGCCGTTGATTATTTGGGGAGAAAATAGCCAAAATGAATATGGTGGGCCGGCTGCTGCCCAAGATTCTCCAATACTGAACCGCCGATGGCTTGAAGAATTTGGTGGTCTGCTCGGATTGCGGGTGAATGACCTTCCGGACTCATTTGGAATATCGGCCATAGACCTACTCCCATATACGTATCCATCTGATGAAGAGCTGGCGCGGGTTGGTGTTACTGGAATTTTCTTAGGGCACTATTTCCCTTGGGATGGAATTTCAAATTATTTGATTTCACAAGCCCATGGGTTTGAATCTTTAGGTCATCCGATTGAAGGCTCAATGGTTGACTATGAGAACGTAGATAATTATCAAGCGGGCATTCATGACTATTTTAAGTATCTAAAATTTGGCTTTGGTCGTGCAACCGATCTGGTTTCCACTCACATCCGACGGGGCCGATTGACTAGAAATGAAGGGCTTGCAATCGTTCAGTCCAGAGATGGAATGTATCCGAGCTCATATCTGAAAAAACCTTTAACTGAAATTTTAGGTCACATCGGGATGGATGTTTCTGAATTTGATGCAATTTGCGATCAATTCACAAATAGAGAAATTTTTGAAACTGATTCTAAGGGCACGCTTATAAAGGAAATATCTGGTAGGCCCAGAAAAAGAACAATTTCGAATGTCTAGTTTGGCTCCTGGAATTTCAATCCTCGATCTAGGAATCAACAATATTAATTCTGTTAGGAGAGCTTTTCAACACAACACCAACAGTGTAGAAATTAGCATCAAGTCAGAAAATTCTGACTTAGGAAATACAAGACTGGTCGTACTGCCCGGCCTAGGAAGCTTCGCCGCAGGAATGGATCAACTCAGACAACGCAACTTAGACCAATATCTTTTTAACGCTGTAAAACACAATGTAGCAATCGTTGGGATTTGTCTGGGAATGCAGTTGCTAGGTCAAGAGAGTGAAGAATCACCAGGTGTTGAAGGCTTGGGGCTGGTCAATGGGAAAAATGAAATTCTCCCTATTGATTCGGAGGAAAGAATCCCAAATACAGGTTGGATGGGAGGCGTTCCAGAGAATGACGGAAAACTCTTTCCTGCGCTCGGCAAGGAGAAAGATTTCTACTTTGTGCACTCCTATCACTTTGTTCCTGACAGCCCAAATGATTGTATTTTCAAATCACAGTATGGGAAATTCGAAATTATAACAGGGATTAAACATGGATCAGTTATGGGATTTCAATTTCACCCAGAAAAAAGCTCAAACATCGGAAACGATTTAATCCGAGAAATTATAGAGTGGGTTTTGCGTGAAGATTAGAGTTATTCCCACAATTTTAACTGATGGGCAAACAGTTGTAAAAGGCACGCAGTTTAATAATTGGCGCACAGTAGGAATGGCTCAAGCAACTGCACAGCTATTTGGCCGTCGAGATGTTGATGAACTAATGTTTCTTGACGTCACTGCAAGCGAACGCAACTCTTCGATTCCAGAGTCTTTACTTTCAAGCTTCACAGAGATTTTGAATATCCCGTTTTCAATCGGGGGCGGAGTGTCGTCAATCGATACGGCCACGAAGTATTTAAAAGCTGGAGCAGAGAAGGTTGTTATAGGTCGAGCTGCGCTAGCGACACCTTCGCTTATTTCAGAGGTCGCAGACAAATTTGGTTCGCAGGCAATCGTAGTTGCAATTGACGTGTTGGATTTCAAAAAGGACCTAATTGCCACGAATTGTGGCAAAGACCAGATTACCAAGTCTGTGATTGACTGGGCCAAACATCTTGAGACTTTAGGAGCCGGAGAGATTCTCCTACAGTCAGTTTCTCGCGATGGAGAAATGCAAGGAATGGACTATGAAGCCATCTCTCAAGTATCCGCCAACGTAAAATTGCCGGTAATTGCTTCAAGTGGGGTAGGAAGCTTGAACGATTGTGAACTTGCTGTAAGGAGTGGGGCAAGCGCAGTGGCTGTTGGCGCCCTATTCCAATTCACTGAAGTAACTCCCAAGAATGTACGAGATCATCTCGAACAATGTGGAATTAAAGTTAGAGCGAGTTAAAATCTAATGAATCGGAAGTAAAATGAAAAACAAAACACAATGGATTGATGAATACTATGAAAAATACTTCAATGATTTGTGCAATTCTGGAATTCAAGGCAAGGGATCATCCTTCATCCACAATAGGATTGAAAAATACTGGAAAAATCCAAACCCTTCGAAAATTTTGGAAGTAGGAGCAGGCGATGGGGCGCATTTCAAATACACAAGAATTGGGAGTAGATCAAAGGTAGATCTGACAGCCTTAGACGTCAGAATTCCATCTACACCATTTACGAAGTTAGAAATCGGTGACAGCGCTCTCGCAATATCCTGGGTTCAGGGAAGTGTAGAGAAGATTCCGCTAGGGGATGAAATTTTTGACAGAGTGACCAGCACTTGTTTGCTTCATCATGTCGACGACCCACTTGCGGCGATGTTAGAGATGAGACGCGTCGCTACAATCTCGGGAGAAATTTCAATAGGACTCCCCACCGACCCGGGTTTAACTAATCGAGTGATTAAAAAGTTATATACATACAAAAAAGCTCGAAAACTAGGAATGGAGAATCCTGCATTTGTGTATTCTCTTGATCACCAGAATCACGTTTTTGGATTAATTGAGATTGCAAAATACGTATTCAGAAATGATGACCTGAGCATCAATTACCTACCATTTAGAGTACCCAGTGCTAATCTAAATCTGTTAGTTGTCTTGAAGGTAGTCAAGAAATAGTCTTTTCACTATATTCATTAAGAACCAAGACGGCCCAAGCGGCGTAAGCTGCATTTTGGCTTCCCGCACTCGCCAAAACCCAATTTTGTTGCAAAGCATGGTGACTCAACCCTATTTGCTCTAAATTCCAATTTGGCTCTTCCAGATACTTAATTATTTCAAAAAGAGGAGGAGAAAATCCATGTTTCTTTGCCGCCAAAACCTCAGATGGCAGAAATTCTCTAGCGAACTCACGCAGCAAAAACTTCTTTTCACTCTTCTTAACTTTAGAATGAGAAAACTGGCTCGAGTGATTAATCAATCGCGGAGAAAGCAACGGCGCACGTAATTCAAGTCCATGCGCCATAGACATGCGATCCGCTTTTTCCAGATAGAGGTGAGGGAGTACTTCACTGCGGTAGTAGCTCTCTAAGTATTTCGAGGTGAGATGGTTTGACTTCGCCGATAAGCTTTTTCTAAAATCAGGCTCCAACATCTCAATCAAATAATCCAACAGTTTTGTGCCCCCTAATGGGGACAACGCCAATATAATGGGGTTCAGATCAGAATGTTTCAAGATTGAATCTACGCGCTCTAGCTTCATTCGGTGTGAGAGGTACGATTGACTAGAACTTGTTTGGGACAGATTCAACACCAGTTGAATAATAAGTCTTGAAATTCCGGCAAATTTAGCGGACAAGGAGATAGCGCTTACGCTGTCAAACAGAGAGTAACCTTGCAATAGTTCATCACCCCCATCTCCCGTTAGAGACACCTTGAATTCTTGCGAGACCTCTTTACTCAAGGCATATAACGAAAGGCAGGCACTGTCGAGTATTGGCTCCTTCATCGAATCTATGCAGCTGGGGACCAGCTGGGAAATTCTTTTTGCATCAATCTCGACCAGATTCAAATCACACCCTATGGCTTTGGCGGAAATTCTCGCTAACTTCGATTCATCGTAAGCCGAATCCTTAAATGAGAGCGTAAAGGCAGGCAGGGGATAACCAAGAATGTCTTGAGCCACCTTTGTGATTACGGCCGAGTCAATTCCCCCACTTAGAAAAGATGCGATAGGCACATCGGCTGCGAGCCGACTTTCCACCGATTTGTACAAGTTCTCTTTAAACGTCATTGAGTGTGGAACAACTCGACCACGCCTGTTTGTAGGGCGACTTGGCCACTCCCAATACTTTTTTTCGCAAAAATTTAGTGAACTCAAATCAAAAGTTATGAAACTTCCTGGCGCGACTCTCTTGATACCTTTAACCTCAGAGGCATCTTCCGGCAAGAATCCAAATAGCGCCCTTGTGACATCATTCTTTTGGTCTGATACAAAATATTGCTCGAAGGTGTTTTCACTCATTACCTCAATGTGGTTTTCAGTTAATCGGTAATAAAGGGGCTTCTCCCCCACCTTATCCCTGAATAGATGTAACTCATTATTCTCGTGATTAATTAGAAAACCGGCAAACATCCCGTCAGCATGAACAATTGACTCAATCCCAAATTCACCGAGGAATTGTCCAAGCACTTGCATATCTCCTTCAGGTTTCGTACCCCCCATCAACTTTGATGAAATATCGTCTTGGTTATAGAGCTCCCCGTTAATTACTGAAGTTCCATTATTGAAATGAAATGGCTGGGCACCCGTGGCTAAAGCCCTGATTGCCAGCCTAGTGAACCCGAGAGCAATAGGGGAATCTTCATTCAGCAGCACCATCTCGTCTGGCCCTCTTTGGGAAAGTCGAGAAAGAGTCTCATCATCGTGATGGGTAAAATTGCAATACTTATCCTTACAAATTCGTAAATAGACTCCACACATTGATCAACTACCGTGAATCGGGTTGTGCAAACTCGATACTGTATATTGAGTGACACTTGGACGAGCGTGGAAAACCCTTAGGAGTACCTCTGCCAAGAGACCCAAACAAAAAAGCAGAGTGCTTGTTGAAAGCAGAACAATCCCTCCCACAATTAGCGACGTATCTATATAGTCTTTCACCCCAATAACTCTAAGAATTAATGCTGCGCCCGTAAGACACATACTTACTAAGAGGGTTAGCAAAGAGGTTGAACCAAAGAAATAAAGAGGTTTGTTCGTAATAACGTTCATTAATTTGGCGAGAAGCAAATCCGCTATAAACTTTAAAGTTCTCTCCAGGCCATATTTTGATTCACCATGAACTCTTTTTCGGTGGTTTGTTGGGACTTCAATAATTCGCGCTCCTGAAAGTGCAAAATGAACAAGAATAACCCTGTGCATTTCTCCCACTAGCCGACTTCTTTGAATCAAATCCTTGCGAAAGATTCGCATGGTGCATCCAAGATCCTTTACTTTTACTCCGGTAATCTTCCTAGACAAGTAATTCGCAATCTTTGAAGGTATTTTTCGACGAACCATGTCGTCTTGTCTAGCAACTCTATAACCCGCCACCACATCTATTTGGTCCGAAAAATTCTCCAAGAAAGTGGGAATATCATGTGGATCATTCTGTAAATCCGCATCTAAGGTCAAAATTACATCGTGAACTGCTTGGTCAATTCCAGCCATAAGAGCAGTTGATTGACCAGAGTTTCGCTGGAGGCGGATTCCTCGGTGATTGTTACTTAGAGCGCTGATCGAGCTCCAACTTCCGTCTGTGGAGCAGTCGTCGACCCAGATACATTCCCATTCGATATTGGTTTTGTGCATGACCTCATTTATCTCAGCGGATAAAAGGGGCACATTCTTCAACTCATTAAAAACTGGAATAACTATTGAGATAGCTCGAAGATTGTTGTTCGCCAGTTCATTCACGTTGCCCTGAATCGCCAAAGTGGTTTCCTTTACTTCAGTTTTAATAGATCAGGGGCACAGCCTGCCAGAAGTTCGGAGATATTTCCGAAACTAGATACGTCTATGAGGCGAGCAAGCTTGGAATTATCTCCACGCGTCTTCTGTTGGTCACCAAATCGCTCTGAGCCGAATCTAACTTTGGGGACTTTACCCAAGGCATCGGCAATGATCTGCACGGCGTCAGAAACCGACAGTTCTGAATTCCCACAAACATTAAAAATTTCATTTTGAAACCCAGGTTCGAAGCCCGCGATAATTGTCGTGATGGCAACATCATCAACATGAGTATTAGATCTTGTCTGTGAACCATCCCCAAAAATTGTGATTTCCTGGTCCTTATCTATCCGATTAGCAAAAATTGAGAATGCCATATCTGGTCTTTGGTGGGGACCGAAAACAGAGAAATACCGGAGAATGCAGTAGGGCATGGCAAAGTTCTGAGCGTGAGCCAGCAAAAGATTTTCGGCTGCGAGCTTGGTGACTCCATAGGGACTGGTGGGACGGAGTGCTGAATTTTCATCCCCAATAGCAAATGTCCCATAAACGGATGAGGTTGATGCTTGTACGAATCTTTTTATCTGGTTCAATTTAGAGTATTCAATAAGATTATTTGTCACTGTAACGTTACAGGACAAGTACATTTCGAAATCTTGCCAGCTTTTTTCTAACCCAGGCATTGCTGCCAAGTTGTAGACAATTTCAACCTTAGGTAAACCACGGATATCCGCTGAATCGCGTAAGTCCATTTCTATGAATTCAACGTTGCTGGATAGTTTGGACTGCATAAGTAGCCAGCGATGACGTTTCTCTTCAGCCGAGTAAGTGGTTTCAAGAAGGGCATCAACAGCAAATACCTTTGCTCCCAAAAGATCCAAGAATTCAACAATTCGTGAACCAATAAAACCCGCTGCACCTGTAACCAATACAGTCCTTCCTTGAACACCGACTGCAAGGTTAGGACTCAGCACTAGCACTCTCCTTCGGGTTTCCATCTACTTCTTTTTGAAACCAACAGAAATTGTAGTTTTCGGTCTTGCAAAGGACGTACCCCATTGCTTCTAGGTCGACCATTATTCTCCAAACAATGCGCATATGACGAAGTCGCTTCTTAAGTGAGAAGAAGGGAATTAGTGAAAGAAAATCAAGTTCCACCGCTAGGTAATCAAATTTAATCTTCTCATCCACTAGCTGATTAAGAACTGGAATTTCCCCACCTTCAATATCCATTTTCAGAATCCTGTAAACAGCATTTTTCAATATGGGGAACATCTGCTCAAGGTCCCTGATGGTGACTACTTCGAACGACTGGCTTAATGTCGGATCTGTATTGTGCATGTTATTAACTGACCAAGAATCATGTTCATTAATTCGTGGTGCGTAAAAACTGATGAAGCCGTGAACATTAGATAAACCAGAGTTTATGGGAAAGAATTCTGGAAAGGCTGCTAACTCAGATTTCGAATACTCAACTGCTTCTTTGAGGGGGTCTAGTCCAATACAGATAAAGCCTCTCGAGAGCATCTCCTTATCAAATGAAACGTCACCTCCCAGGCCCGCAGATATGAGAATGCTCCCCGGCGGTAGGTTTTCAGTAGAAAACCGAGGTACCCACCAGCCCCCATAGCTTGTACCCAGTCGAATTAATGACATTTCATGAAATGGCCTTTTAAATCTCCAAATCAATAACCTGCATACAGCAAAGTTTTGAGCCCACACGAGGTAACTCTTGAACCTCATTAATTGCGACATGTTGCCTTCTTGCCCAAACGCTTCATGATGACAATATATACATAAAACAAATGATTTTACGGTTATGAAGCGAATTGTTACTCTAGAGCCATGCGCGGAACACTCAGTAGTAACAGCCAATTAATCGGTGAAACAACTCAAACATTCCTTAGGCAATGGGCGAGTAAAATCTTGTCAACTTTGATAGTTCTGTCCAGTACTTTCCTGCTGTATCAATATCGAGAAGGTGGGCTCAAAGACGCTGGCCTCACAGACACATCTATTCGAGATGTAGGTGGATATATCTCCACCGGAAAAAGAATAATTGACCAAGTGAATCCATATATTCCTGATGGGGAACTTTGGGGTGGAGCTAGATGGGGAACTTTTGGGACTATTCCCGTGGCATTGATCGCCGAGCTGATTCCCAGATTCCTTCAAGTAGTCGTTTTCCAAATGCTGGGTCTTTTGGGTCTTTATCTCTTCCTAGCCACTGTTTTTCGTAGAATTCCAAAAGTTTATGTCTATTCAATTTGCTTACTTCTAATTTGGAGTTCCTCCTACCGAGAAATGCTAGCCACAAACCAGATAATTGGAATGGTTTTGGGACTTATAGCAATGGGCATAAATGCATTGTTTTTGTACGAAGGAAATAAACGTCATCTGATAAAATTTCTCGGCACTTTAAGTTTCGTAATTGCACTCGACTTAAAGCCGCACATTTCTGGATTATTGATAGTCGGCCTGTACCTATTTTTCCGAAGAGGTTTAGATTTTATTTGGCTCGTAACTCTTTACGTGTTCACACATGCCACGGTGAATGTGTACCTTGGAAGAATTGTTGAAATAGATTGGATAGAAAAAGTCGGTACATTAAGTGATCGAGCAAATAGAAATGAACTTGGAGATTCAGTAACCTTTTGGCCCATAATCAGGAAGTACATTGATATTGAGGGTAGTTTTGGAGTAGTTTCAAAAGCTACACTCCTACTTCTCGTACTGCTAACTTTTTGGCTAGCTTACAAAAAGAACTGGGGTTCCTTTTTCTTTCTAAGTTTCTTCGCGCCAGCTTTTTCTATTTATTTCCACTACTACGACGCAGTACCGTTTATTGCTTTGATTCTTTGGGCCGTCCTGACAAGACAACAGTCCATTCTCTCATTTGTAGTTCTAGACCTACTCATTATCTCAAAAGAGGCAACTAGCCTAAAAAACATAGTACTGGTTGTCTGCATTTCATTCCTGGTTGCGATTTTTTCAACTTCTGCGAACTCTATCCGAATCCGCAACTTGATTTTTTCGGTTATCGGTTTCGGTACCTGGCAGTTGATTTATTACGCTAATTCGAAGTTGAATTTAAATCAGTATGAACTTCAATCTCTTGTGGTTACCGAAGTTCTTGTACTGGCTGCTCTATATTTTATTGCATCCAGCAGAGAATCGAATAAGCTTCAAAATTTTCGAGAGCAATAAAACAAATTGGTTGCCCAATTCATTCTTTATATCAACCAGAGCTGATTACGAAGTTTATTTCGCGTTTCAGTACATTAATTATCGGCCTAAAGTAGGCACGGAGAAGAATGTCGGATAGTGCAAGTTTTCCCGTTTCAAGCCGACTCAACCTGTGGTGAATTGCGGAAAATTTAGGAGTTTCAATTTCAACAATTACTGAGGAAGAGAACATAGGCACATCTCGCCGAGAAAGAGCTTGTATCATTTTCGTATCTGCCGCTACTCTGTAGGATAAATCAAACAAACCCAAATCGAACATCACATCTCTTCTACATGCGATGACTTGGTGCGAAACGTATGATCCCGGTTTTTGATCTCTGAAATTCCGAAGATTGGCGGGACTCACTTCATGAATTGCCCCAAGTTCTAGTTTACCTGATGCGACAGCCCAAGATCGTTTCGAGTTTCTCAGTTCGGATAGAAAAACTTCGAAGTCGGAGAGCGAATGCAAGGTATCTCCAGAATTCCAAAAGATGACGTATTGGCCACTTGCTACGGAAGCTCCAAGGTTCATTGCCCCGTACACTCCGGAGTTTGTGTCAAAAGCTACCTTGAGACGCTTTCCCTTTTCCTTCTCAAGAGATATCAAGTCACGTGACTCAAGATCTTGCTCTGGGACAACGAAGACATGTTCCACCTCACTCGGAAGAATTCGGGTGCTTCGTAGAGTCCGGCTCAGTCTCGTGTGGTCAAATGATGAAACCGTTACGATGGTAAGCAGTAAACTCATATTAAGATCTTCAGAGAGGGATTCATGAAGCCTCCAGTACTTATCATTTGTTTTCGCCGACCAAGGAACTTGGACTTAATTGTACGGGCATGCAAGGATAATTCGAGAGACATCTACATTTTTGTAGATAAATGCGAAGATCACGATGAACTAAATATTGAAGTAAGCAGAATGGCTAATCAACTTAGTAAATCTGCGCAAAGAATCAAAGTGAAGATAAGTGAAAAGAACCTTGGGGTGCGTTTTGCTGTCCCAGCAGCAATCAATTGGGCCCTAGAGAGCTGTGAGAGCCTTATTGTGCTGGAAGACGACTGCCTGCCTAATCAATATGCCTTAGATTATTTTGATGAGAGCATCAAGATGGTTAATCAAGAAACTGTCCTCGCTTCTGGAAGCACATTGCCAAACTTTCCGGAGAAACTCAGTGGTTACAGTTATGAATCTGCGTATCCATTAATTTGGGGCTGGGCATTGACGAAGAATTCCTGGGCGAAGATTAGACCAGATCAGGTCATTACCTTTAAAGAGATTTTTCAGAGCATACTTAAGTACCCAAACAAGACTATTTCAATTCTTTACTTTTATGCAGCAGTTATTCGAGTCGATAGAGGATTGCTTAATGCCTGGGATAGCCCGGTAGCTTTGAGAATGCTTATCAATAACTATAAATCAATAATTCCTGATTCGTCTGTAATCTCTAATGTCGGTCAAGATGATGTCGCAAGTCATTTTGAATCAATATCGACTAAACCTGACTTTACTGTCACAAATTATGGAAATCGGGCACCTTCGATGACTAAGAATTTAAGCGAGAACCTATCTAGAGAATTGGACAAAGAAATACAAAATCAGATATACAAAATGAAATTTCGCCACATACTATCCCCAATCAAAAGCAAAATCACTCGGTCTCTTGCAGGATAAAGCCGTAGTATTCAAGATGAGAATCAATTGAATTCTCAACGTAGGTGTTAAACGTCTCCTTCATTGCTGCTAACTTTTCCTTGAATTCTGGTGAAGAGTAGAGCGCGTTCAAGTATTCTTGAATTTCAACCGCGCTGACCTCAGATCCGTCTACGAGATAGTCAAAATCAGGATCAAGCAACTCAGTAATTCCACCAAGCATGCTGCCGACAACGGGAATTCCAAAATGCTTGGCTTCATGAATAACGTTCGGGCTGTTATCTGCTCGAGATAGAACCAAAAGACAGTCGATTGATTCCCAAAATTTTTCAGTACCGATGTCACCTTCAAAATCTTTCATTTTAACAAATTCAAAAGGAATCTGACTTTCGGTAACTTCAGTGACCAGTTGCTTCACGATATCTCCGCCCTTTATGTATGAATCTACGTCCATGCTGGCGATTCCAAGTTTGAAGACTTTAGAGTCTCCAGCTTTCTTCATATTTCGACTCTTAGCGGAGAAGTTGGTTCCGAGGGTATTAGGAATGAATCTCACTCGACTAGAGGGAAGTAATCGAGATTTGATTGCTTGATCTCTCATCCATTTCGAAGGGGCAATCAAGTAGAGATTTTCCATCTCTTTCGCTAACTCTCTCGTACTCCGCATATTCCTCGATACCATAAACTTGAGTGGAGAAGCTACTTGAGGACAGTTCGAACAGCTAGACTCAAAACCGCGGCATTCAAATGCGTAATGACAGCCACCTGTAAGAAGTCTCTGGTCATGCAAAGTTACAACAACATTGTAACCTTTCTGAACTAACGAGGAAATTGTCTCCTGATCAGTCAAATTATAGAAGTTATGGAAATGCAGAATTGTACTCTGGGATTTATATTGAATTAGGAAATCTTCTGTGAGCACATTTCGATTGAAGATCGAAAAAAAGACCCTCTTTCCAACCCTTAGATTCAGATACGTTACGAATTTGCTCAACGTTAAGTTTATGATTGACCGCTTCAATGGGAACTCATGCTCAGTTCGGGGAAAAGTCTTGTTTTCAATCGCACAGAAAGTGGAATCTACTCCCCTGTCGAGAAGCCCTTGGTTCAATCTACGAGCCGCAAGACCGGCCCCACCAAGATGGCCTGTGCTGAAATGGATTACACGCAATTTATTATGCAATTTAAGTCAAGTCCCTTTCGCGGGATTTAAGTGGGAACCGAGCTCGTACAATATAGTAGCAATATGGACTCACTAGGAGGAAAGCCCAAAGCTGTTCTTTCAGTGGTAACTCCTATTTCCAAAATGGCGGGAAGATTGGAGAATTTAAGTGAATGGTTACATCAAATAAGTTTACTTCCAATTCAGGCGGTGATTGTCCATGATATTCAAGATGACGAAACGGGCCCCCAGCTCGATGCTCTAATTTCTGAACTGGATAATCCACGAGTAATTCTGATTCATAAATTTTGTGGATCCCCAGGAACGGCCAGAAATCTGGGCCTAGTAAGTGCCACATCAGATTGGATTTGCTTCTGGGATTCAGATGATCGCCCAAGAGTTAAAGAATTCTTAGAAATGATCCGCGCTGCAGCTAATTCCAAAAAGAGTTTCTGCGTTGGTTCGTATTTGCAAATCACCCCCTCTTCCATCCAACATCAACTTCTTCGGCCCAAAGAGCCGTTTGAATTTGAGCAACTCTTGGGCAATCCGGGGATTTGGAGAATGGGATTCAATCGAAATCTCATTGAGGGCAAAAGATTCGCAGAATATCGTATGGCAGAAGACCAGCACTTCATTTGTAGCTTGAATCTTTCAGGGGCAGACGCCTACATCTCAGAAAAGCCCGTGTATGAGTATTTTTCAGGATTTGGAAATCAACTCACCAACAGTAAAACTGCACTTGACGACTTACCCAAAGTACTTGAATTAATCTTGAGCTTAGCTGACTCTTCCGACACTATTGAGCAAAACTCCTTTATCAATACAGTTGTAGCACAAGTGTCGCTTACAGGAGTAAAAAAAGCATCTATCATCACTAAAATCAAGGTTATAAAGATGTTGGCAAAATTGCCGAATTCAAGTAGAAGCAATATCACCAAAGTACAAAAGCAACTAATTACGAAAAAACTCAAAAAACTACTACCCGGGACTAAGACTCCTTCCGTGCGAGTGAAACTCTACGGAGGGCTCGGTAATCAACTATTTCAATTCGCAGCAGCTTTGGCAATTAGTGGAGATCGGAGATTAATTCTTGAGCTGGACTTAAAGTCTTCGGACGGAGCCATAACTCAACTCATACTGCCACCCAAAGTAGATGTGGAAATTAGGAGTGCAAAGAACCTTGAGAGTTTGGTATTCTTAAAAGTATGCAATTTAAGTTTAAGACTTAGTACAATTGCGTCCCCCAGTTTTCCCGAAAAAATGTTAAAGACATTATTCGAGAAAACACTCACGTTAATTTTATGCATAAAGTACAAGAGTTTTGCAAAAGTAGTTGCACCCTTGGGCCTTGGATACTCAAATATCGCATCACCACGTCGACATCTTTATTTACTGGGATACTTCCAGTCCTATATCTGGTCAGAGAATTTTGAAGTTCGTAACCAACTATGGAATATGCGGCTTCAACGTAGAAGCATTCAGTTGGACGAAATGATTCAGGAGATTAATTCTAAAAAGGTATTGGGAGTACATGTTCGGCTAGGTGACTACCTTAATAACCCGCAATTCGGCCAACTAACATCTGGCTATTACCGAAAAGCAATTCAGCAGGCATTAGGTGCTGCAAAATTTGAGGGGCTATGGATTTTCAGCAACAACATGGTTGAGGCCCGATCTAAACTGAAGTTCCTGAATGATTTCGGGATGGAGGTTAAGTGGGTTAATGATTCCGAGCTATCGTCTTCGGAAGTCATGACAGTTCTATCGAATTGCTCGGGGTTAATTCTCGCGAATTCCAGCTTCGGGTGGTGGGGTGCTCGGCTAAGCCAGGTTGAATCACAACTCGTTTTAGCCCCGAATCCTTGGTTCGAGGATATCGAGTCTCCTAGATTATTGATTCCAGACAATTGGATTCAAATTGATGCTTTATACGGCAAGTCTGAGACTTAGACTAAACTAAACGAGTGAAGATAAATCTTTTAAAGAAAAAAGACTTTCAGGCTCTCACTGCGTGCATTTCTGTCTTGAATAGCAAAGATAGAGTAAAACTAGTTTTTGTCTCAATTATTCAGATCACCTTATCCTTCTTGGATCTATTGGGCGTCGCCCTAATCGGAGTCCTTGGAGCATTGGCCGTGAATGGAGTTCAGTCTAAGCCAGCGGGTAATCGAGTGGCGAGCGTGCTTAATCAGTTGAATATTGAAGGCTATGCTTTTCAAAATCAAGTAGCAATACTTGCAATACTTGCAGCAGTAATTTTAGTTTTTAAAACAGTGGCAAATGTTTATCTGACTCGAAAGGTAATGTTTTTCTTAAGTCGACGCGGAGCAATGATTTCAGGCGACCTAGCAGAAAAATTGCTAAACGAAAGTTTGCTATCAATCCAGGAGAAGTCCACGCAAGATACCGTCTATGCACTCACAGGTGGAGTTACATCAATAACAATGGGTGTATTGAGCACAGTGGCAAGCATGCTTGCAGATGCAGCACTGTTAATCATTCTATTTATTGGCCTTTTGGTAATCGATCCGATTATTGCCTTTCTTACCCTGACCATTTTCGCCTTGATAGGCTACATTCTTTATTGGCTTCAGCGTAAAAGAGCTAAGAATCTTGGACGCATGCTTTCTGAGTTAAACATAAAGAGCAATGAAAAGATTATTGAAGTGCTTACTTCTTACAGAGAACTTGTTGTGCGTAATCGAAGAAATTACTATGCTAACGAAGTCTTTGAATTACGGGCAAAACTTGCTGATGCCCAAGCAGAAATTTCATTTCTCCCACAGGTCTCAAAATATGTAATTGAAACCACAGTCATCCTGGGCACGGTTTTAATCAGCGGAATTCAATTTCTACTTCAAGACGCAAGCCACGCAGTCGCCACCTTAACCGTCTTTCTAGCCGCAGGTTCACGCATCGCACCGGCAGTTCTCAGATTTCAACAAGGTGCGATTACGATAAAATCAAATATTGCTGCTTCGCAACCAACACTTGAAATGCTGCACAAACTGCGAGATAAATCCCCATCAAATAAAACTGTAGACACAATTGATTTTGATCATTCGGGCTTTACCCCCAAAGTCACACTTTCTGAAGTGAGCTTTACTTATCCTGGCGCGGATAAACCCGCTCTAAATAAGGTTAGTTTAAATCTTGAACAAGGTACCTTCATTGCAATAGTTGGCCCCTCGGGTGCTGGCAAAACTACGCTCGTAGATATTTTGCTTGGTATTCTTGAGCCATCTTCAGGAATAGTTCTCATATCAGGCAATAAACCTTCCAAAGCCATTGAAATGTGGCCAGGATCTGTTGGATATGTCCCCCAAGATGTTTTAATCGTAAGTGGAACTCTCGGAGATAATGTTGCGCTTGGCTATCCGAGCCACACTAAATTCGAGAAAGAAGTATTGGAGGCACTGGCTAGCTCGTCGCTCACCGAATTCCTCCTTCAATCGGAAGAAGGTGTGGAGTACCAGGTGGGAGAGCGGGGTTCTAGGTTAAGTGGAGGCCAGCGGCAGAGGCTGGGAATTGCCCGGGCGCTTTATACCAAGCCACAAATTCTGGTTTTAGATGAGGCGACAAGTGCACTAGATGGTGCTGTTGAGTCTGAAATAACCGACACCATTAAAAATATGCGCGGGGAGACGACAATAATCACAATTGCGCATAGATTATCTACAGTGCGTGAGGCAGATTTGGTTGTTTATATGGAAGATGGAAAGGTGATTTACCAAGGAACTTTCGAACAAGTCAGAGCAAATGTGCCTAATTTTGATCATCAGGCAAGCCTCATGGGGCTTTAAGCTCTGAAGAATTTAGATTATCGTAATATTCAGCAAAAGTACTAGCAACGGATTTGTAAGACCATTTCTTTAAAGCTTCATCCACCCAAGTACCTCGATCAATATCCTTCGAGTAGTTGCAAAAATGTGAGAGAGCCCTAGCTGCCTCACTTACTTGAAAGGGCTGGATTAATTTAGCGCTCTCTTCAGGGAACAGAATGGCATCACGAATTCCGCCAACATCAAATGCGACAACCGGAAGTCCTACAGTTTGAGCTTCAGTTATAACTTGCGGCAAATTGTCTAATCGGGACGGCACAAATAAGACATCTGCAGCAGCATAAAGCAGAACCAACTCTTCCTCAGAGTTGACGTATTTCCAAGATTGATGGACCAATCCAGGTATCTCTAGCTCCAAACCATCAATACCAACCGATATTAGAGAAACCGCGCCCAATTGATTGATGCATTCTTCAATCGTGGGCTCAATTAAGTCGATGCCTTTCCGCTTATCTTGGATATTGGAGGAGGCCACAACGAGAATTACTTTCTCTGATGCTGAAATATGAAGTTTCTGGCGGGCCGTATTCTTCTGGGGAGGAGTAAAAAAATGGTCTGGAATGGGATTTGGGATCACCTTGATTTTGTCTGAAGAGATTCCAGCACAAATGAGTTCTTCCTTTAGCCAGTTAGTTGGAACACAAATTCCAAGAGCTCGCATTATCAAAAAGCGAAACTTCCATCTTCTGACAAGAAAGTCCAACAATCGTGTGCGCCTGGGTAGTTTATCTCGAACCTCGTAAGGAGCGCTGTAATGACCTAAACCGAGTAGCAACCACTCATCATGCATGTACCAGATTGTTAAAGGCGATTGGCGCCTGAGCTTAGACAACGAAACAAAATTATTTTGGACCCAGTGAGTAAAGTAGTTACTTGCTTTCTTGGGCAATTTTTGACTCGTCAACGCGAGCGAAATTGGGCCTCGGGAGTAATAGAGATTCTCACTCCAAAATGACTTTCGAATAATCTTGATTAGAACTTTTGTTACCCAATTAGGGGCAGAAGTTGATGATTGGCGTTGAAACTCTTCTAGTTCAAGGGCATCAGCCCACCTTTTTGCAGCAATAGCGGCACCGCCATGTTTGAAAGATGTGGATTGAATCACTAAGTTTTCGAAACTAATTTTCTGATACCTTTTTGCGCGAAGCAATCAAATCAATCCCCCTTTATGGTCCGAGCTGATTTAGCCACCGATGGATTCACTGAAAGTGTGTTTAGGCAATAACTTCGATTTGTGGAAGCGGGAATAACAGCGATCCTCCATGCTCTAAGAGAGACGTAGACTTACCAATTATCCCTTCACGAAAGTGCCAAGGCAGCACTAACGTCAAAGACTTAGCGTTAGCTTCTTGCAGAATTATTTCTTCGGGAACGATGGGGATTCCAGTTCCAGGTGTTTGTTTGCCATACTTGCGGGAATTAACATCCCCAATTGAAGAAATTACGGTGCTATCAAGTCCTAGCCATTGCAACAACACATTACCTTTTGTTGAGGCGCCCAAACCATTTATTAAGAATCCGGCTCCCCGGTAATTTTGAATCAGTTCTGTCAGTTGAACTTTATGTTCCTTGGCTTGGGTAGCGAAATCTCGAATCATTGAACCGTCTTCCAAGCCTTCGGAAATCTCTTTTTGTAAAAGAAATTCTACAAAAGGAGATGACTTAATTTGCGAGTTACTCTTTATCGCGGTTACGGAAATACTTCCACCATTAGCAGAGTTTAATGATGCATCCAATAACTGGAAACCGCTCGCTTGAGCGATTCTCTGAATGTCGTGTAAGGATAGATATAGAAGATGCTCATGACAAATCGTGTCGTAGCTAAGAGTCTTAATCATTGTGGGCAGGTAGCTCTGCTCGAAATGCCAAATCCCTCCCTCATCAAGAATCTCATAAATGTCTGAGGCAAAAGTTGCCGGACTTTCTAAGTCGTATAGCACCGCCATGCTGGTTACTAGGTTTGCCTTCCCTAGGTTGCGTTCGCTGTAGGCAGAAGCGGAGAAAAAGTGAGGAATCTTTACGGCTCCCGCTGGATAGTAATCACTAACAACCGAAATCAGCGGATCAATTCCAATTAGTTGTGAATCTTGATTTTCGTACCCAGACAGCAAGGTGCCATCGTTTGAAGCAATATCCACAATGATTGGTTTCGGAAGTTGGGATAAATACTTCGATTCTAATATCTTTGCGCGACGTTTCAAATGTAGTGCCATCCCATTGTTCAAGTGGGATTCGTAACCATATGTTTCTCCATATAAACTGGAAGATTCGTATGTATGGGCTAACTGAACCAAACCACATGCCAAACACCTAATTAAACAGAGCGGTGCCTCCGGAACGTCTGCCCCTATTTGGGCGAATACTCCAGTTAATGCCATATCGCCAAAATTAAGAATCTCCTCGCGATCTCTCGAGTTGCAAATTCGGCATAGGGAATTCTTTGTCGCGATTCTCATGATGGATAATTATACCCAAACCTCGGTTAAATTGATTGACATAATAGATAATGTCCAAGTGCGAAACGTAATTACAGGCGTCAACGGTCAAGATGGGCGAATACTGCGTTCAATACTTGAAGGATTGGGCGAAGAAGTATTTGGTATTTCGAGAGCCCGCACCATGGCAACCTCTAACAATTATGCAATACCTGCGCGAGTGGACATTACGAACAAAGATGAATTTGGACAATTTCTTGATTTGGTAAAACCAAAAAGAATTTTTCATCTAGCTGCATCTCATGCAAGCTCAGCGGAAATGTCTTCACATGGGGAAAAAAACAATCAAGAAATGATAGAGGTACACGCGGAAGCTACTAGATATCTACTCGAATGGCAAAGAAAAAACATTACATTGCAAACTCATTCTGTCATAGCTTTATCATCACAACTCTATTCTTCTGAATCCACCTTAATCGAAGTTAATGAAGAATCACCCATTAAGCCAGCCTCTAAGTACGGTGAGACCAAGAAGATGGCACTGGAGTTCATACGTTCATATCGAGATAACTTTGCAGTTATCTCATCCGGAGCAATATTATTCAATCATTCATCAATATATAGCAAGCCAAATTTCGTGCTACAAAATCTTGCCATGCAGATTGCACAATCAATAATGGGGAAGATAAACGTTATAAAACTCCGAGACTTTAATGCAATTTTGGATGTTTCAGATGCCAACGACATATGCCGTGGGCTCAATAAAATGGCCAGAATGAGCGAAGGCTCTGAATACATATTATCTAGCGGAAGGGGAACAAATTTGCGTGATTTAGCCACAAAATGTTTAGTGCATTATAGATTAGAAGAAAATACTAAACTCGTGTCGACCCAAGATGAGAAGTTTAATCAGAGTGTCTTAATTGGGAATCCGGAGAAGGCTAGGATTCTCTTGAAATGGGAACCATCGGTTAACCAATTAGATTTACTAATTAATCTTGTTGAAAATCAACTAGTAAGGAATTCTTGAATCTTGAATTTTTTTACCAGAAAATTTCGCGCTGTATATGAATTGTTTTCAGTCGATCATAACTCACTAACGTTCAAGAAACACCTCAGAAAAACGGAGTCGCTTAATGGAAAAGCAACAAATTCACTCGTTTTAATTGAATTCGAACAATCTCCAGAAAACGTCATTGCACTTTCTCTATTCCTCCCAATTCTTGCGGAAACTTTCGATGCAAGCTTTGCGGCCTTTCAAACCATTGGGAACAAACGATCTAGTTCGCTTACTGGAAAAATACGTTACCGGTTCTCTACTTCACGCATAGTAATCGGGAGGAAATTGTTTCAGATTCAAACTCTTAAAGATTGGCACAGAGAATCTGACCGCACGAACTCAATCAAATTTGAAACAAAAGAAGAACTTGAAAGGTTTGTCTATAGAAACATTTGGATTGGCGATTTGATTTACGATGAGTACCTGGCAAAACATGATTCCCCGACCGTTGATCTGCAAGATGTCAGACTTCATAAAATTGTGTCGCAAGCCGTAGATATTGCTGATTGGTGGATCAACTTGCATGAAACGACAAAAGTTGAAGCAATAATAGTGAGTCATGATGTTTACTTATTTGGCATACCGGCAAGGTACATGGCATCCAAAGGCATACCGGTTTACTTGGTTAGTACTGGAGGAGTCTCAAAGTTATCTGAGAAATTTTTTCAAATCGGAGCAAGAGTTATAGAATATCCAAAAGAATTTGAGAGATTACCATTAGCCACGCAACAGAAAGGGTGTGAGCTGGCGAAGAACAAAATCCATGGTCGCCTAAAGGGTGTGCGAGATTTGCACTATATGCCTGTTGATGTTTTCGGTGAATCTGATACCAATGAATTTTTCTTAAAGAAGACCACTAACAAAAGAATATTGATTGCCGCCCATGACTTTTACGATAGCCCACATGGAGGAGCACTTCATTTCTACCCAGATTTTTATGAGTGGATGAATCGGCTAGGGAAAATTTCTGAGGAAACTAACTATGACTGGTACATAAAGACTCATCCGTTCTTGCGGGGTCGAGGTCGAGAGATCCTCGCTGAAATAACTGAGAGTTTTCCAAAACTAGTATTGCTTCCTCCAAATATTACCCACAACCAGATTATTTCTGAAGGGATTGATTTAGCCCTAACTGTTTACGGAACCATCGCTACTGAGTATCCACTTTTTGGGATACCGGTGCTAAACGCTTCCTCGAATAATCCACATCAAGCTTATAATTTTTCGATAACTCCGAAGAATCGCCAAGAATATGAGTTCTTATTGAGGAATTTGGAACTTATCCCTCGGCATTCAATACCAGAGGAAATCTATGAATACTATTTCATGCACAACATTCTGCCCATTAAGAATTGGGTGTTTCTAAGTGATGAGAAATACAAGCAAGATACTGGGTTTGGTTTCAAACCGATGACTCGAGAGATTTATTCGTACTTCATAAAGACAGATAATAAGATTGGGAACATTGAAAGAGATGAGGCGATAAGAAGCTACTTAAGGTCTGGCGATAATTTGTTAAACCGAGGACATTTTGATCGAAACTCTAATTCCGGAATTGATAGATTTTGGCAAGGAAGTACATAAGGGGCGTTATTGCTCTCTTGGGCATAAACATTTGCAAGAAAGCAACAAACTCCTTCGGGGTTGCTGAATAAATTAAGAGTGGGCGGAAAAACTTTCGGATTTTATTTCGAATGGATTTGTACAAACTTCCGAGGGGGAGAATTTTTTCGTAATGACTCAATATTTCCAAATCATTCTCATCTAAATCCTCAAACAAATTATATCCAAAATGGGTGTAGAAGTAGATTACGAATTTAGCCATGAAAATCTCGTAATCTGAATTGCCGCAAGAAGATAAATTCTCCCGGGCAACTAATTGATCGGCATTACGTAACTCAATTAGCTCATCATACGTAGTGTCAGAGAGCGTAAGAAGACACTTGCTTTTGATTATTGCTTCAAGCCCAATCGTAGATCTCCATGTTACTACTAGTTCACTATCGTTCAGATATTGGTAGGAGGAAACTGGATCCCAAGGCAAGGCAACTTTCACATCATGCTTTTTTAGTTCGGTCATCAGGAAGCTCAAGTCATGCCATTTTTTATTCAAAGTATTAGGGTGAATTACGACCACTGGGTCCCAACCCAAACTGGAGGCTTTGTTACATAAATTAATGGTTCTTTCGGTTAAATTCCTCACGTTATCTAATGACCAACCAGGACACGACATCTCTTCATCAATCGAGCTCGTGAAAACTGGAAAAATCCCAGGTTTCAATAACTGCGATTCCGAATTATTCCTGAACGCAAGTGTCGGGTTGTGTTTTGGATCATTTTCTTGCTTAATTCTCCAATGTTCAAATTCAAGTTTCAGCTGATTAGCCAAAGGAATTGTTAGCTCGTCATAAGTCCGTTTGATTAGTGCTTGCGTATTCACTCGATCCTGTGTTTGAAAATTTTCCAAAAAATAAGTTTCACCAGGCCTTGCTCCATGCTCTAGGCATAACCAAGGGACTAATTCAGATTCCGCACATTCTTTAAAGACTGCCTGCTCTGGAGTTCTTCCATTCGTAAACATCACCAAGTCAAATGGTGCTTCACTAAGAACATCTTGGGCTACATCTCGGTAGTCGAAAAACTTAAGCGTTACTTCCTGTAATGCTGCACGATACTTACGTATTTGAAAAAGTGGATCGGAACTCATGGATAACGCAGAACAGAAGAATGAATGGAGTGCAGCCCCCAAGTATTTAGAATCCGGGAATAAACCAAGCAAGTCAATTGCTGATTCAGCTTGGTTTATTTTTCCCCTTACCAATTTTCTTCGCACACGAACCGAGCGAGATAGCGGCCGTATTTCTACATCCACGCCGAAATTTTGCTTAAGGTCTCTAGCAACAGATAATTGACATTTTTTCCTCTTTAGAAATCTAATGAAGTTGAAAAAACTCTGCTTGGTCAATCTCTCTTCAAGGATTAAGACCTTCAGGCTGCCCGAGTCGTTTTGTATTTTCCTAGCGATTGCATATATATATTGGTAGTACAAAGGGTTATCCTGGGTTTCGAGGAAGAAAACAACTTTTAGGTTAGAGAAATCTTTTTTTCCGCTGTTAATCTCCACATTTCATACTTTACGCCAAATAGTATGTTTCTTGCTAGTATGCTATAGCCAAAAAGGAACTAAATGAAATTTACGAAATCAACAGGTCGGCTCTCAAAGTCCCGTAAATTCCTCTACATTTGCCGGCAGTTCGGTTTTGACCCTGTAAACATGGCTCAAGCCATGAATAATTTGTTTTGGTATTTCCGCAGCCTGCGTAAATTCTTGAAACTATCTGAACACCAAACCGTTCACAAACTCCCGATTTTGCTGGATAGAAACTCTCAATCTGGATCGGGAGACGGACATTATTTCTGGCAGGATTTCATTTGCGCTAAATGGATTTTCGAAGAAAATCCGACAAGTCACTTTGATGTCGGTTCGAGAATTGATGGATTTATTGCGCATCTACTCGTGTTCATGAATGTCACGGTTCTTGACGTTCGTCCTCTTAAGCTTGAAATTCCAGGACTGCAAGTTTTATTGGGGAATGCGCAAAAGGAACTGGTTGGACAGGTAAGAATGCATGAGAGCGTATCAAGCTTGCATTCCATCGAACATTTTGGATTGGGACGGTACGGCGATCAAATAGACCCCTTAGGACATTACTTTGGACTTCGAAACATCAGTGATTGTGTCAAAGATGGCGGCCACCTTTATGTAAGTTTTCCAATCGGCCACGAAAACGTAGAATTTAATTCTCAAAGGGTTGTGGACCCTCTCTGGGCGGTCGAAAACTTGCCGGAATTTAGGTTGCAGGAGTTTGTTTTAATTCCCTGGAAAGGTTCCCCCATTCTTGGTATCAGACCGGACCAAGTGGATAAAAACATTTGGGGCCAGGCTGGTCTGTATCACTTCAGACGAATTTGATTGCATGTTATTTAGGGGCTTGGCTTAAAAAGGGGAAGCTCTCGAAGGCTTTCCAGCCGGCATTCCTGATCAGAGTAGACCCATTCTTCGTTCTGGACCGAGTTTGAATCAACTCTGAGGTAGTCAAACCCAAGAATTAAAGACAGTTCCTGTGTCTCAGTAATTCCAGGGTAACCACTTGGAACTATTTCCACAAAAAGTTCAAGATCAGCGGCCCAGATTAGGTGAGCCAAGTTCCCACCTGTGGGACCTATCAAGATTTTTGCGCTACGGATGTTTCTTACAGTTTCGGTAATTTTAGTTATTCCTGGGCGAATTACCCGGACATCTCCATATATCGATTCTAAGTGTTTGAGAACTTCTGTTTCATTAACAAGAGATCGTCGATTCCTATCATTATCTTGGCGGCCGATAAACACTACGGGGGGAGCGAAGTCAATTGTAGATGCACATTTATCCAACATCAACCCACGAATTTCATGAATCATGTCGATAGGATAAATTCGAAATGGCACGGCAGTTATATTCGCTAGTTTTTTTATCTTAATTGAAGAATTAATAGGGGTAAGAATTAAATTCTCTGTTAAGCCAAGAATCTGATTCATCTCTGAAAGAAACGTAGCGCCGGGCGTACTCCCGAGAATGACCGCATCATAATTTTGCAACTCCGATTTAAAGGAGAGCAAGACTGGAAGTATTTCAAATAGAAAGTGGTGCAAGTTGTATCCACCCCCAGGCAAACAGGCTGCCGCATTCTCATAACAAAATTCTTGCTTCAGGGAAGTACGGAATTCATGAAGCCCAGCCGAATAATTAACAATACTGCTTTCGACCCCATAACAAAATTCTTTGAGCACTTCTCCAGTGTTCAAGTCTGAAAAAACGGTCAGTGCCCCGCTGTAATCAATCTTGATATTTTGTAAGTGATCCAGAAATATTGATATCGATTCACCTCGAGAGTCAGCGAAGGATTTCTTTGCCCTGCTGAGCTGCTCGGACATCGGATAATTCAAATGGTACTCAGCAAAAAAAGTGTTTTCATTAAAGGTGTAACTCTTTACATTCAAATTCTTGCTGAACATAACGAAACCTCTTGAAATCCTCACTAGATTGTGACCGTGACTTGCATTACCTGAGTGGCCCGACCAAGGGACTTACAGATAAGTCTATCGGTAGACAAGTGCATTTTTGTCCATTTCCTCAGTAAGAAAGATAAAGTTGACCTACTGGAAACACCCCTAAACAATTGTCAAATAGTTTTCTGGTAGCAATTTCGTTCTAATGAGATGATAATTAAGTGAATCAGCTGGCTAATTGGTGATTCACTAGGTTCATTCCGAAGGCAAAGGTTAAGGTGAATTACGTGGAGACCGCGATATTGATTATTGGCTTTAACCGACCAAGATTACTCAAGAAATTACTCTCGACAGTTCCATTATCCAATACTCGTAAGATTTATATTTCAATTGATGGGCCAAGGACACCAATTGAAGCAATTAAAGTTAATCAAGTGCGGGCAGTTGTAGAAGTATTTGTAAGAAAGAATCCTAGAATACAAATCAAGTATCGATTTTCGGAGCAGAATCTAGGATGTAAACTTGGAGTTAGATCAGCAATTGATTGGGCTTTTGACAATGAAGATTCGCTAATAATTCTTGAAGATGATGTTGTAGTCTCGAGTGAATTCTTTACATACATGGATTATTTCTTGTATCATTTTGAATCTGATTTGCAAATTTGGCACATAAATGGCTTCAGCCCGCTACTACCGCCATATAAACATCAAATCTCTTATTTGACAAAATTCGCTCATGTTTGGGGCTGGGCTACATGGAAGAATCGCTGGTTACATTACGATCGGGACTTACTGGCATATCAACCGGGGAAGTTATTTCTAGCTGAATCTTTGACAATCAATCCATTGAGCGAAGAAGCCTTGTCCTTTTTCGAACAAAATCTAATTGCCTGCAAGAATGGGTTTGATACTTGGGACTTTCAATGGCAATTTTCGATGTGGATTAAGGGGGGATTTGCAATATCACCGGGAGAGCGGCTTTCGGGAAATTCTGGCTTCGGCCCAACTGCCTCGCATACTAAATTTGCAGGTTTTCAGGGCCTTAATTTACCCCCGGCAAAGAAAATTTCTGGTCAATATCGAAATGTCGACGTGTCAAAACAATCAGATCTGCTTGAGCATCTGCACGAGGCAATCATTTTTGGAGTTGAATCATCAATTGGTAGAATTGAGTTCAACTTAGAAACTAAGGGACAAATACTTCTTCGCAGTTTGCCCAAATGGGTCCAACTTAAGATTGTCGGAGCCTTAAAAAAAGTCAAGCCAACGCTTTAAAGTAGCCAATGGTATTTAACAGTCCTTCTTCGCGATCTACGCGAGGTCTCCAACCAAGAAGCCTCTCAGCCTTCTCAATGTTCGGCTCTCGCTGAATCGGATCATCTCCAGGAAGAGGCAAATGAATAATTTCCGAATTGGACCCCGTAAGGGCGACAATTTCTAAAGCCAGCTCTCTAACCGAAATCGGGGAAGGATTTCCTAGGTTGATTGGGGTGTGAATTCCATCCTTGAAAAATAGTGACACCAGCCCCTCGATTAAATCGCTAACAAAACAAAAACTTCTTGTTTGATTGCCATCCCCGTAGATAGTTATTGGTTTGTCTTGTAAAGCCTGAATGATGAAATTACTCACAACCCGTCCATCATTTAGTGCCATTCTCGGTCCGTAGGTATTGAAAATTCTAGCAATTCTTATATCTGTATTGAATGTACGATGTGTGTCAACAAACAGAGTTTCAGCCGCCCGTTTACCTTCGTCATAACAAGCACGGACCCCGATTGGATTGACTCGTCCCCAGTATTCCTCAGATTGGGGGGAATGTTCAGGATCTCCGTAAACCTCCGAAGTGGACGCCTGAAGGATCCGCGCATTCGTTCGCTTAGCAAGCCCCAATAAATTGATTGCCCCATGGACGGAAGTTTTAAGTGTCTGTACCGGATTACTCTGGTAATGCACAGGGGATGCAGGGCAAGCCAGGTTAAAAATTCCATCCACTTCAACATAAAGCGGAAGGGTTACATCGTGACGCAAAAGCTCGAATTTCTTACTATCCAATAAATGAGCGATATTAGATTTTGAACCCGTAAAGAAGTTATCAGCACAAATCACTTCATGATTTAATTCAAGGAGTCTCTCGCATAAATGAGAACCTAAGAAGCCTCCACCACCAGTGACCAAGATTCGCATACTCCAACTATAGCGTAAGTGATATTGGATACCTCAACTATTTAACAAAAGTTAATCCTAAAGAAGATTATGCATTCATGGTATCCATTAACCCATCGGCAACAGCAAAACCCAAATAATTAGATTGTGGTAGAGCGGGTCAAATCGAGGCACAAAACGTCACTAGATATAGTGGTCGGAATTCGGAACGTAGAGTTAGAGAGATTCAACTCTTACATTTAGTTTATGTGAGCATTGAATTGTATTCAGTCGAATCCTTCTTTTTCGCTTCAAGCAAGATTGAATGTTTCAAATATGCCTAGAAAAATGGGGCTAACTTAAGAATCCTGATTTTTCAAAATCCACATTTTTTCGCATTGGGGGGAAGGAAAATTAGCGATAAACGTTTTGAGAAAGATCCAAGGAAAATCTTGCGAAAAATTAATGGAGTTTAGCGATAAATGATTTGATCCGCTTATCAAGAATAAACTTATCCATTCTGAGAAATGAAATCAATGGCCTTAACATAGCGACAAACAAAGAATCGAAGTCAAAAGCGACGTTTTTCTGAATGACTTGCGCATTTCTTGATAAACTTACCCAATCCCAGTAGGTCATCATTTTGACTCTTGATTTCCACCCTGGTTTTCGATTTTTTAGACTAGTTACACCCATCATTCTTGGCGAGACAACCATCAAGTTATGAGAAAGCAGATTTAAGCTTTCCAACATGGAATCTGAAGACATGTCATAACTAGATTCAAAACTGAAGTTCACCTTATCCTTAACATAGTTAAACCAAATCCACGATTCCGACCGGTATCTTTGCAAATTTCCACCATGTTGAGAATTTAAAGGATAGTCACGTGATGCAAACCATCTCATATATTCAGCAGGGTAACTTGGTGCATCCCAAATCCGTTTCACATCCATCAATAATCCTGCGAATAATTGATCAGATGGATGATGGGGAAGGCGCAGAAACTTCCCAGGATGCACGGTAGACCAATTGATAACAAGCACAAGCTCTTTCGTCAAGGTCAAATTATCTGTAGGAATTCTTTCTGGACGAGCATCCAAAAGCTTGAATACACTCCTATTCTTGAAGTAAATGTCTGTTCTTGTTTTTATCACATAAGGGGTTGTTACAGCCGCCAGTCCACTCTTCGTAGTAAGAATTTGATGATTAACCGACATAAGAGTTTTATTCTTGTCATTCTCATATAACTCAATCGGAGGTCTCTCGGAAAAAATAACCTCATCGAAACTTAGGCCATTAACTTTTTGATCATGATGAGTCGAGAGAATGACTCTAGAGTCAGGAAAATTTGTACGAATACTATTGAGTGCCACGGCGGTAAGATTTAAATCATCTTTAACTACAATTGGACCTTGGACAACGAAGGTAACCTCAGAATCATCCATACACTACAGATTAAAGTAGAAATCATCGGATTACAATGTAGTTGATGTGAGAATAAGGGTGCTGTCAGAACCGTATCCGTTCCCCAACTAAATGTCCTAAGAATATTTTGAAAAAGGTAGAATTATTAGATCGTTGACTACGGGGCAGACCTATCCACCCTCCATTTAATAACTCAACCTTCAGATCTGTACAGGGGACTAAGGTCGCATTCAAGCTCCATCCTACAAGATAAAGTTGGCGCAGAGATAGACTGGGTTATTAATTCAGTTGTTAGATTTCGACAGAGAGTAGCAGTCAATGCAAATTAAAGTTATTGGGGCCGGGATTTACGGCTGTCATTTAACTCTGACCTTGAAAGAATTAGGCTACAAAGTCGAACTTTTTGAGGCAAAAAATAAAATTTTCCAAGGTGCTAGTGGAAACAACCAGTTTCGACTCCATCACGGTTTTCACTATCCACGTAATGCGGTGACTCGCAGGCAGTCTAAAGAAGGGTTTAGACTTTTCAAAGATCGATATCGTGAGTTTTGCCTACCAATATCAGAGAATTTGTATTCGGTAGTTAAAGATAGAAGCATTACGGATTTCGAAACCTATAAATCCGTAATGGCCTCAGACTCACTTGAATTCAATGAGTATGAACCCAAGCTATTGAATACATCACTTATTGAAGGAACATTGAACACCAAAGAAGAGGTACTTGACCTCGAAGGCTTGGCAAGATTTTTCGAAACTCAGTTAGATGGAGTCATCAGATTAGATCATCAATTTGAGTTGACTGGAAAATCAAATAAGAAAGACTTAATTATTGATTGCACCTGGGATGCATCTAATCGGGAAAATGAGTCTTATTTCGAACCAACTGTATTGCTTTACTACGAACTGTTAAATCCTGATTTAGAAAACTGGAGCCAAACACTAGTTGATGGGAATTTCTGGTCACTTTATAGAACGAGTAGGAAGAATCGCTTTACATTGAGCCATGTAAGTTATAGTGCTCTCGAGAGTTTTCAAGAGATAGAAAAAGCCAGACATAGATTGAATTCCTTAACTACGAAAGAAATAGACTATTTACGTAATTGTATGGAAAGTGAAGTCCTTGAATTCTTCCCGTCCTTTTTTGACCACTTTAGGTTTGCAGAACCACAGCTGTCAATCAAGACAAAAAAATCAAGCGCGTCCGCGAACCGGGCATGCGAAGTTGAGAAAACCGAAAATGTTATCTCCGTTCGTTCCGGAAAACTTGACACTATTTTTTTTGCAGAAACCGAAGTACTAAAAATGATAGGTGAATCGAATCATTAGGATGGAACTTGAAAGTGTAGCGGTTATTGGGTCAACCGGGTTTATTGGAAGCAATCTAATCAATTATTTTCGCGAGAAGCAGATTCATGTCGAGCAATTCAACTCCGTTAGTCAGCGTAAAGATTTTCTTCAAATGCAAAGTGAAACTCTTTTTATTGCGGCACCAAATGCGGAGAAGTGGAAGGCAAATGGCGATCCTACGAGTGATTTAGATAATATTAATAGATTAATTAGCAATTTGAGGAACTGTAACCAGCCAAAAGAGGTCATTCTCTTCTCTACAGTGGATGTATACAAAGATAAGGCAAATTGCGATGAATCTAGCTCTGACTTCGAATCAATTGAACCTTATGGAAGAAATCGTAGATACTTTGAAGAGGCTTGCTTAGAGTTATTCCCGAATACTCAGATAATGCGCTTACCGGCTCTGATTGGTATGGGCTTAAAGAAGAATGTGTTATTTGATTTAACCCATGGAAATCAACTAGAGGCAATAAATATAAATTCCGTTTTCCAATGGTTTGATCTTTCAAATTTATCAAGGAGTATTGACATTCTTAGAGCAAATGCAATTCCTCTGGTTAACATTGTAAGCCAACCAATATCTGTAGATGAATTGATAAGCAAGGTTTTTCCAGAATTGATTATTCCAGATGGCGCAGTATTTAAGCAGTCATTCGGTGCAGCTCATTATGACTGCAAATCAAAACACGCAAGTCTTTGGAGTGACAAGAGAAATGGATATATGTATGAAAAATCAGCGGTACTAACTTCCATGAAAGAATACAAAAAGAGGCTTCGTGCAGATGGATAAATTGTTGTCTATATCGATGTTTACAGACCTAATGAGAGACCCCAAAGAGATAACTCCTGAAACTTTAAGGACAAGGTTTTTTCAAGGAAAGCATTTTGGTGGGTTAGAACTTGTTCCATCTCTATTGTGGGGTCAAGATTGGGAGTTCGAAGTTCAGGATCTGGAGACAATTAATTGCAGTGTGACAGCAATTCAGTCATTGACTTTTGGTGTTCCCTTAGTCTTATCTGTATTCCCACCAAAAGGTAGTGGTCTAGAAAGTGCTTGGAATGCAAGATTGACAAAGCTAAGTCAGTTAAGTGAGCACTTTAAGGAAGCTACATTTATTTTAGGAAGCCCATCTCAGAGAAAATTATCAGGATTGAATCCGATAGAAGCACAAAGCGTTTTACAAAGGTATATTCTAGAGTTGCTAAATTTCTTGCCTGGAAGTAACACCATTTCTCTTGAGAACTGCAATCAATTTCAAGGATCGGAATTTGCGATTGGATTAGCAGGTGCAATAAAAACTATTCGCGATTTAAATGAGGAGCGAGTGGGACTAAATTTTGATTTTGAATCTTGGGTAGGGGAGCTTGATGCCAGTCAGCCGCCCAACTTTGAAGAACTCGAGAGAACTATGGCTGATGTCAAGGTTACGAACATTCAGTTTGGTCGCTCTGCATTAACCCGGGAATCATTTACCTTTCTTCATCAACTCGCAATGAAGAATCATTGCGCCATGTCCATAGAAGATTCCAGATTAGGTTCAGAGGAGGAATTGATGAAACTGCATGAATTCTGGTTAAATTCTTAACTAATTCAATCCCTCAGAAATTTTATTGCAACTTTACTGACGCAGAAACTTTACGGAAGATCTGATGCAAATAAGTAACCCCGGCGAAGGGGAAAATGTCCGTTTTGTCCCCTTCCCGCGACAATCTAGGATGGGATTCGTAGTAGTGGATAGAGGCAGCGACGGCTGGCTCGGCAAGACCAAACCGGTTAATGAAGGATCAATAAAGTGGCACTTAGCGTATGGACAGTTGCTGAACTGGGGGCTTTTTACACTGAGCACCGTTCCGAACTACTCGCGCATGCCAATCGAGTACTAAAGGATTCAACTAAGGCTGAAGAGATCACCCAAGATTCACTTATTAAGTTCATGCTTGCAGCCCCTGAGCTTGAATCAGCAGAGCATGCACTCTCTTATCTACACCGCACTATTGAAAACCTCTGCATCGACTATTTCCGCCTTGAAGGTCGCCGTCCAAACCTTGTGGTTATCGACGATGCCCAGGCTGAAGTAGAGGCTGCATGGCAGGTTTCAGGTGATCACTCAGAAGTTCTTACCCAAGCTGAAGATGCAGTGATTATTCGCCAGGCTTTAGCCCTGCTTTCACCTGCAGAGCGTGCTGCGCTTGTTATGTGGGAGATGGAAGGCCGCTCAACAGAGGAAATCGCAGCAGAGCTTGGAATCAAGGAATCTGCAGTGCGCCACACAGTTTCTCGCGCTCGCACATCACTTCGCCGTGTGCTCTCAGAGCTTGTTATCGATCAAGAGCGTGGCCTTACAGCTCTCGACATGCTTTCAACTACCTATAAGAAGGCAGCAGAACTTGCAGCTAAGTCTTCAAAGGTTGCTCTCTCCTTACTATTAGTAGTAACTGCATTCTTAGGCTTTAACTCAATGACAGGTCAAGAAGGCGTCCTTCCAGCTGTCACAACACAGGATTCAACTGGTGAAGTTGCTAAGACTGGTTCATCTGATTCAGCAGCCCCAGCACCATCTATCTCAATGCCAGCTAAGAAGTCAGCAACTATGGGTCCTCGCCTCTTTATTAAGAGCAGCAAGGCAACATGGGCAGGGCTTGATTCAGATGGCATCCCAACAGGTTTCACCGTCACAGGTGAGAAAGGTCCAGCTGGAAGCATCCGTGTAAATCACAATGTCCCAGAGGCGACCGCAGCAGGCACTATTTTGGCCACCCAGGCCATCACATCTGGGGGTGGACCAAATGTCTCGATCGATCAGGTCGTGACAGTCGATGGCAACGGCACAAAGTACGAAGCTGAGTACGTATCCTTCGGAATTAACGGGGTTTGGGCGGTAGCGCAAGCTCGCGCCACAAGCGTCGATTTGGAGCGTATGTCCAATGGCAAGTACCTTATGACCGTTACAATTTCCCTACTCTCAA
>JACCDX010445040.1_pt1 | contig 41803 bp, 38 predicted proteins | sample 7449681 | NCBI WGS metagenome assembly JACCDX01 (sample SAMN15323450, study PRJNA562643) | freshwater metagenome | isolation source: river surface water | place: USA:Blue River Watershed | collected 2017-08-18
CCGGGAAACAGGCCCCGTCGGGGCAAAAGAGCGTGAAATCGGCCGCAAATTCGGCACTGGTTTCGCCATGTGAACATTCACGCATCAACTCACGCTGCGGCGGGGGGTTATGCAGACCATCCCTAGTTCTTCAGAGCCTCAATGTACGTGGCGCATGCCTCTAATCGATAGTCTGCTTCCAGCCTTTAACAATCATCTACTTTGCTTTCACTGGTAGAGCCTATAGATTCCACAACCTCGGCACGTTTCCCGCCAACCTCCAAAGCCCCTCCCGCCAAGCCGCCCACACCGGCCGCAGCAGCTGCATCGCCGGTTCCACCACCGGGGCCAGCACGCGCAGCACAATCACCTGCGGGTGCGGTTGCGTGGCGCCGGCTTGCAGGCGCAGGGGTGATGCGTCGAGTGCCGCGCGCGCGGCGTCGAGTGCGGCTTCGGCGCGTTCGGGGGCGATGGCCTGGCCGCTGGCAAACACCAGGGTGGCCATGCAGCGTTGGCCGGCCAGGCCCAGGGGGCTGTCGAGCAGGCGGGTGTCTTGCGCGTCCACGCTGCCGCGTTCGAGCCACACGCCCGGGATTTCCAGATGCTGCCGGAAAACGCCCTGGGCAAAGGGCTGCTGCGCCAGGGGCAGGCCCAGCGCGGTGATGTCCCAGGTCATGAGTTCGGCCGTGGGCGCCAGGGTGAAGCGCGCCAGGTTGAGCGCGTCGCAGCCGCTGTAGGCCAGGGCTTCGAGCGGCAGCCACTCCAGGCGCGCGCCATCCTGAACATGGGCGTGAACCTGCTGCGTGGCCAGGCCGGCTTCGCTGCGGTAAAAGCGCGTGGCGCCGGGCGTGGTCACCAGGCTGTGGGCGCCGGCGCCCACCTGCACCTGCATGTCCAGCGTGTCGCCGCCGACCAGGCCGCCGGGCGGGTGCACCAGCACGTTGTGGCAGACGGCGTCGCCTTCGGGGTAGAGGCTTTGCAGGATGCGCAGCGGGCCGTCGTGCTCAAAGCGGGCCACGCTGCGCGCGGCCTCCAGGCTCACATCAAGGTTCAGGCGGGCGGTCCAGGGCATGGGCTTGAGGGTCTGGCGCGTCGGCTTCAGGCAAGACGCTGACGCCGACATGCAGGGTATGGGATGTCCCGCCTTGCAGCACGCCGCGCAGCGGAGACACATCGGAAAAATCGCGGCCCCAGGCCACGAGCACATAGTCTTCGCCCGGCGTGCCCCAGCCCCAGCGGTCGTTGGTGGGGTCCAGGTCGAGCCAGCCGCCGCAGGCGCTGCCTGCCAGTTCGGGCAGATAGACCGACGCCCAGGCGTGCGAGGCGTCGGCCCCAATCAGCCGCGCCTGGCCTTCGGGCGGCTGCGTGAGCAGGTAGCCGCTCACATAGCGCGCAGCCAGGCCGAGCGATCGCAGGCAGGCCACCAGGATGTGGGCAAAGTCCTGGCACACGCCGCGCCGCGCCTGCAGTGCTTGCAGGGCCGGGGTGTGCACGTCGGTGCTTTGGCTGGCGTAGGTGAAGTCGCTGTGGATGCGGTGCATCAGCGCCACGGCGGCGTCTTGCAGCGCGCGCGCGGGTGCAAAGCTCTCGCGGGCATAGGCCGCAAACTGCTCATGCAGCGGGGCGTGGTGCGAGCCAAACACAAAGCAGGCCTGCGCATCGCCGGCCTGGCCCGAGCGGTAGCGAAAGTGTTCGCGCACCGCTTCCCAGGGCTGGGTGCTGTGCAAGTCCAGCGGGGGTCGGGTGTCGACCACGCTGCGCGCGACCACGCGCAGCTGCTCGTGCGCGGTGGCCAGCGACCACCAGGCCTGCGGGTTGCCAAAGGCGTCCTGGCCGTGGCTGAGCAGGGGCGGCGTGGGGCTGACCTCCAGCGCAAAGGAATGGGTGTGCTGGCAGCAGCCCTCGCGCGGCTGCAGGTGGGCGGTGTGCTGTGCGGTTTCGACCACGGGGCGGTAGTCGTAGCGGGTGTCGTGTGTGATGTGCAGGCGCATGGCTCAGACACTGACGCTGTGCGCGGCCGAGCCGCTGTGCGTGAAAAACAAGCCCGACAGCGCCTGCGACACTTGCCGCGCGGCCTGCTGTTGCTGGCTCAGCAAGGCCTTGAGCGCTTCGGGTTGGGCGCTGTCCCAGGGCCAGAGTTCGGCCGCGCCTTGGGTGGCGCTGGGCACGGTGCCGGCCAGTTGCTCGAGCGTGCCTTCGGCCTGTTGTTGAGGCCGGCCTTCGGCCGGGTGGCCAAAGCGGCGCAGGCGCGCGCGCAGGGTGTGCGCCACCCAGGCCAGCGAGCGCGGGTTGTCGGGGCTGGTGACCAGCAGCTCCACCAGCGCCTGCGGTGTGCGGCTTTGCTGGTACTGCGCATGGAAGCTGATGGTGCTGTCAAACAGGTGCAGCACTGCGTCAAAGCCGGCGGGCTCTTGCAGCAGCTGCGCGTCGATGGCTTGCAGCAGCGCGCCGGCCAAAAAGTCCAGGCGCTCGATGTGGCGGCCCAGCGAGAGCAGGCGCCAGCCGTCGTCACGGCTCATGCGGTCGGTCTGAAAACCGGTGATGGCGGCCAGGCGCTGGCTGGTGCTTTGCAGGCAGCGCTGGGCCAACGGGGTGGGGGGCACGCGGCCGGGGCGCTCGCGCTCGGCCTCGTGCAGCGCTTCAAAAAAGGCGGTGTCGCTGCCCAGCAGCATCTGCCAATGTTCGGGCGACAGGCGCTCGCGCACGCTGCTGGCCGCGCGGACCAGGGCGCGCAGGTTAAAGCCCACGCTGGTGCTTTGCGCGGTGTCCCACAGGCCGGCGACCAGCGCACGTTCAAACACGCGCACCGATTGCTGGGCGGTGGGCACCTGCGCGCTGACCAGGCCGTGTGCCTGCGCCATGCGGCTGAGCCAGCCCAGCAGGCGCGGGCTGATCTGGCTTTCGCTGCCCAGGGTGTCGAGCGCCAGGCGGGCCAGGCGCAGGGTGTTTTCGGTGCGTTCGGTGTAGCGGCCCAGCCAAAACAGGTTTTCGGCGGCGCGGCTGGTGACCAGGCGCTGGGGCGCCAGCTGGGTGGTGGCGGGGCCGAGCAGGCTGAGCGTGTCCACGGCCGCGTGGCTGGGCGCTTGCACCCAGACGTCGGCGCTCGAGCCGCCGCGCTGCATGCTGGCAATGCCCTCGGTCGTGCCCAGCCGCGCCAGGCCGCCGGGCAGCACCTGCCATTGGCCGGCGGCGTCGGTCACGGCGAACACGCGCAGCACCACGGGGCGGGTTTGCAGGCGGTTTTCGGGCGCGGCTTGGTCGTTCCACACCGGCAGGTGCGACAGCGGCAGCCAGGCCTGCACGGTGTGGGCCTCGGGTTCGCGCAGGATGCGGCCGGCCCATTCGTCGCGTTCGCGCTGGTCCATCACGCGGCCCAGGCGGGGCTCGAAGCTGTGGCGCTGGCCTTCGTTCGGGTAGGTGGGTTTGACCACGCCTTCGCTGAGTTTGGCCAGCGCTTCGGGCTGGGCAGCGGCTTCGCCGCACCACCAGCTGGGGATGGCGGGCAGCACCAGCTCTTCGCCGAGGATGTCTTGCGCCAGCGCGGGCATGAAGCCCAAGAGCGCGTTCGATTCCAGAAAGCCCGAGCCCGGCGTGTTGGCCACCAGCACCTGGCCGCTGCGCACCGCCTGCAAGAGGCCGGGCACGCCCAGGGCCGAGTCGGCGCGCAGCTCCAGCGGGTCGAGCCAGGTGTCGTCCACGCGCTTGAGCAAGCCGTGCACGCGCTGCAGGCCTTGCAGGGTCTTGAGGTAGAGCTTTTCGCCGCGCACCGTCAGGTCTTCGGCCTGCACCAGGGTCAGGCCCAGGTAGCGCGCCAGGTAGGCGTGCTCGAAATACGTTTCGTTGTAGGGGCCGGGCGTGAGCAGGGCGATGTGCGGCGCTTCGCCCTCGGGCGCGGGGCAGCGGGCCTTGAGGCCTTCGACCAGCGCCTGGTAGGTGGCGGCCAGGCGCTGCACCGGCAGGGCCTCGAAGGCTTCGGGGAACAGGCGCGAGACGATCAGCCGGTTTTCCAGCAAATAACCCAGGCCCGAGGGCGCCTGGGTGCGCTGCGAGAGCAGCCACCACAGGCCGTCTGGCCCACGGGCCAGGTCAAAGGCGGCCAGGCTCAGGTAGCGCCCGCCCACGGGGGCGGCGCCGTGCATGGGGTGCAGGTAGCCGGGGTGGCCTTGCAGCAGAGCGGCCGGCAGCAGGCCGCGCGCCACCAGGCTTTGCGGGCCGTAGGCGTCCGCCATGATGTGTTCGAGCAGTGCCATGCGCTGGCGTACGCCTTGCTCGATCTGCTGCCAGGCGGTGGCGCCGATCATGAGCGGGAACAGATCGAGCGCCCAGGGGCGCTGGGGCTGCTCGGTGTGCGCGTAGACGTTGTAGGTGATGCCGTTGTCGTGCACCTGGCGGCGCAGGTTGGCCATGCGGGCGTTGAGCCCGGCCAGCCCCTCGGGGCCGAGGCGTTCGATGAAGTCCGACCACAAGAGGCCCGGCGGCTGGGTGTGTTCGGCCTCTGCGCTCAGGCGGTTGCGCAGCTCGTCCCAATGGCCGTTCGGCGCCGTTTGGGCGTGCGCGCGCAGCCAGCTCATGGGCGCGGGCGGCTCATCGGGCGTGAGGGGCGAGACCGGGATATCGGACATGGTCCGATTGTCGCTGCAAAGCCCCGCGCACCGGTCGCCATGGCTCAGCGCAAATCCAGCGTGAACGGGAACTCGCGGCTGGCCGGCACGCCCAGGGTCGGCTGCACGCCCGCCATGCGGCCGGGGGTGTGGCCCATGCGGAAGAAGCGGGCCAGGCGGCGGCTTTCGGCCTCGTAGGCGTTGACCGGGAAGGTGTCGTAGTTGCGCCCGCCGGGGTGGGCCACGTGGTACTGGCAGCCGCCCAAGGACCGCTTCATCCAGGTGTCGACGATGTCGAAGGTGAGCGGGGCGTGCACGCCAATGCTGGGGTGCAGGGCCGAGGGCGGGTTCCAGGCCTTGTAGCGCACGCTGGCCACCCATTCGCCCGCCACGCCGGTGGGTTGCAGGGGCAGGCTTTGGCCGTTGACGGTGACGCTGTGGCGCGAGGGGTTGAGGCCGCTCACGTGCACCTCGATGCGTTCGAGCGAGGAGTCCACATAGCGCACGGTGCCACCAATCGCGCCTTCTTCGCCCATGACGTGCCAGGGCTCGAGCGCGCTGCGCAGCGTGAGCACCAGGCCGTCCACCGGCACTTCGCCCACTTTGGGGAAGCGGAACTCGAAATGCGGGGCGAACCAGGCCGGGTCGAAGTGAAAGCCGCAGTCGCCCAACTCGGTGAGCACGTCGTCGAAGTCCTGCTTGATCCAGTGGTGCAGCATGAAGCGGTCGTGCAACTCGGTGCCCCAGCGCGTGGCGGGCGCGGTGTAGGGCTCGTCCCAAAAGCGGGCGACCAGGGCGCGCAGCAAGAGCTGCTGCACGATGCTCATGCGCGCGTGCGGGGGCATTTCAAACGCGCGCAGTTCCAGCAGGCCCAGGCGGCCGGTGCTGCTGTCGGGCGAGTAGAGCTTGTCGATGCAAAACTCGCTGCGGTGGGTGTTGCCGGTCACGTCGATCAGCACGTTGCGCAGGCTGCGGTCGACCAGCCAGGGCGGCATGTCTTGCCCATGGCGCTTGCGGTTGGCCGTGATTTCGCGCAAGGCGATTTCGAGTTCATACACTTGGTCGTTGCGCGCTTCGTCCACGCGCGGCGCCTGGCTGGTGGGGCCGATGAAGAGGCCGCTGAACAAATAGCTCAGACTGGGGTGGTTGTGCCAGTACAGGACCAGGCTGGCCAGCAGTTCGGGGCGGCGCAAAAACGGGCTGTCGGCCGGCGTGGCACCGCCCATGACCATGTGGTTGCCGCCGCCGGTGCCGGTGTGGCGGCCGTCGGTCATGAACTTTTCGGCCGACAGGCGCGACTCGAACGCGGCCTGGTAGAGGAATTCGGTGTGCTCGACCAGTTCCTTCCAGTTGTGCGCGGGGTGGATGTTGACCTCGATCACACCGGGGTCGGGCGTGACTTGCAGCAGCTTCAGACGCGCATCGCGCGGTGGCGGGTAGCCCTCGAGCACGATCTGCACGCCCAGCGCGCTGGCGGTGGCCTCGACCGCCGAGAGCAGTTCGAGGTAATCCTCCAGTCGCGAGAGTGGCGGCATGAAGACGTACAGCTGCGCGCCCTGGCCACCGTGCTCGCGCTCGGCTTTGGGGCCGTTGGCACGCATGGGGTCGCGCGCCTCGACGACCAGCGCGGTGCGCGTGATCCCCGCGGCGGATTCGAAGCGACCGGGCTGGCGTGTGTCGGTGGTGCTGGCGTGCGCGGGTGTGGTGTGGACGCGCTGGTGCTGCGCGCGGATCGTGGCGGCCGATGGCAGCGGGTTGCGCGGCGCGAAGGGGTCTTGCTCGATCAACCAAGGCGTGTCGCCTTCGCTGACCCAGGGCAGGGTGTCCAACGGCAGGCGGTAGCCCATGGGCGAGTCGCCCGGGATCAAATACATGCGCTCGTCGCGGAAGAACCAGGGGCCGGTCGTCCAGCGCGGGCCGCCCAGCGAGACGTCGCCCGCTTGAATCGGCAAGGCATAGCCGATCACGCTGTCGAGCTTCTGGCTGAACACGCGGCGCAGACGCACGCGCTCGAGCTCATCGTCCAGGCGCGAATCGAAGGGGTCGACGTTGACCGGCAGGCGGCGTTCGCGCCAGAGGTAGTACCAGGTGTCTTCGTAGCCGGGCTGCACGTGTTGGTCGCTCAGACCGAGCTTTTGCGTCAGCGTCTGCATGAAGGCGCGCGCGTCTTCATGGGTGTAGTGGTGCGGTTCGCGCTCGTCGGCAAACAGCGTCGGGTCGTGCCAGATCGGCTCGCCGTCGGCGCGCCAGTAGATCGACAGCGCCCAGCGTGGCAGCTGCTCGCCCGGGTACCACTTGCCCTGGCCGAAGTGCAAAAAGCCGCCTTGCCCGTACTGCGCGCGCAGCTTGTGCACAAGCTCGGTAGCGAAGCCGCGCTTGGTGGGTCCGAGCGCGTCGGTGTTCCATTCGGGCGCGTCGCGGTTGTCCACGCCCACAAAGGTCGGCTCGCCGCCCATGGTCAGGCGCACGTCACCAGCTTGCAGCTGCGCATCGACCTGCTCGCCCAACGCGAGCACCTGCGCCCATTGTTCTTCGGTGTAGGGCTTGGTCACGCGCGGCGATTCGTAGATGCGGGTCACGGCCATCTCGTGGCCGAACTCGACTTCGCATTCGTCGATCAGGCCTTCGATGGGTGCGGCGCTGCTGGGTTGCGGCGTGCAGGCCAGCGGGATGTGGCCTTCACCGGCGAGCAGACCCGAGGTCGGGTCCAGGCCGATCCAGCCGGCGCCAGGCAGGTACACCTCGCACCAGGCGTGCAGGTCGGTGAAGTCGACTTCGGTGCCGCTGGGGCCATCGAGCGATTTGACGTCGGGCGCGAGCTGGATCAGGTAGCCCGAGACAAAGCGCGCGGCCAGGCCCAGGTGGCGCAGCAGCTGCACCAGGAGCCAGGCCGAGTCGCGGCAAGAGCCGCTGCGTTTGGCGAGGCTTTCTTCGGGCGTTTGCACGCCCGGCTCCAGGCGGATCAGGTAGCCGATGTCGCCTTGCAGCTTTTGGTTCAGGCCGACCAAAAAGTCGATGGTGCGTTGCTCTTTGCGGTCGATGCCGGCCAGGTACTTTTGGAACAGCGGCGCCTTGGCCAGCTCGGGGGCGCAGACCAGGTAGGGCGCGAGTTCTTCGCGCAACTCGGGCGCGTAGGTGAGCGGCACGGTTTCGGCCGAGGGCTCGAGGAAGAAGTCAAAGGGGTTGTAGACCGCCATCTCGGCGACCAGATCGACCGTGACCTTGAAGCGCGTGGTTTTCTCCGGAAAGACCAGGCGGGCCTGGTAATTCGCAAACGGGTCTTGCTGCCAGTTGATGAAGTGGGCCTCGGGCTCCACGCGCAGGCTGTAGGACAGCACGCGGCTGCGGCTATGCGGGGCCGGCCGCAGGCGCACCACCTGGGGGCCGAGCTGGATGGGCCGGTCGTAGCGGTATTCGGTGACGTGGTGCAGGGCGACGTGGATGGACATGGGCAGGCTCGACGTGGGTAGCGGGGAATGCTTAAATCCCGCAACGGTTTTGAAAACAACTAGCAAAAGACGCGCCAGAGGCCGCCCCGCGGCCCTCACCCGCAGGCGCGCACAGGGAGACACGCATGCACCGAACGCCATGGGCGGCGCCGCTGCACTGGGCTTTGCTCGCCTGGTGCGCTGGCATTGCGCTGCAGCTGCAGCAAGCGGCGCTCTCGCCGGTTTGGCTGTACGCGCTCGTGGCCTTGGCGGCCCTGCTGGTGCAAGGGCTGCGGCCGCCCGGGGGGCTGCGCTGGCTGGCGCTGGCCGCCCTGTCCTGGGCGATCACGGGCCTGCATGCGCTGAGCGTGCCTGCGCCCATGGACCCGGCGCTCGAAGGGCTGGACCTGGACGTCGAGGCCCGCGTCGACACCATGGTGCAGCGCCAGGACACGGGTTGGCGCATGCGCGTGCGCATCGAGCGCGCCACGCTGCAGGGGCGGCCGGTCGAGGTGCCCGAACGCGTCCACCTGGGCTGGTACGCCGCCTCGGCGCGCGACGATGGGCAGGACGTCCAGTTGCCCGATGTGCAACCGGGCGAGCGCTGGCGCTGGCGTGTGCGGCTGAAGGCCGCGCACGGGCATCTCAACCCCGGGGGCTTCGATTACGAGCTTTGGCTGTGGGAGCAGGGCGTGCGCGCCACCGGCTATGTGCGCCAGGGCCGCCACGACCCGGCGCCCCAGCGCCTGGGCCAGAGCGGGGCGCACCCGATCGAGTGGGCGCGCCAGCGGGTGCGCGACCAGATCCTGGCGCGCGCGGCCACCGACGAGCCGGCCGCGCAGCAGCGCGCCGGCGTGGTCGCGGCCCTGGTGACCGGCGACCAGGCCGCCATCGAGCGCAGCGACTGGGATGTGTTCCGGCGCACCGGCGTGGCCCACCTCATGAGCATTTCGGGCCTGCACGTGACCCTGCTGGGCTGGCTGGCCGGCGCCGTGCTGGCGTGGGCCTGGCGGCTGTCGGCGCGCTGGGGCGGGCGCGGGCCGCTGCATTGGCCGGCGCCCGTGGTGGGCCAGTGGGGTGGCTTGGCGGTGGCCCTGCTGTACGCGCTGTTTGCGGGTTGGGGCGTGCCCGCACAGCGCACGGTCTGGATGCTGACCGCCGTGACGCTGCTGCGCAGCGGCGCACAGCAGTGGCCACCGCTGCTGGTCTGGGGCCTGGCCGCGGCGCTGGTGCTCACGCTCGACCCCTGGGCGGCGCTGCAGCCGGGGTTTTGGCTCAGTTTCGTCGCCGTGGGCGTGCTGTGGGCCACGCCCACGGCGCCCCGCGCCCCAAAGCGGGGTGAGGGCACCGAAGCGGTGCGGCCCGAAGCGCACCGGCATGGGGAATGGGCCGGGCCCGCGCGGCGTGCCGCCAGCCTGTGGCCTGCGCTGGCGGCGCTGTGGCGCGAGCAGCGCCTGCTGAGCCTGGCGCTGGCGCCGCTGGGGGTCTTGTTCTTCGGCCAGTTTTCGCTGGCGGGCTTGCTGGCCAATCTGCTGGCCATTCCCTGGGTGACCCTGCTGGTCACGCCGCTGGCGCTGGCGGGCCTGCTGTGGCCGCCGCTGTGGAGTCTGGCGGCCTGGGCCCTGGCGCCGCTGTCGACCTTGCTGGCTGCGCTGTCGACCTGGCCCTGGGCCAGCGTGCAATTGGCCATGCCGCCCTGGCCCTGGGCGCTGCTGGCCACGCTGGGCGCCGTGCTCAGCCTGATGCCCTGGCCGCGCGCCTGGCGGCTGTGGGGCCTGGCCTGGTGCGCCCCGCTGCTGTGGTGGACGCCGGTGCGGCCCGCGCCCGGGCAGTTCGAATTGCTCGCGGCCGATGTGGGGCAAGGCCATGCGGTGCTGGTGCGCACCGCCACGCACAGCCTGTTGTACGACGCCGGACCGCGCTATTCGCCCGAGAGCGACGCCGGCCACCGTGTGCTGGTGCCCCTGCTCGCGCGTAGCCAGGAACCGCTGGACCGGCTGCTGCTGAGCCACCGCGACAGCGACCACACGGGTGGCGCCGCGGCCGTGCTGCAGATGCGGCCGCAGGCCGGGCTGTGGGCCTCGCTCGAGCCCGAGCACCCGCTGTGGGCGCTGCGCCCCGGCACGCGCTGCGCGGCCGGGCAAAGCTGGGACTGGGACGGCGTGCACTTTGAGCTGCTGCACCCGCCGGCCGAGGCCTACGCCACGCCGGCCAAGCCCAATGCGCTGAGCTGCGTGCTGCGCGTCTCCAATGGCCAGGCCTCGGCGCTGCTGGCGGGCGACATCGAAGCGCCGCAAGAGCAGGCCTTGCTGGCCGCCGGCCTGGCCCCGGTCGACTGGCTGCTGGTGCCGCACCACGGCAGCCGCACATCCTCCAGTCCGGCCTTTGTGCAGGCGCTGCGGCCGCGTGTGGCGATGGTGCAGGCGGGCTACCGCAACCGCTTCGGCCACCCGGTGGCCGAGGTCGCCGAGCGCTACCGGGCTCAGGGCACGCGCTGGGTCGAAACGGTGCGCTGCGGCGCGGCCAGCTGGCACAGCGCGCAGCCCGACGCGGTGGTTTGCCAGCGCGAGCAGGCGCGCCGCTATTGGCACCACCGCTTGCCGCCTTGAGCCCGGTCAAGCGAAGCTGGTATGCGACTTGCTAAGCTCTGCGCAGGAGAGTCTTGTATGCGCCGATTCGATGAGATGTACACCCGCCTGCCCGAAGGCAGCGACGCGGGCGCGGTCCGCCCCCATTACGAGGCCTATGCCCGCTGGCTGGCCGCGCAGGACCCGCAGCTCATGCAATCGCGCCGCGAAGAGGCCGAGGTGATTTTTCGGCGCGTGGGCATCACCTTCGCGGTCTATGGCGACAAGGACGAGGATGGCTCGGGCACCGAGCGCCTGATCCCCTTCGATTTGATCCCGCGCATCATCCCGGCGCACGAGTGGAAAAGCATGGAGGCCGGCCTGGTGCAGCGCGTGACCGCGCTCAACCGCTTCATCCACGACATCTACCACGGGCAGGAAATCCTCAAGGCGGGTGTGATCCCGCGCGAACAGATCGAGGGCAATGCCCAGTTCCGCCCCGAGATGGTGGGCGTGGACGTGCCCAACCGGCTGTATTCGCACATCAGCGGCATCGACATCGTGCGCGCGCCCGACAGCCAGGGCCACGGCGAGTACTACGTGCTCGAAGACAACCTGCGCGTGCCCAGCGGCGTGAGCTACATGCTCGAAGACCGCAAGATGACGATGCGCCTTTTTCCCGAGCTGTTCAGCCAGCACCGCGTGGCGCCGGTGGCGCACTACCCGGACCTGCTGCTCGAGACCCTGCGCGCCTCCAGCCCCGCGACCGCGGCCGAGCCGACGGTGGTGGTGCTCACACCGGGCATGTACAACAGCGCTTATTTCGAACACGCCTTCCTGGCCCAGCAGATGGGCGTGGAGTTGGTCGAGGGGCAGGACCTGTTTGTGAAGGACCGCTTCGTCTACATGCGCACCACGCGCGGGCCCAAGCGCGTGGACGTGATCTACCGCCGCGTGGACGACGACTTTCTGGACCCCGAGGTGTTCCGCCCCAGCTCGACGCTGGGCTGCGCTGGCCTCATGGAAGCCTACAAGGCCGGCCACGTGACGATCTGCAATGCGGTGGGCACGGGCGTGGCCGACGACAAGTCGATCTACCCCTATGTGCCGGACATGATCGCGTTCTACCTGGGCGAAAAACCCATCCTCAAAAACGTGCCGACCTACATGTGCCGCAAGCCCGAGGACCTGCAGTACACGCTGGCCAACCTGAAAGATCTGGTGGTCAAGGAGGTGCATGGGGCCGGGGGCTACGGCATGCTGGTGGGCCCGGCCGCGACGAAAGCCGAGATCGAGGCTTTCCGCGCGGCGCTGCTGGCCAACCCGAGTGGCTACATTGCCCAGCCCACGCTCAGCCTGTCGAGCTGCCCAACCTTTGTCGAGCGCGGCGTGGCGCCGCGCCACATCGACCTGCGGCCCTTTGTGCTCTCGGGTCGCACGGTGCAGATGGTGCCCGGCGGGCTCACGCGCGTGGCGCTCAAGGAAGGTTCGCTGGTGGTCAACTCCTCGCAGGGCGGCGGCACCAAGGACACCTGGATCCTGCAGGACTGAGGGAGAAAAGAGATGCTGAGCCGAACCGCCGACCATTTGTTCTGGATGTCGCGCTACATGGAGCGCGCCGAGAACACCGCCCGCATGCTCAATGTGAGCTACGAGACCTCGTTGCTGCCGCAGTCGGCCGCCGCCGCGCAGGCGGGCTGGGAGGGCATCCTCTCGATCAGCGAGCTGCTGCCGTCCTACCAGGCTTTGCACGGGGAAATCAGCCCCAAGGGGGTGATGGACTTCATGGTCAAGGACGCCGACAACCCCTCGTCCATCCTGTCGTGCCTGCGCGCCGCGCGCGAGAACGCGCGCGCCGTGCGCGGCACGCTGACCACCGAGGTGTGGGAAACGCAGAACCAGACCTGGCTGGAGGTCAACCGCCTGCTCAAGAGCGGTGCGCTGGAAAAAGACCCGGGCCAGTTTTTTGAATGGGTGAAGTTCCGCTCGCACCTGTCGCGCGGCGTCACCGTGGGCACCATGTTGATGGACGAGGCGCTGCACTTCATGCGCATGGGCACTTTCCTGGAGCGGGCCGACAACACCGCGCGCCTGGTCGATGTGAAGTTTCACGCCATGGACAGCGAGTATTTCGGCACGCCGCTCACCCAAGGCCACCCCGAGGCCAGCCAGGAATACGACTTCTACCACTGGAGTGCGATCCTGCGCAGCGTCAGCGGCTTCGAGGTCTACCGCAAGGTCTACCGCGACGTGATCAAACCCGAGCGCGTGGCCGAGCTCTTGATCCTGCGCGCCGACATGCCGCGTTCGCTGCACGCCAGCCTCAACGAGGTGCTGGCCAACCTGCAGCTCGTCTCCAGCGACGCCGGCAGCGACACCCTGCGCCACGCGGGCAAGCTGCGCGCAGAGCTGGCCTACGGCTGCATCGACGAGATCCTGGCCACGGGACTGCACGCCTTCCTCACCCAGTTCCTGGAGCGCGTGAACGTGCTGGGCGGCCGCATCAGCCGCGAATTCCTGATGCCGCAGGCGGCCTGAGCCGCCGTCGCAGGGCCAGCGCACCGACAGGCGCGCGCCAGCGCCCGAGCATGCCCGCTTGCCATGCGAGGAGGTGGGCGATGAGCGAGCGTTTGACGGCGGGTGAAGTCTGCATCCGTGAGGTGGTGGTGGCCGAGCGCGAGATGCCGCTGAGCGAAGCGGCGCTGCTGCTGCGCGGCGAGCACGTGGGCTGCCTGGTGGTGGTCGAGGCGGGCGAGGGGGCGCAACAGGTCTGCGGCATGCTGACCGACCGTGACCTGGTCACCAGCGTGCTCGCGCCGGGGCTGGACGCGCGCGTGCTGTGCGTCGAGGACGTGATGAGCACGCCACCCATCACGCTGCAGGAAGACGATTCCATGATCGACGTGATGCGCGCCATGCGCCGCCATGCCGTGCGGCGCCTGCCCGTGGTCACCCCGATCGGCGTGCTGGTGGGCCTGATCACCCTGGACGATGTGCTGCAGGTGCTGTCCGAGGAGCTGGGCCTCTTGATCGGGGCCATCCAGGGACAGATGGCGCGCGAACGGCACCAGCGGCCTTGAGGCCACTCAGCAGAGTGAGAGCACCACGGGCGCGTGGTCGCTCGGGCGCTCGTTCTTGCGCGGCAGCTTGTCCACGGCACAGGTCTCGGCCCGGGCCTTGAGCGCGTCGCTCACCAGGATGTGGTCGATGCGCAGGCCGCGGTTGCGGCGGAAGGCGAACTCGCGGTAGTCCCACCAGCTGTAGTTTTTCTCGGGCTGGGGAAAGAGGCGCATGCTGTCCGTCAGGCCCAGGTCGACCAGGGCCTGCAGCTTGTCGCGTTCTTCGGTGGTGCAGTGGATGGTCTCGGCCAGCGCCACCGGGTCCCAGACGTCCAGGTCGTCGAAGGTGATGTTGTAGTCGCCCATGAGCACGAGCTGTGGGTGCTGGGCGAGCTCGGCGCGCAGCCAGTCGCGCAGCGCGTCGAGCCAGCGCATCTTGTAGGCGAACTTGTCGCTGCCGGGCGCCTGGCCGTTGGGGAAATAGGCGCTGATCACGCGCACCGGGCCGACCGTGGGGTCTTGGTAGCTCGCGGTGATGACGCGGGCCATCTCGTCGGCGAAGCCCGGGATGTTGCGCACCACCTCGCGGCCCTCGGTTTTGGAGATCAGCGCCACGCCGTTGTAGGTCTTCTGGCCGAACCACTGGGCCTGGTAGCCCGCCTCGGCAAAAGCGGCCGCAGGGAACTTGTCGTCGCTGAGCTTGAGCTCCTGCAGGGCCAGCACATCGACCGGGTTGGCCGCGAGCCAGTCCAGCACCTGCGGCAGGCGCACGGCCAGGGAGTTGACGTTCCAGGTGGCCAGTTTCATCGGGGGCTCCTCGGTGCGGTCAGATGTGCAGGAAGGCCAGCACGCCCACGCCCACGCCGGCCAGGCCCGAGCCGTACATGGCCCATTCGGTCCAGCGCTTTTTGCTGAGCAGTGCGATGGCGGCCAGCGCGATCGCGATCTGCAGCACGGTGGTGGCCTGGGCCCAGCGGTGGTGCAGGTGCATCTGCACGTCCGACTGTTCGTCCCATTGCTTGGCCTCGGCCTCGAGCTTTTCGGCCGCGACCTTGATCTCGGCCTTCTCGCCCTTGTAGCGCTGGATTTCGTCCTTGTAGAAATCGCGCTTGGGCTCAGGCGCCAGCGCCAGCGCGAGCTCGCTGAGGTTTTGCTTGTTGCTCTTGGCCTGGTAGTAGTTCCACTGGTTGGAGGCTTCGGTCTTCTTGATGGCCGCGTTGTTCTTGTACAGGCCCGCATTGGCCTGGGTGGCGCCGCCCATGTAGGCGAAGATCGCGCCCACGGTGGCGATCACGGCGGTGAACATGGCGATCGAGTTGGTGTGCTCGCCGCCATGGCCCTGGGTGGCGTGTTCGATTTCGTGGTCGTGCGGGCCATGCACGTGAAAGCCGTGTCCGGACATTTTCAAGCTCCTCGTTCTTGTTCGTAGGTGACAAAGTCAAAGCGCAGGCCGTTGGCTGCGGTGTGCGCCTCGCGCGTGCGTTCGCGCCAGGCGGGCGAGAGCGTGGGGGCAAAAGCGTCGCCCTCGTAGTCGGCGTCGATTTCGGTGACCACCGCCGTGCGCGCCATCGGCTCGGCCTGGCGGTAGATCTCGGCGCCGCCCATGATCCAGGCGTCCGTTGCTGGGCCGCACAGGCGCATGGCGTCCTCAATGGAGGTGGCGCGCAGCGCGCCCTCGGCCTGCCAGTCGGCCTGGCGCGTGACCACGATGTTGACGCGGCCGGGCAGGGGGCGAAATTTGGGCGGCAGCGAATCCCAGGTCTTGCGGCCCATGATCACGGGCTGGCCCAGGGTCACGCGCTTGAAGTGCGCCAGGTCCTCGGGCAGGTGCCAGGGCATCTGGTTGTCACGGCCGATCACGCCGTTGCGCGAGCGCGCGTAGATGAGGTGCAGGTTCATGGCAAAAGGCGCCAGCACCGGGCTGGCGCGGTTCAAACAGCGACCGGCGCCTTGATGGCCGGGTGGCATTCGTAGCCCAGCACTTCGAAGTCTTCGTACTGGTAGTCAAAGATCGAATCGGGGCGGCGCTTGATGTGCAGCGTCGGGTAGGCGAAGGGCTGGCGCGAGAGCTGCAGCGCCACCTGCTCATGGTGGTTTGCGTAAATGTGGCAGTCCCCACCGGTCCAGATGAAGTCGCCCACGTCCATGTCGCACTGCTGCGCGATCATGTGGGTGAGCAGGGCGTAGCTGGCGATGTTGAAGGGCACGCCCAAAAAGATGTCGGCGCTGCGCTGGTAGAGCTGGCAGCTCAGCTTGGGCTTGTCGCCGGCTTTTTGCGGTGGCGCCACATAAAACTGGAAGAAGGCGTGGCAGGGCATCAGCGCCATCTGGTCGAGCTCGGCCACGTTCCAGGCGCTGACGATGATGCGGCGGCTGTCGGGGTTGCTCTTGAGCGTGTCCATCACCTGCTGGATCTGGTCGATGTGGCCGCCGCCCGGCGTCGGCCAGCTGCGCCATTGCACGCCGTAGACGGGGCCGAGGTCGCCGTCTTCGCGCGCCCATTCGTCCCAGATGGTGCAGCCACGTTCTTGCAGCCATTTGACGTTGCTGTCGCCGCGCAGGAACCACAGCAGCTCGACGATGATGGCTTTGAGGAACACCTTCTTGGTGGTGACCAGCGGAAAGCCTTCGCTGAGGTCAAAGCGCATCTGGTGGCCGAACACGCTTTGGGTGCCCGTGCCCGTGCGGTCGCCCTTGCTCACGCCGGTGGTGAACACATGGCGCATGAAGTCTTCGTACTGGCTGCGCACGGGGCGGTGGGGCTGGGCAGGGGCGTTCATGGGCTTGAGTTTAAGTCAACGCCCCTCGGGGCATTCGAGTTCAAACAGCGGCACTTCGGCGCGCTGGCTCAGCCACAGGCCGCCGCCGAGCGATGTGAAGTTTTCGGCCAGGCCGCGGCGGTAGAGCTGGGCGCGGTGGCGCAGCAGCCGCGGGTCGGTCAGGTCCTCGTCAATCGTGCCCTGTTCGTAGTCCTCGCGCGTGACGGCTTCCAGATACAGGGCGCCCTGGCACAGCGCGCCGAGGTTGCGCAGCGCGCGCTGCAGGTCGGCGGTGTTCAGGTAGGGCAGCACACCCTGGCAGATCACGAGGTCATAGGGCTGCGCGCTGGCGAAGTCGACCACCGAGCCGCGCGTCCAGCCGTAGCGCGTGCACAGGTATTCGCTGTATTCCACGCCCTGGTAGTCGGCGCCCGCGAAATGCCGGCCCACGATGTCGCGCCACAGGCCGATGCCGCAGCCCACATCGAGCACGCGCAGCACCGGCAGGCGCAGGTACTTGAGGTAGCTGCAGACAAAGGTGCCCAGGCGCTCCATGTGCTGGGGGTCGACCACGCTGGTCTTCTTGTCGAAGTAAAAGCGTTGGTAATAGGCCTCGTCGAACCATTGGGCGCTGGCGGATTGCAAGGGGGCTCCTCGGCTCAGGCCAGCACCCTGCCCGGGTTGAGCAGGTTGTGGGGGTCGAGTGCGCGCTTGAGAGAGCGCATCATGGCCAGGGCGGTGGGGTCCTTGTATGTCGGCAGCTTGTGCACCTTGAGCTCGCCCACGCCATGCTCGGCGCTGATCGAGCCATGGTGGCGCAGCACCTGGTCGAACACCAGGGTGTTGACGCGTTCTTCCCAGTCGCGCAAAAAGGCCTGGCCATCGGCGTCTTCGGGCGCCTGCACGTTGTAGTGCAGGTTGCCGTCGCCCAGGTGGCCAAAGTCCACCATGCGCACGCCCGGGATCTCGCGGGCCAGCAGGGCATCGGTCTCGGCCACGAAGGCCGGGATGCGCGAGACCGGGATGCTGATGTCGTGCTTGATGTTGTGGCCTTCTTCGGCCTGCGCCATCGTGATGCTCTCGCGGATGTGCCACAGGCCCTTGGCCTGGCTCAGGTTCTCGGCGACCACGGCGTCCGTCACGCAGCCTTGTTCCAGGGCGCGTTCGAGCAGGGTTTCGAACTGCGCGCGGGCATGCTGCTCGTTTTCGCTGTCGGCGTTTTCCAGCAGCACGCACCAGGGGGTGTCGCGCCACAGCGGCACGCGCAGCTGGGGGTAGTGCTTGTCCACCAGGCTCAGTGCGAACTGGCCCATGACCTCAAAGCCGGTCAGGCCGGGGCCCAGCGCCTGGTGGGCCAGGCCCAGCAGCGCCACGGCCGCTTCCATGCTGGGCACGGCGGCCCAGGCGGTCAGCTGCGCGGCGGGCAGGGGATAGAGCTTCATGGTGGCGGCGGTGATGATGCCCAGCGTGCCCTCGCTGCCGATCAGCAGGTTGCGCAGGTCGTAGCCGGTGTTGTCCTTGCGCAGGCCGCTCAGGCCGTTCCAGACCTCGCCCTGCGCCGTCACCACCTCCAGGCCCAGGCACAGCTCGCGGGTGTTGCCGTAGCGCAGCACCTGCGTGCCACCGGCGTTGGTGCCCAGGTTGCCGCCAATGGTGCAGCTGCCTTCGGCCCCCAGGCTCAGCGGGAACAGAAAGCCCGCCTGCTCGGCCGCGGCCTGCAGGTTTTGCAGCACGCATCCGGCCTCCACCGTGATGGTCAGGTTGGCCGGGTCGATGGCGCGCACGGCGTTCATGCGGGTCATGCTCAGCACCACCTGGGTGCCCGACGCATCGGGCACCGAGCCGAGCACCAGGCCGGTGTTGCCGCCCTGCGGCACGATGGCGGTGCCCGCGGCCGCGCAGGCCTTGACCACGGCGGCCACCTCCTGCGTGCTGCCCGGGCGCACCACGGCCAGCGCGCGACCGCGGTGGCGCTTGCGCCAGTCCTGTTCCCAGGCCGAGAGGTCGGCGCCTGCGTCGTCGTGCGTCAGCACATGGGGCGCGCCGCAGATCTGGCGCAGTTGGGCGATGAGGGGGCTCATGCGGTGTCCTCGGTGGCGGCGTTGGCGGCGCGGGCCGCCTTGAAGCGCAGGCGCACATGCAGGCCGCAGGCCACGAACAGGGCCAGGCTCAGTGCGCCTTGGGTGATGGCCAGGGCGTTGGCGGGCCAGGCATCGCTCCAGCCGCGCACGCAGGCTTCGGTGAAATACAGCCAGACCGCCAGGCTCAGCCAGCGGTAGGTGTACATGCGCAGCTTGAGCACGCCCGGCAGCGCCAGGCACAGCGGCAGCACCTTGATGGCCCACCACGAGCCGCCCGGCCGCAGTGGCGCGAGCCACAGCTCCCACGCCAGGCCGAGCACGATCAGGGCCAGCAGGCTGGTGGCGGCCAGCGCGCGCACGCGCAAGAGGGGCAGGGGGGTGTCAGGGTGTTGAAGCATGGCGGTGGCATCATACCGGCCATGGCTTTTCCCTCGAACGACCCCTCCCGCCGCGAGAGCTGGCGCGCCCAGGTGCGCGCCTGGTGGGAAGAGCTCGCCTCGGTGCCCTGGCGCCAGATGGCGGGCGTTTTGTACCGCCGCTTTCGCGAAGCGCGCCTGGGCGTGAGCGCCAGCTCGCTGACCTTCACCACGGTGCTGGCGCTGGTGCCGTTGTTCACCGTGGGCCTGGCGGTGTTTTCGGCTTTTCCGTTGTTTGGCAAGTTCCAGGACACGATCCAGCGCTGGCTGATCGACAGCCTGGTGCCCGACAGCATCGCGCGCCAGGTGCTGGGCTACCTGACCCAGTTTTCGCGCAAGGCCAGCCGCCTGGGCAGCGTGGGCTTCGCCGGCGTGCTGGTGTCGGCGCTGGCCCTGATGGTCACGATCGAGCGCACGCTGGGCCAGATCTGGCGCGTCGAGCGCCAGCGCCCGCTGGCGCAGCGGGTGCTGCTGTACTGGTCGGCGCTGACGCTGGGGCCGCTGATGCTGGGCGCCAGCCTGGTCATCACCTCCTATGTGGTCTCGGCCTCGCGCGACGTCGTCGATGTGCTGCCCGACGGCCTGCGCTGGCTGCTCGACAGTTTTGAATACCTGCTGCTCGCGCTCGGTCTGGGCGGGCTGTATTTTTATGTGCCCTACACGCGCGTGCGCTGGCGCCATGCGCTGACCGCGGGCCTGATGGTCGCGCTGGGCATCGAGCTGGCGAAGAAACTGCTGACCTTTTACGTCAGCCAGATCCCCGCCTATTCGGCGGTGTACGGCGCCTTTGCCGCGGTGCCCATCTTGCTGGTCTGGATCTACCTGGCCTGGCTGATCGTGCTTTTAGGCGCGGTGGTGGCGTCCAGCCTGCCCGAGCTCAGCCGCCAGCACCTGCGCCGCCCGCACGGTGCCGGCTGGCCCTTCCGGCTCGCGCTGGAGGTGCTGGCCCAGCTGCAAAGCCTGCGTCAGGCGCCCGAGCGCGGCCTGAGCCTGCTGGCGCTGGCCGAACGCCTGCGCGTGGAGCCGCGCGAGCTCGAGCCGGTGCTGCACGCCCTGCAGTCGCTCGACTGGGTGGGCCAGCTGCGCGAGGAAGGCGGCAGCGGTGAGGCGCGGCGCGTGATCCTGGTCGACCCGGCGCAGACGGCGCTGGCGCCGCTGGCCGACCGCCTGCTGGTGTGGCGCGCGGGCGCGCAGGACCCGCTGTGGACCGCCGTGCGGCTCGACGCGGTGCAGCTGGCCGAAGTGCTGCCGCCGGTGCCCGCCGCTTAAAACGGGATCTTGCCGGTCCAGAGGTCCTTGTACATCACCCAATCGCCCATGAAGCTGTAGAGCGGGCGCTTGAAGCTGGCGGGCTTGTTTTTCTCGAACACAAAGTGCCCGACCCAGGCACAGCCGTAGCCGCACAGCAGCCCATAAGCCAGGTACTGCGGCTTGCCGGTGATGGCCAGCATGGCCAGGCAGACCAGGGCCAGGCTGCTGCCCACAAAGTGCAGGCGCCGACAGGTGCGGTGGCTGTGTTCGCTCAGGTAGAAGGGGTAGAACTCGGCAAAGCTGGCGTGGCGCGCGGGTGCGGCGGTGGTTTCGTTCATGCAGTGCTCCTCGAGGGGTCAGCGGACCGCGAAGGGGGCGTTCAAAAAGCCCCGAAAGCGCGCGCGCATGCCGCGCAGCGGCGTGGCGGTCAAACGGTAATCGGGAAAGCGCTGCAAAAAACGCCCGATGGCGATGCGGCCTTCCAGCCGCGCCAGGCTCAGGCCGGCGCACTGGTGCGGGCCAAAGCCAAAGGCCAGGTGCTTGTTGCCCTCGCGGCGCAGGTTCAGCACTTCGGGCGCGCTGTACTGCGCCGGGTCGCGGTTGGCCGCACCGATGCACAGCGTGATCAGCGCGCCTGCGGGCAAGTCCACGCCGCCCACGCGGCAAGCGGCAAGCGCGCGCCGGTTGCCCAGCTGGTTGGAGGACTCGAAGCGCAGGAATTCGTCGACCGCCAGGCCCAGCACCGCCTCGCGCGCTTCGTCGCTGGCGGCCGCGCGCAGGTCGGCCATGAGCTGCGCGCGCTGCTCGGGCCATTCCTGCAGGCTGATCAGCGCGTTGCCGATCAGGTTGGTGGTGGTTTCGTGGCCGGCGTTGAGCAGAAACACGCAGTTGTGCAAGAGCTCGGCCTCGCTCAGGCCCTCGCCGCCGTCGCCCTGGATCAGGCGCGTGAGCACATCGTGCTCGGGGTCGCCGGGCTGGCGGCGGCGCGCGGCCACCAGGTCTTTGAGGTAGGCCAGGAATTCGCTCACGCTGCGCTGGCCCAGGGCCTCCTGCTCGGGCGTGAGCGCGGGCTCGAGCGCGCCCAAAATCGCCAGCGACCAGCCGCGCAGCGGGCCGCGCTCGGCGTGCGGCACATCGAGCAGGTTGCCGATGATCTCGACCGGGATGGCGCTGGCGAAGTCCTCGATCAGATCGCCGCCGCCCTGGGCCTCGATCTGGTCGAGCAGACCGTCGACCAGGCGCACCAGGCCCGGCGTCATGCCTTCGATGGCCCGGCGCGTGAGCGCGCCCATGATGATGCGGCGCACCCGCGTGTGCAGCGGCGGGTCGTTGAACACCAGGCTGCTGGTGTGGTGCTGAAACAGCGGCGAGACGCCGGGTGCCACGGCCCAGGGTGGTTGGTCAAAGGGCGCGTGGTTGTACTTGGGCCCGAACTCGACCTGCTTGTCCGAGCTGAAGGTCTGCGCATCGCGGTAGACCGCGACCAGGTCGGCGTGGCGCGTGAGGAACACCGAGCCGTCGGGCAGGCGCTTGATGGGCTCGGTCTCGCGCAGCCGCGCGTAGACCGGGTAGGGGTTGGCCAGGAAGTCGGCGGGCAGACGGCGCAGGTCCAGCGTGGCCGCGATGTCGGCCGCGCGCGCTGCGGACATCGCGGGCGTGATCGCCGCCGTGCTGGCCGGGCCGTGCGCGCTCATGCCTTGAGGAAGTCCTTGAGCGCCTGCAGCACGCCCTCGGGCGCTTCGGTCATCAGCGAGTGGCCGGCAGGCAGCTGGACCACGCGCGCGTGCTTGGCCTGGGCCAGCAGGCTTTGCGCGGCCTTGGGCGGCGTCATCTGGTCGCCGCTGCCCAGCACGAACAGGGTGGGGCACTGCACCTGCGCCATGGCGGCTTCGCCACCCGCGTAGCTGTCGCAGGCCTTGAAGCCGGTGAAGAACACATTCACCTTGGGGTTGCTCGCCAGCACGCGGCGCATGAGGGCGCGGCTGCCGCCATACAGCCAGGTGCCCGGGCCCAGGGCCGAGGGTGGGGGCGCCAGCGTCGAATGCGAGAAGGTGTTGACCATGTCGATGGCCTTGAAAGGCGCCGACACCGAGGCCTCGAGCAGGGCGGGCGAGACCTTCATGGGGAAGGCCGTGCCCACCAGCACCAGCTGGCGCACGCGCTCGGGCGCACGCGCCGCTGTTTCCAGCGCGATCAGCGACCCAAAGCTGTGGCCGACCAGTGCGGCCTGCTGCACCCCCGCCGCGTCGAGCAGGGCCACGATGGCGGCGCTGGCGTCTTCGACGCTGGCGGGCGGCTCACCGCCGCTTTTGCCGTGGCCGGGCAGGTCGATCGCCAGCACGTTCCAGCCGTGGTGGGCCAGGTAGCGGCTTTGCAAAATCCAGACGCTGTGGTCGTTGAGCACGCCGTGGATGAAGACCACGGTCGGCTTGGCGGCGTCGAAGTCCTTGCCGCCGGTGTAGGCGTAGATGTTGCCGAGCTTCATGCCGCTTTCTCCGCCGCCTTCAGGGCTTTCTTGAGGTCGTCGATCAGGTCGGCCGCGTCTTCCAGGCCGACCGACAGGCGGATCGTGCCGGGGCCGATGCCGGCCTGCGCCAGCGCCTCGTCGCTCATGCGGAAGTGGGTGGTGCTGGCCGGGTGGATCACCAGGCTCTTGGCGTCGCCCACATTGGCCAGGTGGCTGAAGACCTTGAGCGCCTCGATGAAGGCCTGGCCCTGCTGGCGGCTGCCGGCGATGTCGAAGCTGAAGACCGAGCCCGCGCCGCGCGGCAAGAGCTTTTGCGCCAGCGCGTGGCTGGGATGGCTGTCGAGCAGCGGGTGGCCCACGCGGCTGACCAGCGGGTGGCTGGCCAGGAACTCGACCACCTTGGCCGTGTTCTCCATGTGGCGCGCCATGCGCAGCGGCAGGGTTTCGATGCCTTGCAGGATCAGCCAGGCCGAGTGCGGCGAGAGGCAGGCGCCAAAGTCGCGCAGGCCCTCGCGGCGCGCCCGCAGCAAGAAGGCCCCCACCGTGCTTTCCTCGGAAAACACCATGTTGTGAAAGCCCTCGTAGGCGCTGGTCAGTTCGGGGAACTTGCCCGAGCGCTCCCAGTCGAAGCTGCCGCCGTCAACCAGCACGCCGCCGATCACGGTGCCGTGGCCCGAGAGGAATTTGGTGGCCGAGTGGTAGACCAGGTCGGCGCCGTGGTCGAAGGGCTTGATCAGCCAGGGCGAGGTGAGGGTGGAGTCCACCAGCAGGGGCACACCCGCCTCGTGGGCGATCTGGCTCACCGTGGGGATGTCCAGCACATCGAGGCCCGGGTTGCCCACGGTCTCGCCAAAAAACAGCTTGGTGTTGGGGCGCACGGCGGCGCGCCAGCCGTCGATGTCGCCGGGCTTCACAAAAGTGGTCTCGATGCCAAAGCGCCGCAGCGTGTAGTGCAGCAGGTTTTGCGAGCCGCCGTACAGCGCCGTCGAAGCCACGATGTGGCTGCCCGCGCCCATCAGCGTGGCGACGGCCAGGTGCAGCGCGGCCTGGCCGCTGGCGGTGGCGATCGCCCCGATGCCGCCCTCGAGGGCCGCCACGCGCTGCTCGAGCACGGCGGTGGTCGGGTTGCTGATGCGGCTGTACACATGGCCCGCGCGCTCCAGGTTGAAGAGCGCCGCGGCCTGGTCGCTGGACTCGAAAACAAACGAGGTCGAGAGGTGGATGGGCACGGCGCGCGCGCCGGTGGCGGGGTCGGGGCCGGCCCCGGCGTGCAGCGCCAGGGTGTCGAAGCCGGGGTCGGAATAGCCGGGCATGTCGGGGTGTCTCCGAGAAGGGGGTCTGAAGGCGCGTATGGGTACGCTTGCGCGCCATTGTGGGCTATATTTCCACACACCCTTGTCACCCCCGGCCCCTTGGAGACACCATGCAAGTCAGCGACATCCTGCGCGTCAAAGGCAACACCCTGTTCACCGCCCAGCCCGACCAGCCTCTGATGGACGCGGTCAGCTTCATGGCCGACAAGGACCTGGGCTCGCTGGTGGTCATGGACAAGGGTCAGGTGGTGGGCATGCTGACCTTTCGCGAGGTGATCCAGAAGATCGTCGCCAACGGCGGCCAGGTCGGTGCCAGCCAGGTGCGCGAGGCCATGGACCCGGCGCCGCTGAGCTGCAGCCCGCAGACCGCCATCGACGAGGTGCGCCGCATGATGCTCGAGCGCCACGCGCGCTACATGCCGGTGCTCGAAGGCACGCTGCTGATGGGCGTGATCAGCTTCTACGACGTGGCCAAGGCCGTGGTCGATGCGCAGAACTTCGAAAACACCATGCTCAAGGCCTACATCCGCGACTGGCCGGCCGAGAAAGACGCGTCCTGAGCCTGGCGCCGCTCTGGGATAATCCCCAGCCATGAGCGGCAACACCTTCGGCACCCTTTTTTCCGTCACCAATTTCGGCGAGTCCCACGGCCCGGCCATCGGCTGCGTGATCGACGGCTGCCCGCCCGGGCTGGCGCTGTCCGAAGCCGACATCCAGCCCGACCTGGACCGCCGCCGCCCCGGCACCAGCAAGTTCGTGACCCAGCGCAACGAGCCCGATGCGGTGCAGATCCTCTCGGGCGTCTACCAGGGCGTGACCACCGGCACGCCGATCTGCCTGCTCATCCACAACACCGACCAGCGCAGCAAGGACTACGGCGACATCCTGCAGACCTTTCGCCCGGGCCATGCCGACTACAGCTACTGGCGCAAATACGGCGTGCGCGACCCGCGCGGCGGCGGCCGTTCGTCGGCGCGCCTGACCGCGCCCATGGTGGCTGCGGGTGCCGTGGCCAAGAAGTGGTTGAAAGAAAAGTACGGCACGACCTTTGTCGGCTGCATGACGCAGATCGGCGAGTTGCCGATCGGCTTCGAGGGCTGGGAGCATGTGCCCAACAACCCGTTTTTTGCCCCGGTGGCCGATGTGTCGGCGCTGGAGGATTACATGAACGCGCTGCGCAAATCCGGCGATTCGTGCGGTGCGCGCCTGCGCGTGGTGGCGCGCGGCGTGCCGGCCGGCCTGGGCCAGCCCCTGTTTGACAAGCTCGACGCCGACATTGCCTACGCCATGATGGGCATCAACGCGGTCAAGGGCGTGGAGATCGGTGCGGGCTTTGGCTGCGTCACGCAAAAGGGCAGCACGGCCGGCGACACGCTCACGCCCGAAGGCTTTGTCGGCAACAACGCCGGCGGCATCCTGGGCGGCATCAGCTCCGGCCAGGACATCGAGGTGTCGATCGCGGTCAAGCCGACCAGCTCCATCCTGATCCCGCGCGAGAGCATCGACGCGGCCGGCCAGCCCACCGAAGTCATCACCAAGGGCCGCCACGACCCCTGCGTGGGCATCCGCGCCACGCCGATCGCCGAGGCCATGCTGGCGCTGGTGCTGATCGACCACGCGCTGCAGCACCGCGCGCAATGCGGTGATGTGCAGCACGCGCTGCCCGCGATCCCTGCACAAAAGGTCTGATGCCGCAAACGCGCCGGGCCCTGCTGCCCTTTGCCGCGCTGTCGGCGAGTTATTTCGCGCACATCGGTTTTTTCAACCCCTACCTGCCGCTGTGGCTCAAAGACCTGGGCCTGTCGCTGGTGGCCATCAGCGTGCTGACCTCGGTGCAGGCCGCCACCCGCCTGTTTGCGCCCTATGTCTGGGGCTGGCTCAGCGACCACACCGGCGAGCGCGTGCGGCTCATGCGCATCGGCGCGGCGGTGGCGCTGGCTGCGGCCTGCGGGCTGTGGCTGCCGCTGTCGCCGCTGTGGCTCGGGGTGGTGCTGTTTGTGATGTTCACCCACACCAGCGCCATGATGCCGATGAGCGAGGCCGCCATGGCCCACCTGGTGAGCCAGGGCGGCGCCTTTGACGCCAAGCGCTACGGTCGCGTGCGCCTGTGGGGCTCGATCGGCTTTCTGGTCACGGTGTTCGTGGCCGGTGCCTGGTTCGAGGCCTTTGGCATGCACCAGTTTCCGAGCATGACGGTGCTGAGCCTGCTGGCGGTGCTGGCCAGCGTGTGGTGGCTGCCCGACTTCAAGGAAGCCGCGCACGCCGAACACGCGCGAGCGGCGGTCTGGCCGGTGCTGCGCCAGGCGCCGGTGCGCTGGTTTTTCGCGAGCGCTTTTTGCCATGTGCTCTCGCACATCGGCATCTACGTGTTCTTCTCGCTCTACCTCGACGCGCTGGGCTACAGCAAGACGCTGATCGGCCTGATGTGGGCGGTCTCGGTGGTGGTGGAGATCGCCTGGTTTTTCTGGCAGTCGCGCTGGCTGCACCGGCTGCCGCTGTCGGCCTGGCTGCTGCTGTGCGCGGGTGCCATGGCCTTGCGCATGGTGCTCACCGCCACCTGGGCCGAGCTGCTGTGGGTGCTGGTGCTGGCGCAGGCGCTGCATGCGCTCACCTTTGCCGCCCACCACACGGCCTGCGTGGCCATGGTCTCGCACCATTTTCCGGGTCGCCTGCGCGGGCGCGGCCAGGCGCTCTACACCGTGATCGCCTATGGCTTTCCGGGCGTGCTCGGCGGCCTTTTGGGCGGCCTGATCAGCGAACGCTTTGGCCTGGCCGCGGTGTTCTGGGCCTCGGTGCTCACGAGTGTGCTGGCCATGCTGGCCAGCTGGAAAGTCTGGCGCCACCACCATCCTGCAAGCCATGAAGACCGAGAACGCCACACTGCCTGAGTTTTTGCCCGCCCCGCTGGCGAGCGCACTGGCGGGCGCGCAGCGCGCCGTGACCACTCTCGGCGGCGTGCGCACCGTCTGGCATGTCTGGGGTGCGCCCGAGCGTCCCGCCGTGGTGCTGCTGCACGGCGGCAGCGGCAGCTGGACGCACTGGGTGCGCAACATCGCGCCGCTGCAGGGCGCGGGCTGGCGCGTGCTCGTGCCCGACCTGCCGGGCTTTGGCGATTCGGACCTGCCGCCCGGCTGCACCGATGTGCCCCAGCTGCCCGCGCACCTGCACGCGGGCCTGCAGCAGCTCGCGCCCCAGGGGCCGGTGCAGATCGTGGGCTTTTCGTTTGGCGGCATGGCCGGCGCCCTCTGGCTGGCCGAACACCCGGGCGACGCCGAGCAACTCGTGCTGGTGGGTGCACCGGGCCTGGGCCTGTCGGCGCCACAGCGCACGCCGCTCAAGGGCTGGCGCCACCTGCCCACGACCGAGCAACAAATGGCGGTGCACCGCCACAACCTCATGGCGCTGATGTTCGAGCGGCCCGAGAGCCTGGACGGTCTGGCGCTGGCCCTGCACGCGGCCAATGTGGCGCGCGACCGCATGCCGCGCCGGCGCCTGTCGTCCACGCCCATCGTGGCCGAGGCCTTGCCGAAGGTGAGGGCGCGCGTGAGCGCGATCTATGGCGAGCACGATGCGCTGTATCTGGGTCGCCTGGCCGAGGTGCGCGAGGCGCTGCCGCGCTGGGGTCAGTGGCACACCGTGCCCGGTGCGGGGCACTGGGTGATTTACGAGGCGGCAGACGCATTCAATGCCGCCTTGCAGGCGCAATTAATGGGGATCTGACCCCGATTGCTGGGTCAGGCCTGGATGGCCGAGATGGCGGCGCGCAGGCCCAGCAGGTAGCTGTCGACGCCGAAACCCGCGATCTGGCCTTTGGCGATCGGAGCGATCACCGAGTGGTGGCGGAACTCTTCGCGCGCATGGATGTTGGACATGTGCACCTCGATGATCGGGCACTGGAGGATGGCCAGCGCGTCGCGGATGCCGTAGCTGTAGTGCGTCCAGGCGCCGGCATTGATCAGCACCGCCTGGGTGCCGTCGGTGTGCGCGCGGTGGATGCGCTGGGCCATTTCGCCTTCGATGTTGGTCTGGTAGCACTCGACGGTGGCGCCCAGTTCCTTGCCCAGCGCGATCAGCTGCGCGTCGATCTCGGCCAGGGTGATGGTGCCGTACTGCGCGGGGTCGCGCTTGCCGAACATGTTGAGGTTGATGCCGTTGAGGGTGAGGATTTTCATGGGGCCGTGCTCGTGGGGGCGCGGGGCTTTGCCCGCCGGTGCGGCGATTGTCGGGCATTTGCGGCAAGATGGCGCCTTCTGTTGCCTGAGCGCTGCCCATGACCACCGTCCTGAAAATCGATTTTGTCTCCGACATCGCCTGCCCCTGGTGCGCGGTCGGCCTGTTTTCCCTGGAAAAAGCCCTCGAACGCCTGGAGGGGGATGTCCAGATCGACCTGCATTTCCAGCCCTTCGAGCTCAACCCCCAGATGGGCCCCGGCGGTCAGGACCTGGGCGAGCACCTGACGCAAAAGTACGGCTCCACGCCCGAGCAACAAGCCCAGATCCGCGAGACGATCGCCGCGCGCGGCGCCGAAGTGGGCTTCAGCTTCGCGCCGGGCGGCCGCGGCCGCGTCTACAACACCTTTGACGCGCACCGCCTGCTGGCCTGGGCCGTGGGGCAGGGCGAGGGCGCGCAGCGCCGCCTCAAAAAGGCCTTGCTGACGGCCTACCAGGGCCGGGCCGAGCGCATCGAGGACCACGCGGTGCTGCTGGCCGTGGTGCGCGAAGCGGGCTTGAACGAGGCGGCCGCGCGCGAGGTCCTCGCCTCGGACGCTTACGCCGACGAGGTGCGTGAGGCCGAGCAGATCTACCAGCGTGCCGGCATCCATTCCGTGCCCGCGGTCATCATCAACGACCAGTACCTGATCTCGGGCGGCCAGCCGGTCGAGGTGTTTGAAGAGAGCCTGCGCCAGATCGCGGTCGAGGCCGCGCAGGCCGCCGAGGGCGAGGCGCAGGCATGAACGCTGCGCGCCAGCCGGTGCTGTTTGTCTCGCACGGCTCGCCGATGTTCGCGCTGCAGCCGGGCCGCACGGGGCCGGCGCTGGCGGCCTGGGCGCGCGAGCAGGCGCCGGCTGAGCAACTGAAAGGAATTGTGCTGATGTCGCCGCACTGGATGACGCGCGGCATCGGCGTGCAGACCGCGCCCCAGCCCGAGACCTGGCACGACTTTGGCGGCTTTCCCGAGCCCTTGTATGCGCTGCAGTACCCGGCGCCGGGCGCGCCCGCGCTGGCCGAAGAGGTGCTCGCGCTGCTGCGTGCCGCCGGCCTGCCGGCCGGCGCCGACCCTGAGCGGCCGTTTGACCACGGCTGCTGGGTGCCGCTGATGCACCTCTACCCCGAGGCGCAAGTGCCGGTGGTGCAGGTGGCCTTGCCGGCGTATGTCGGGCCGGCCGAGGTGTATGCGGTGGGCCAGGCGCTGGCGCCGCTGCGCGCGCAGGGCATCTTGCTGGTCGGCTCGGGCAGCATGACGCACAACCTGCACGAGCTGCGCCGCGAAGAGGGGCCGACCGAGCCCTATGTGACGGCGTTTTGCGGCTGGGTCGAAGACACGCTGCAGCGCGGCGACCTGGCGGCCATGCTCGACTACCGCGCCCGCGCGCCGCAGGCGGCGCGTGCGCACCCGACCGACGAGCACTTTTTGCCGGTGTATTTCGCCCTGGGCGCCGCCGGCTGGGGCCAGCCGGACGGGCCGCGACCCGAGTACATCGGCCACGAGGTGCAGTTCCGCTCCATCTCTATGGATGCGTTCAGCCTGCATTGAGGACCGCACCATGGACCGACGCACGCTCTTGATCGGCTTGGGGGGCTGGACGGCGCTGGGCACCGAGGCCGCCCCCAGCGCGCTGGCCGAACAGGCGCGCGCAGGCGGTGTGCTGCTGATCCGCCACGCCAGCACCGAGCCGGGCCTGGGCGACCCAGCAGGCTTCACGATCGGCCAGTGCCGCACCCAGCGCAACCTGTCGGCCGCGGGCCGGGCCGAAGCCCAAGCCATCGGCGAATGGTTTCGCCGCCACGGTCTGCAGGCCACGGCGGTGCGCAGCAGCCAGTGGTGCCGCTGCCAGGACACGGCGCGCCTGGCCTTTGGACGCCAGGAGGACTGGCCCGCGCTCAACTCCACTTTTGACGGCCAGGGTCAGCCGCGGCAGCAGCTGAAGGCCTTGCGTGACCGGCTGACGCAATGGCGGCCAGGCGAGCTGGAGGTCTGGGTCACGCACCAGGTCATCATGACCGCGCTGACCGAGGCCTACCCCGCCATGGGTGAGGGGTTTTTGATCGATGACCTGGGCCAGCTGCGTGCGCGCGGCATGATGCGGGCCGATGCCTGACACCCCCCGCCCCCTTTTGACGGTTTACTTTGATGGCAGCTGCCCGCTGTGCCGCCGCGAGATCGCGCTGTACCGGCGCCAGCGCGGCGCGCAGCAGCTCGCCTGGTTCGATGTGAGCGCGGGCGAGGCGCTGGGCGAAGGCCTGAGTTGCGAGGCCGCGATGCGGCGCTTTCATGTGCGCGAGGCGCAGGGCCGCTTGCTCAGCGGCGGTGCCGCCTTTGCCCGTTTGTGGCGCGCCTTGCCCGGCTGGCGGGTGCTGGGCTGGGTGTTTGCCTGGCCGCCCTTGTCCTGGGGGCTGGAACTCGCTTACCGCTTGTTTTTGCCGCTGCGCCCTCGCATCCAAAGCTGGGTGCGCCGGCGCTGGCCCGAGTCGGAGGCTTCGGCATGAAGCGCGGGGCGCTTGCGCTGGCCCTGCTCACGCTGCAGGCCCAGGCCCAGGTCGGCGAGCGGGTGGTGCTCGCCGGTCTGGGGGGCCTTGCGGTCGACCGCACCGAAGTCACGATCGGGCAGTTCGCGCGCTACGTGCAGGCCACCGGTGTGCGCACGCGGGCCGAAATGGAGGGCGGCGGTTTTGAGTACGTGGCCGGCTGGCAGCGGCGCGCCGGCTGGACCTGGCGTACGCCCGAGGGCGTGCCGGCCTCGCCCGAATTGCCGGCGGTGCACCTGACCCACGCCGAGGCCAGCGCCTATTGCCGCTGGGCCGGCGGGCGCCTGCCCACGGCGGCCGAATGGCGCGCGGCCGGCTTCACCGAGCTGCGCGCCGCGCCGCCCGAGCCCTGGGTGCGCGGCCGCAGCTACCCCTGGACCACGGGCGACAGCCCGCAAGGCGCCAACACCAGCGATCCCGACCCTTGGCCGCGCGCCGCGCCCGTGACGCAAACCCGCGCAGGTGTCAACGGCCTGCACGACATGGGCGCCAATGTGTGGGAATGGGCGGCGGACGCGCGCGGCGCCGAGCACCAGACCCTGGGCGGTTCCTGGTGGTACCCGGCCTATCAGATGAAGGCCGAGGTCGAGGCCTGGAAGAACGCCGAGTTTTACGCCGTCTACATCGGCTTTCGCTGCGTCTACGACGCGTCGGGGCGCTGAGCATGGCCATGGCCAGCCTGCGTGAGGGTTACCGTGCGCTCGTGATCGGCGCGAGCGGCGCCATCGGCCAGGCCTGTGTGCAGGCCCTGCGCCAAGACGCGCGCTGTGCCGAGGTGCAGGCCGTCTCGCGCGGCCGGCCGGTGGCCTGGGACCTGAGCGATCAGGAGAGTCTGGCGCGGTTGGCCGGGCTGCTGCCCGGCCCTTGGCACCTGGTGGTCGACGCCACGGGCGCCCTGGGTCTGGAGGGCCACGGCCCCGAAAAACGCTTGCAGGAGCTGGACGCTGAGCGCCTGGCGCGCAGCCTGCAGGTCAACGCCATCGGCCCGGCCTTGCTGCTCCAGCAGTTGAGCCCGCAACTCGCGCGCGGTGAGCGCGCCATTTGGGCCAAGCTGTCTGCGCGTGTGGGCAGCATCGAAGACAACCACAAGGGCGGCTGGTACGGCTACCGCGCCGCCAAGGCCGCGCTCAACCAGCTGCTGCAGACCGCCGCGATCGAGCTGGCGCGCCAGCGGCCCTTGGCGGTGGTGGCCGCGCTGCAGCCGGGCACGGTGCGCTCCGCGTTGAGCCGGCCTTTTGTGGGCGAGGCGGCCATGGCGCCCGAGGACGCGGTGCGCGGCCTGCTGGCCGCGCTCGACGCCGCGCCGGCCACGGGCCGCGCGCTGTTTCTGGACCACCGGGGGCAGACCATCCCCTGGTGAACCTGGGGCCCTTGCCCGCGCTGCCTCAGCCCAGGGCGCGTGCGATGCGGCCAGGTTTGACGGTCGGTTTGGGGCAGACCCCGCGCGGCAGCTCGAACCACTCGCGCACGTCCTGCTCCAGCCCCACACCGTGCATGAAGTTGTAAATGGCTTTTTTCAGGCCCCGGCCCAGCAGATCGTGGTCCACGCCCCGGGGCATGGGCGTGGGGTCGATGAAGCCGATGTCGTTTTTGGCAAAGGTGACCGGCGGCAGTGGCACCAGCTGCACGCCGTAGGCCTCGGGGTTTTGGCCTACCGGCGAGTGCACGGTGCAGACAAAGCGGTGGAAGAAGCCGCTGTGGATGCAGCCGTTTTCGAACAGTTGGCGCACATATTCGAGCGCGTCCACCGTGTCCTGCAGCGTTTGCGTCGGAAAGCCGTACATCAGGTAGGCGTGCACCAGGATGCCCGCGTCGGCCATGCCGCGCGTCACGCGCGCCACCTGCTCGACCGTCACGCCTTTTTGCATGAGCGCGAGCAGGCGGTCGGACGCGACCTCGAGCCCGCCCGAGAGCGCAATGCAGCCGCTCTCGGCCAGCAGCTCGCTGAGTTCGGGCGTGAAGGTTTTCTCGAAGCGGATATTGCCCCACCAGCTGATCTGCACGTTGCGGCGCAGCAGCTCCTCGGCCAGGGCCTTGAGCACCTTGGGCGGTGCCGCCTCGTCGACGAAATGAAAGCCTGTTTGCCCGGTTTCATCGACGATGCGCTCGATGCGGTCGACCAGGGTGCTGGCGGCGGCCGTTTCGTAGCGGCCGATGTAGTCCAGGCCCACATCGCAAAAACTGCACTTCTTCCAATAGCAGCCGTGCGCGATGGTGAGCTTGTTCCAGCGCCCGTCGCTCCAGAGCCGGTGCATGGGGTTGAGCATGTCCAAGAGGCTCAGGTAGTCGTGGATCGGCAGGCCATCCCAGGTGGGGGTGCCCACGTCCTCGAAAGGGATGTCGGGCTCGGGCCAGTTCACGAACTTCACATGCGCGTCTGCCCGCACAAAGCAGCGCACCAGGCGCTCGCGGCTGCGCTGGCCTTGCAGGTGCTCGATCAGGGCCAGCACCGGGCGTTCGCCGGCGTCCAGCGTGACGAAGTCGACAAAGTCGAACAGGCGCGGCTCAGCCAGTTCGCGCAGCTCGGTGTTGACAAAGCCGCCGCCCAGGGCGATGCGGATGTCGGGGTGGTGCCGCTGGATCGTCTGTGCGATGCGCAGCGCGCCATAGACCGAGCCGGGGAAGGGGACCGACAGCAGCACGAGCTGGGGCCGGTGCTCGGCCACCACGGCCAGCGTGAGTTCGGCGAGCAGCCGGTCGACGAGGTTGGGCGGCGTGGCCAACGCCTGCGCCAGCGGCTCGAAACTGGGCTGCGCGGCGGCCAGTGACTCGGCGTAGCGCACGAATTCGAAGCGCGGGTCGGCCGCGCCCTGGATCACATCGGCCAGGTCGTTGAGGTAGAGCGTGGCCAGGTGCCGTGCGCGGTCGGTCTGGCCCAGCGCGCCAAAGGCCCAGCCCAGCGGGTCGCCGTTGTCTTCATCGTCGTAGGCGTCCAGTGCGGCAAAGCGCGCGCCCTCGGGCAAGAAGCCGCGCGCGGCGATGCGGTGCGCCAGGGTGCTGTCGCGCCCCTGCAAAAAAGCGACCACGCGGGCTATGGTTTGGGCGTAACGCGCAAAGTGGTCGAGGAAAAAGTTGACCGGGCCGTTGCGCTCGGCCTCGGGCAGGGCCAGCGCGGCCTCGCGCAGCGCCGCCAGCCCCGGGCCGCTGAGCAGGCGCAGCACCAGCGCGAGCGCCAGGTCCGCCTGCACCGCGCTCACCCCGCGCGCGCGCAAAAAGCCCGTGAGGTAGGCGGTCGAAGGGTAGGGCGTGTTGAGCTGCGTCATCGGCGGGATGAGGCTCAGCACGTGGACGGGCGAGGCGTTGGGCATGCGGGGCATTGAAAAGCGGGCCCGCCGATTATCGGCGCCCGCGCGACAGCTGGGCGTTGGGCGGCTTTGCTAGTCTGCAGGTCTTGCGAGGACATTGCCCCATGAGCCTGATCTTGACCACCCCCATCACCAGCCCCGCCGCCTGGACGCGCGCGGACTTTGACCACGACGAGCGCTGGCTGCTGCACCTGACGGACGCGCACATCGCCGAGCTGGACGCGGCGCTGGCCCTGCTCAAGGCCAGAGGCCTGGTGTTCCCGCGCTTTGGCGCTGGCGATTTCCCCATCCCGCAACTGGCGCGGCTGCTGCAGAGCCAGTGCGATGCGCTGGAAAACGGCCGCGGCTTTTTCGTGCTGCGCGGCCTGCCGGTTGAGCGCTACAGCCCCGAGGAGATCCAGACGCTGTATTACGGCATGGGCCTGCACATGGGCGTGCCGGTGGGGCAGAACCCGCGCGGCGACCTGTTGGGCCGTGTCGAAGCGGTGGGCGACATCCACAACAAAAACACGCGCGTGTATGAAACCAATCTGTATTTGCCCTACCACTCCGACCCCTCCGACGTGGTGGGCCTGCTGTGCGTGCGCAAGGCGCCGGTGGGCGGCCTGAGCAGCCTGGTGAGCGTGGCGGCGATCTACAACGAAATCCTGGCGAACCACCGCGAAATCCTGGGGCTGTTTTACCGGCCCATGTATTTCGCCCACCTGTGCGAGCCCACGCCCAGCCTGTCGCCGATTTTCAGCTTCCACGAGGGCAAGCTCAGCTGCCGCTACCTGCGCCAGTACCTGGAGCTGGGCCACGAGATCATGGGGCAGCCGCTCTCGCGCGTGGAGCTCGAGGCGCTCGATCTGTTCGACCACCTGATCCACCTGGACCGCCTCAAGCTCGACATGATGCTCGAGCCCGGCGACCTGCAGTTTGCCAACAACTACGCGGTGCTGCACTCGCGCACCGAGTTCATCGACCACGAGGAGGTGGCGCAGCGCCGCCTGCTGCTGCGCCTGTGGCTCAAGATGCCCAATGCGCGCCGCCTGGCACCCGAATTCCCGGGGCGCAACGGTTTTCCGCTGCCCGCCGAAGTGGCTTGAGCCAGGCATGTGCGCGTTGCGCATGCGGGTGCTGCTCGGTGCATCCCACAGTCGCCGCGGGCCCCTGTTTTTTGTCGCCTAAAATGAAGGTTCGCATTTTTACCGGAGTCCCTCATGGGCAACAAAATCGTTACCGAAGCCGACCGCAAGTTCACCAAGCCGCTGCCCACGCCTCCCGGCGTGACGCTGCCGACCGGCGGCCGCGGCCAGCGCATCAGCCTGGAGCGTGGCGTCGCCACCCGCAACAAGAAAAACCCGGGCAAGCGCTCCAAAAAGGGCGGTTGATCGCCTGCTTGCCGCCGACACCGGGTGTCGGCTGCGGGCCACAAGCCACTGGTGATCGCCAGTGGCTTTTTTCATGAACAGCGAAAACCCATCTTCTGCGAATGCCCCTTCGGTCTATGCCGCGCTGAAGGTGCACCGCCGTGGGCAGGCTCCGCTGAGCGCCGCGCAGCAGCGCTACAACGCTTTTTTGGAGCGCATCGACGCGCTGACGACCTGGCTGGCACGGTTGCAGGCCTGGTCAGACAAGCACCGGCACAGCCATGTGCAAACGCGCTACCAGACCGCCCAGGCCATCCGCGACGCGCGCCAAAACCTGGTGTTCTTCTTGCACGAGCAACTGCAGGGGAATGCGCTCAACGCACAGCAGCAGCGCATGGCCCGCACCTTGGTGCGGGGCTGGATCGAGCAGCTGGGCCCCGATGCGGCGGCGCCCGTGCAGGCCCTGGCCGAGCTCTACCGCTTGGACGAAGACGAGCAGGACCTGGCCCAAGAGACCCAGCGTCTGCGCGAACAGATCGAGGCGGCCCTGGGTCAACCGATCGACGATCCCGACCAATACCAGACGCCGCAGGAAATGCTGGCGGCGGGCCTGCGCCAGTGGCAGCGTCAGCAACAGGCCGACGAGGCGCGCAAGGCGGCCAAGCGGGCCGCCCGCCAGGCGCTGCGCGATCCCGCTGGGCAGCAAAAAGCCGAGGGCCTGCAGGCCGATGCGCGCAGCACGGTGCGCACCCTGTACCGGCAATTGGCGAGCGCTTTGCACCCGGACCGCGAAAGCGACGCGCAGGAGCGGCAACGCAAGACCGTGCTGATGAGCGAGGTCAATGCGGCCTATGAAAAAAATGACCTGAGCGCCTTGTTGCGCCTGCAAATGCAAACGGCTTTGGTGGGCGCCGATGCGGCCTCGCGTTTGGCCGACGGCAAGCTGATGGCCATGTGTGTTCTGCTCAAGGAGCAAGTGAGCGCCTTGGAAGACGATCTGGCGCAGCTGGAAGCGCGGCTCTCACACGAGCTGGGTGTGCCCGTCAGCGCCCAGTTCAGCGAGGAGGCCCTGACCCAGGCCCTGCAGCGCCTGCAGGCCGAAGAACAGCAACTGGCCGACAGTTTGTCGGTGGACCTGAAGCGCATCCAGCACGAGGCCGAACTCAAGCGCTGGCTCAAAGCGCAGAGCCGGGCCTTCAAGGCCAGCGCGGCTTGAGCGCGCTGGCCTGATGCTGAGGCGCTTGGGGCGTGCTCAGGCGTAGTCGCCCACCGGCAGGCAGCTGCAAAACAGGTTGCGGTCGCCGTAGACGTTGTCGACGCGGCCTACGGGCGGCCAGTACTTGACGCTGCCCGCCACGCGGCCCTTGAGCGCGCCGCCCACCTCGCGCGGGTAGGCGCGGTCCCAGTCGGCGGCCATCAGGCTGTCTGCGGTGTGCGGTGCGTTTTTCAGCGGGTTGTTGTCCTGCGGCCAGGTGCCGTTCTCGACCTGGCGGATTTCTTCGCGGATGGCGATCATCGCCTCGATGAAGCGGTCCAGCTCTTCAAGGGTTTCGCTCTCGGTGGGCTCGACCATCAGGGTGTTGGCCACGGGGAAAGAGAGCGTGGGCGCGTGGAAACCGTAGTCCATGAGGCGCTTGGCCACGTCCTCGGCCATGACGCCGCAGCTGTCCTTGAAGTGGCGCAGGTCCAGGATGCACTCGTGTGCCACATGGCCGTTTTCGCTGGCGTACAGCGTGGGGTAGTGGAGCGCCAGGCGCTTGCTGATGTAGTTGGCGGCCAGGATGGCAGCCTCGGTCGCGCGCGTGAGGCCCTCGGCGCCCATCATGCGGATGTACATCCAGCTGATCGGCAGCACGGCGGCATTGCCCAGCGGTGCGGCGCTGATGGCGCCGACGCCGTTGACCGGCAGGCCCGCCGTGGCATGGCCCGGCAGGTAGGGCACGAGGTCTTCGACCACGCAGACCGGGCCCACGCCCGGGCCGCCGCCGCCGTGCGGGATGCAGAAGGTCTTGTGCAGGTTCAGGTGGCTCACGTCACCGCCGAACTCGCCCGGAGCGGCCACGCCGACCAGGGCGTTCATGTTGGCGCCGTCCACGTACACACGGCCGCCGTGCTGGTGCACCAGCTCGCACAGCTGCTTGACCTGCGTCTCGAACACGCCGTGGGTGCTGGGGTAGGTGATCATCACGGCCGCGAGGTTGGCGCTGTGCTGCTCGCACTTGGCGCGCAGGTCATCGAGGTCCACGTTGCCGTTCTCGTCGCATTTGGTCACGACGACCTGCATGCCCACCATCTGGGCGCTGGCGGGGTTGGTGCCGTGGGCGCTCGAGGGAATCAGGCAGATGTGGCGGTGGCCTTCGCCACGGGCGCGGTGGTAGGCCTGGATGACGAGCAGACCGGCGTATTCGCCCTGGCTGCCGGCGTTGGGCTGCAGGCTGATGCCGGCGTAGCCCGTGGCCTGGCACAGCCAGTCGCGCAGCTGCGCGTCGAGTTCGGCATAGCCTTGCAGCTGGTCGGCCGGCGCGAAGGGGTGGGGCAGGGCGAACTCGGGCCAGGTGATGGGGATCATCTCGCTGGTGGCGTTGAGCTTCATGGTGCACGAGCCCAGCGGGATCATGGTGCGGTCGAGTGCCAGGTCTTTGTCGGACAGCTGACGGATGTAGCGCAGCATGCCGGTCTCGGAGTGGTAGCGGTTGAACACCGGGTGCGTGAGGAAGGTGCTGGTGCGGCGCAGGGATTCGGGGATCAGCGGGGCGATGCCTTTCTCGAAGGCCTCGAAGCTCGGCAGCTTGGCGCCGTCTTGGGCAAAGAGGGCCCAGAGCTTGGCGATGTCCTCGCGCGTGGTGGTCTCGTCCAGCGTGATGCCGACAAAGCCTGCGCGGACGCCGGTGTAGCGGCGCAGGTTGATTTCTTTGGCGATGGCTTTGGTGTGGACCGCATCGGCCGAAGCAGCGCTGCCGCAGTCCACGGTCAGCGTGTCGAAGGCGGTGCCATGGAGCAAAGAAGCGCCGAGCTGCTTGAGGCCTTCGGCCAGCACGGCCGTGTAGCTGGCCACGCGCTGGGCGATGCGCTTCAGACCCTCGGGGCCGTGGTAGACCGCGTACATGCTGGCCACCACCGCCGGCAGCACCTGTGCGGTGCAGATGTTGGAGGTCGCTTTTTCGCGGCGGATGTGCTGCTCGCGCGTTTGCAGCGCCAGGCGGTAGGCCGGCTGGCCGTGCGCGTCCACGCTCACGCCGACCAGGCGGCCGGGCATGGAGCGCTTGTACTCGTCGCGGCAGGCCAGGTACGCGGCGTGCGGACCGCCCGCGCCCATGGGCATGCCAAAGCGCTGGGTCGTGCCGACCACGATGTCGGCGCCCATTTCGCCCGGGGTCTTGAGCAGCACCAGGGCCAGCAGGTCGGCGGCCAGGATGAAGGCGGCGCCCTTGCTGTGGATCAGGTCGGTCGAGAGCTGCCAGTCGGCCAGCCAGCCGCTGCTGCCGGGGTACTGGTTGAGCGCGGCGAAATAGTCGTCCTGTGCGATGGCCGATTGCCACTCGTCACTCGAGCGGATGACCTTGACGGTGATGCCCATGGGCGCGGCGCGGGTCTGGATGACTTCGAGCGTTTGCGGGTGCACGTCGCCGCTGACGATGAAGGTGTTGCCCTTGACCTTGACCGAGCGCTTGGCCAGCGTCATGGCTTCGGCGGCGGCAGTGGCTTCGTCGAGCATGGAGGCATTGGCGATCGCCATGCCGGTCAGGTCGCACACCATGGTCTGGAAGTTGACCAGCGCTTCCATGCGGCCTTGCGAAATTTCGGCCTGGTAGGGCGTGTAGGCGGTGTACCAGGCGGGGTTTTCGAGGATGTTGCGCAGGATGACGCCCGGCGTGTGGGTGCCGTGGTAGCCCTGGCCGATGAAGCTCTTGTAGAGCTTGTTCTTGCGGGCGATGCGCTTGAGCTGGTCAAGGGCGGCGGCCTCGGTGATCGGCGCGGGCAGCTGCATGGCCTGGGCGCGCGCGATCGAACGCGGCACGATGGACTCGATCAGCGCGCGGCGCGAGGCCTCGCCGATCACGCCCAGCATGTGCGCTTCGTCCTGCGCGCCGATACCGATGTGGCGTGCGACGAATTCGGACGGGTTTTCGAGGTCGCCGAGAGGGCGGTGGGCGTACATCAGCATGGCAGGCTCCGTGGAAACATTGAACAAAGGGCACCCGGCGGATGCCCTTCATTCAAGGCTCAGGACTTAGCCGGCCGAGAATGCGTTGTAGGCCGTCTCGTCGAGCAGGGCGTCGACTTCGGCCGGCTTGGCCAGCTTGACCTTGAAGAACCAGCCCTTGCCCAGCGGGTCGCTGTTGGCCAGCGACGGGTCGTTGCGCAGGTCTTCGTTGACTTCGGTGATCTCGCCGCTCACGGGCATGTAGACGTCGGCGGCGGCCTTGACCGACTCGACCACGCCGGCCACGTCTTTTTGGGCAAAGGACTTGCCCACTTCGGGCAGGTCCACGAACACCACGTCACCGAGCGCGTCCTGCGCGTGGTGCGTGATGCCGACAACGGCGGTGTCGCCCTGGACGTCGATCCATTCGTGGTCTTCGGTGTACTTGAGGCTCATGGGGGCTCCTGGAGAAATTGAAAAATTGGGGTCAGAAAAATTGGGGTCAGATCCCGATGGATTTTCAGCCGCGGTGGTAGCGGTTGGGCACGAAGGGCAGTGGGCTCACTGCCATGGGCACGGCCTTGCCGCGCACCATGGCGTTGAGCCGTGTACCGACCTGGGCGTATTGTGGCTGCACATAGGCCAGCGCCACAGGCTTGTCAGCGGTGGGCGCGAGCAGGCCGCTGGTGACTTTGCCCACTTTTTGGCCGGCGTCGTTGTGCAGTTCCACATGTTCGCGCACCGGCACACGCTCGAGCGCGACCAGTCCCACGCGCAGGCGCTCGGGCGGCTGTGTGCCGTCGAGCTGGGCCAGCACCTTGTCGGCGCCCGGAAAACCGCCGGCGCGGGCGCCGCCCGTGCGGCGCACCTTCTGCATGGCCCAGTTCAGGTTCGCCTCTACGGGCGTGGTCGTTGCGTCGATGTCGTTGCCATACAGGCACAGCCCGGCTTCCAGGCGCAGCGAGTTGCGTGCGCCCAGGCCGATGGGCTTGACCTCGGGCTGGGCGAGCAGGGCGCGGGCAAAGGCTTCGGCCACCAAGGCGGGCAGGGAAATTTCGAAACCGTCTTCGCCGGTGTAGCCGCTGCGGGTCACGTACAGGTTGGCGCCTTGCCAGGTCTGGGCCATGCCGGTCATGAACACGAGCTGCTCGACGCCGGGCAGCAGGCGCGCCAGCGCGGTCACGGCCTGCGGGCCTTGCAGCGCGAGCAGGGCGCGGTCGAATTGCGGCTCGACGGTGCAGCGCTGGCCGATGCGGCTTTCGATGTGGGCGAGGTCACCATGCTTGCAGGCGCCATTGACGATCACAAAAATGTCATCGCCTCGGTTCACGAACATCAGGTCGTCGATGATGCCGCCGGCGTCATTGAGCAGCAGGCCGTAGCGCTGCTTGTGCAGGCCCAGGCCGATCACGTCCACCGGCATCAGGCTTTCGAAAGCGGCGGCGGCGTCCGTGCCGACCAGGCGCAGCTGCCCCATGTGCGACACATCAAACAGGCCGGCGGCGTTGCGGGTGTGGTGGTGCTCGGCGACCAGGCCGGCCGGGTATTGCACCGGCATGCTGTAGCCGGCAAAGGGCACCATGCGCGCACCGAGTTCCAGGTGCAGCGCGTTGAGCGGGGTGGTCAGCAAGGTGGGGTCGGCGGACATGGGCAGCTTTCAAGGGCACGGTTCACCATGGCACATGCCGTGGTGGGCCCTCGCTGTCCGCTTTACCTGAGAGATTCGCCGGGAACGCGCGGGCGTTCTGCGGTTTGCTCCTTCGGTGGATGCCGTGGCGCGATGGCCCGGCACCTCTCTCCAGTGAGGCAACGTCTGAAAGACGTTTTGTCAGTCCTTTTGCCTGAGCGTTCAGCGGTGTGGTCACCCCCTGCGCCTTCGGCGGTCCGGCTCGGGGCCGGACTCTCTCCTGACAGGCCGCCATTCTAACGGCTGGCGGCGCGGGCAAAAAAAGAGGCCCGAACGGGCCTCTTTGGCGTGGCATCACATGCCCGAGTAGTTCGGGCCGCCGCCGCCTTCGGGCGTGACCCAGACGATGTTTTGCGTCGGGTCCTTGATGTCGCAGGTCTTGCAGTGCACGCAGTTTTGCGCGTTGATCTGCAGGCGGTCGCTGTTGTCCTCGTTCTTGACGAACTCGTAGACGCCGGCCGGGCAGTAACGGCTTTCGGGGCCGGCGTACAACGACAGGTTGATGCGCACCGGCACGCTCTCGTCCTTGAGCGTGAGGTGGGCCGGCTGGTTTTCCTCGTGGTTGGTGTTGCTGATGAACACGCTGGAGAGGCGGTCAAAGGTGAGCTTGCCGTCGGGTTTCGGGTACTCGATGGGCGTGCACTCGGC
>JACCDX011706617.1_pt1 | contig 41713 bp, 46 predicted proteins | sample 7449681 | NCBI WGS metagenome assembly JACCDX01 (sample SAMN15323450, study PRJNA562643) | freshwater metagenome | isolation source: river surface water | place: USA:Blue River Watershed | collected 2017-08-18
AAAAAAAACGATGGTGAAGGTATAGTATCCTTTGATATAAATGAAATAAACTGGTTTATACAAGGATATTCATATGTTTCTCTTCATAATATAACTCAAAAAATTTCATATTGGAAAGATAGTAATAATAATCTAACTGGTGGTATTTTATTTGGAAAAGGTTGGTATAGCTTTCCAAATAATATGTATGTTTGGTTTGATGGATATTTTGATTATGATGATCTTGTTTATTATAAAAATTGGCAATTTTTAGGTAATACCTGGATGTTTGGTTTATTAAGAGATGATGGAGAAGATAATTATGATATGAGAAATCAACCTGTTGGTGGTCCATGGGTCGGTAATCCAAATGTCTCTTTCCCTGGTGTTGGTGATTACTATAATAGTGTGAATGTGAATCCTCAAGCTGAGCCCAATAAAGGAAGTATTTTAAATGGTACTGTTAAATCGCCTCATAAAGGATTTAGAGAGAATAATTATATATCAAAATTTATAAATATGGATAGATATAATTTTTCTATAAATTACCATAATACAAGAAATGATAACACAGGAATTAGAATATACACATCTACAAAATTACCAAGTAGTAATCCAATTCAGTATAAAAAATATAGTTTTGATATTGTCAATAATACTCCAATTGAATACATAACAGATTCTATTTTATTAGATAAATCTGTAATTGGACTAAAATTAGAATTAGATATAAAATGTAAATCAATTGGTGATCTAATTATTAATTTGTATTCTCATTCTAAACCAAATACGATCATTAATATATTTAATGGTGATGGGAGAGAAGTTGATGATCTTAATACAACATTCATATTTGATTTAAATCAAGAAAAAATATCAACAATTCTGGACTCTGATTGGAAAAATATTAATAATAGAGTTTTTTCAATACAAGGAGACATTGGTGTTGGCAGCAAACTATTACAATCAAATACTAGAGACTTTAGAGATTTTTATAGTGATTCCACTGATCATTTTAAATTAAAATTTGAACATGGATTAGGATATACACCTACTATAAGTAAAGCAAATCTAATATTCATATATGATGATTTTATATTAAATAAACCAATTGCTCACTTAACTCAAAGTGTTGATCCAAAAAATTATAATTTTTATGGATTAGAAGGGAATAAACATTTAGTCATTGTAGCTGATAAAATTGAATCTACTTCATTAACATATAGTATAGTAACTTTAAAAGATTTGAATATAAGCCAAAGTTATCACAGTCTAAATAATTCACTAATTAGCATTGATAAAGATTTTGCTCCTATTGGATTATCCGGTAGTACATATTCACATAAAGCGATAATAGGTAGTGGAAATGATTTTAATTTAAATAATTCTACAATTGATATACACACTATGGTTGGTACAGGTAGATTCACATCCGGTATTTGGGAAAATGGAAATTGGATAAATGGTTGGAGAGATTCGGAAATATATGAGTTTTTTAATGTTAATAATTTTTACTCCTATAATAGAGATAAAAAATGGGTTTTCTCATTATTTGGGCCTAATGATAGTATTAAAAATTTATCAATCGGTGATAAAATTGCTATTTCAAATATAGTAGCAATTGATATAAATGAAAATAGAACTTTACTAAAAAATTATTTTATTATAAAAAATATAACAAATTCTACAGTTGTTGTAGAATTTGTATGGGATTTTCCATTAAGAAGGATTGAAAGAGATTCTGAAAATCATTATATCTACGTTACTAAGAATATTTGGCTAAACGGCTATTTTTTTAATGGTAGATTTAGTGGAATATGGAACAATGGTGTCTTAATAAGTTATCCATTTTTAACAAAAATGGAAAAAACACATTGGATTGATGGTGAGTTTAGTGGTGGTCATTTTAAATCAAGACCAATAGTTAAAACTTTTAGTTTTGCCAATTCAAAAGCAACTAGTGAAAATAAATTACAAATAAAATTTGATTACCCACACAAATTAAATGTTGGTGATAAAGTTTATATAAATGAAAACTTCAATAAAGCATCAAATATGATTGGAAAAACTTCAGTTATTGAAGTTATTGATAATAATATCATAAACTTTAATGTTGATTATAACACCATTTTTTCAAAAATATCATCAATTTCTTATATAATAATTTACAAATCAGATAGCTTGATACAAAATATGAATTTTTATTCATTGAATATGAGTAAAACTATATCATCTGAGAGTATGGATAGTAGATCTTTATTCTCATTTAATTCTTGGATGGATTTAGTATATGATTCAACTTCAGCTACCAATATACTTAAACCACAATCAAATTTTGATGATAGTTTAACAAGATATTCTGAAAATAATCTATATGGATGGATTACTAAAGATATTTTATCTAGCAAATCTGTATTCAGAGATAGTTTTTCAAATACTTTAAAAACTTATAAATTGGGATATAAGTATGAAAAATTAACAGATTATATAGGAAATGCTTCATATTTCAATGAATACTTTCTACCTAATTCCACTCAATTTGAAGATATAGGTTGGAAAAGAACAACATTTACACAATCATCTTTAACTTTTAGTAGAACAATAGATGATGGAACAGATAAATTGATATTGGGTAAAGAATTAAAAATTGAAGCAAAAGAAGATGGTGGACTATTAAATATAACAACACCTAAAGTAACAATAAAAAATAGAGAATTATCTAAAATTGGAGATGATAGATACACAATGGTTTCTTTTGATTTAGTTACTAAAAAAACAACAAATGATTATTACTTAAAGGGTAATATCTCCGATAACTATTATTATCAACCACTTATACATTTTAGTAATTTAAACATAGTTAATAAAAAAGGTGTTTTATCATCAGCTACATATTTACCAGTTTATAGAAATGTTGATCATACATTATCCGAAAATAAAAGAAAAACTGAATTTTTTCATAATAAAAAAGATTTAATGATGACATTTAGAGGTTCTGGTGTAAATGGAACTTATTCAAGTACATTTATTTTAGACAATTTAAAATTTTATGAAACTGATATGATTCCATTCTTTCAATATTTTAACTACTCTAATATAAATAGAAGCATTCAAATACCTATACACATTAAAAGATATAAATCAATTAAAAATGAATATAGTTATGAATTTATTGATTTTACATACGCAAATGATTTAAACTCAATTGTTTATAGTGATTCCGATAAATTAAATTATATAAATTTACCTAGATACAAAGATTTATATCAAATACCAACTTATAATAATTTCACAAAAGGATTTGATTGGAATAATACTAATTTTGGAAATGATTCAACTCAACCATAATTAATTATTTTTTTAAATATAAATTACCAACTCCACCGTTTTTACCACAATGACCCATTAAATTAATTTTTGTCTCATCACCGGTTAATTTTATTTTATTTAATTTTTGCTTTCCTAAAATTCTCTTCTCTCCTTTACAAGTATCACATTGATTTAATCCAACTTTACCCTTTCCATTACAGAAAGGACAATCTTTATCAGCATATTTCCCACTACCCTCACACAAATCACAACCATCTTCACCATCAAATGTTTTTATTACATTCCCATTTATATCTTTTATTAATATCTTAGATGACATATCCTTACCTGTCCCATCACAAGATTTACATTTTACCCATCTTTCAAATTCAATACTTCCATTAAAGTTATCATCAACGGTAATATAAATATCATTTATTTCATTTTTTTTGAAATTTTCCCTTTTTGATTTTATATCATCATAGTCATATTCATAGTTTATATTAAATAATTCAAAATATTCATTGTAGTTATTTCCAAACTTTGATTTTAAATCATAATCTTTTCTCATCTCACTACAAAGAATATCATAAGCTTCAGTCATTTCAGAGAAATGAGATATATCGATATCCATGTTAATATTTGCATCTGGATGGTATTTTTTAGATAAATCTCTGTATGCTTTTTTTATTTCTTTATCAGTTGATGTATTCAAAACACCTAAAATAGCGTAGTAATTTTTAGATAAATTCATTAGTCCTCACTTCTATATTTTTTTTCAATATAAATAGCTCTACCTTTAGCAGCTCTTTTCTTATCAGTATTCTTAATAAACTCTTTACGAGATCTTAACTCTTTCATAGTTTTATTTTTATCCCACTTTCTTTTTAGTTTTTTAAGAGCCTTTTCAATACCACCTTTTTCAACTTCTACTATTAACATATTATTCTTATTTATTTTTTAATAATTTTTCTAACTTATAATCTCTTATAAAAGTCTTTTTTTCTATTTCAGACATATTTCTAAATTCGTCAAAAGTTAAATCTATTCCCATTAATTGAAGACCAAATTCAATAAAATCTTTTAACTTTTCATTTCTATCAACCAAGTCATAATTATAAGCAATATTGCTTGAACCATTCGAATAAATAGTTGTACCAATAGTTGATGACCCACAAATTAAATTTCCATGACTATTCGTTGAGTAAATATTTGTTGCCATATTACTTTTTTATTTTTTAGTTTAAAAAGTTTACTTCCTCAATAGTAGAGAAAACATCCTTATTTATTTTTAATATTCTATCAAACATTTCTTGGTTCAAAATAGCATGATGTACAACAAATATATTTATGTTATACTCGTTTGCAAACGATTTTAAGAGTACTAAAATTGAATCTATTCCCTCTATATCAATTGATGAAAAAACCTCGTCTAAGAACAAAATATTTATATGTCTTTTAGTTCTAATCAACTTTAAATATGCAATCAATATACAAACATTTACTTTTTTATTTTCTCCAGTCGATAATGAATCACTTTCAATTTGAGAACCAAATTGTCTAATCTCAGCAGTAAATGTTTCATCCAATTTAACATCGAAAGGAATACTCATTTTTTTTAAATTTTCATTTATAAAGTGGTTTATTGGTTTTATAATACCAGATATAATTGATTTTTTAACACCATCTTCTCCAAATATTCGATTTAATTCTTTATAATATAATTCCTTATCTTTACAAACTGTAATGTTGTCTTTACTAATAGACATTTTACTCTCTAATTCTTCAATAGATTTTTTAAATTCATCAACATTTGGCAAATTATCAATTTGTTGAGCCTCTTTCTTTTTTGTTAATTGCTCAATTTGAGATTTACAATTTTTTAAAAAATAACTCATTTCACTAAATGTCTCATTAGTTTTAGTAGATATTTCTTTTAATTTTTTTTGCTTATCTTTTATATTTTGAATATTCTCCTCTATTTCTAATTTAATTTTTAAAAATCCTTCTTTTTTATCAACTAAAGATTGTCTTAAAGAAGAATAGAAATCAGAATTAAAATCTGTTCCACAAGTGGGACATTTTCCTGAATCATAAAGATCAATTTCCTTTTGAACATTTCTAATATCGTTTTGAACATTAATATATTGTTTTTTCTCATTTTCAATTTCATTTGTTAATATTTCTTCTTTTTCTTTTATTTTTTCAACCTTTTCTTTTAAAGACTTGTAATCTTCTTTTTTTGAATTCATTTCTTCCATAAGGCGGTCAATATCAGATTGAATATTTAATTTCTCTCTTTCAATTGACAACTTTATAGTTTTATCTATTGATCTTTGTATAGATTCAATAGATTCCTCCAATGTATTTATTTCAGAATTCAAAGAAGCCATTATAGTTTTATTGGATTTATTTATATCCTTTAATATTCCATTTAAAATATTAATAACTTCTAAGTTAAAAAGTTTATCTAAAAGTAATTGTTTTTCTTCGTTTGAAAGAGATATAAAATTTTTAAATGAGTCTATGCTCATACTAATAAAAGATTTAAATGTTTCTATATCCATACCGATATATTTCTCAATCTTTTCATCTATATTTGATTTACCAGCTCTTTCATTAACTACACCATTTTCTGTTAAAATTAATTTATTTGGTGATATACCTCTTTGTATTTCAACATCAACTCCATTTGAATTAAAAACTAATCTGTTTAATAATTCACCATTAATTCTATTTGGGAGAGTTGAAAGAGTAGACCATTTTTTCTGACGACCACTTCTTACTTTACCATAAAGTGTGTATTCAAAAGAAGAAAGAAATGAACTTTTTCCATTTCCATTATTTCCTACTAGTAAGATAAGTTCTCCTTTTTCTGTATTTAGTTTAACAACTTGTTCATTGTTTCCGAATGATTTGAATCCTCTTATTCCGATTTCTTTAATCAGCATAATTAAAAATTATTTTTAATTTATACTAATTTTATTGAGGTAAGTTTGAATGTGTTAATGATATTATATCCTTTGGATCAATCTCATTTTCTACCAAAATATCGGATTTGTTATAATCTACCCACTTTTCAATATCAACAAAATCGATTGAATTATATATTTCAGAACATGGTACTAACTTCTTTAGAATGGATTCTAATAAAAATTTGTAATTTTCCCATAACTGTATTGGAGTTCCTAGTAATTCTTCGAGAGAGTCATCAACGGTTAATTGTATATTTCTTTCGGAATAGAAAATAACTCCTTCGTAGAATTTTTTTTCATATGATATATTTATCAAAACTAATACACCATCGTCTAATTTACCCATGTAATCTACTACATCAGCTTTAATCTCCATTTAGAACACTATTTATTTTTAAATCTCTAGTTATTTGTTCATTATTCAATAAATAACCAGAATTAATTAAAGTCCATTTAATAGACTCAGCCATATCATTTCTACCATCAGCAAAAGCATAAAGCATATCTTTATAATAGCTGTGTATTTGTTGCCTTTCTTCTTTATCTTCTAATTTATGTAATTTATTTAAATCTAAAAAATATTTTCCAATTTTATCATCCATTTATGATTGAATATTTTAATCAATAACAAACTCAATTTTTTTGAATCTATCATTTAAATCAGTAAAAATAATTGATACTCTATCAATTTCTTTAAACTCTTTTGCCTCACCTGTGAATTCATTAATCATCACATCTTTTTTATAGGTTATATCCACACCTGGCTCTTCACCTAAGAATCTTCTCATATCTTCTTTAATCTGAGATAATCTCCAATCATCATTTTTAAAATCTATTCTAGATATATAATCTTTAATAGCTATTTCCTTCATTGAATCCATATAATTATTTATTTTTTTAAAATCTCCCACCTCTATCAATAAAATAAGTATTACCATTCTCTATAATTTCTAAGTTATTATGTATTAATTTACAATAACTTTCAAAATTATCAATATCTTCTTTTTTTAAATCAAACCACTCACCTCTAACTTTTTGAGTTTTAAAACGTCTGTGTAAATTTGCTTCTATTTTAGTTCCCCATTTTGAATGAAATGAATTTTCAATTATAAAATCAGAAACATTTCCAGTTTTAAATTCCTTTATTCTTTCGTTAATATCTCTTTTTGTATAACCTATTTTATAAAGTTTTTTATCTCCAAATTGAGCTGATATTAAATACACATTTATCATAAGGTATATATTTACACCTCATGAGCCCTTCCGTAAATTTTATTTAACTTTTTAATTCTAATTTTATTTATAGAATTTGGAAAAGATGAATAACCATAAGCTGTATTATTATAACCACTATATGCAATATTATTAGATCCAATGGCAATTGAATAACTACCAGAAATGGTACCAACAGGTATTATAAATGTTTTCTTTATCGGATGACTTACAAAATTATAATGTGTAGATGTAATAGATCTATCTTTTTTATAAATTTTATTTATCTTAATCTTTCTAACAATTGGATTTTGGTAAGTTGGAAACCAATATTCTCTTTGATAATCTAATTTTATTTTCGACTTTTTAATAAAAAGCTTCTTAATTATTTTTATAAAATTTAATTTCATAATTTTTTAATATTCATTTTAGAAACAGAATTATTTGATTGTGTCGATCCACCATATGAATAATCTAAATAAAATAGATTTCCAACAGGACCATTATAATCAGGGTGCTCAGTTATATCCATTTCTTTAAATTCCGCATCTTCAAGAACATTATTGATTTTTCTTTGTCGATTCTCAGCTTTAACCTCTGCTTTAATTCTTTCCATTGTTTCTTCTGATGTACCACCCGGTGAACTCATTGGTTTAACCGCAACTATATCCAAACCAACAGTCTTAGCAACTATTTTTTTAGATATTGGTAGTAAAATTGGAAAATCATTAGATGTATATTCAGTTGTTAATGTATTTTTTTCAACTTCATTATTAGAGTGCATTTCAACATATTCTGACATCCACTCAGCTTTAGATCCGGTCATACCCATTGAATTTAAAATAGGTGCCCATTTTTTCATTAAATCTTCTTTATTTGGTTTTTCCATAAACAAAAAAACTTTTCTTTTTATAGAAAAGTTTCTTTTAAATGTTTATAATCCATATTCTTTGGTTAATATATTAATAACCTTATCTTCGTCAGCAATATCTTTTTTGAATTGGTCTTCATACCAACAAATCATATCAAATAGATCCGATTTATCATTAACCTCTTCCTTAGAGTATTTTTCTTTTATTTTAGTAATAATGAAATCAATATCATCTTCCGATTTATATGATGGTATAGAAGTTTCTTCTCTTTCCTCAGGTGACATATCTTCCCATTCCTTATTATAGTCAAATCCTTCATTGAATCCTTTTAAATATCTCATTTCTTTCTTTTTGTTTTTTTAACCTTTTCTTTTTTAACAGTTTTATTTTTCGTTAAATTATCATATAAATTTGTTTCAGGGTTATATTTTAAATCTACATCATTACCACCATTAAATAAATTGTGTAATAATATTTCATGTGCCTCTAATATAGCGGGATTTTCAATATGATATCTATACAAAGCATCGTTATTTCGCTCTCTATATTCTTCAATATGATTATCATGATTCTTTAATATCCAATTTAATTGTTTAGCCGCTTCAACTGTATTACTTTGATTATAAAAATAACCTATATCTTTACACATAGGCGCATTGTGTAAAATTGGATATCCCATATAAGCTACATCTAAATAAAGGTAATTTAATGGGTTTAATAATTGATGTGAAATAATAACATCAAAAAATTGAGAAACAGAATATGCTGTTTGGTATCTACTTTCCACCGAAACCTTTTTGTCTGCATGTAAGTCTAAGCTTCTAACAACATTCATAAACTCATTTTTATGTAGAGTATCATTAACATTACTTATATATACCGCGTTTATAAAATTTCTACCCTCTCCTCTGTATGATTCTTCGGCTATTAATAGAGGTATTAAACAATGTTTTACAACATTAATATTAGGCTCCATTATACCAATTCTCTTTTTCTCTGTTGGAATGTATTTATATCCTTTTTTAAGAGCTCCTGCTGCAAATGATTTTTCAACATCTAAAATACCATTCAATAAGAATTTAGGATACCATAGAAAAGGAACAGTTATTGATTTTGATCTATAAAGAGTTGTGTAATATCCATAGTTTGTATCGTGTTGTTGTGGAACATACCAAACTTCATCATATATATTTTCATATGGTGAATTATTTTTAGTATCTTCTCTAAATAAAATATTTTCTAATAATATAATATAGTTATTTCCACATTTATATGAAACTACTTTTTTATTTCCACTCTTTTTAAATTTTAATAGAGTATCTTCTGGAACTTGATGACCCATTACTATAATCAAATCACAATCCATATATTTATCCATATAATCATATACATCAATATCTTCTAAATAATATGGTTTTCCCTCACTAACAGATGGCCCACCATATCCTAATAAAAAAACATCATCAATACTTGAAATTCTTTTAAATGTTTCTACTAGAATTAAAATATTTAATTTGATTCCATTAGTCCAAATCGAATCATCTTTTCCCTTAAACGGATATGTAATACCTATCTTCATATTTATTATTTTATTTTTATACTTAAATAAACCCAAAATGAGTTCGATTTTAAACCATATTGAACTTTACCAGACCAACTTTTTGATATAATCCAATTATTAAAGTTTTGTTTTAAATTATTATATTCACCAATATCTAATTTACCATTATCCCATTTACCGATTCCATAAAAACCAATTGATATAACTTTATCTTTTATTATAATTTCTGATTTCTTTTCAAAAAAACCTGGATTGTAACTATTCAATTCATTTTTAATTTTTCCAACTAATTTTAAATCAGCAGTTGTATAATTAACTAAATCTCTTTTAAGATTGAATGCTGATTTTAAATCTAATACCAATAACCATTTTATTGCACTACTATTCAATTTAAAGAAACCAAATGGAACTAACTTGTCGGTTTTAAATCCATATTCTAAATCACCATCAATATTTATTGCATAATAAATTGATATTTCATTTAAATCATAAGGTATTAAATCTACATATTTCTTCAATGATGAAAATCTACTAAATATCATTTTAACATCATTAGATATTGTTTTATATTCATAATAAAAAGTATAATTAGATGGGCAATTTATAAAATCAGATTCTATATTTTTACCACCCAATGCTGTTATACATTTTAAAAAAGATGTAAATATATTTTTTCCAGATGTTACATTTTCTGTTAATTCCTCAACATCAGTTGAATACTCAATTGTTGGATCCTTTTCTTCAATACCTTTATCTAAAAAGTCTTTTATAAGATATTCCATTTCTATTTTAATATCATCATTTAATATATTTATAGCATTAGCCAATCTTATATCTGATGGAATATCACTTAAATCATCTTTTCGAGATACATTAAAATCTCTATTTACAATATTTTTAATATAATCTAAATCATCATCTTTTAAAGTTGAATATAAATATTCAACCCACTCACCTAAAGAATTAAAATCCTCTCTCTTTTTATCATGAGATTCGTTAACAAACTCTAAATATTTTTTAATCATAGATTATATATTAATTTTTTTTTTCACATTTTGAAAAAAGACATTGAAAAATTAATATATAACTAAAATATTCATCCGGATAAATATGAATAATAATTTTAATGGTAAAATTCACGGCAAACAAATAGTTAAAAACACAGTTGTTAAATCTTTTAATGGCTTATCTTTATCTAACCAATATTTTCACCCCATAAATGATGATAATATAACATTATCAATTGATTCAACATCAGCCACTCACTCTTTTTCAATTGGCTGGCAAGGAATTTTACCCATATCAAGAGGTGGATTGAATAATTCATCATTTACAGCAAATGAGTTAATAATAGCAAATGACGAATCAGACTCTCTAATTTCATCCGGATATAAGTTAAATGATACCGGTACAAGTTCAAATGATATTTGGACAGCTGAGAAAATAATGGAATACATCGAATCTACTTTAGATGGAGTTTCATTAAGCACTGGACCTCAATTACCTGATTCAAATCTAAATTCAAACACAATAATACCATTTAATCAAACAGATATAAATAATGTTTTAAATTTTAGTTGGAATGTTTATAATAGAGGAGCTACCGTATCAACAGTTTCATTAGAGTGGAGAAGAAATAATACAGGAAATTGGCAAGTTTTAACAACCGATAAATCACTATCTACACTAACACATACATTAACAGATACAAATTTCAATTCTAGTCCATTTAATTATAGATATGTTGTTACTGATACTAAAGGATCTTCTAAAACAACAACAAAAGATATTTATCCAATTGCTTATTCATCACCAACATCTATTCTTAATGTTACACTAACAAATCAAAATTTAAGTATAGAAGGTAATTTTTTAAGAGAAAAAGGTAATGTTTCTAGTAATTTATCCGGAACAATAACAAAAAACACGCCTAATGTAAATCTAACTGGTTATAAATATCAATTTAGAGTAAATTTGGGAGAATGGATAGATATAGGAACTATTAGAGCAATATCATCATCCGGTGGAAGTTTAGAAAGTATAATACACAATCCAACAAATTACACATCAGCTGATTCTATACAATATAGAATTGTTATATATGATGAGTATATTGAAACTGTTTCAACAGCTCAAATAATAATTTTTAAAAATGTTATATTTTGGGGACCTGGGGAACCAACAACATCATCTAGTGTTAGAAATTTACCACAGATTGCATTTTCTGACGGACAAACTCAATTTAATTTACAAACCGGTACAACACAGAATGCATACACAATATCCTTTCCAAATAATAAAGATTATGTAAATGCTATAGATAATACAAATACATTATTTGGAGTGAGCTATTTATTAAAATCTCTAAATAAAGTAAATAATTTTTACGGAGAGGAATTCAGTTATAAAATATATACCTTTAAACAAGCAGTGCCTTATGATGTAAATCATAATCACTTGATAACATTATCTTAATGCTATGATTGAAGGACTACAATTGCCATATGGTGTGAAACCAACAAATCCTGTTCCAGTTGATGCTCTATCTGGTCCATATGAAGGTAATACAATCCAAGAGGCAGTTTCTTTAGCAAATTCATCTATACCACAAGCATTACGATATAAATCACTACAAGTTAGACTGATAATTTCAGGAGAATCTTATTTATATTGGTATAAAAATGGTATCAATGATTCTGATTTAGTGAATATTGGTATTAATTTTATACCTAGAAAGATAGAATTTGTTATTGGTGATGGAATTGAAACAGATTTTATATTGGATCATAATTTGGGTACAAAATTTGTTCTTGTTCAAATATTTGAAAGTGAAAGTGGTGAAACTATAGAAGCCTCTGTAACTAGAATTGATAATAATAATGTTCGAGTATCATTTAATAATGCTCCTTCAGAAAATGAATTTTCTGTTGTTATTATTTAAGAAAAAAAATTATTTTTTTTCTTATTATTTCTATAAAACCTTTATTTTTTAGGTATTTCCGTTGATTTGTTAAAAAATTGCTTTTAAAACATAATATATACATTAATTAATTCGGCGTTATGATTCGACCTGCAGTAAAAATTATAATGAATTAATATAAAAATATTTTTATACTATGCCAAATAGACTTATTAAAAAATTCTTAGTCGATATCGACTTAGATTTAAACAAAATCTCAAACGTTGGATCACCAATCGTAGGTGCTGATGCTGCTAACAAAGAGTATGTTGATGCTGGTATGTCAAGTGAAATTTCATCAAGAGAATCTGGTGATTTTTCTTTAGCTTCTAACTTATCAGTTGAAGTTTCTTCAAGAGAATCTGCTGATGTATCTTTAGCAGCTAAATTATCTCAAGATATTTCTGTTGAAGCTGCTGCTAGATTATCTGCTGATGTTTCTCTTAACACTAAGGTTGATTACGTTATCAGTAACACTACAGCTGAATCTTTAGATTCATTAACTGAGATCGTATCTGCTTTCCAATCAGCTGATGGTGACATTAACAATGCTATTACTAACCTTAGTAATGCTGCGGCGTCTAACTTGTCTGCTGAGGCTTCAACAAGATTATCTGTTGATAATTCAGTAATTTCAAGATTGTCAACTGAGGAGGTTACAAGATCTGCTGCTGTTTCTACTGAAATCGCTGCAAGAACTTCTGCTGATGTATCTTTAACTTCAAGATTATCAACTGAAGAGTCTGCAAGAGCTGCTGCTGTTTCATCTGAACTTTCTCAAAGAGTTTCTGCTGATACTTCAATTGTTACATTGTTAAATGCTAATTTAACAACTAATGTTTCAGCTGAACTTTCTTTAAGAGTTTCTGCGGATGCTTCAATTGTTGAGCAATTACCTTATACAGATAATACCACTATCGAGGTTGTTAGCAACACTATCAAATTAACTGATACTATTGCTGCTCCTACAAGTGGTACTCGTACTTTTGGTGGTTTACTTAACGTACAAGCTCAACCAGCTACATTAACAGGTTTTGGTGATCTTTCATTAGTTACTAAAGCTTATGTTAGTGGTTTAGTTTCTGTTGAAACTTCAACTGGTTTAGCTGCTGATACTTCTTTAACTACAAGATTATCAACTGAAGAAGTTACAAGATCTGCTGCTGTTTCTACTGAAATCGCTGCAAGAACTTCTGCTGATGTATCTTTAACTTCAAGATTATCAACTGAAGAGTCTGCAAGAGAAGCTGCTGTTTCTGCTGAACTTTCTCAAAGAGTTTCTGCTGACGTTTCTCTTAACACTAAACTTGATTATGTTATTAGCAACACTACAGCTGAATCTTTGGATTCATTAACTGAGATCGTAGCTGCTTTCCAATCAGCTGATGGTGACATCAACAATGCTATTACTAACCTTAGTAATGCTGCTGCATCTAACTTGTCTGCTGAAATTTCTTCAAGATTATCTGCTGATAACTCATTAGCTGCTGCATTAAACAACACATTAGATGTTAGTGTTTCAACTGAGGTTTCTGTAAGAGAATCTGCTGATCTTTCATTAGCTTCTAAATTAAACAATGATATCTCTGTTGAGGCTTCTACAAGAGAATCTGCTGATCTTTCTTTAGAATCTAAATTAAACAATGATATCTCTGTTGAAGTTTCTTCAAGAGAATCTGCTGATCTTTCTTTAACTTCAAGATTATCAACTGAAGAGTCTACAAGAGAATCTGCTGATCTTTCATTAGCTTCCAAATTAAACAATGATATCTCTGTTGAAGTTTCTTCAAGAGAATCTGCTGATATTTCTTTAACTTCAAGATTATCAACTGAAGAGTCTACAAGAGAAGCTGCTGTTTCTGCTGAAGTTTCTAACAGAATTTCTGCTGATGTATCTTTAACTGCTAGATTATCTTCTGAAGAATTAACTAGAGATGATGAGACTAATGCTATTAGCAATAGACTTAATATTACTCCAGTTGTAGTTGCTTTCACTATCGGTGATGGTTCCGCTACATCTATTTCTGTGAGTCATAATTTAAATACAACTGATGTGATTGTTCAAATCTTTGACCTTGCATCTGGAACAACTGTTGAGGCTGAGTCAGTTAGAAACAGTGTTAATGCTATTACATTAGGATTTAATGAAGCTCCAGCTCTTAACGAGTATAGAGTAGTTATTATGGGTATTCAATCATTTGTATATTCTTATACTGCTTAATTTAGTTTAACCTATAAAAAAAATGACACCATTTATGGTGTCATTTTTTTTGTTTTAAAATTTTTTAATTTTTCATATAATGAAGAGTTATAACATCCGTTGTTTCTATTGGATAATCTAATAAATAAGGATTTATATACAATCTAGTATTTGGTTCAATTGTATTATAAATATTATTACCATCTGATATATAAGCAATGCTTTCTGAAGAAGTTCCTAAAAATAAATAAACCCCATTTATATAAATATTTGGAATACCATCACTTTTATCAACAAATTCATAATCCAATACATCTACATGATCATCAATACTTTCATCAAAATCATCAATTGGATTTAAACTTATTTGTATATTTTCTTGGTTTTTTAAAAAATTAAAATCATCACTTATTTTACCGACTAATTGAGTAATTCTATCAGTCATTGTTAAGTTTGATTGAGTACCACCTGATTGAGTTCCACTTGATTGAGTTCCACTTGATTGAGTTCCACTTGTATATATAGATAAGAAATCAGCACCTGTATCTAATTGTTGAATTAATGTTTCTTGCTTAATTTCTTCTTTTATAATTCTGTTTTTTATCTTATCCATTTCAATTCTTAACTCAACCAAAGCTAATTTTGCTTCACTATTTGTTGCAAAATCAATAAGTATTGAATTATTTGATGATTTTGTTCTTACATTAATAACATTAACTTTAACAAACATCACTGTAACCATCTGTGGGTTAATTGAATATCTTATACTACCAAATTTATCTTTGATTTTAACACCAGTACTATTCTCATCTGTTGGTACTATAAAATAACCTAATTTATAATTACTCATGATATAATACGTAATTGTATATTTTTATTTGAATCAATAGTATTTGACGCATTATCTACTATATCAAAATGTATAGAATATGTACCTAATTGCATTATATCATTTAGATTATTATCATTTATATCATAGATTAATATAGATCCATTATTTAATGCCATAGTGGAATCTCTCACATCAAACACTTCTGTAATTAACTCATCAATTAAAATATCTTTTGTTATTTTAGTACCAGAAGCAGTTGCATATTGAGAAAATGACATAGTTGCTGAAAATGTAATACCCATTGAACTATCATATGGTGATGAATAAGTTGAACCAATTAAATAAACCAAACTTGAAAATTTAAGTACTGGATCTAATCCATCATTTAACGGTTTTAAATCTTGAATAACCGCACCTGGTGTATTTATAACCCATTCTATTAAAGAAAATGCTTGGTCAGCATCATAGTTGCTTTTAAAATCTAAATAAATAGAACCAACAGAAAGATCATCTATTATTAATATTTTACCATTTTTACTTATAGTCGTAATATCAGCTATGGTTAAATAACAAATTGGAACTGGTGGGAAATCATTACCATAAATAACAATTGATTCATTAACTATATGAGTTCTTATAGAAGTATATTGTAAATTGTTAAAAGATAATCCTGATTGATTCACAACATCTTTAAAAGCAGATGTGTTATCATCTATAAGAGATACCATAACGTCTATAGTAACAGAATAATTAACATTGGGATTACTTAAATATATTTGTTGAATTCTACTTATCGAATTACCAGTCAAAATTAATAAGTTAGCCATAGGATATTTTTTTGAAAAATCATCATAGAAATTCCATTGTATATAATTGTCTTTTTCAAAGACAGATTTACTATCATATGTTGCCTTTAATAACAAAAATGTAGCATTATCACCTAATCCCAAATGATTTAATAAGTAATCTGTTTGACCTGGTTTTAAAATAAATCTACCTTTGATTAATTGTTTATAGGGTAATCTAAGATCAGATAAAGACAATCTTTCTCTTGTTGAAGATCCTTCAACAGCTACAAAATCACCTGTATTAGTTTTTATATATTGATTTACTGGTCCAAATAAGGAATTTCCACAACTCATAATTATTATATTTTATTTTTATATATTAAATATTAAATATTAAATATTTCAAGTCTATATCTATCAGTAACATTATTCGATGATGATATTCTAGTCATTATTATTTTTTTACCTTTATTTAATCCAAAATAAGGTAGATTCGATAATTCTGTCGAAGTTGGTGTATGAACAGTAATAGGTAAATTTTTATTCACATAATAATCAATAAAAGATTGACTTGTGCTCAAATCCATACCCAAATATATTTTATTATCAACTTCATTTATAGTACTAACATTATATTGACCAGAAAAATCATAAACAGATGCTGTTCCTACTAAAAAGTTGTTTAACTCAAAAACATCTCCAACTTTTATAGAATTTTTAACTATATTTTTATCTTCCGCAATTGGAAAATCAACAATATAATTCTTTTTTACTGTTATATTTTTGGTGAAATCAATATTAAAATTAAAATCTTTCCATATAGTAGATGGATTTGCAACACCAATTAATGAATTATAACTAATTGGTAAATCAATATTACCTAATACTAAAACTTGAGATGATGGTGATGTTATATCAGAATTTATATAAATATCTAATTTTTTATTTTGCGAAGCTAATTCGTTAGCTGTTATATAAAATTCACAAGATTGTCTTATATAAAGATCTGTATCTAAAACAACAACTAGATTATCATCATTAACTAAAGGCACTGGTAAATTATCATCATTTTGAATATTAATTAACCAATTTTTATTTTCAGGAACTTGTATATTTAATGGAACTGAATTTAAATTATTGTATAAATTCGTAGCTTTAACATCATCTATTTTAACATAGTTTGTATCTATATTGTGTAGAGTTATCAAATTTTGAGTTGAACTAACTTTTATAGAATCTGATTGAACTATTTGATTCGTAGAATATAATTTTAATAAATCATATAAACTATTAATTTTATTATTTATAGTATTTAAATCAGTTTGTGTGTATATTAACCCCTTTAAATCCTGAATATCTTTTTTAATAGATACATTTTCACTTATAATATTTAAAAAACTATCATTAGTAGATGCCAATCTAGCCATAGCTCTATTAAATAAGTTCATACTAAATAAAGAATTTATAGAATCTGGATTATAAACTAATTGCGGGTTATCATTTATTATATTAAAGTTTAGATTCAAACTGAATGCATATGAAGTTCCATCTTGCATTCCATTAGATACTAATTTTTTATATGTTGGAAATCTTTTACCCTTTAGATTAACATCTGGATTATTATCAGGACTATCTAAAAATGATATACCATATAAATTTGTTGTCGATCTACCATTATTATCTTCAACTGTATAATACCACAAAATTGCATTAAATTCAAAATCATTTGGTGGCATATTATCAACAGTCATAGAATTAAATTGTTCAAAATTAGAAGCTCTATTTGAAATTATATTCATTTTCACATAATGACTTGTATTAAAGTCTAATTTTAAACCATCTAATTTAGAAGTATTAACAACAGGATTATTTATTGTTCCACTAACTCCATAATAGTCACCACTTCTTCTAATAGAATCACCAGGTGATGTTTCATATGTATAATCCAATGTATCAAATTGCCCAAAATATGATCCTGGATAATTAGCCGTATTATTTACTATTGGTGATGAATAATTTTCAGCTCCAACAATTTCTGGTTGATATTGACTGGTTATTATTGGAAACGTCATATTTGACTTATAATTAACATCTTCTGTTGTTCTAAATAAAATATCAGGTGTCATTCCAGTATGATCTGGTATATGAGCATAAACTTCAGTATATGATCTATTAGCTTCTTGTACATTTGAAACACCACTTACTTCACCAATATATTGAACTAATCTATTATAAACCAATTCAATTTGACCAGTAGTTTCTGTTTGTTTACCTAAAACGGTGTTTAAATCTACAATAATTCTTTCTCCATTATTTGCATCTGCAGGTAATATTGACAATATAACAGCTTTCATCCCATCTACTGTACCAGCATTCGATAAACTAACACCACCTGTATTATTCAATATTGTTGAATTTTTAACATTGAATATTCTAACAACATCACCAACTTTAAAATTTGTTTCTCCTAGAAATTCTATTTCTAATTTACCACTAAAAGCAGCTTCACCAGTTTGATAGAAATAAATACTATCACAAGGAACAACTTCTCTTTCTTTCCATAAATATTCTGGAAAATACTCATCATCATTTAAATTTCTTCTATCAAATTCTGGCAAATTGCTAAAATATTCATCTTCTGTAATAGCTGGTTCAAAATCAATTAGACCCAATTTTTTACACCATTTGAAAAATATTTTTTCAGTAGTTGTTTCTAATGCATTTGTATCATAATAATATTTACTATTATTTAATCTACTTTCTCTTACAACAACTTCATGATTTGCTACATAATTTCTCAAAGATTCAATTATTTGCTCACTAAAACTTGTTGTTGTACTACCAACTTGACCAGTTTTAAAAGATGTTCCAAAATTAAAATAAACATTATCCAAAGAAGATCTATCAGTACCAGTAGAGTTTATTGGTTTAGTTAAATTTTGTTTTGGGAAATTTAATAAAACATACTTAGAAAAGTACATTTTATAATTACTATTTTGGTAAGCTGCTGATATATCTTCAGCTGCTCCTGGAAAAGCATAAAAAGAGTTACCTTTATTTTTTAGTCTTTTATATAATGGAGTCATAAATTAATTTATTTTATATTCTATATATAAATATTTCTTATTTTCTTTTTTATTTTTATATTTGTAAAAAATAATATTACATGACAATAATTGAGGGAGTTTCTAATAGTGGTAAATCTAGATTATCAATTGATTTAATCAAAAACTTTAAAAGATCAATGTTTTTTTTACTAGATGTGGATCATTCAAGTATAAATTTATTGAAACAGAATAAGATCGAATATCAAATATTAAATAAATGTCATTTAATGGATATTAAATATAGAATTTTAGAAAAAGGTGGTATAATATCTAATTCTTTAGATTATGTTGTTATTGACTCAATTAATCTAATAAAAGATAATAAATCATACACAGAGAAAGTTAAATACTTATTAGAAGTTGAAAAAGACTTTAATTTAAAAATAATCACAACTATGAATATCCTTAATAATCTAGATAAGATTCCAAATGAAATTAAAAATATCAACGGAGTTAATGTGATTAAAGTGAAGAAACAATTGAATCAATAGCTCTCATTGTTCCCTCAACAACATATTTATATAAACCTGAGCAATCAACATCCATAGGACTGTTATTAAAAAACCTGATTGAATTTAAAATAGGATCTATATCATTTTGCCATTTTAAATAAAATTCAAATATATCACTATCATTGATCAACCCATTTATTTTTATGTCTTTAGAAGAATTTTTAAAATCCTCAACAAATGAATTAAAATCACCACCATTTTTTTCAATAGTTTTCTCTATCAAATCCTTTACTTCATTTTTGATATCATCTGATATTTGAATATCCGAATTGTCTTCAAAAATAAATTCATTATACTTTTTAATCATAGTTTATATATTATTTTTTTAAATCCATTTTCCGTTAAAAATTCCATCATACCAAATACCACCTTCGTATAATCCACCATTAAAAATACCATTACTCCAAATTCCACTCTTCCAATTAGAATTGTTAAATTCACTAACAACTCTTAACCCAGTATCAAATCCATTTGTTATCGGATTATATAATTGAGCTCCAATCTCACCACTTTTTGATATTTCCAATTTAATTGAATTTATCTTCAAATCAGTATTATTATATCTTTTTATATATACTTCCCAAAAATCATCCTTTAAATCAACAATTAAATCATTTATAACTATTGTATTTGAAGTATAATTATTAGAACCAACTGATGTATTGTTAGAGAATTTATAATAATCATTATAAACCGGATTTGTAGAATTTTCAATACCAAAAGTTGAATTAGTAGTAAATTTTGTATTTCTTAAATAAATATTATTCGCGCCCGTATTATTATATTTAACATTTATTATTTTACCATTTGATGATTTTAAATTAATTAAAACATCATTTAAATATTTACCAGTAGATACAACTTCCAAGTCTACATGGAGTGTTAATGTTAATATATTAGTATTGTATGTTTTTAATTTTAATTTACCAATACTATAATCCGAATAAGAGGTAATATCAAAATTATAAACCTCTGATTTAAATCCTTTGTAATTTTTCAAATCAATATTATAATCTACATATATCTTTGTCAATTTGTTTATATCATCTACTTCAAAATCAGTTATTGTGTATTCTTTTGGGTTATTACTATCACCAAATTCCGTAAATTTACCATTAATATCACCCAACACTTTTATAGTATCACCAATATTAAATCTAAAAATACCATTCAATGTAAAGGAATTATCATCATTCAAACCAATTATTTGTATATCTTCTAAAATACCACCATGCCATGTACCACCATTAAAGTTAATATTATAAGCTATTCCACCAAACCAATCTCCACCTAACCAATTACCGGTTCTCCATATAGAGTATTTGTGTGAGTCAGATACTATTGATTTTCCTATTTTTGAATAAAATGATCCTGATTTAAAATTTCCACCATGCCAAGTTGCGTTTCTACTATTGGATGATCTTGTTCCAAATCTCGATACACTTCCATAATTTTGATCAAATGATCCATTATACCACATACCATTTTCAAAATCCCCTGATTTCCAATCACCATCTAACCAATAAGAAGGTTCATTGTCTGAGTTAAAATATCCACCAAACCATTTACCATCTACCCAGATACCACCTCTAAAGTAACCATCGTTCCACTCACCATCATTCCAAATTCCGTTATTCCACAATCCAGAATTCCAGACACCTCCATACCATCTACCATTTTGCCAAGTTCCATTATTCCAGTTACCCCCATACCATCTACCATTTTGCCAAACAGAATAATCAGCACTAACCGATTTGTTGTCTATTGTAATTGATAGTTTTTCATCAATAACTCTTTTTGATAACCAATCACCACCGTACCAATCACCAAAATTCCAAACACCAGAATACCAAGTTCCACCAAACCATCTTCCAAACTCCCAAATACCTTTATACCAAACTATACCATTACCATTAATACCTATTACAGCATCACTAATTTCAGCTTCCAATAACCATTGGTATGTATTATTTAAATCTTCGAATGTTAAACCATCAACTAATTTAAATCTCAACTTACTATAATCTAAATTTGCTAAACTCCATGTTGATCCAGAAACTTGTATATTCTCCGGATATATTTGTATAGATTGTTTTATTTTTTTATTCTCATTTAAATCTATTAAATCAACTGGTTGATAATTAAAAAATGGATCTTTTTTAACATAAGTTACATATCCAGTATCATTACCAACATAAACATTATTACCATAATTTAACTTAACAGTGAATCCATAATCATTAAAAATTTTATCAACAACTTGATAACCAAAATATTGTTGGTTTAAATATTCTGATGAATATGTACCACCGTTAAACTCCAATAAAACACCATCACCCATTGATAAGTCATGTTTTTCAGAACACTCAATATAAAGACTACCATTACTATCAATTGTATTTTTTATTGGAATTTTATAAGTTTTATCCAATCTATTTACATTCATCGCAATTTCATTTTTATAATCTGTGTAAATTATACCAGTTAAATTCTTAACAGTATCTAAATCATTTAGAAGAGCTTTTGTATATGAGTCTGTAGATATTTTATAATTTAAAAAACTATCATAATTAGTAAATGATATATTATTCGTAGAACTAACTCTACTCAACGGTCTTTGAATATTATTTAATTCCTGTAAATCTTGACTTATTTGTACTAGTTTTCTTCTAGAAATTATGTCTATAACCGAACCTTCGAATTTTTTACTGAAATCAAATTTTATAGAATTATTAAATTCAATAACATATAATCTTTTAGTTTCATCATAATATTTTTTTAATACCAATAATCTATTACTAAATGAGTTTATATCACCATCCGGTTGATATATTTTTATATCAATAAACGTGTGTATGAATATACTATCCCATTCAAATTTAACATTAAAACCAAAATACAATTTGTTTGTTTTTGCTAATCTATCAACATATACATAATCATCATAATTCACCATCAATGATATATTTTCATAATAAAAAATAGGAATATCATTATAAACCGGTAATGATAAATACTCTTTCTCTGGGTGAAAAATTGGATTTAAACCAGGTGTATTGATTCCACTCAAATAATCCAATATATTATAAGTTGGGTTATATCCAAATTTCATAAATGAATTTGTATATCTCATCTCTTCATTTATAACTCCTTTAAAACTTATTTTCCAATCTGTTAAATAAATATTATTATTGTTGTTATCACTGGTCACAATTAACTTCCAATCACCCCTTGAACTATTATCTAGTAATAAATTTAAAATATTAGTCTCATTACTTTTATATTCAGTAATACCAATATTATTAGCACCACTCATTTTATAGAAAGTAGTTTGAACCGGAGATGCTACTAAACCAACAGTTGATAATGATGAGAAATTAACACTAAACTTATTTGTATTTGTAAAATTAAAATTATTACAGATATTATAAATTTTATTATTTGGACCAATTAGGTTTATTGTGAAGAAATTATTCACACTTGATAAACTATTTAAAAAATTAATAGATACACTAATTTCTTTAATTTCTTTAATATTTGAAATACAGTTAATTTTTTGTAGAGTTCCTGAAAATCTTAAAACTCTATAATTTATATTTGATTTAACAAACTCATTATAACCACTTGATATACAATTTACTGATGTCGATAGATTATAATATGATGTTAAATTGTTAAATTTAGGATTTATATTAACAACACCATTGTTGGAACTATAATTTGCATTATAAGCTATTCCAAGTGAGTGATTATTAAAATTTGATATAAATGAATCTCTATCTTTAAATAAATTTAAATTTGTGAATTTTATATCACCACTTTTTAATTTTTTTAGATTATTTATAATATTATCATTAAATTCAGAATACATATAAACATATCTATTAGCTGTACTATTGTTATCTACTATTCTATTTACTATAAAATTACCACTCACCACACTAGATTCCATCTTTAATACATCACCAACTCTAACATCAAGTGTAGTAAGTTTATTAACCAAAACTAAAACCATTAAATATCCGTATAAATGTAACTGATTAGTTGTTTCAGTTATTTCCACTCCTTTACTATCGTAATTTAGTACTTTTATCGAAGGGTCTGATGTATTTTTATAATATCTTGATGTTTGATTTTTAATATTTGGCATTAAATTTAATGACGAACCAATCGAATCTATACTAACTGATATATTGCGACTAGTGTAGTAAAACTTTTTATTTGTGAAAACAGTAGAGGTTTTCTCAGAATAAAATTCAAATGTTTTTTCTCTATCAATCCAATAGTCATACCATGTTAATTCCTTAACTTCTTTCCCATCATTTGTTTTATATTTTAAATTATCAAATGATAAAACCGCTCCTATACTACTAAAGAAACTTTCTGGTATCACTATACTATTAGGTAGTCTATAATCTCCCTCATCCGTGAAGAAGTTTAATTTACTACCCATATCATAATCCATAAATAATAATTTAGAGTGTAATTTATCCATAAATGAATTATCAACATCATTAAATGAATATGATAATGAGTGAGTTGATGATTTAATCAAAGCATAATTACCTGATAAATATAAATTATTTCCATTATTATAAACTTTATTTACATATTTATCGAATACCAATTTTGGACCATTTGTTATTACACTATCATCATAATATTTTAATTTATCGGAATTATAGTTTTGTAATACTTCATCCGCTGATAGTATTTTATTATAAATTTTAAGACTTGATATACCACCACTAAATGGGTATTCAGTTGTTCCCCAAGAACCTAATAATAATTTTTTTGGAACATTATATAACTGATTAGATGATGATGTGTAGTAAGCTTCATTTTCCAATAAACCATTTACATACATTTTGGCAGTAACATTACCAGTTGATGTATTTATGTGTAATGTACAACAGACATTATACCAAACATTATTCAAATATGAATTATTTGAATAAAGAGTTTGTTGATTAGGATTCAATCCATATACATTAAAAGAAAATAAAAATTTATTCGTACTCATAAAAGCTAAATACGGAAGGTAATGAGAAAATATCATATTATAACTATTAATACTCACATTTCTATTAAACCAAACATTCCAGCTCATAGTTTCAACTCTATTAAAGTTATTGATTGTTTGGTAATAACTTCCTATACTACCACCAAAAGATAAATAACCACCATTCAAACTTGAATACGAAAAAACACCACTTAATGTACCAGCTATGGCACTAGTAGATAAGTCATTCCAATTAATACCTGATCCCGGATAAGAAGTACTATTACTCGCATCCAAATTAAAAATCAAACCATTATCAACAGATTTAGGTTTGATTATTTCGGTTGATATTTTAGATACGTTTGAATAACTATTTCCAATTCCTAGATATTTAAAATCAGTTAAATCAAATTTATAAACACCATTATCATTCGAAAAGAAGAAACTACTAGTTCCTGTTTGTTGTGATATATTTTTAATATTACCATAATTATAGTTAAAGTCTAAGTATATAAAATCATTTGAGACAAAATCATTTTCATCATAAATAATAAATTTATTATCATCACCAACCATCATTATAATATCCTTATTATTAGAAATTGATTGTGTCGAATATGAATAATTCAATCCCCAATTTGAAATATTACAAAAAGTCATATCGTTTATATGATCAACTAAAACAATATCATCATCATCATCAATCTTTTTTGATATTTCTCTTTTATATGATTTCCAACCATTCATATCTCTGGTAAATTCAATAAAAATACCACCTCTTCCAGATACGTAAAACTTATTATTATTTCTAATTAAAACTTTATTAAATGAATATGAATTAAAATAATCAAACTTTAATCTATTCCATGTATTACCACCATTATCTGTATAAAAAATTACATTATAGTCACCAACTATAACACCAAATGATTCATTGAAAGAAATACATTTATATGCATTATAACCAGATAATTTTATACTTTTAATACTAAAATCAGTTTTATCAACTCTTAAAAAAGTATTATCATCCCCACATATCCAATAATATAATCTACTATGTGATATGCTTCTTAAATTGGATTTCCATTTATTTGGTATTATACTAGACAATCCATATTGAGTATTAACAATGACACCAAATTCACCTACGGTTAAAATTCTTTCCGGAATACTATATGTCGTAGAATTAACATATATACTTTGAGTTCCATGTTTTAACATATCATAATAATTCGTTTCAAATAAATTATTATAATCAACTCTATTTCTTAATATCCAATTATGATTCTCTTCGAATTCCATTGGATCATTTAAATATGATGTTGGATAATATCCATTCAAAAGTCTTTTCAAATGAAACTGTTTATTACTATTTCTAATACCAGATTTAATAAATACACTTAAATTATAACAAAGATTATAATCATTTAAATCGGATTTTTTAACCAGTCTTCTATTTGAATATTCATATAATCCATTTTCTTCGTTATAATAAATATAAGTAATATCTGTATAATTATTAACCACCTCGGTATATGGACCTTTAAAATATTCATCTGGATTTATACTAGATGATAAAGTTATTGTAGTAACTTGATTTTTAACAAGAACTGTATTTCCCTCTATAAGTCTAACTCCATCGATATAATAATTATCCGAAATTAAATTTATATTAATAACATCAGTAGTTGCTAAATCAGCATCTATAAAACTTTTTAATTTATCTTTTATTAACCTATTTGGAGTAAATAAGTTTTTTAATGTTAAACCATATTCTTTTATATTTCTTACGTAAAAGTCATACTGACTATCAGCATCAATAGCTACTGGATTATATAAAGGTTTTGTGGTAACTGAGTATTTAGAACCTAATGTACTGATGTACCAATTTTTTGGTTTCCAACTACCAAGCACATCAAAAAGATTATCAACATTATCAATATCAACATAAGTAGATCCACTTAAAGCTTTTGAATAAAATCTTGTTTTAGACAACTCTTGTTTTAAATAATCAAAATCAGATTTTATTAAATAATCATCCTTTAAAACCCATTTTTTATAATTCTCATTATAATTCCACATATCATTTTTTAACTTTTAATTCCCAAATAGCTGTTTTACTATCAACTTTTATGGTACTTTTTGCAACTGTAACTTTAGATTTTTTTAAAATTATTTTTATTTCTTCCACAAAATCATCATATAAGTAAATATTATCAACATATTCACCTAAATCAATTAGGAAATGATTCTCAGAAGAAAAAATTAAATCAAAAATTAAATCTTTTTTATCTTTCACAAATTATATATTAAAACTTTTACTTTCTATCAATTATAATTAGCAGAAAGAGGTTTGAAAATTAAATATATAAAAGAAATCGAAATGGAAAATATGACTAGAAAAAAAGAACCCAAACCTGACTCACAACCATCAGCGACACAAAAAGTTGATAGGAGTAAATTATATTTTAACTTACAAAATATACATGTAGATTTAAAGTGTAAAAATGAAGCTCAGAAAAATCTCATTAAATTAATTAATGATAATGATATAACTATATGTGCTGGTAGAGCTGGTACTGGAAAAACATTTATCGCATGTGCACAAGCTTTGAAATTATTAAAAACTGAAAAATATAAAAAAATACTACTAGTTAAAAGTGTTACCGTATTAGAAGGTGAAGAAGTAGGTTTTTTAAAAGGTGATTTAAAGGAGAAATTATACCCATTTACTATTTCTTTTTTAGATAATTTTCATAAAATAATTGGAGAGGAAAATACACAAAAGATGTTAGATTCTGGTTTAATTGAGGTTTTACCATTAGCATACCTAAGAGGTAGAAGTATTGATAATGCAATAATTATTGTTGATGAGGCTCAAAATATAACACTTAAAAATATGAGATCTACATTAACAAGATTGGGTGAAAATTCAAAAATGATTATAACTGGTGATACAAAACAAATTGATATGAAAAATAAAAATTTATCATCTCTTGATGTTGTTATCAAACTTTTTAAAGATAAAAACGGATTCGGAACTATGAATTTTGAAGTTTCCGATATAGTTAGAAGTCCTATTGTAAAATTAGTTGAAGATGTTTTTGATGAATATGAAGATAATTCAAATACAAAAAAACCAGTCTAATGACTGGTTTTTTTATTTCTTAAAATGGATTAATTTCGTTATTTTCTTGATTATCTTCAGGTCTTCTAATTATTGAATCTAATGATCCACCTAGTTCATTTATTATTCTTTCTATATCTATACTATTCAATCCATCACTTTCTGTTATTCTACGTTCTGTACCTCTTTCTATTCTAGGCAATCTAACAGGACGTAGTCTTGGGACCTCATTAGATTGATTAGATTGATTATTATTATCAATTGGAATATCATTCCATAAATCATCATCAAATGTGAATGTTAAATCATTATTATCATCAGATTCATCTTCGTCCTGTGGTAAGTATCCACGACTTGATGTTAACATGTAATCAAAAAACTTATAATCATTATTTGAAAATCTTCTCTCCTTAACATTATAAAATTTAAATGTGTCTAAATATGGATAAGTTTCAAAATTACTATTTTCTAATACAACCGAAAGATTCAATCTATTTCTTTTACCATTTATTAAAAAATATCCTTCTGATTTAGCATCTTGTCTCCATTTATAAATATATCCATTTTCATCCGCCCATTTTTTAAAAATATCAACTTGATGATCAAAGAATGAATAAACTCTATCCATTACTTTCCATTCCTTACCATCTTCATCAAAAACTCCACTCTCCCAAAGTATAGCACGAGCCTTAACTTTATCATCATCACTAAAAAGAACTAACATTTTAATATTAGAATTGACCGTATAAAGTTCCATAAATTTATTTCTCTCTCTTTGTCTCATACAAGAGTTCCAAAGTGTTCCATTTGCATAACCACTTTCTCTATAATAATTATCTTCCAAATAATATTTTTGAATATCTGAACCTTGTACTATTTTTAGATTTTTACCATCTTCTGAAAAATATGATTTATAAACATTAACAAACTTTTCAATAGCAGAATCATCTATTTTAAATTCTTTTAAAGAAAACTCTGTGAAGAATTTCTTAATAAATCTTCCGATTTTTATTTTTACACGATTTTTATTCCAAACATCTTCTTCTTTATCCATTTTTGATTTTGGTAAATAAGAAATTGTATCATATTCACCTGGTACAATTGAGATATAATTACCCTCATCTTTGAGATGCATACCTATGCTACCCTGAGTAATTATTTGTGAGATTGTAAAATCATTGTTAGCAAATCTTAAAAATTCTAACAATTTATCTTCTAAAATTAAATTTGTAATATTAAACATTAATATATAGTTTATGAAATTTATACTTGAATTTAAAAAGTGGAAACCTACTTATGAAGTAGGAGACACCGTATTAATAGAATATTGGTATTTAGATGAAGATGATTGTTCTCCATATTTACAAAAAAAATTACCATTAACACCAGTTAAAATCACTGAAAAATTATCCAAAGTTTCTTTTAAAGTTACACATAATATACCTAATTCAAAAATTAAAAACGCTCCCGATGAAGTTATAAAATCAACCGATATTATAGACTATCATCGTTAATATATTCCACAAGATATTGATAAAATTGTTTATCATTATCATTTTCCATATTTAAATATTGTGTTTTTATAATAGCCAATTCATCAACAGTTAATTTACCAGTAAACTTACTCATAATCCAACCATATTGTGATTTTGGCTTACTAATATTAACTAATCCACTTCCACTATCAAAAAACTCTTTACCATTAGTTTTTGATAATGCTGTGTTTACCCAATTAGGACTATATCCATCTTCATCAAAAATTAAATTACTATTTTCATAATCATCATAATGATTATCATACCAATCATCATGGTATCCATAATCTTTTTTTTTATTTTTCTTCTTTTTATTTCTTCTAGAATATCCATAATCCACACCACGATACGAATCATATGTGCTGTTTGCTGATTTACTGGAATAACCACCATAATTTTTATAATCAGAAACTTTTGGATCTCTTTTTGTTGGTAAATTTTCCCAATTTATTTTTAAACAAGCCTTAGCCAATCTCTCTAAGTGGTTAATATCTTGACTCTCCGTTACAGTGTGCTCTTTATAATAACCAACAGATAGGTTTGTACACTCTGGGATAATATCAATAAACTCAGCAGAATCGGTATAAACACCACCATCATCTTTTCTATAATTTAAATCAAATCCACTTAAATTTAATTCAGATGCTAATTGATTTGCAAATTCATCAGAACAACATCTTGACCAAGATTGGTGAGTTATAACAGAAAAAACATCACGTCTGTCAAATGAAATTATACGATCATATTTGTCTTTAAAATCATTAACTGATTTAGCAGCCAAACCAGAACCAATACAACCAACTTCTTCACCAATAAAGAAATAGTAAAGACCAGGTATATTATTTTTAATCATATACAACATAATTGTAGTACCAGCTTTATCATCAGCACCTAAAACAGTAGTACCATCAGTTTTGATAATATCACCATCAAAAACGTGATTTACTTTACTTGCTGTTTTAGTAGCCGTGTCTAAGTGAGATGCAAAAATAGTTCTACTCTCACCAATTTGATAAAAGTAGTTACCATGAATATCTTTTTGTAGATCATTTGGGAAAAGACCTATCTTTTTCATATCCGCAACTAAAGTATCTTCTAAACCATATGGATATGTTCTTGATGTAAGAGTAAGAAAGGTGTTAAAAACGAAATTATCTTTGTTGAATTTGCTCATCTTTTCTGATTTATTTTACAAATATAAGGAATTATTTAGAATAAATGGAAACAAAATATAAATTTTTTATATATAAATTAGAGTTCTTAAACTTATGTCAGGTTATTCCGGGTAACCTCTGAAATTTAGAAATGAATTGAGATATAAGTTAAAAAAATAAAAGAATAAAATGGCAAAAATTGCAAATAACCGTGTTTCTAATCCAGGAGCTTGGATTACAAACTCTACCGATAAGGGTAGAAAATCAATCAAAAACGGAAAAGTTTATCTAAAAGATTCCGAAGAATTCCAAATCGAATTATTTAATCCACTCACAGAATGTGTATTAGCAGAGATTAAGTTAAATGGACAACCAATCTCAAAAACAGGTTTGGTTCTTAAACCAGGTCAAAGATTTTATCTTGATTGTTTTATTGATGATAACAAAAAGTTTATCTTTTCTACTTATGAAGTTGAACAAACTTTAGAATCACTTTCAGCGATTAACAACAATGGTAAGTTAGAAGTTTTCTTTTACAAAGAATCTGTTGTATCTGTTAGAAATTGGAGAGATAGATTTAATACAGTTATAGTCGAAAGATATTATCCAAGTTACCCAACTTATCCATATTGGACAACAACACCTTATTATGGAACAGGAACTAATATAGGAACTGTTGGTATTGGAACAACAACAATTGGAACAAATACTAACACATTCAATGCTTATGGTTCAAATACCACTACTACTGGTTCATATACATTGAGTGGTAATACTATGGCTCAATTAAACAATACTTCAAATATTCCAATTGCTGGTTCATTTGAAACAGGTAGAGTTGAAAAAGGTGAAAAATCAAATCAAAAGTTTAATGAAATTGATATGGAGTTTGATAATTATCATATTTCTTCTACTATATTAGAGTTATTACCAGAAAGTAGAAAACCAGAAACAGCATCTGAATTAGCCAAAAAACTTAAAGGTGATTCTTCAAAAAAGAAAACAAATGATAATGATAGTGATACTATAATAGATTTAATAAAAAAGTTAGGTGAACTACATTCAGCTGGCATTTTAACAGATGACGAGTTTTCAGAAAAGAAAAAAGAATTATTATCAAAAATATGATTGAAGAAAAAGAAGTAAATTTAGAAAATCCAATATTTGTTTATTATGTAAATGTTGAAGGATATGCACCATCAAAAGTAGCTGATATAGTTGAAAAATTAACTGATATATTCAAATATAAAAATGTTACTACTTGGGTTGTTCCTCGTAGAGAAGGAGAAACAAAAATAGAATGTGTTTATGATGGTAGAATTAAAGAGAGAAGTGAAGAATTAACTTTTTTAATTGAAGAAATTAATGAAAAGGTTGAAATACTTTCAAAATCATCTAACTTTGATGACTTTAAAATAAACATAAGAGATTGGAGACTTAAAAATATCTTAAAATAAAAAAGAGACCAAAAGGTCTCTTTTTTTTATTATAAAATAACTCTTATAGATTTTACTATATCTTGACACTTATCAAAATTTATACCGGTTAAACCATCCCAATTTTCAGTATAATCTATATCAGTATATAAAAAGTTTGTAATTAATCTACACATTTTTTGTATATCACCTTCATATGAACTACGGAAATGATTTGATAATGTTGTATATTTTGTTTTTAACAATTCTAAAGAATATAAATTATCCAACTTAGTTGATTTTAACTTATCAACAAGTTCTTTACCCATTTCTTTTATAGATAATAATAAGTTTCCAAATTTTTCATTTTCTTCTAATATCTCATAAATTCTACTATCAAGTTTCATAAATTCTTTTTTAGAATTTTTTACACGATTAATGTAGTTAATTACAGCATTAAAACAAGGTTCAATACTATCTTTAAGATTATCTCTTATTGATAATAAAAGATTTTGTATAACATTTATGAGATTTTGAAAGGTGTTATAAATTATATTTCTACCACCAATTAAATCAAATAAAAACCATTCTGTTAATAGATTTGATAAGAATATATTTAATTTATCAAAGTCAACACCTTCCGAAGAAATTCCATATCTAGTTATTAATAAATCAGCATATCTTTTAATATTAATTTCTTTTAATTCTTCATTAGATAAACCGTGTGGTCCTCCTATAATTCCAGATTTAGCCTCCTGTCTTTTTAATTTAGTATCTGATATTTTTTCATATCCTCCTCTTTTTAATATGGAATCTAAATTAATAAAGATTCCAAAATCCGCCTCATTTTTAATTTTGGTGAAATTTTTTGTTTTAAATGATAGAACATTTCCTTTTGATGATAAATCTAAATTAAATAAATCTGGATCATTAGATACATCCCCTTCATTCGGAACTATATAATCTAATGTTTTATCACCTGGTTCATAAATAGAAAGATAATGGTGATCATTATAAATTCTAGTTCGTTCCGAAAGAGCCCAACCATAGTCACCATAGTTTCCATAGTTTCCAGCATCACCACTATTTGGATAAGAACCATCAGCATCTGAATTTTCATGTATAATATACAATTTACCATCAATAGAATAGATTTTACCTGGTGTTAATGGATCTGCCCAAGTATTTATATCATTTTCATCATTTTCATTATAATTATATCTCCATGGATCTTCATATAAATAAGCAATTACATCCATACCAGTTTCTAATTTAGAATATGAATCCGGATTCCTATCTACCGGAATTAAAGTACCGGTTTTATATTCTTCTCCTATATAACCATTTCTTATTTTTTCAATCAATTCTCCTGGTAAAATGTTAGTTTCTTCTGCTGATATTTCAGATTGTTTAAAATTACCAATAGCGGTTTTACCTAAATAGTCACCATCTTTTGAGAACCAAAACTTAATACCCCAAATATCAAACTCATTATTGAACTCTGGTGATTTCATTGGATATAATTCTCTTCTTGATTTATAAATAATATCAGAATCTTGTATTTTATCAATTGGAATTCCATATGATCCAAATATAGTATTTAAATCTTCTAAAAATTTACTTTTATTTTTATCCGAAACACCAGTTGTTTTTAAATACTTGTTTATCTTTGAAAGAATAGTAGCTTGGAAAGCTTCATACAATTTAATATACTTCATAAAACTATATATTAATATTTTTGTATATTTAAATATTCTTTTACTTTTAATAACATATAATCAGTAAATAAATCCGATGGATTTAAAGAATTTAAATATTTTATATCAACTTTAACAGATTTGCTCATTTCTTCAGCCTTCGATCCGTCACCACGTGCTATTACCTCGTGATAATCTCTTTCATTTAGTGGTAAGATAAAAGGATAATATTTACTAGTCATTCCTTTACTAATAAAAAGAGGTTTCATATCTTCTACCGGATAATCTTCTCTAACAACAATACCAGCTTCTTCTTCCAACTCTCTTAATAGAGCATTTCTTGGAGTTTCTCCTTTTTCAATTCCACCAGCTACCAAAGTTAAATAATAATCTGCACCATCCACATATTTATATGTTGGTACATACTCTTGTCTTAATACTATTTGATTTGTTTCAATTAAAATTGGAATACAAATAATTGCATCACCACCTTTTACAATACTCCAATCTTCATATTTAATTACTTTAAATTTCCCATCATCAAATAAAATTTCATCTTTATCATCTTTTTCTACTACGGGTCTTATTTTTGAGAACTTTTTCATTATTCTAAACTATATTTTTAGTATATATTAAAATTTTAGTTTAGAATTTGTAATTTTTTGTACTTTTCCTAGCTTTAATCTGACTTTTGGTATTGTTTTTCTCTGTATTTCCTATTTCTAAACGAGCATTCTTTCTTTTCATTACCAGACCCTCGATCATTTCAATTGGTGTTAATTTATCAAATAACATTGAAAAATTATTCTCATATGATTTAACACGATAAACATTATCTGAAATAGAATAGAGATATTCTTTTTCGGAATCATTTTTTTGGAACATTTCATCCAATAATTGAATACGCTGTTCAAATGTTTTGCCTATTAAGTAATCACCATCATTTACTAAAATATCAAACAAAATTAACTTATGGTTGAATGACTTTCCCCCTTCGTCTCTTTTATTTTTATTTAAGTATTCAAAATTTAACACAGTCCAACCACCAGTACCTTTATAAAGTGAAAGTATTTCTTCTTCCTTTATTTCAAATCTAGTAAGTCTATCACCATGTCTATTCATAACATGAATAGATTCACCATTTGTAAATATAACACAATTTGAACCGTCTGTTTTAACTTGGGCAACCATTGATCCATTATCATGGTATTGTAGTTCAGTATTTGGAATAGCATTTTCTGGCCTAGGTGGGAACAAATAACGATAGTTTAAATATTTCATAGTATATATTTTTATAAATATAATAAAAAAAATTCACACCAAAAAAATTTAGTGTGAATTATTTGAGGTTGAGGTATGGATTCGAACCAACGTGCTTACCTTTGCAGGGTAATCTCTAACCACTCGATGCACTCAACCATTAAAATGGTAAATCATTAAAATCTTCTTCCGAGATAGTTTGAATATTCTCTTCTCGGTTTATTAACTTCATGTATAACTTGTTTTTATGATCTTCCATCATTCTAAGAAAGTCATTATATTGGTTAATATCCAATTGAATGTTTTCAATCATATCATAAGCTGCGTTATCCATAGTAGTCATATCTCTTATTTTTTGTTTAACAAATATACGGAATTAATTCAAATTCTTATCAATTCTATCAAAAAAATCTCCAATAGTTACTGATTTATTATAATGAGGTTCTCTTAAACCTAAGACAATATCTATTTTACGATTTCTCATTTCAATTTTACCATAAACAGTTTCCATATCAATATAACTTCCAATATGATAATTCCTATCTTCTAAAAATGAACAAGCATATCTTCTATTTCCTAATATCTTGTAAGTTAGTTTAGGTAATTCCACATATTCCCAATCATAGTCATAATAATCATCATAATCATAATAATCATAATCATAATCATAACAATCATCATAGTCATATAAAAACCACCACCAACGACCATTACATTGGTGATAAGGACGAACATCTATTTTATCAATATCATCTTCAATTACTTGTCGCTTATTTTTAAACTTTTTCAAAGACATTATAACAAACTATCTAATTTTTTATCTCTTCTCCAAGAAATTATTTCATTAACTATTCTTGTTTTATTTCCAATAATTACATAATTATCCATTAATTTATCTAAAATGCCTATTGGGAAATTATCACCATTAAAATTAATACCACCTGATCCTGTTAAACATTGTTTTAGATATCCATCTTCATCATTATAATATTTATCATCAAATACATATTCCTCTGACAAATCTGTTAAATCGGGTAGAATTGAACTTTCAAATAAATATCCAGTTGGTGGTCTCAAATCAGTCAACCACTCATCAACATAAGTTATGTAAATTTTATCTAATTTATGAGATGCTGTATATATCTCATATATATCCATAATAACATCATCTAAATTAGTAGATCCTAATCTGTGATAGATTATATAATCACCATTATCACATCTTAAATTATTTAAATATTCTAATCCCTGTCTTATATTAAATAATTTAATTGGATTTTCTTCAACTCCATAATTCATATTCTATATTAAATTTTTTATATCATTACGTGTGATAACTTTTCTAAATCATCACCAGATTTAAATAGTAAAAATGGTGTAGTAAAATATTTAGAATAAATCTCAGTATCATCAATGTGTAAATCTATTCCATTTCTTTGACAATATTCACCTTTTATACTATCCCATAAATCATCATCAAATTTCTCTTTTGTTGTACCATCTGAAAATCGAATGATACCCATTTGCTTAGCACCAATACTTTTTAAATAATCATAAACAGAAAATGAGTGAGTATAAACAACACCACTCTCTTCTACTAAATTCTTTAATTCATCATTCCAAGTTCCACCAGTTATGATATGAACTTCTCCACCACTTTCAATAATACTCTTACTTAAAAATGAAAATATTTCGGGTTTACTATCAATAACTCCGTGTATATCTAAACCTAATTTCATTAATCTAATATTTGGTTAATCCTATTATCTCTTTCATTTGAAATTATAATAACCTTTACTTCGTCTAATTTTAAGATGTAATCCATTACATATTTTGGTATTGCTGCTTTTTTATTTGGATCAAAGTAATCAATTCTTTTACAATTAGCAAATGGACTCTTTCTCATCATCCTTTTAAAATTCACATCATCTTCTAATTTATAAATTTCATGTGATAATTTTAAACCATTTCGAACAAGTTTCCCTCTTTCTTCAACAAAGACTCCTATATTTTCAAATTTAACAAAATACATACACAAATATAATAAAATTATATTAGTCATCCAAAGAAAGTTTAATGTTATAGATAATCACCATTAGAGTATGAGCAATTTCAGCAATTGCCATTCCTTTAAAAAGACTCATTAATATTATTGGTAGAACTGCCATTGAAATTGATATTATAACTTTATGTTTCCAATCTTTATAAGAAAGATATTTTCTATTAAAATAAGCAAATAAAAATATGGTCAATGGATAAAAAAAGAAATAAAGAAAAGCAGATGTATTATGTATCAATCTCCAATCCATACTGAAAAAACCAACAAAGAAAAGACAAAGTGATAAAAATCCAAATAGGAAATAGAAAGCATTTTTATATTTTATCCTTGAATTATTTCTTAAATAAAGAAATGAATTTATAAAAATTGTAAAAGAGAAAAAGCAAACGGTTGCATTCCAAACTCTACCCAATACACCACTTCTTCCCCAAATTGATATTTGAACTTGTGTTATATCAAAATTGGTAAATTTCCAACATATAAAGAAAACAATTAAAAATAATAAAATTGAGATAAAAGTTTGAGACTTTCTAATAACTTTTATTAATTGCTCTCTACTAGACATTAATGGAATTAAATATTTAATTATATATTTAATTCCAAAAACAATTATTCCCCAAACGTAGCTTTAAAAACATTTCTAATTGCTCTAACACCATCTGGTGTTATTTCTCTTGTTCCAATTCCTGCAAAATTTTCCTCTGTTATTTTTGGAGTTTCTTTTAATTCAACAAATCTAAGAGAATTATAAGACCATCTAAACCATTTCTTTTTATTTATATCATAAATATAAACATCCTTTTCATTGTTTATAGCCATCTGAACCGCATACCCAGTACCACCAGAAACTATTTCATTTTTTGATTTATTGTAATAACCCTTTTTATCTCTACCACCCGGATTTATTATCATACCAACTGCAAAAACTTGATTCGAATATTTAACCTGTGCCCAATTTCTAGCCAGTAGATTCATATATTTATGAATTCCAAATCTATTTAATACTTTATTGGCTCTAGTTATTTCGTGACAACCCTCTTTATAATCTTCATCACTTATTTCGACTTTATTTGGAGATTCATGACTTTTTGTTTTATAAGAATAAGCATTAACTTTAATACCTCTCATATCACAATTTTCTTCCCAAACTGTATCAGATCCAATTGCACCACCAGAATGGCAACACATTCGTTCCTTCTTAATAACTCTTTTATTAAATAAATCTTCAATCATTTTTTAAAATATTTGTTAATAATAATTCTCTAGCGACTCCTTTATTTGATATTTTTAATATTATTGAATAATCAACTTCGTCAAATTTTCTACTCAATGTTATTTTAATATCAGCAGTATCAAAAAAACCAATATTAAAAGTTTTAGTTAAAAATTCTTTGCATTTGATCTTTGAATTAACCAAATCATCCGGTATAACTTTAAAATCAACTTTATTTTGACTTATCAAGTTATTATTCAAATCATATACAAATAAATCAGTCATTTAACTCAACTTTTAAATTATCAATGTTCCAAATTGCCAAATCACCATCAAATCGAAAGTAAAGATCTCTAACATCTAAACTCTCATTAAGTATATATTTTTTTAAAAAAATGAAATATTTACTACCATTACAACCAGTTAATTCTCTATACAATTCATTTTCATAAAAATCTAAATAAATATTTATTCTAAAGTCCTCCTTTATATCCGTTTTGAATATTTTAACATTATAAGATTCATTTTTAATAATATCTTCCAATTCTCTAATCCGTAATGAAGTTATATCATCATAAGAAAAAACAACCTCATCATTTTTAATAAACTCTAAATTTAAACCATCAATACCACTCAACCTATTAATAACATCATTAATTATAACTCTTTGAGCCTTAATTTGTCTTTTAGGATTTAAATTACCAAAAATATATTGTCTGAAATGCTTAGATTTATGAAATACTGGATGTATATTGAATTTATCTAAAAACTGTGAATATGTATCACCCAATTCATTTAAAAATGATGGATCATACTTTTTAAGTACTTGCCAGTTAGCCATTTTTAAATCAATAGATAAGTATTTCTTACCTTCAACTAAAGTAAAGTTTTTATTAGTTGGCAAATCCGGAATTAAATTATCATCATTCAATTCATTATAAGCTCTAGTGTTTTTTAGAAAATCGATAATTTCATTAGACTTATCTATTTTATATTTAAAAATATCTTCTATTTGAGACTCAGCTGATTCATATAGAGATATTAAATCATCCATATCTTTCCATCTCCATAATTTTTTATATTGATTGATATAATAATCAAATTCATTGAAATTTGGAACATTCAAATCAAACAATTTACAAAAACTCTTTATATCTTTCATAATCTTATTTTAATATATCATCAATTTTTCTATCTCTATTCAAAGATTTATTTGTCTTTAAGAAATTATCCCATTTATATTTAATCTCATTTTGTTTTTTAATTTTATCATAATGCTTACAATATCTTTTGATATAGAAGTATATCAAAAGTGATAATCTCCACTCTGATAATCCAAATGATTTAATATAAATTCTATCGCTATCTGTGTTAAGTTTGATAAAACTACCGTCATTAGTTCTATCAGGACGTTTTTTATATAATGAAAAATAATTCGACTCAAATCTCTGAAAGGAATCATATTCATTACTATAATTATTCCATCCACTATTTTTATTTTTTATTTCACTAATGATAAATCTTTTTAAATCTACTAATGATTTATCTAAATCAACCTCATTCATAATAACTTATTTAATTGATGATCTCTCAACTCTTCTTTAAAATTCTTTCTAATTCTACTATACTTAGCCATAAGTATATTTTTAGCATCAGTCACTTTTCTATATTCATCATACCAATCTTTTATTATTTCTAAAGATTGTTTTTCAAATTCACTCTCAATTCTAAAAGTAAAATCTTGGGTGTGAAAAAAGAAAACTAACTCCCAACAATTCTCAAATGTTGTAGTTCCAACTACTAATTGTTTAAGTTCTCCAATTTTTAACTTAGATTTAAATTTTGGAATATTTCTTCTTATATAAAAAACTGGATAACTTATATTATATTTTTTATAATGACCTTCAACTATTTCATGATCACCGAATATTTCTTTTAATAATATTAAAATTTCATCACTTTTCATATACAAATAATAAAAAATTTTAAAAAATAAAAAATCCAATAAGATACTAATAATATCATAGATATTCCACCAATTAAGTAAATATATGTATTTTTTAAAGAACCATCATCATATTTTATGCCGATATAAAAAATAATTCCCAAAATTATTGTTACTAAAAAGTGCTGTAAAATCATATACCCAACATTTTTAATTTATCATTTCTATAAGAAGCCTTATTTGGTTTATACTTAACTTTGATATAATCAAACCATTCTTCCCAAATATCAAATACTTTATAAGAATACCACATATAATCTCTAATTTCAATAGAATGTGATAGGTAATCTAATTGATTACTATAATATCTTCTAATTTCTTCCTTATCAGATGTTTTTAAATTATCCCACCAAACTTTTTCAATCTTATTAGAAAGTTTCTCTCTATAAAAAAGAGATAATCTATGTTCTTGTTCTCTTCTTCTTTGTCTATCACTTTTATTTGAATTGTAATCAAATTCTCCACTTCTTTGTTTATCTTGATAATTGAAAAAATTATTGTCTTTATACTTCATATAGTTTAGATATTTCCTCGTTTATTCCATAATCTATTAAAACATAATCATCTCCATCTATACCCCAATTCTCAGCACGATATAAGTCACACTTATCAATGTCGAATTCTGGTATCAGATGTTTCAACCCTACAACCGTATCTATAAAATCATGAGCCACATTTTCGTTTATCAAAACATTTGTTGGCTTATACTTTTTCATACATATAATACCATTCCATTCCCAATAAAGTTTACCTAAGACGTTAAGGTGTTTGTATTTGTCCCACATCCTTTTCTCATTCTTACATTGTAGGTATCCTCTTTTAGAAAGAGGAATTTTAATTACAATATTACCTATTAAAAATACTAGTCGAGTAGAATATTTTATCATAATTCCTTTTTTATAATCCTAATTGATTAAGTTTACTATCTCTCAATTCTTTT
>JACCDX010204446.1_pt1 | contig 41688 bp, 36 predicted proteins | sample 7449681 | NCBI WGS metagenome assembly JACCDX01 (sample SAMN15323450, study PRJNA562643) | freshwater metagenome | isolation source: river surface water | place: USA:Blue River Watershed | collected 2017-08-18
CACCACCTGTTTGTTTTAAAAGCTCTTCTTCCATATTTTTAGCATATATCATAAGTTTTCCTTTATCTTCAGGAATTACTATTTTAGATAAATCTAATTCTAACATTTTAATTAATGAATAATAATCATAATATTCAGTATATTGATATCGTTTAAAATTGAGTTCTGATATATTACGAGCTTTAGGTGGAGCATATCTTTTTGTTCCACGAAATTCAGAAGATAAGCAATCTTCTCCTTTTCTACAACTTGTCTCAAAATCAAATATAAGTGGAATATTTTTAGAGGTATCTAAATAAATATTTTGAGGTTTAATGTCTCTATGAACTATACCTATTGAATTAAGAAACTGTATAGCATTTGATAAATGTGTAATCCATTCAATAATATCTTTAAATGAATATATTTGTTCACCCTTATCTATTAATTTATCTAATGTAATACCTGGTACATATTCAAATACAAAATATGCCTTATTATAATCAGGGTTTTTATGATGTATTAATGGTGTATCAGCATATAATAAATTACTTATATATGTTGTGTAATCAGGATATGTTTGTATATATTTATATATTTCTATTTCATGTTTTATTTTGTTAAGAGTGGATGTATTTGTTATATCTGTTTCACGGATTATATATTTTTTATTGTCGGGTAATGTTATAATATATCCTTCACTTATCAGACCTGTTCCTAATTTTTCTTTGTTTACGCGTGATTGTATTAATTCTATAATATTATGTATTTTAGAATTATGTAAGAATTCTGGTGTAATATATTGTTCTGCCATTCTTTTTTCAGATATATTTATATTATTTGTGTTTGAATTATATACATTTATAAAAATACCTCTTGATTTATTCATATTTACTGTATATTAAGAAAAATAGTTATTTATATTTATTAGAAACTTTATAAGTTCCGTTTGAACGAGGAATTAATCCCTTTGCCTTTAAAGAAGAACGCATAGTAAATCCTATTGACTTACCCTGCTTATAAAGGCGTAAATATTTCAAATTTTTCTTGGTAGGTTTGTATTTATGGGTTTTAGCTCTTCTTGTTCTTTTACCACCATTCATATTGTTATTATTCATTTTAAAAAATGAACTCATTCTCTTTTGCATTTCTTGATATGTAAATGCCCTACTTATTTTATATATAGGATCCTTAAAAACAGTTTGACAATGGTCTGCTGATACAGCAAGACTTGTTGTAAGTAATGTTTCAGATGCTATACGACCTAATTCCTTATCAGTTGGCTCTAAAATATAGGCCTTTCCTGATTTAACCCTTTTAAAGTCTTCATCTATAACATATACTTGTTGACCAAAATTCAGTTTTCTTAGAGGTTTACCAATTAGTTGATCTCTACTTACATACGTTGATGTCATAGGTAAAACAGATGTATCCAAAGTACATTGATGATATAAAAATGTATCTGAATTCTTATACATTTCAAGTGAATCTTCATCTAAGCATCCTATCTCAGCAATCTTTCCATTTTTATCTTCTATATAAAATAATGTCATATCTGATTTAATATTATTCATACCTGGTAATATTGGGTCAAAACATTTATTATATTCAGCACCTTTTCCTAAATTAGGGACATTTTTTAAATTAAAATTATTATTATTATTATTTCTATTATTTCTATTGTTATTATTGTTATTATTACTATTATTACTATTATTACTATATTCATTATAATAATTGCGATTATAATTAGCCCCATTATGTCCATTTAAAGAACCATGAATTCGCTGTACATATTCCATAATGTCATTATAATTGTCTTCATTATTATTTACATTATTATTTACATTATTATTATAGGTTATATTTTCATAATATGGCCCAGTATGTGGTTCAAATGTTGGGGGTGGATACACTGAATGTAAAAATGAAAAATTATTAGAATTAGAACTTGAATTAGAATTAGAACTCGAATTAGAATTAGAACTCGAATTAGAATTAGAACTCGAATTAGAATTAGAACTCGAATTAGAATTAGAACTCGAATTAGAATTAGAATTAGAATTATTTGAGTTACCTCCAAATCGTCTATATTTCTTCATTTTATTATATTATATACAAAGATTATAAAATGAATATAAATTAGAGTAAATAAAAATGGGTCGGAAACGAACTCTAAAAAAGAATAAATTATGGCCGCACAAATACTATAGTGGTTTGACGCGTAAACAGGCTCTTGAGAGAAAAAAAGAAATTAAGAAATTTGGAAAAATGGATTGGAAAGATCCTAAGGCATATGTGGGGTTTAAAACTGATAAATATGCTAAGACTAAAAGAAAACGCAAATCTTCCTATACGGCTCAATGGGATAGACTGTTTCCTGACGCTAAGTCTTTGGAAGAACGCTCTAAAGTAACAGGTGTTCCTGTTAAGTATTTGAAGTCTGTGTGGAATCGCTCGATGGCAGCTTTCAGAACAGGTCATAGAATCGGACAAAGTCAGCAGTCGTGGTCGTATCCACGTGTAAGTTCCTATCTCCTTTGTGGCAAGGCTCATTATACAGCTGATTCTGATTTAGTACGTAAAGCTAAAAAGGAATCAGCTTCAGCCAGAAAATGGTTCAAAAGGTGTAAAACTTCAAAATTAACTCGTGTCTAAATTAATTATTAATTTGATAAGAAATCGCTGATAGAATATCATATGTTAATGTAGGTGAACCAGTACCATTTATTGATGTATTTCCATAAACAGAAACTATATATATATCATCTGCTGAAATATTAATTGAAGTTACTTTCAAATCATATGTTATAGCAGTATTTTCTACTAATGCTAAATCAAATATATTAATACCACCAGTATATCCTATACCTGTTGTTGTTGATGTAGTTGCTGTCCCATCAAATACCTCTAATGAACTATCAAGTTCTGACAAACGCCAAGAAGGGTTAAAAATAGTTGTTGTAGGATTACCTGTATAAAAAGCAGTTGGATTTTTTACAATTTGAAATATTATATTTGCGCTATAAATTGTGTTTACAGTACTTGGAATAGCATTTAATGAACAAGATATAGAATTAAGTATTAAATTACTTCGATTAAGTGTAATTGTATTAGAACCAGAGCTATTTATTGATGCTTTACTCTGTGTTACTCTAAATCCAAATAATACTCTTGCATTTGCTTTTGATATATTATTTAATGAATTTCCAGATATAATTCCAGGATAAGACCTATATAAAGGAGATACTACTAACTGACCTTGAATAAATGCTGAAATACTCCCTCCTTGTATTTGTGTACGAGTAGTTTTTGTTGTATTTTCTACACCATAACCTATTCTATAATTAGGAGAAGATACTGATGGAAGTAATGATGTATTAGCATATTTAATTTGATGAACTGGTAAATAAAATCCAGTTTCAGGATTTTCTATTGAAAATGTTATAGCTCCAAATCCTAAATATTGAAATACAATTCTATATACATTTCCAAGTAATGGATTAAGAATAAATCCTGTTCCATTCCTTAAATAATTCTGTTGTAGTGAACCCATATCTTTACAAGTATTGATATTCCAGTCATTTTGTTGAATATATTGATATTGTGTTGAAACACCTGACCTATAGGGTGAAGAGAAAGAACCGAATGTATATCCTAATTGTGGTGATGTAATAGAAAATGTAATTTGTGTAGAACTCGTATAATTACGAATTAATTCTACACGTGCTGTTACTCCTCCATCAGCTGTTGTATATGATCCTTTCCATCCATAAGTATTAAGACCATAATTAGTTGAACTATTTATTGCTTTTACTATTGCTGCTGCTGCTTGTATAGCGTTACCACTTAAATCAGTAGGAGCTGTTACTGAAGTTCCACCTATAGTAAGAGTAATATTTCCAGTTGTTGTAGATGTTCCGCTTATATCTATCCTTTGTATTTGTTGGACACCATTTCTACCATAACGAATACAGAAACCAGATGTATCAAAATATCCAAATGTTAGAGAATTTTCTGGTGTAAACAGACCTGTATACTGAGAACAACCTGCTTGTGATCCACTTGGATCAAATACTGCTGTAAAACGAGCATCAATTCCTTGTCCCGCTTTGTATTTAGTATATTCTGATGAAGTTCCTTCTATTACTGAACCTGATGTATCAGCTGATATAGTTAAGAGGGCATTATTATAATTATATGAAGTATTTGCTTCTGAGTTTCTATATGGTTTTTGAAATATTTCATTTGGATCTCCATTTGAAAAATCAAATTGAATTATTGGAGTTAATTGTGCTTGAAGAACTTCTCCAAATGCGGTCGTTGGTTCACGAATAAAACAAGATAAACTTTGATTTTGAATTCCTACATTTTGATAATGTCCTTGTGGTAAAATAGTCCCTAATGTTCTTCCAACTAAGATTGAACGCGCTGTATCAGCGTCATATTGGTCTGTTAAACCTTGTGTTACGCGACTTGTTAGGGGTTTTGATTTATTTTTATGATAAATAGTTGAAATACGAAGAGATGTTAAAGCAACTGTATCATTTACATATTGTAATTTAAAATATCTGGAAATAGGTAGAAGAGTATGAGCTGGATTAAATGTTAGAGATGTATTTGTTGAAGTAGAACCATTTGCTGTTACATCTTGAACTACATATGATACAATTCTATCTTCATTAATACCATCCATAGAAAATATTGCTCTGATTGTTCCTGATGCTGATGATGCGGCTGAGCCATTTGTCATAATAGTTATTAGAGAATATTCAGATATATCTTCATAATTACCTGATATATCAGCTGAACTTGATACTGGGCCCGCTACATAAATTGAATTACCTGATGATTGTACATCTGATACATATCCTGGATTTTCTTCTGGATTACTTGTATTATTATATATTGTTTGTAATTTATAACCAGTTATAGTAGGTGAATTGTTTATAAGCTGAACCCTTAAATATTTACCTTTGGGTTTGATATCAAATGTATAATTACCTTCTTTTAGTAATGGAATAGCTTCTTTTGCTATTATAGTATCACTTGTATCATTAGAATATAATACATTAATTGTTGTTAAAGCTTTTCCTGATAGGTCAATTAATAATGTTGCTGATGTATAGTTTTGAACTAATTCATAGTTAAATGTATATGTCGCAGAAGCAAATAAATTTCCTGATCCTGAATTAAGAGTTGATATTACTCCATAATTACTACCTGCGTATAAAGACATTTAATACTATTATGGTCTTGTAAATAAAATAAAATAATTTGTTGTTGATGGAACTGAATATAACCAAGCATTTTGATAAGGTGCATTTAATACTAATGACCCAGTTTGCCCTGATATTGCATATGTTGGAGGTGCCGTAATACTAATTTGATATGTTCCTGCTTGCCCTGATTCATCAGCAATCATATAAAAATTAGCACCAGTTGCTCCTGTTGTTGGTAAATTAATATTTAATGGTTGGTTCATGGATGTTACTGCTAAAAATCGCTGTCCTGTTGAAGCAGTATATCCTGATTGATTTGATATTGGATCACGTATAATTTGGCCGAAAAATAGAGGTTCTACTATTCCTGTTGCTCCTTGAGATCCTGTATTACCTGTTGCTCCTCGTGGTCCTTCTGGTCCTGTATTGCCTGTTGCTCCTGTTGCTCCTATTTGAGTATACATAACTTGCATAACTGTAATAATTACCGATGGGGTAGCTGGATGTATTAGGTTTGATGGTTCATATGCTAAATATACACCTGTATCAGTTGTTGACCACATAATTTGACAATAATCACCAGGGGTTTGTATATTAACCATAAAATCCCATGCTGCTACATAATATTCATTTGTATTTTTTATGGTTACATTTGTATCTGAACTTGCTATGTTATTACCACCTTGTCTTAACCATATATCTACTGTACCACCTGCTCCACCACCACCACCTGATTGTGCCACGATTTGTGCTGAAAATTGTATATCATATATACCTGGATTAGCAAATGTAATTCTCGATAGGTTTCCTGAACCATCTGCTGTTATACTTACTCCACCACTTCCATCTGTTACTTCAACTATCATAGGATATGCTGTATTACTTGATACAGCATTTTGACTAACATCACTATGAAAATAACCATATGAACCAATAGCACCTCCTAAACCTGTTGCTCCTCGTGGTCCTTCTGGTCCTGTTGCTCCTGTTGCTCCTGTTGCTCCTGTTGCTCCTGTTGCTCCTGTTGCTCCTGTTGCTCCTGTTGCTCCTGTTGCTCCTTGTGGTCCTTCTGGTCCTGTATTACCTGTATTTCCTGTTGCCCCTGTTGCTCCTGTTGCTCCTGTTGCTCCTGTTGCTCCTGTTGCTCCTGTTGCTCCCGTTGCTCCTCCATCTGGTCCTGGATTACCTGTTAGTCCTTGTGGTCCTTCTGGTCCAGTTGCTCCTGTTGCCCCAGTTGCTCCTGTTGCTCCTCGTGGTCCTTCTGGTCCTGTTGCTCCCGTACAAGAGCCTTGAGAATTACATTTATTAGAGCAATATGCATATAAAGGATTACACATACAATCAGGTGTGACATAGGTATTATTTATTTCGTATAAAGTATTACGTGCTCTAATTAAATCGCCAATATCCATTTTAATATATCTAATTATATATTTTTATAAATAAATATATTATATTATACACCTATTAACTATATAGTTATTCATTTGTAAAATTAGTTCCTTGATAGAATTGTATATTCGGACAGATTACAGTGGGACCTGTTGTAAATTCTAATTTTGCTTCAGGGCAAGCATAAGGTTGAACTGTAGTTGTATTAATATTATTTCCACATATATCTTGGATAGTATGATTACCACATGTTTTTCCTCCGTAAAATACATCTTTTTGTAATTTAAAATTAATAAAATTGTCACAAGTATATTTTGGAATATTTGTAAATTGATTTGAAGAATTATTATAATAAGTTTCCAATATATTTTGTCTTGTATTGGGATTACTCATTACATTTGAAATATTTGTATATGCGCTATATATAGTATTATTATTTTTACGTTTTATAATATTACTCGCATCCATTTCTATTTTATTACAAAGATTTATTAAAAAAGGAATTATTATTGTAGAGATTTAAATTAGAATTACTATTACGATGGAAATCCCTTATAAAACAATTCTTAGTATTTTGATTTTAGCTGTTTCTGTATTCTTTATTATTCGTTTTATGTGGAATACACCTAAATATAATCGTGTAGATGAGGGATTTTACGGTGGAGTTGCTCGTGGTTCAGGGCATCCTGATTGCCTCCGGACCCTACCAGAAGGTTCTGAAATACTTAATATGTTAATGGGACGTGTTGGACTTGAAGAAGGTTCTGCTGATTATCGTGAATTTCAACTTATTCTCAGCAAACTCGGATGTCTAAAGAAAGACTTAATGTCACCCAGTGGAATTGTGGAAGCAACACGTTATCAGGCATTTGAAACCGCACATGATCGACAAAATGTAGCAGACGTATGTGCCAGTTGTCTAAATCAAACCATTCCCAAGCGCGACTTAGATATTGTATTTGCTACCTGGCGCGATCGCGGTAATGTTCTCCTTAGAAAACTCTGCACTGAAGCGAACTTAAAGACAGAAGAAGTCGCCAAGGCGGAGAAATTGTTTACAGCTGCTTGGAATGATGTATATGATATTGCTAAAAGCCGTTGTTTAAAGACAGATTTTAGTAAACAACACGGTGGTTCTGTTGGGGGTGATGTAGGTGCTTATGAACCTCTTGAACTTAAAGATGCTCGTGCTTATGATGGTTATTATTCTGGTTGGTAATATATAAAAATTTGAAATATTACATAATATAATATAATGTATCTAAAATGGAAACTCTTTGCGTAAAAGAAGTATATGAAACTATTGCGTCGCACTTTAGTGATACGCGATATTCTCATTGGAAATGTGTTCGTGACTTCTTGGATATGTTTGAACCAGGATTATTGATTGGAGATATTGGATGTGGTAATGGAAAAAATATGTTATATAGAAAAGATTTACAGTTTATAGGCTGTGATATTACTGAAAATCTTGTTCAAATAGCCAGAGAGAAAACAGGAAATGAAATTATTGTAGCTGATGGAACTAATTTAACTTTTGTCTCTGAACTATTTAATGCATGTATGTCTGTTGCTGTAATTCATCATTTATCTTCAGCTGATTTGAGGAAAAAGTTTGTTCAAGAAATGGTAAGATGTACTAAGAAAAATGGATTAATTATGTTTACAGTTTGGATGCGTGATCAACCCCTTAAAAATAAATGGGCTCCTGTTCCTGATGGACAAAATGGAGATTATTTGATCCCTTGGCATAACAAGGATAGAAATAATAAAAATGGCGGTGAGGTTTTACAAAGATATTATCACTTATTTACTGAACAAGAAGTATTAGATTTAATACCATCCAATTGTATTCTTGAGAAGATTACAAGTGAGTGTTATAATTATTGTGTTATTTTAAGGAAAACGAGTTAGAATGATTGATTAACAAAAAGGACAGCCAGGATTAGGTGAGCCACAACGAGGACGAGGACGAGGGCATCCACAACGACTTGGGCCACGTCCACATCCCATACAAGGACATTGATTACCACAAGGACATCCTTGTTGTTGTGCGGTTGCCATTGTACTTTGAGGCATTACAGGCCATGCCATAAAAAAGAGTAGTCCAATTACAACTAAAAATATAATAATTGAAACAATAAGTAACCACATTCTATTATTATTACTATTTTTAATTAATTCATTGTTAATTTATTTTAATTAATTAATTCATTGTTAATTTATTTTTAATTAATTAATTCATTAGAGAAATAAAAAGCATTAGACCAACAATCTGCCAAACACTTCTGACAGGACGAACAAATGTAAATAATTCGGCAACAGATGTATTCCACAACCATTTACCAATAAAAGCAACAATTAGAACGGCAATAATTAGAGCCAGAATAGAAGCAATAACATCCTTATAGATTTCACGACGACTTGCTTCTGAACCGGACATATCTGTCATACCTTCAACACCTGCGCGACATAAATCTCTTAGCATTTTCTATTGTTAGTTAAGTTTATTGATAACAAAAAATAGAATTGTTTTATTGTTTTATTATTTTTATTTTATATATGTTTATGAATCTTCATATGCCAGCGATTCCTTCATAACTACTTCACGATGTTCCTGGATATATTTCATAAGTTGTTGAGCCTTCTCTTCTGATTCCAAACCCTGTGCCATCAGTTTTAGCATATTTTTAGAGCCCAATCCAGCCTGACGTTTCTGTTTCTTAAATAGTACACGACCACCAGAACTCTTCAAATCAAGAGCACCAATGTTATTATTTTTCATAACACGAAGGATTACTTCCTCAAGCGCTTTCATTTTCTTATTACGTTCTCTTACTTGTTGTTTGAATTCATTACTCTCATCTTTGAGACGTCTCCACTCCACAATTGAATGTGTAAGTGTACTCATCTCATTTTCTTGAGGTGTCATTAGAACTCCAGTTGCTTCTGTGATGGGTGTAGACATTCTTGATATTTTTATCTATATAATATTTTAAGCCCTTTAATCGCGTCAAATTTGATTTAAACTGTGTCTAAAATTTAGAATATAGACCTTCATAGATAATATAAAATAAAAACTAAATGAATAATAAAATGGATCCTGAAGTATTAAAATCAGCAGAAGACGTGTTATTTAATCTATGGTATACTATAGCACATAATATATTTAATCGTGTTGTTGAAATTGCTGAACTTGATATTGACCAAATTAGAGCATTAAAACTGGCTTGCCTACGACCTAATGATTTTCGTATTGTAATTAATGGTATAACAGATCAGACTAATTCTGAAGATGAATAATCCAATTTATTAAATACGATTTATTAAATATCATCAATATTAATATCATTATCATCCATATCATCAATATTAGTATTACGTTGGGCTAAACGATTTGAATAATGTGTAACACCTCTTGAGATTTTATTTTTGATTTCATCATCAGTTTCTGATCCTGATACATCATCTGTGTCATCCTCTCCAAAGTCAAATCCATCTTCATCTATTTGTTTTGTTGTAGTTTCATCTTGATTAATACTCATAAATAAATTTGGATTAATTGAGGGATCTTTTTGACGAAGTTTTGAAATAACATTATGATCGTATTTTGCACATACATCTCCACGTCCAATTTTACCTGCTTCCTCCTTACCAAATTCACGAATACTGATTAAAACAATATCACCTACATTCATCCATACTTTCTTTCTCATATTACCCCTGATATGACAAATTCTTTCACGTCCATCATTACAATACACTAATAGATTACAGTTTCCTAAGATTTTAATTACACGTGCATACATTTGATCTTCCATTCTTTCATAAATAACAGGCGCATCATCTGTATGTTTTCCCTTTTTATAGTTTTTACCTCCTTTCTTATTGGGTGGCATCTCTTATTATTATGTATCTTATATTAATAAAAGATGTAATTCTTTATATTATTTATATAATTAGCTTCACTTCGCTTTAGTTCGCTTCGCTTTAGTTCGCTTCACTTAATCAGTAGGATCATAACCATCTCTGTCCTCATCCGCCATAACTTTCTTATATTCATCAAGATCCATTACACCAGGTGTTCCTGGAAATGCTACTACAATAGGCTTTTTAGAGGTATAGGGAAATCCTTGAAATTCTTTTTGTGTAATATCTGTCGCATAATTACCACCTGATTGTCCCAACATACAAGGACATGCTCCTCCAGACACTCTATTGTATTTTCTACGACCATAACAAACACCTTTATTTGTTTTTCTATAACGACGTGATTTTCTACTACTTTTTCTTAATCTGCGTCGGGTTGTTCTCTTCTGTTTTTTATAGGCCATTTATTATTCCTATTATAATATTCTATAAAAAATCATAGTTTGTTAGTTTGATTTATTTCTATTTTTAATTTTATATTAATTATTAAATCTGAATATATACAACACGTTTATTATTAAGTTTAGCATATTCCTCTAAAGTTAGTTTATTTTCACGCACTTTTCTTGAGACTTTTAATGAATGTGATTGTAAATATGCTGTAATAACACGTTCATCATCTTTTATTTCGATTAATTGTTGAGGTTCATCTTTTTCTTTATATTTAATTGGAGTTTTAGTTTTAATTCCTAAATTATCTAATTCCGACGGAGGAATTAATTGTTCTAAGTAAGCAGGTTTCCTAAATAAAATTGATGGTTTCGCATGACAATTACTTGTTAAATGTCCGTATTGAGCGCAATAAGAACAATAACGAGACATACGAAGTGGACATGTCTGTTCAGTATGGGCTATTTCAAATCCTTGTAGCGTCTTTTCACAAATCTTACACATCTTAGATACTTTGATACAATCTATATATTTACATTATATGATTTCAAATTTTTTATTAAGAGGATGTAGAAATGTCGGCGGAAGATATTCACTTCTTTTTACACTTGAGAGATCAAATAAAATTATATCATTGGCAAACTAAAGTTTATTCACGTCATATTGCGACGGATAAGATGTTAGTTGAATTAGAAAAATCTATTGATAGTTTTGTTGAGATATATATCGCTAAATATGGTCGTCCTCGTATCTCTGGAAATAATGGAATAATTCGTCTTCAAAACTTATCTGAAGCTGGTGCTACACGTCTTATCCAGAGTTCTGTTAAATATTTACAAGGATCTCTCTCTAAAAGATTAAAAGCAACGGATACAGACTTGATTAATATCCGTGATGAATTAATTGCTGAACTTAATCAATTATTATATCTTTTTACTCTTAAGTAATTTACTCTTATTAATAGGCAATTTGAAATGGAAAAGTCCATACATTTTTCATAATATCAAAATTATATAATTTATTAATAAGCGCAACACTTGCTTTATAATCATTTAATTCCGTATATGTTCTAAATGTATAATATACTGGATTATAACCTGTTGTTTGTGATGTGAAATATGCATTTGAATTATAACTATATACTTTCTGAAAAAGTGATAATTGATCATTATATTTACGGGCTTGTATCATAGATAATGTTTGAACTGGAGATTGTAGTGGAACTTTTGTAGGATCAAATCCTAATGATGATAATGATGATGTTATTATACCTCCGTTAGGAAGTAATTCTAAAAATAGGAGTTTATAGGATGGATTTTTATTTAACCAACCTGCTAAACCCTCTGGAGTATAAAAACAAGCTGGAGGATTTGTTGTTGTTGATGGCCATGGATTTGACATTCTTAATATTATACTAATTTAATAATTATACTAATTAATAATTATTCTAATTAATAATTATACTAATTAATATAAAGATATATAGTATAATTAGTATAGTATATTATATTGTATTTAAAATGTCTATACCTGGTAATGTAGATTTATCTCAATATAACCCTCCCAAGGTTGACCATTTGCCTTCTCTTTCTTTAAGTCCTCGACTGGTTTCTTTAAGCCATAGGCAACCTTTGGTAAGTTCTCAGTCTGGCAATAAGAAAACAATTTTGCTGGCATCAAATATATTGGATGAAAATACAATGTTTATGAATGGTCTTGGGCAGAATATTGGCATATTTTATCATTTATTTGAAAGTATGGGTTACAAAACATATTTAGTACAATACAATGGTGCTCCTAACAAGGCTATGGGATACTATGATGTTATTACACCAAATGATATTATTCGTAAAAATTTAGAAGTTCATTTATACATTGAAATTGGTATGAGTTTAGATCCAACTACACGTAACTATTTACGTTCAATTGGTGCTAAAATTGTTAAGATATATCTTGGTAATATTCTGAATATTGATATTGAAACAGTACAGAGTTATATAGATTTCTTTTTTCATCATCATTTAGTTGGAGAAGTAGATGATATTTGGATGAGCCCACATTATTTACAGAACTTGGAATATGGGCTGGCTATTAACCAAGTTGATATTAAGAAGGGTAAAATTGTTCCTTACGTATGGGAGCCAGTCTTTTTTAATTATGGATTAGATAGACCTATTAGATGGATTGAGCCTACTGATTGGCGTAATACAGATATAATTATTATGGATCCTAATATTAGTTTTCAGAAGGCATCATTTTATTCTGTTTTACTTGCGAACGCTTTTGCTAAAAAATGTAAGGAATGGATGGGAAATGTTGTCATTATTAATGGTGATAAATTGGAAATGAACTCTAATATGAAGAATTTTGTTTTACCTCAAATGGATGGTTTAAAGGGACGTGTTAAATTGGAGAGACGAAAAACAATTCATGAGGCTTTGGAGGGTTATCCTTCTGCTTGTTTTATAACTAATCAATTTACTAATCCTTTTAATTATATGACGTTTGAATTAATGTATTGTGGATTTCCTATTGTTCATAATTCTGATGGTTGGGAGGACTTTGGATATTATTATTCTATTAATAAATGGGCATCTGCTATTGATACTTTAGAGAATGCTATGAAGAACCATTCTGTAAATATGCCAATTTATAAATCTCATGTTGCTTCATTATTATGGAGACATAGTATTTATAATCCTGATATTCAAAAAGAATGGGCTAATATTATTGAGAAAAATATTTAGAATATTAAATTAAAATATTAAATTAAAATATTAAATCAAAATCTTAAACATAAAAACATAATAAAGGATATATATAATATTAATTATAGGATATTTATTCTTTATAGAATGAATTTTGGAATTGTATATAATTCTCATAAAAAGATTTGGGAGACAGGTGCTAATGTATGTTCTTTACATTTATATAAACTTCTTCAGCATTTAGATCATCAAGTTGTATTAATTACTTTAACTAATTCTGAAGATATATCTGGTTATAATTACAAATATATTAATGATATTAAAAATAAAGTTGATATTTTGATTGATATTGATTGTTGTATTCGTCCTAAAATGCGTAAACAGATTTCAAATAAATGTGTGGTATTTTTACGTGGATGTGTTCAGTTTTCAGAATTAGATAAATCTGTTTACGTAGATAATTCTCTTTCACGTAGTTTTGATGAAGTATCTGAAGTATGGGTATGGGATATTTTAAATCAACCTGAAACATTAGATTGTTTACATGATTTATATAAATGTCCTATTCGCAGAGTTCCCTTTATTTGGGATAGTTGTCATTTACCTGTAATAGACTTACTTGATACACAAGATAAAAAGAATATTAGAATTATGAGTGAAAATGTAGATAATACCAGTTCATGTATCCTATTATTAAGTGGTATTAATGAATTAAGGTCTCAATTAGACTTTGATGCTAATTATATAGTTCATTGTACTGAAGAAATATGGAATAATAGGTTTTTTAAGGGTAATGTTCTAACTAATATTAATTATGATAAAATTCCTCTAATTAGAGAAGATAGAGTTCCTTATAATTCATTAAATCCTTCTAATAATATTGTTCTAAAACATAGTCGATTTGTTGGACTTGATTTAGAATTATTAGATTTGATTTGGCTTGGCATTCCTTTTATTCATAATAGTCCAATTTTATCTAATATGATTGATGTATTTCGTATTGGATATTATCCTAATAATTCTATATCATCCATGATTAATGCTGTTAAGAACATAAGTAAAATAAATTGGCGTGATTTTCATGGACGAATGTGTCAATCTTTATCATTTTGGAGTATTCCTGAAAATGCTGAGAAATGGCGTGAGGTTTTAGGGTCTTTCAGTTCTCCTTCTGGGTCTTTAAGCCATAAGCAACCTTCGGTAAGTCCCTCTGTAAGGGAAAACAAAAAAGAATTAGTAATTGGATTTTCAGATATGTGGCCTGGATTTAACTATAATTCTAACTTTTTTACGGATGCCATTCGTAATAATATTAATGACATGTATTCAGTTAAAGGTATTGATTACTGGAATAGTGTTAACAATAATTCTAAAGTAAATGCTGTTATATTTGGACCATATTCTAAAAAATGGAAAGACATTCCTAATACAATTCCTAAAATATTTTTTAGTGCTGAAAATTGGGGTATAGTTGAAGATAAATCAGTTGAATTACATATAACACCCTATAAAGGTATTACTGGTTCTCAAAACTTTTATTTACCTACTTGGATGACATTTCTTGATTGGTTTAATGATAGTACAAGTCTACCATCTGGTTCTCAACTTGAAGATAATCCTATTCGTTTTCCTATTCATTTTGCCACAAGAGTTCACTCCAATACATTCGAGAATAGAAATGAGTTTTGTGCATTTGTTGTAAGTAATCCTATTTGTAAATTTAGAAATAATACTTTCCATTTTGTAAATAATTATAAAAAAGTAAATTCAGGAGGAGCTCTATATAATAATATTGGTGGCCAATTATCCCTAAAATATCCTGGTGGAGGTTGTGGTGATATTAGTAAATATAATTTCTTGAAAGATCATAAATTCCAGATTTGTTTTGAGAATTCACAGGCAGATGGATATATTACTGAAAAGTTATTACATAGTAAAATTGCTGGATGCGTCCCAATTTATTGGGGTGATAAATCAATTGATAATGATGAATATATTAATACAAAGGGCTTTATTAATGTATCAAATTATAGCGTAGGAGAAGAAGATAAAGTATTAAATACAATTGTTGAATTAGAAAACAATAAAGAACTATGTAAACAAATTGCTTCTACATCATTTTTAACTAAAAATGGATATGAAAAGGGATTATCTCTTATTTCCAATTTAGCTGATAGAATTCTATCAATCTGTGGTATTCAGTCTTTAAAAGTAATTGATAAGAATGAGATTAATAGAAAAGAGATAGAGAAAGAGAAAGAGATGGAAAAAGAAAAAGAGAAAGGTCTTGATGGTATTGACAAAGTAGTTGTTATTAATCTTAATAGGCGTCAAGATAGATGGAATGAATGGTGTAAAGATAATTCCTTCTTATCTCAGTTCGCACAAAGATTTAGTGCTGTTGATGGAAAATTAGTTCATTTAACACCTGATATTTATAAAATATTTAAATATAATAGTTTTAACTGGAAACGCGCTATGATTGGCTGTACTTTAAGCCATATGGCTGTATGGCAACAACTATTAAATGATAATCCTGATAAGAACAGTAAATATTTAATTTTAGAGGATGATATGCGATTTTCTTGTGATGACTGGTTAGATAAATGGAATAATATGAAAGATCATATTCCTCTTGATGCCGATGTTTTATATATTGGAGGTGTATTACCTACTAATAAATCGGCACTTCCCTTAGTATTAGATAATGTTAATAAATGGTGGGCTAAAATCAAACCAAATAAATTATTTACACAAGGAGGATTAGAATTACCTATTTTTCATTTCTGCGCATATAGCTATATATTAACATCTTCTGGTGCTAAGAAATTACTTGATTGGTTACAATACTCTAAAGAAAAATGTTTTACTTGTGATGATCATTTAATTGGAGATCCTCGACTTGGTCTTAATAAATATGTTTCAACTCCATTTATTACAAATTGTTTTCAGGAGAATGATGAAGCATATATTACATCTGATTTTAATACTGTAAATAGAGAAGCTGAATTTGATAGTGATATTTGGAACTCAATTGATAATGTTCCTGATAGTGAATTGGAAAAATTTAAAGATATCGATAATGGACATATTAAATGTATGAATGATGTTATACAATATGCTTTGGATAATTTTACTGCGACAGCGACTGTAAAAGCAATAGATACAATATATTATCTTAATCAGTATGTAGATGAAAAGAAAAGTTGTAAATTAGAAATATATGAAGAAAAATGGTTAAGAGAACTTTTAGGAAAGAATATTCATTTTAAAGAATTTAATGATTGTTATAACTTTATTTCTAATTCTTGGATTATTGTTATGCGACCTCATAGTATATATATTAATAATATATGTAATCAATTATTACAATTAGGAAAACAATTTAGAATTATTCATTTAAGTGATGAGTTTTGTAATGATTGTACTGATTTTTATAAATTGGATAATTGTACACGTGTTATTCGTAATTATATTACATCAGATGTAAATGATAATGATAAGATTAAAACAATTCCATTAGGATATCATCATATAGCGTTGAATATAAATAAGACTAAATATAGAAATAGGACTTTTAATGAAAGAGAATTAGTATGGAGTTTTTGTGGAACTAAATGGTTTAATCGTGATTTAATTCTTGAGAACTTTAAAGATATAACTCCTAATAAATTACATTTAACTGACAGATGGGAAAGTACTGATATGATTGGTAAGAATGAATATTTAGATATTTTAGGAAAAAGTAAATTGAGTATTATTTTACGTGGAAATAATTGGGAAACATTCCGTTTATATGAATGCTTGGAACATGGAGTTATTCCTATTATTATTCGTGATACTGAAGATAAAGATTTACATTTTTGGAATTGGATAAATAAGAATTTATGTTTAATCGAACTGAAGAGTGTTGATAATGCTAAACAGGCTATTCAATACTTTTTGAAAAATCCTGATATTGCTGAAAAATATAGATCTGGGTTAATTACTAAGTGGGGTGAATGGAAAAATGAAATTAAAGAATGGTTAAGAAAATAATTTAGTTTATACTATTAGGAAGAATGCCTCTATTTGTTAGAATTCGAGATGTACTATATCATATTCCAAGTATTTCGTCAGTAAAAGTTGTTAGAAGCGGTCTATTACGGCGACCAACTATTCATATTTCATATCACCGTGGAAAACCTGATATGATTAGATATTCAACCAGTACTGGAGAATTCCAGAAAGATTATTTATCATTGATTGAATCATTTAATAGTTATAATGAGCAAATTCGTGGTATTCCATTATTTCAAGTTGATGATAAAAAATATGGAGTTTCAAAATAATAAAGTAATAATATAATTTTAAAGATTAATATATTACTTTATATTTAATATTCTTTGTATTAAAAATTTATATTTAATACTCACCCTTCTTCTTGAGACGGGAGGCTTCCTTGAGGGCTTCACCAAAAGAAGTATCAGGGTTCTTACGTTTCATTTCATTGTAAACACCCATGACGAACTTGTTCCATTTATTACCACCCTTCTTACCACCACCAGCCTTGCGAGTGTGTTTACGACTGTGTTTACGACTGTGTTTGCGGGAATGCTTTGCAGATTTACGACGCATAGTTTTACGAGCCATTTGTTTCTATTTTACACATAGATTTTTATTGTTTCTTGCTTTGTTGCCACTTCGTTGCCACTTTGCTGTGCCGGGCTATATCAAAGACTTAAATAATTAACACAGATATACATATTAGATATACTCAAACAGTATACAATGAATTTTGAAGACTTTGCCAAAGAATTAAATATTAATATTAGCAATGCTTGTAATAACAAAACTGATGAAACTAAAAATGAACCAACAACTGTAATTAGTATTACTAATAATGTAAAACCTATTAAAAAGTTAAAACTACTTATTGTATCAACTCATATTAATCAAGTAAATGGATACAGTAAAGTAACATATAATCTCATTAAGGAATTGGCTAAAAATGATTGGATTGAATTAGTTCATTTTGGAACACAGACGCTAAAAAATGCTGATATTCAACGTAAATATCCATCTGGGGTTAAGGTAATTGATGGAAGTGCTTTAGATAAAAGTGTATTAGATAAAACTAAAGATGTGGGTTCTGGATTTGGATTTGCTGAACTTCCTACAGTAATTCGTAGTGAAAAACCTGATATTGTATTTATTTATAATGATTTAGCTATTATTTCACTCTATATTGAGGAAATTCGCAAAGCATTTACATCACGTTCTTTTAAGATCTGGGCATATGTTGATATGATGTATAATTATCCTCCAAAGGGTCTCATTGATAATATTAATCGTGATGTAGATAGAGTATTTAGTTTTACAAAAGAATGGAAACTGGAGCTAAAGAATTCTGGTGTAACACGACCCATTGATGTTATGAAACATGGTTTTGATAATAAGATGTTTAGAACAATTCCTAAGAGTTTGGCAAGACAATCTCTGGGGCTACCATCGGATGTTTTTATGTTTATGTCGCTAAATCGTAATCAACCACGTAAACGCCTTGATTTACTAATTATTTCTTTTGTTAAACTTATTACTAAATATCCCGCAAAACCAATTTACATGTTAATTATTAATGATAATAATACTATTGGTCATCAACTATTTGATATTTATTCTAATGAATTACGTCGTCATTCTGCGTCACTTGATATTTTTGGCAATCGTCTTATGATTTCATCTAATTCAGCGGCTTATAAGGATGAGGATATTAATGTATTTTATAATATGGCAGATGTAGGAGTTTCTTGTGCTGAGGGTGAAGGATTTGGTCTATGTACTTTCGAGAGTATGGGTGTAGGTGTTCCACAGATTGTTCCTAAAATTAAGGGTTATAGTGATTATTGTACTTCAGATAATTCTTTAATGATTGAACCTAAGTCATATTATTATTTACCTAAGTCATATAATCTTATTACTGGAGAGGCACAGGTTGTTGATGCTACAGATGTAGCAAATGCTATGGAACAGTATGTATTTGATGAAGAATTACGTAAACTACATGGAAAGAGAGGTAAAGAAACCGTTAGTGAATATACTTGGGAGAAAGTTATGACGACTTTTATTAAACGTCTGCGTCATGAATATGAAGAGGATGAAGAGGATGATTAACAACATATTGAGAACCATTTTAGCCTTTTTATAGGCACTATTGGGACTTCGTCTCGCTCTTCTATTATTTCTTTTATTTCTTCTACTTCCTTTACTTCTTCCTTTACTTCTTCCTTTGGTTCTTCCTTTGGTTCTTCCTTTGGTTCTTCCTTTGGTTCTTCCTTTACTTCTTCTACTTCCTTTACTTCTTCTTTTAGTTCTTCCTTCGGCGGATGAGGTGTCATTATATTAAAAAACATAGAACTTGTGGGTGAATATAATGTTTGCGGTGTTGCCATAAATCCTGATGAAATTGTATCAACTGATTTAGCAGAAGATATTTCAGGAATTGTTTCCAACATAGGTTTTAAAGCAAGGTTAAGAGTTGGACGTAGTTTTATTGGTTCTTCATATATACCTGATAAAAATGCCTTAGAACATATACCATTTTTAAATGTTTCCATTAAATGCGTTGATATTATATTATACACTTCATCTGCTAATACAGGTTCTTTAGATGAATAATAAATACCAAATAAATCATATAAATCATTCTGGTCAGAGACATCCATTAAATATCCCTTACCATCATGAACACAATTTTTAGCAATTCTGTGCCATAGTTTAGATTTCTTTGGATTTGATAAAGTATTAACTGCTGAATAATCTGCTAAATAGACCAGGATTGTCATTATTTCCTTTAAGTCCTTTGTAGGGAGTGCTTCAAGAATTCTGAATTCAATTCCATGTGAATAATGTTTATTAAAATTAATATCCATACCAAGTTCATCCAAAAATTTATACCCAACTTGTTCATGTAGCATCTCATACCATTCTATATTATTTAGATCAGATCGTGGTTTTGTTAAAATCTTTCCAACTTCCATTGTATCAGTATCATATGTTCCCAAACCAATATATCTTGAAACAGCAACACGCTGAGAACCAGATGAGAATTTCTCTCCATTTTGTTTTGATTCACATAACGGATCCTCTGCACCATATTTAGCAACAATTAATGGAGACAACCACTGTATAGCACGCGCATAGTTCCTATGTTTTTCTGTAAATTCTTCAAAATTCTCTATGTTTCCAGATTGATCCAGTTTAGTAGGTAAAGTTATATTTATGTGTAGAGTTCCGTTATTAAACATAGCATTATTTTTCAGATTAGTTAAATATGAAGCAAACCCATAGTTTTTCTCAGATATTTTAAATGGAGCATATGTCTTAAATAATCCATCACGAGGAACAGAGTTTATTGCATTTATAAAGTTCTTTTCTATTATATCTAATTCCTCTATTACACTTGCTACAGTTGCTTTATAAAAATCCTGTGTAACAAACTCAACGGTGTCTCCATCAAATAAATAACTGGCTTCGTATTCTTCTTTAAAATATGAAGGGTTTTGTTCTTGTATCCATTCAAAAATTGTTTTACCATTAAACTTTGGATTTGGTTTAGGAATTCGTTCATAAGTCGTTTTATGTTCACCGTTTATATCCGTTTTCTGAAATGTATGTGAATTGGCTAATATCGGAATTAATATTGGCTTATTAGGGTCAAATAGTCCATCTAATGTATTACTCAATTCTTCCTTATCATAAATCGTCAAATAATCCACACAGTACCGCTCCCTTTTATTATTTTCTTTAAGTTCCTTTAAGGATACTTGTTTTAATTTACTTGTTTCTAAATATGTTTCATGTTCCACACCTAATCCCCAAAAAGTGTCATCAGGTTTGTAATATTGTTTATATTTATTATGCTTTGGTAAATTCTGCATTATCTATTTGATTATTGGTTTTATTATCCATTAATAAATATCCACGAACCCATATATTATCATATTTGTCAGGTATATCTTCAAATAAATCCAATCGAATGCGTTTAGAACCTATTGGACCAGACCATAATTCTAATCTAATTTTGTCTATATCTGGAAAACTATAATGATGTTTTATTTGTTGAATTAGATCTATAGTTTTTACTGTATCATTGTATATATTTACAGTTATAACCTGATATGTATTAAGACTTGTTAATATATTCTCTAATTTCACATAAAATATGCGCGACATTTATATATATTATTTTATATATGCGAATAATGTTTAATACATTTTTGCTGGGTTTGCTGATTTTTAAATATTTTTCTTGAATGAATACCCATAATATACCCTGGTAGTTCAGTTAATGGTGGTGAAGTTTTACACCAACGTCGGAACCCTATCCTCTCATATAATTTGATAGCGCCTTCATTAATAGTATCCACTAAAAGCCAACAAGTAAAAGGTTTAGCCGATGATTGAAAGATTGCTATAAGTGTTTCTTTTAATAATCGTGTTCCTAATCCCTTTCCTTGCGCATTCGGTGATATACCTAAAAACGCTAATTCATAACAATTTGGTATTTGACGCATAAAATCATAATAATAATTCGTATGATACTTACTACATACTAAAGTAAATCCTAATATATGCGAATTATCTACGGCTACAAATGACAAATCAGTAGAACATAATGATAAGGCCTTCTTCAGAAGTGGAATTTCATCCTCTTCACGAAAAATAGTCCTACCCAGTTCTAAAATCTGTTCTTTTTCTTTTGCTAATAATCTACGAATTAACATTTTATCATTAGTTATACTATATACTGAGATTATTATTGTCCGGTTTTAACGAGATTTTTATATTGTTTATATATCCCATAATATAGTCTTAATAATATTAGGAATATCACTATGAATTGGATTATTAATATTGTTATAATCGCATTAGTGTTTATTGTATTATTTATAACATTATATCCTGTATATAGAAAAGCCAATATTAATTCTAATACTACTAACTTCAGAGATGAAACTGCCTATAAAGATCACTTAAAGGCTTTATCAGACAAACTGGAGCCTATGAGAGAACAACGTAGACCTGTCGGTGATGAACTATGGAATGCTTCAGAAATGCCTGAAGCAGAGCAATGTTTTGTTAATTTCTATGGACTTGGATGTCGCTTCACTGGTTATTTGGGACCTTTTGAAGAAGGATATTTTGACCCACAAAATGCTGTTAAATTAGCATGTGATGCTGGATGTCGTGTATTTGTATTAGAAATTGATTATTTGGATTCGTGTAAAGGAGAACAGGCTTTATATTATCCTCAAATAGTTGTTCGTGATGTAAATAGACGTCTTCGTATTAAACCTAATTCTAATGAACCACTCTGTAAAACAGCGCAAAATAGTAATATTCGTGATGTATGTCAGGCCATAGAGGACTATGCGTTTAATGTAAGTTCAGATCCAGTTGTAATTGTATTATATTTCTTGAGACAACCTCCTGGTTCATATAAATCTCAAACTGTATTAGAATATTATTCACGTGTAGCGTCTGCTTTAGCTCCTTTCCAAAACAGACTTATTACAAATGTTTTAGAAGGCGGTTCTTTTTTCCGTCAAAAACAAGAGGGACGATTGCTAATTAATAAAATTACAGATTATAACAATAAGGTTCTTATTTTTAGTAATGCGAATACAAATGGATTTCGTGAAACAAATACGTATGGACCCATGGAAGATTTAGACTTTTTAGTTAATCTACGCTTGAATTATACTCAAACTCAGCTCGGATGTACTGAAGCAACATCACAGGGTAATTATGGTATTATTGAGACCGTTCAAGATTATCTTATTATTCCTAAAGATCGCGCTGAAGAGGTCGCTGATAATACCAAACTTCGTTGGACTATTTGTCTTGAAAAAGACCCAAGTAAACCTGTTTCTAAAGAGGAATTTAATAAAGTTACATGGGGATATGGTGTACATTGTATCCCAATACAAATCTTTTCAGGTGATAAGGAAGATTTTGTATATAGTTCAGAACTTTTCAAGAATTATAGTTATATTCCCAAACCAAAAGAATTACGTTATATTAAACCTCCTATTGTTATACCTGGTGAACCCAATCCTAATACAAATGCTAATCAAGGACAATTACGTTCTCCTACTGTTGGCGGTGCTTCTAATGTATCATAAGTGTTATAGTTTCTTTATATATTATATTCTGTGATAATAGTAAGAGCAGGAGATGGAACAAGACTTATCTCAAAGTATAATTAATTCACCATATTTTGATAGAAAAAGTTTTCAGAAACAACTTGATATAATCAAAAAGGCTTCCGAGGAAGCACAGAAAAAAATAGATTATGCTTCTGCTCATAATGAAGATATTGTTAGAGCGATTGATGTTGTTGAAATCTTTTTAAGAAAAAAGCATCGATTATGTTATGGCGGTCAAGCAATTAACGCACATTTACCAGCGAAATATAAGTTTTATGATCCTGATTTTGCCGTTCCTGACTATGACTTTTTTACACCTGATCAAGCCAGTGATATTAAATTTCTTGTCAAAGAATTGAAAAAAGAAGGATTTACTGAAATATCAGCACGTGAAGGAATGCATGAAGGAACTATTAAGATTTATGTAGATTATACTCCTGTTGCTGATATTACACAAATTGACCCTAAACTATATAGGATTTTATCGGCTCGTGAATATCGATATGAAGGTATTTCTTATTTAGATGCGAGTACTTTGCGAATGTTAATGTATTTAGAATTAAGTCGCCCAAGAGGTGAAGTTGATAGATGGGAAAAGGTTTATTTACGTTTGGCACTTTTTAATGAATTTGTTAGCTTTAAAAGGTGTCAAAAAGGTGAAACTTTTATTGATAATATTTTAAATTCAGATCAATCAACATTTATTATGAATTATATTATCGCTAATAAACGTGTATTTGCTGGTGCTGATTTAGTTAATTTTTATGAAAAGAATTACTATAAAGGGCGTCAACCAACTAACTGGTTATTATCTACTAAGAAGCCTATTATATTTTTATCACCTAACGCGGATGAAGATGCTAAACAAATTAAGACTGACTTGGCTTTTATGAAACGTGACACAAAAGATCATGATAATCATGGTCATAGTCATAGTGATATAACTATTAAGTCAATTGATTCCAAAGGCGTTGATTTAATACCCTCTTTAAAAATTATTAGACAGGGTAAAAAACAATTAGTTTATATTATTCAACAAACTGCTTGTCATTCTTATTATAATGTTCCTCTTACAAATCATTTGAAAAAAGATGAATTACTACGTATTGCTTCTATGGATACACTCATTTCTATTTATTTTAGTTTAGGATTATTGGATAGAAATACATTTGATATAAGTTCTATTGAATGTCTTGCTAATGAAATGGTGGAGATTTCTATTAAAGCACGTAAAAATCCAAATAAGTTTCCTTTTCCATTTATTTCTCTAAAATGTTCTGGACATCAAACAAGTTTATCCAGTCTTATTAGAGCAAAAGTTCAACGTATTACACAAAGAAAAAAGAATGGTAAACCAACACATATTATTAATCAAAATACCAATATAAATCCTACTAAAATTAGAAATAGAACTGTTAAAAATGTTAATTATAAAAGTAAAAATAAAAGTAAAAAGATAGAAAACAAAAAAGATGTCATAGAAAATATGTTAATTATTTAATAGAACTTTAAAGATTACTATTGATCTGATCTATTAATGATTTTATTTGAAACCATTGTGAATAATTCTGTTTATAATTATTATATTTATCAGGATCATTTTGTTGTAAATTCTTTAAATTGTCTGAACCTGGTGGTATTTGAATAGGAGCATAATAGGCTGTATCTTTAATACTCACTTGTTTATATAAGTCTCCATTTTGCGCTTTATTTTGTATATCATTTGATTTTGCGACAAGTGTTTTATTTTGCTCCCATGTTTGTTGTAATACAGTATTATTCATAAAAAACTGTTGTAGATTATTCTGAATAGTATTTACAATTCCTTCTTGTTGTTCTTTTTCACATTCTTGAAATTGTTGACATTGTTGCGATATTTGGAAAAATCCCTCTATATTTGTAAAGGGTTCAGAGGTTGATGGATTAAAATTACCTTGTAGCGCACTCTGTAGATTTCCATGTGCCTTTCCTAAATTAGAATTAACCCAATTTAATGCATTTATATAAGGTTGCGCATCAGTTGGTAAATTATCAGCAACTTCTTGTAGCTTCTGGGGACTTAAAGACTTTAATGAGGATGGAAAGGTGTAGTCTGGAATTTGGGGTAGATTTTCATTTTGTGTTGCTGATAATTGTGTTATGTATTCATTTAATTCGGTTGTTTCTTTTTTTGATATTTTTTGCGATGGATTAATTTGCTGAACTTGTGATGGAGATGTTAGAGGCTGCTGGGTTGTATTTGATGCTATTGCTGTTTGTATTGATTGCCCCCATTGTTGAATGAAGGGATTATAAAAATCAATAAATTGTTTATATAGTTTTTCTACATCTGGAGGGATTTGTTTGTGTTTCTCTTGATAAAATCCTTCCTTATATTTTTTACGATTTACTGTAAATAGTCTTAATACAAGTAAAATTAATACTATACATAATAATATTAATAATAATTGTCTCATGATTATCTCCTTATTAAAACCGGATATTATCTGATTCAGATATTATCTGATTGTATTTTAATTAATATTATATATATATAGAATGTCCGAAGACATACGTAAGATTTTAATACTTGATAATGATGAAACAACAGGATCTTATTATATATTATTTTCTTTGTATGATTTATTTGCATTAAGTCATTTTGGATCACGCCTTGATTCTCATAAAACTTTGGAGATATTAGTCCGATGTTGTGAAGATTTTGGAATATTCCGTCCTGGTCTCAGGGGTTTTTTGAAACAAATCTTAGATATGAAAAATAAAGGTCTGATTGATAAGATATGTCTTTATACAAATCAATTAGACGTTCGCGATGTATATCATTATCCACATTGGAAAACTAATGATGGAATTGTTATGTCAGTTCCATTAATGATTTCTAAAATGTTCTGTTTAATGGTTAATGATACGCATTTTATTGATAAATTATATACTCGACCCATTGGTGATGATTTAAAACAAGTAAATAAATATCCTGTTAAAGATTTATGTCGAGTTTTTAAAGATTTATATCCTAATGATACAGTGAATTTAAGTAAAACACTTTTTGTGGATGATCTACATCATAAAAAATATATTATTGATTCGAGTAATTCTAAAACAGATAGATATTCTCGTTGTTCTATTAATGAATATTCTCGTCAACTACCCAAGAAGGCATTTGAAATTATACTAAATAAAATTCTTGACGCGCATAGAATAGAACTTCATTGGCATAATAGTATTTTGAAGGATTCCATTGAATCAGGATGGATACATTTAAATTCTAATATAGAAAATAAAAATACTGGAAAAGCTGTTTTAAAAAGAATATCTACAAGGGTTAATAAATTTTTTACAATAGGATATAAAGATAAAGCTGCTGTAAAACAAAAGAATGGAACAAGTAGCAAACGAAGTGGCAAAAGAGAAGGTTCTAAAAAAGGAAAAGCAAAAAGACAATCAGAAATCCAAAGAAGAACGCGTAAAAGAGGGTATTCATCTTCTTAAACAATTAATTAATGCTGGTGTTCAACGTGGTGGTTCTTTAGAGGAATTGAAAGAAAAGATTGATGATTGGATTAAAACTGGTGACGCTTGGACTGGTAAGGTTCATTTTGAGGAATATAAACGTGTTGCTGAAGTAATTTTACCAAGTAAAAATGGTGTAAGTGCTTCTCTTATTTTTAGGGTTCAGAAATAGGTTTATTTTCTAATAGTTGAATTTACTACAAGATTTGACATTCTTTTTCTGTTTAGTTGCTGTTGTGGACTATTTTCTTTTACTGGTGATGATATTAAATTTTTAATCCTATCTTTAGCATTTATTATAGTTTCTGATTTCTTAGAAGTATTTACTGATGTTATTTTTGGTACAATTATTCCAGACATAGATATAATTGTTTTATCTTCTTGTTTTTGCTCTTGTTTCTGCTCTTGTTCTTCTTCTAATTCAGAATTATTTTCTATTATTGTATCTATTATAACTTTCTGATCATCCAAAGTATTACATGCTTCTTGACCAACCGATTTATTTTCTGTTATTTCTCTTAGTGCTTCTTTTAACATTTCTGTTTTTTCTTCTGTCGTTATAGTTGCTGTAGTTGCTGTAGATATATTTTCTGTTACTATATCATTTGTTAATCGTTTACTAATAGATGTTAAAGTATTTGTTTTGTGTAATATATCTTTACCATTCATATTAATTGAAAGTCTATCTGCTTCTGAATAAATAATACGTTCAAATAATTCACTTAACATTAAATCATTTGGTTCTAAGTTATTTCTTTGTGCGACACGTGTTATAATTTTTTTAGAAACATCGGCTTGTTGTTTAAATAATTCCGTATAAATATCTTTGTATTTTATTATCAAGTAGAGGGCATCTTTACGAAGATTTGTTGGTAATTGTAATTCACTTGAAAGGGTTGAACCAAATGATGTCCATTCTTGTTGTAGTTTAATTGCTTTTTCTAATTTTTCTTGTATTTGATATATCTTAATAAATCCTGATGAAAGTGCTATAATTGTTGCGAGTACAGTTATGATAATCTTTATAGCCGTTGATAATCCTGGATATGTTTCTTCTGATATATTAAATTGTGTTAAGGATGCTGTAGATGTTATAGTAGACATTAATAGACTTAAAATTGTATTACGTCGGATTAGACGTTTATAATGAAATGATGCTTCAGTCATTACATCCAGATTAATAGAACAAATGTGGATCCATTGGAGAATTGTATGGACATTATCTTTGTTCCAATTACCGCCTCTTTCAAACTTATAATTTGCCATTATGTCGCTCGATTCTTGGGTTTCTACCGATGATTGTTTTGATGATGTTTCTGCTAAGGGCATTTCTTATTAATTATATTATACAATAAAAATACTTTAATAATATCTTAATTGTGCTTGTTGAAATCGTAGATAATCTAAAAATGATGGGAACTGTCTTCCACGAACATTATCTTGTATATTATTTCTGATATAAGATGTAGCAATTGTTCTATTGTCAGTGATATTTGTTATCTTATCACTTTGTGTTACACCCACATAGGATAATTGTGCACAAGGCTTTTGAGAACAGATACAGTCTTCTTGTATTGATTGCTCTACTGTTGGAGTAGGTGCTTCATTAACAGTTAGTTCAAATTGTGTTATATTATAACTTCCTGTATTACGTATATAAAGAGTGTATGTTCCTGGTTCTACATCTGTTCCTGCTGTAATTACTCCTGTATTTGAGTTAATAGTTATTGATGGAACTGATATAAAACTCCCATCTTGTTTAATTGCTAATATTTCATAATTAGCACCAGATACTATTGCTTGCACCGTTAAACTACCTGCTGTAATAGTTTGACTATAAGTTTGTATTAGATTGGATGAATCATCTATAATTATTAGAGAATATGGCGTATATCCCATATTATTTAGTTCATATGGTTGGTTTGCGCCTCTTGAAACCCACGTGGTTCCTACAACAGGATTTGGTGTTCCTGTTAGATTAGAATTAGCTGATATATCAGTCCAAGCATTATCGGCAGCATAGCAATTTATTTGTGTGCCATTTATGTTATTTGAACCATATATACCATTACCAGGTGTTGTTATTTCTCCATATGAATAACAATTTATAGCTGAAGCTATATTGTTTATACTTACATTATTGCCATAAATTCCTCCAGCATTAGACCCAATATTTCCTCGGCTATAACAATTTATTACATTAACATTACCTTCATACCCAGCATCAGGTCCAAAAATTCCTCCAGAATTTTGATTTATATTACCTTCAGTATAACAGTTTTGTATTATTACATTACCAGTATCTCCACAACTATTACCACAAATGCCTCCAGCATCTGTGTTAATTATCCCTGTACTCCAACAGTTTTGTATTATTACATTGCCAGTATTCCCGCAAAACCGACCACAAATTCCTCCACTGTTATTTAAAATAATACCTGTAGAAGAACAACCATATATATATAAAGAAATTGAACCTTGTCCAGCTAAACTACCGAGAATACCACCACTATTTGTAATCATACCACCTGTTGAAGAACAATTTACTATATAATTATCAGAAACACCCTTTCCAAAATATAAATGTCCAATCCAACCACCTCCACCAGAAAGTGTACTTCCATTTGCTGTAGTTACTTTCAAATTATACACATAAATATTATTCTTTCCATTATCACTAATTGTACCATTTTTTATTAAACCAGGATAATTAGTTACACCAATAATTGTTATAGTCGGACGAGATCCATCTGGATTTAACGATGTTGAACCAAACTGGATATTATCAGAACCGCATATGAAATATTGATCTACAACATTTAAAGTTATATCTGTTGTAAATAATACTTTTAAAACATTTGATGTATCTATATTATTTATTGTTACAGGCCAAGATATAGTAGTCCAAATTGAATTATTTATATTATATTCTACAGTTCCACTATTGTTCCTTATATAAATAGTTCCTGTCGCATTAATAGTTGACATTCTATTAAAAATAATATATTATTTTTTATTAGATTGATATAATATGTTTTATCTCTAAATATCCAAATTAATTATAATAGGCGCATGGTCTGATCCCATAAACGTATCCAGGCAATCTGCTTCTTTAATTGTATCCTTAATACAACTGGAAATCATAAACATATCAATTCTCCATCCCAAGTTTTTCCCTCTTGAATTAGCAAAATTAGACCAATAAGTATACTTCTTTTCAGTTGGATGTAAATGTCTAAAACTATCTGTAAAACCTACATCAAGCAATTTCTGAAATTCAGCACGTTCTTCCTTAGAATATCCTGCTGTTTTATCTTTACCCTTTGGATTATGGATATCAATTGTTGTTGGAGCCACATTCAAATCACCTGTCAGAATTACTGGAAGACTTGTTTCTGTCTCTAAAGCCTTCAAATAATTTCTCATTAATTGTTCCCATTCCAGCCTTTCATCCAATCGTGCTAATTCTGGTTTTGAGTTAGGAGTATAACAAGTCACTAACACAAATGTTTTAAACTTAGCAGTAATAATTCGACCTTCATTCTCGAAATCTTTTGTTTCATATTCTCCAATAACTTCCTCTGGGAAATGAGCGAAATCATATGAAATCCAATCTGGTTTCTCTTTAGATAAGAGCGCAGTTCCAGAATACCCTTTCTTTTGAGCGTGATTTGTATAAATGTTTTGGAAATAGGGTTTTAGACAATCCAAATCTGATTTTGAACTGGTTTTGATTTCTTGAAAACAGAGAATGTCTGGATTTTGTTCTTTGATGAGTGTGGTGATAACATTATCTTTTGCGTTTCCTGTTTTGTCTCCATTCTTGATTTTGCCACATACAGCGCGAATTCCATTCACATTCCAACTGATAATTCTCATTTTCTTCCTTGGATTATACTTATTGCTTATAGGTTTGACACGTTATATTTATAGAGCATCGGATTTCAAATTTTGTTTATTGGAAGAAAAGAGGAGTTTAATAATATTAATTCTAATATTATAACAGAATATGAGTACTCCTCATATTAGATATGTACTTCCATCAATAGGGATATTTAAAGTAATACTAACTACACAATATCATCCTTATAATAATAAAAAAATAATGTATTATACATTAAATGTTGGTGGTAAATATGATAAATGTGTAAATATTACAATACCTTCCGAAGATGATCCTAATAAAGAAGAATTAAAACTTAGTTGGGCAGAATCTGAAGATAAAGAATGTTCTATTGATAATAATAATATTAGAGGTTATGCTACACAGCGTATGATGCAATTAGCATTTACTGTTGCTAAAGAGATAGCTCCTTATGCTAAATATATTGTATTTGATGATAGAAGTACATTTAAATGTGATACACCTGATGGTAAACAAAAGATTTCATTACCACCGTATCATATTGCTTTTTATGGTAAAACATGGTATGAAGATAAATTTAAAGCAAGAATTAAAAATGAAGAATTATATAAAGAATATAGAAAATTAGTTAATAATTTACATAATCCTTTAGTTAAACCTAAACGATTTGAATTTGGAAATATAGATTTAATGAAAATATTATTACCATTATATGAAAAAACAGAAACATGGTCTGAATTCTTTAAATTAATTGGTAAAAAATACCCTAAAGATAAATGTACTATTATGTATCCTTGGATTTTAAATGCTATAACTGATATATTTGAAGGTAATACATTATTTATGAATACAACATGGGTAATTAATATTGATGATAATCCTACTATTCGTTATTATGAATTAGATCCATCAGAAGTAGATAATAAAATACTTAAAAGAGTACATGGTGGAACATATAAAGAAGATTATTTTAATTGGTTCTATGTAAATTATAATGATACTATGAATTGGAATCTTAAATCATTTTTAAAACGCAATAAATATAATATGACACGACGGAACTATAAAAAAAATAATAAGACACGTAAACAAAAAGAACTGTTTTAATACCCAAAAAGCAGACCAGCCCGTCCTCCGTAAACTCGTAGCACATTATAAACTTCTGCGTAAACATAAACTACAAATCGCGGTACTTGTGTTACTTTATCCGAACTTCTATCTTGACGGATTTGTAGAATTAAATCTCTGTTTTTTATTTTATCCAAATTGGCTTCACCTTGTGGCTTAGAAAAGGGTGTATATCCGTTTTGAATTCCTAAAGGAAAATTATAATAATATCGATTAACCCATGGACTTTTTCTCTGTTCATATGATGGAACAATTGAGCGAAACAAGGCAGGGCCTTCTGTTCGGAAACGGACTAAATTTCCTTCATATTCCATAGCATACCCTGACAAGGGTTCTGAGTTTGATAATGAAAATGCTGGTCTTAATGGAAATGGATATTTTGCGTTTAGACCTTGCGCATCAGGCCACCAAGGAGTTTGTGATGGATTATAGGGCAAAGCATTTGGATTACCTGATAAATCTCTTGTTGCTAAAAAGTGCGCATTATATGTAGGGGCTTCAACACGATTTAGCATAAAAAATATGTCCCTTGTTGGATTTGGAATATCTAAACGAATACGTGCTGACATCAGACCTCTTGTATCAAATGGTTTCATAGCATAATGATTAACTATTGGAACTTGTAAATCTGATAGACGAAATTTGTTTGCCTCTGGTTGATCTAAATATACATATTCAGCGAGTAAATATGTTTCTCCTAATTGTAAGTTAAGAGGCATTTGAACCCCTGGAATTTGGGTAGCATTTGGATTTTGTGGAGTATTAGGATTAGTAGTATAAAAATTAGATCCTTGTAATGGCCATAATGAAGCACCATCTGCATCAGATTTACTTAGAACGTGTGTATTTGTATAGTATAAACCATTAATAGGGCGAAATGTGATACCCACTCTAATTTCATCCATAGGAATGGCATCAATTGGTAAAGCACAACCGCTGTCGCCACGCGCAAACCAAAATGGCAATGGAACTATTACCTTTTCAGGTCTTTGGCTATTTCCAAATGATGTTTCTGTAAATCCATTATCTTTTCGTTTAATTAGCTGATTTAATACAGTTACTTTCTCTAAAGGTGTGTTAAATTCATCCAGAATTTCTAATAATCGACTATCTAATGTTTCAACTTTATCTGTGGCAATGGTAAGTGTTGCAGATTGAATAAGAGCGTGTCCTAATGAATTAGTCCAGCCAAATTGTGGATATACTTGGGCTTGTTCTGCGGCTTTTCTTGCGAGTGCTTGGGGTGTATAAATGTCGGGCATCTCAGCAACAAGAAATAGTCTTGTAATTAAATGACCTTTTCTTAGTAATTGACAATATGCTGTATTGCCAAATTGTGGCGTTTGTTGAAAATCAAGACGAGACCATTGTGTGGTAAATCTGCCTGTTTTCATCCAGACTTTTTTATATGGGTATAATGTATGTTTTCTGAAAGTGAGGCGTTCATCCTGAATTCCTGATGAAATTACTTTTAATAAACTGGCAACCATCTTATTAGAAGCACTTATTATTTATGGGATGTTTTTATTGTTTATATCCTTGTTTTAGGGATTAGTCACTAAACATTTTATTACAAATACCATTCTCAAAACGTAACCAATTATAATGAATTGGAAATACATGTATTTCCCACCCCCTAAGGATTTCTTGATCCCATACATAGGAACTATTAGGAAGTTGTAAAGGGATTGGTGGATTTACTCTCATATTAATTGTAACTGAGTTTGTTCTACTCATATTAGCAGTTCCACTTGGCTGATGATCATCTGGATATTCTGCAAATGAGTAACCATATACAAATAAATTATATGAAACAATTCCACCTCTGTGTTTTCTCGCAATATGTTCTCTGAAGAAGTTACCTGATGCTGAAATTACTTCTGATCCATTAATTCGAATTGTAGCCCAATCTAACCATGGAGGATATACTTTTACAGGGTCATTTTGGGCTGTAACTGTTGAACTATAATTAAACCATTCATTATTTACTTTTACAGCTTTTCTACGAAATACCCATAGAATTTCTGTAACAGGATGATTTAATTCCAATGGTATTTGAATTTCAATAACATCATTATTAGGATTTGGTTTACTTACAATATATTTAAGAGGTTCATCAAATGAAAATGTTTGGACGAGTTTTATCATTTGTTCAAAAGGTTTATGTAAGTATTTTTCTCTTACCGAACCTGTTGTAAGTGCTGTTATTGTTAGAATACGAAAATCTTGAAATATAGGTGCTGCTGATGCTGTTGTTACTGTTTCCTGTGTAGTTGATGTATTAAAAGTAACTTGTTTATTTAATGGTGTTTCTTCACAGAATTGACGTAATCCTGTAAAATTACGAACAACTTGTGTAAAAGGACGGAGTTTAATATTTACACGAACATTTCCTTCATTACAAGATAGTAAGGGAAATACTTCTTTGAGACGTGTTCTGATAAAAAAGAAAGGAAGTACGCAAAATAGTGTTCCATTTTCAGTAGGCCAAGGAATATTAGGATTTAAAGCTGTATTAAAAACGGGTGATGCGGATGGATTTGATGGCGAAACATATTGAAATGCGGCAGGAACATTTCCAAGCCCATCAGATGCAACTCCAAATTGTGTATTTATATCTGCAAAAATATTGAGAAACGCGCGAATGAATTCTCCTGATAGACGTTCTATAGTTTGTTCTCCTACTACAAATTCAGCATATTCTATTAATGATGTTCCCAAAGAATTAGCCCAAGTCCAGAATTCTTGAGGATGTCCTGATATATCTGCTTGTATTTGCCCTCGTTGTAATTTACATATAGTTTGAGGATTATACCAATGTCCTAAACGAACTTGAAGAATAATAGCTTGTAATAAATCTCCTGCTGGAAGTGATCCTATTTCAAATGTAAATAGTTGTCCAAAATCGGCTGGACCACGATGAGGAAATTCTTGAACTGATGCCGTTGTTGGAAACGTTGTTTTTGTTTCACCTCTATGAAACCATGTATTATCTGTATCTAACGGAAATAAATAGTTATCTTGGATATCTCTATTTGTAAGATCCAATACAGTTGTTATATCTCCTCTTGGACGAAAATAATCCATTGATATATCTACTATTATTTGATAATATATTATTGTTTATATTATGTATTTAATCTGTGATGTAAAATATTAATAAATATTATATAAAATATTTAATAGTATTATGAGTTCATTATTAAGATATTATGCTCCAAGAGGGGGGATAATACAATCGGCAATTGTTCCGAAAGTATTTACAGTTGGTAATAATATCGTTTTAAATACATATAAAAATGGTACATTAGGGTTATCAAATGTAACTATTAATGATATAGATACATTACCTATTAGTCAAAAATCAGCAGCATCTGTACGACAAGGAGGACAATCTAATATAATGGCTTTATCACCTTTATACTATAATCTTATTAGTAAGGTAATATACGGCAATTCTGGTATTATAACAAAACCTAAGGTAAAAGTTAACGGTGTAGCACAACAAGTACAATTATCTACATATGAATTAAATAATATTATATCACAAGTTAGTAATGGCACATCTTTTTATTCAGATGGATATCCTGTTACATATATTTTGACACAGCCTATTATTTTTGAATTTATAAGATCTGATACTGGATTAAAAGAAACACTTGAGATTTTAAACTTATTACCATGTTGCCAAACTTCATCACTGTCTACTAATTTTAATATACCTGAACCTGGAATTCAAACTAATATTATCCCATCAATTACAGGATTTGATATTATAACTAATGATACAAATAATACTTCTGAAATAATTATAGATGGAAAACTTACAGTAACAGGTGGTATAGATCCAAGTTATTTACAATTGATGCCTAATGAGGATAAACCTAATGATGTTCCTCCTGATATGGAAGGTGTTCTATGGGTTAAGGATAATGGTATAAATGGTAAAGAACTATTTTTGGATAATATACCTGTTATAACGAATACATCTAATTATGTGAAACCAGATATTACTATTTCTTCTACTCCAGATGGAATTACTTTGAGTAGTTCTCCTATTAGTTCATATCCTGTTACATTATCTCTTGTGTATGCTATACATAATCCTGGTGCTACTATTAAAAGTCTAACAGTTTCAAGAGATGGTATCCCTATTAATACTCCTAATATATCTAATTTAAATGGTAGTAATGGTACTATTGAGATACATGATACTTTAACTAATATACCTGCTTTTAACACTGGTTCTTATATTTATAGTTGTACATTAACAGATAGTACTTATAGTTCTACAACAATTAATTATACATTAGATAGCTATGAATATCAACCAACTACATTTAATAATTATAATATTACACATGAAACAAATGGCAATAATTCTACACGATTATTATCTGAAGTGGTGACCACACGTACTATTAATATTAATAATTCTAATACTAATACAATATTAGCAGAAATTGGTAACGAGCGCTCTATTAATATTAGTTCAGATATTAATAGACACAATAATATATACAATGATATTAAACTATTAAGATATAGTATTGTTCGAAATAATGATATTATACATGATAATTTATTAGAAAATTCTTTAAATAAATATACACATACTACGCCTACTATAACTGATATAATAGATGTTCCTTCTCCAATTGATCATGTATATTCAATCAGAGCATATGATGAATATAATAATGATTATATAGTGTCTACACCAATTACAATATCTTTTAAATACAAAATATATTATGGATGTTCTAATAATAACAACTCATATATTAATTATAATTATTTAAATACAAATTTATCTTCAATGTTTATTGAAAATCAATCCGATAGTTTTAATTTTTTATATGATGGAACATATATAACAATAGCAGTTCCTAATGCATATTCATTAAATAATATTATTGATAATACTACTAATATTGGATATTTAAATAGTTTTTCTATCTATAATGAAATTATTACAATTAATAATGTACCTATTACATATAATATATATAAATATTCTTCTCAGCAAACATATGAACCAAAACATAAGATTACGGTATATTATCAGAAATAAAAACATATAAATATTTTATAATTATATAGTATATAATGCCTATTGAATTATTAGACTCATTTGTAGTTAATAATGCCATACCTCTTGATAAAACATATGGGCCATATGCAAGTGTAGATGCTGCTAATACAGCAATCCCATCAGGGACACGCTATAATGGTATGTTAGTTTCTATTAACAATACTTCTACTGGAACTACTGAACTTTATATGTATAGTGGAGGAACTGGTTATAATTCAACTTTTAAATCATATACTGTTCCTCCAACTACATTAACTAAAATTGCTCCACAAAACAGTGATGTAGTTGTAGGGTCATATAGTTCTTCAACTAATGCTTCTAATTTAAGTGATAATACTATATACATTAATAGTTCTGATGGTAAAGCTTTTTATAAAAATGGTGATAATTTAATACAAATTACCGCACCACAAAACAGTGATGTAGTTATTGGGTCATATCTTACTACTCCATCAGCATCTGATTTAAGTAATAATACTATCTATATCAATAGTTCTGATGGTAAAACATATTATAAAGGTACAGATGGTTCTGTAAAAACTACTACAGTAGAACAAAATAAGGAGGTAGTTATTGGGTCATATCTTACTACTCCATCAGCAGCTGATTTAAGTAATAATACTATCTATATCAATAGTTCGGATGGTAAAACATATTATAAAGGTACAGATGGTTCTGTAAAAACTACTACAGTAGAACAAAATAATGAAGTAGTTGTAGGGTCATATAGTTCTACAACTAATGCTTCTGATTTAAGTAATAATACTATATATATTAATAGTTCTGATGGTAAAGCTTTTTACAAAGATGGTAGTACTATAAAAGAAATTACCGCACCACAAAATACTGAAGTAGTTGTAGGGTCATATAGTTCTTTATCTAACACAAATGGATTATTCAATAATACATTATATATTAATGATTCTGATGGTACAGCTTTTTATAAAAGTGGTAATAATAGTACTTTAACACAAATTACTACACCGCTAAAAAGTGAGGTTGAAATAGGAAATTATTCTGCTTCATCACAAAATTTAAGCGATGATACAATATATATTAATAGTTCTGATGGTAAAGCATATTATAAAGATGGTGCTACTATTAAGCCTATTACTGCACCAGTAGCAGATGCCACATTTAATGAAAATATAACAATTGATTTTCCAGCTGGTACTGAATATACTTTTGGAAAATATAAAAATGGTCAAATTATTGAAGCACAAGGAAAAACAGCATTAGAGGTTATTCAAGATGCTTTAAATTTTTATAATTTACCAACATCTTCAATCTCAATATCTGAATCTAATACATCTAATATACTTAAATTTAGCGATGAATCCATCTATACATTTACACCAAGTATTAATCTATCATATTCAACTGTAGAAGCTGATACTACAATTTCAAGTACGACATTAACAAGAGACTATAGTGGTAATATTATAGGCATAGGGTTATCTCAACTGACAGGTGTTTCATCCAATACAACTAATTTTTCAGATGGATTTGCTATTAATCAACCATTCAATACTCAAAATGTAAAATATACATATACAATTACAGATAACAATGGTAAGGTTGTTACAAAACAAATTACTATTAGTCCTCAAACATACAGAGGTATTACATTTAGTGATTTTAAAGTTGATAGTAGTTCTTCAGTTACTTTAAATAAAGAGATTGGTAGATATACAGCTCTTACAACTGGACCATTATCTATAACATGTAGTTCTATTAGCACTAATCAGCAATTTAATTCTATTAAACTAAAATCATACAAGATATCTCGTACTGTATCAGGTATAACAACCGATATTTCATCTAATACACTATCAGGGTCAATTTATAATGTTGGACCTTTATCTTTTACAGATGAGCAAACAATTACATCATCAACATCTGTTATATATTCTATTTCAGCAGTTGATAGTTATACTAATGATGATGCTTTAAGAAATACTTTTATAGGAACTCGTTCAATAACAGTAAACTATACATACAAAATATACTATGGTGTATACACAACAGGTGACCCTACAACAGCATCTTTTACACAATCTATATTAACAGGATTAATAGGGGCAAATTCTATTTTCGAAGGTACTAATTCAATTACATTTACAGTATCTTCAGGTGTAACAGGATTTATAGTTATTGCTTTACCACCAGGTTATTCATTAACAAGTATAACAGATAATACTGCCATGCAAACATATAATATAAGTGGTAATAAAAGATCTCCTGTTGCTATTTCAATTAATAATAATGTAACAAAGACAGATTATAGTTTATATTATATGTCATTAGGTGCAGGATTTACATCTCCTCATAGTTTTACATTTACCCCAGTAAAAGTATAATAATATAAATATAATAATAATGTGATAATATAATAATGTGATAATATAATAATATAAACTAAATGTACTTAAGTATATATAGTTTATATAGAACAATATGTCTATTGAAATACTATCTGGATTTAAAATACTTAATCCACTGCCATTGGATATACGATATGGACCATTTAATTCAAAAGATGAAGCTAATACATCAGTTATACCAGAATTACGATATAAATCTTTAGTAATTGGTATTAATTCTCAGAATGGTTCCGGTTATGACCTATATATGTATAAAAATGGCATAAGTGATACAGATTTAGTACGTATAACACATGGATATGATGGAAATATTGAGGTTAGTTCTATCAATACAAGTACTCTTACTATTAGTACTATTAATAATAGTTTCTCAACAATTGGTTCTATTGCTGTAACAAGTAGATTAACTACAAGTACTTTGAACGCAACCAATTCTAATATTAGCAGTCTTACTGTTAGTACCTTATCAACTGGTAATATTTCTACAATTGGATCTATTGATATTTCTGGTTCATTAAATGTTAGAAATGTAATAACAGGACGTACTTTGAACGCAACCAATTCTAATATTAGTACTCTTACTGTTAGTACCTTATCATCAGGTAATATTTCAACTATTGGATCTATTGATATTTCTGGATCATTAAATGTTAGAAATGTAATAACAGGAAGTACTTTAAACACAACCAATTCTAATATTAGCAGTCTTACTGTTAGTACCTTATTATCAGGTAATATTTCAACTATTGGTTCTATTGATATAACAAGTACACTATCAGGAAGTACTTTGAACGCAACCAATTCTAATATTAGTACATTAATAACAAACATATTAACAACGACTTCTATTAATTATCCAAATTCATATTATGTAACAAATAATAATGATTTACCTTCAACTATAAGAGGGTTAATTCCAAATAAGGCTCGTAGTGCCATTTATTTAGGTCCTAATAGGTATTCTGTTGGTAGTCGTTATATTCAAAACATGATAAGTTCGATTATTAAAGGTGATAGTGATACAGATACATCTACATTTATTACTACATTGGGAACTACCAATTCAGATATATTTACAATAGATCAGACAAATAGGTCAATTACGTTATCAAATATATCTTTAGTTACAAGTACAATTGAATTATATTCAGATGGTATAAATTATTATAATAATGTTTATTTTAGATCAAATACTTTAAATATTGGAATATATCCTACTACCAAATCAGCAACACATATTTTTGTAAATTGTAATTTCAGTAGTATTATAAATATAGGACAAGATACTGAAGCAAATGCATTTAATGGTAAGATATCATTTATTAATTGTAATTTATCTAATATTACTCCTGGTATTATAAATTTAAATGTACCATATGGAATAAATCCTATTAAATTAAGTACAATTAATTCAATCGGTATTAAACCATCTCTTTTAGACTATATGACAACTAATGCTACAAATGTAGATATATCAAATAATGTTTTAATTCAATCTGGAATTATGAGTACACTTGTTGTTAGCAGTCTTAAATATAATTCTATTGATACTATAGATACAGCAAATATAGTATCTTTTAGTACTTTAAATGTTAGTACTTTGAACGCAACCAATTCTAATATTAGCAGTCTTACTGTTAGTACTTTATCATCAGGTAATATTTCAACTATTGGATCTATTGATATTTCTGGTTCATTAAATGTTAGAAATGTAATAACAGGACGTACTTTGAACGCAACCAATTCTAATATTAGTACACTCACTGTTAGCACCTTATCATCAGGTAATATTTCAACAATTGGATCTATTGATATTTCTGGATCATTAAATGTTAGAAATGTAATAACAGGAAGTACTTTAAACACAACCAATTCTAATATTAGCAGTCTTACTG
>JACCDX011299270.1_pt1 | contig 41630 bp, 25 predicted proteins | sample 7449681 | NCBI WGS metagenome assembly JACCDX01 (sample SAMN15323450, study PRJNA562643) | freshwater metagenome | isolation source: river surface water | place: USA:Blue River Watershed | collected 2017-08-18
AGCGCGGCGGCCTCGACCGGCGTCTGGCCCTCGGTGTGCGGCGGCAGGCTCTTGCCCACGAAAACCAGATCGGCGACTTGCAGGAGCTTCCGGAGTTCGCCGGTGGTATCCCCCACCGCGGCCTCCACGACCGTGTGCGCCCGCCCCTTCGAGCGGAAATGCGCGCGCACCCCTTCCTTCGCCAGCAGCTTTTCCAGCTCGTCCCGCCGCTCCGCGTGCCGCGGCACGATCAACAGCACGCACGCGATCCCGGCCGCCCGCGCCGCGCGCCAGGCGGCCACCAGCGCCGCCTCCTCGCCCGGCCAGGTCGAGGCCCCCGCCAGCACCGCGCCCTCCGCCGGCAAGCCGAGCTCCGCCCGCAAGACCGCCCGCGCCCCCGCGTCGAGCGGCGTCAACCGCACGTCGAGTTTGATGTTGCCCGTCACCGTCACCCGGTGGCGCGGCACGCCGAGCTCCGCAAACCGCTCCGCGTCCCCCGGCGCCGCGGCGAGCACCCGGTCCAACCCGCCCACCATCAGCCGCGCCGCCGCCGGCCAACGTCGCATCCGGTTGAAACTCCGGTCCGAAAGGCGGCCGTTGATGCACACCACCGGCACGCTCCGGCGACGCGCCTGCGCGAGATGCTCCGGCCAGCGCTCTCCCTCCGTGAGAATCGAAAGATCCGGCGCGATCCGGCGCCACGCCTTGGCCGAAAACAGCCACCAATCGATCGGAAAATAACCGATTCCGACGACCCAAGCCGCATACCGGTCGAGCGCGAGCCGGTATCCGGTGCTCGTTGTTGTCGTGAGATAGATCTCCGCGCCGTCCCGTTTCAGCCCTTCCAGCAGGGGCCCGATCGCCAGCATCTCGCCGACGCTGACCGCCTGCAGCCAGACGCGCGGCCGGCCGGACTGCTTCGGCGGCAACACCGGATGCGCGCCGAAACGATGCGCGAAGTCCGCCCGATACCCGCCCCGCTTGCGCATGCGCAGGAGGTAGCGCGGCGCCAGCACCAGCAGCGCCGGCAGAAAGACGAGTCGGTAGAGCCAGAGCATCGGGAGACCGGGAAAACGGCCCGGGATACCCCGCCAATTCGCTCCCGGGCGCAAAGAAATTCCGGTCCGTCGCTTTTCATTTTGCCGCCGTCGGCTCCCTTTGCGCCACTCTCCCCATGCGACGCCTCCTCCCCGCCCTCGCTCTCGCGTTCTTGTCCGCCGCCGCGGCCTTCGCCGCCGCGGCGCCCTTTCCCCAAGCCGCCAGCGACCTCAAAGCGGACCCCACCGCCCGCTTCGGCGCCCTGCCCAACGGCCTGCGCTACGTCCTCCGCGCCAACAAGGAACCCAAGGAACGCGCCTCGCTCCGCCTGCTCATCGAGGCCGGCTCCCTCCACGAACGCGACGGCCAGCAGGGCCTCGCCCACTTCCTCGAGCACCTCGCCTTCAACGGCAGCGACAACTACCCGCCCGGCACGCTGGTCGAATTTTTCCAGCGCATGGGCATGAACTTCGGCGGCGACACCAACGCCTCCACCGGCTTCAACCGCACGCTCTACCTGCTCGAGCTGCCCGACACCAAGTCCGCCACCCTCGCCGAGGGGCTCAAGGTCTTCCGCGACTACGCCGGCGGCCTCCTGCTCAGACCCGAGGAGATCGACCGCGAGCGCGGCATCATCCTCAGCGAACGCCGCAGCCGCGACTCCGTCGGCTGGCGCACCTTCGTCGCCCAGTTCAAGTTCCTCCTCGGCGACTCCCTGCTGCCCCGCCGCCTGCCCATCGGCGAAAAGGAGATCATCGAGCAGGCCAAGCGCGACAGCTTCGAGGATTTCTACAACACGTGGTATCGCCCGGAGCTCATGACGCTCGTCGCCGTGGGCGACTTTGATGTCGGCGCGATGGAGCGCGACATCGTCGCCGGCTTCTCGGGCCTCAAGGCCCGCGGCCCCGCCCGACCCGCCCCCGACTACGGCAAGCTCCCCGACTTCAAGGGCACCCACGCCCACTACCACTACGAATCCGAGGCGCCCTCCACGTCCGTCTCGATCTCCACCATCACGCCGTTTCCCGACGAGGCCGACACCGCCGCCAATCGCGTCAAATACCTCCCGCGCCGCCTCGCCGACAGCATGATCAACCGCCGCCTCTCCATCCTCGCGAAACAGGAGAACGCTCCGTTCATCGGCGGCAGCTCCAGCACCGGCGACTACTACCGCTTCCTCCGCCAGGCCTCCATGTCCTTCACCTGCCGCGCCGACCAGTGGCAGGCCGCCCTCGGCGTCGCCGACCAGGAGCTGCGCCGCGCTCTCCAGCACGGTTTCCAGCAACCCGAACTCGACGAGGTCGTCGCCAATTTCCGCAACTCCCTCCAGCAGGCGGTCAAGACCGCCCCCACCCGCCGCTCCGCCGGTCTCGCCGACGAGATTGCCGAAGGCCTGGTCGAACGCGAAGTCTTCACCTCGCCCGAAGACGACCTCGCCCTCTACGGTCCCGCCCTCGACAAGATCACCGTCGCCGACTGTCTCGCCTCCCTCCGCGCCGCCTGGGCTCCCGCCCATCGCCTCGTGCTCGTCTCCGGCAACGCCAAGCTCGACGACCCCGATCCCAAGGCCGCCATCGCCGCCGCCTACGAGAAAACCGCCGCCACGCCGGTGGCCGCTCCGGCCGCCATGGCCGTCGCCAAGTGGGCCTACACCGACTTCGGCCCCGCCGGCAAAGTCGTGAAACGCGAACACGTCGCCGACCTCGACGTCCACCTGCTCACGTTTGAAAACGGCGTCCGCCTGAACCTCAAGAAGACCGACTTCGAGGCCAACCGCATCCGCGTCAGCGTGCGCGTCGGCCACGGCCGCCTCACCGAACCGAAGGACAAGCCCGGCCTCAGCTTCTACCTCAACCAGACCTACAACGAGGGCGGCCTCGGCAAACACAGCACGGACGATCTGCGCCGCGTGCTCGCCGGCCGCACCGTGTCCGCCGGCCTGAGCGCCGGCGAGGATGCGTTCACCCTCGGCGGCGCCACCAACCGCGAGGACCTCGAGCTCCAGCTGCAGCTGGTCGCCGCCCGCGTCACCGATCCCGGCTTCCGCCCCGAAGCCGCGCGCCAGGTCCTCAAAGGCATCGAGCAGATCTACCTCAGCTTCGCCCACACCGCCGGCGGCCCGCTCAACCTCGAGATCGCGCCCCTGCTCGCCGGCGGCGATCCGCGCTTCGGCCTGCCGGCCAAGGAGGTCCTCCTCCGGCGCACCCTCGAGGAGACGAAAGCCTGGATCATGCCCGAACTCGCGTCCGGCCCCATGGAGGTCGCCTTGGTCGGCGATATCGACCTCGAGGCCACCATCGCGGCCGTCGCCCGGACGCTCGGCGCCTTGCCGAAGCGCGGCCCCCACGTCGCGCACGACGCCGCCCGGGTGGTCAAGTTTCCCGCCCAGCCCTTCGACCGCCACTTCGCCATCGAGACCGAGATCCCCAAGGGCACGCTCCGCCTCTTCTGGCCCACCACCGACGGACGCGATATCCGGCGCGCCCGCCGCCTCAACATGCTCAGCGAGGTCCTCAACGACCGCCTGCGCGTCAAGGTCCGCGAAGAGCTCGGCGACGCCTACAGCCCCGGGGCCGGCAGCTCCGCCAGCGATGTGTATCCCGGCTACGGTTACATCCTCGCCGCCGTCGAGATCGACCCGCCCCGCGCCCGCCAGGTGGCCGACATCATCGTCCGCATCGGCGCCGACCTCGCGGAAAAAGGCATCACCGCCGAGGAGCTCGAGCGCGCGAAAAAACCCGTCCTCACCAACCTGCGCGAGTCCGCCCGCACCAACCAATACTGGCTCGCCAACGTCCTCGCCCGCGCCCAGGAGCGCCCCGAAGCGCTCGATTGGTGCCGCAGCCGCTACGCCGACAACGAGGCCATCACGCCCGAAGAACTCGGCGCCTTGGCCAAGGCCTACCTCGGCGCCGACCGCGCCAGCCGGGTGACCATCGTCCCGGCGCCGAAAAAATCCTGAGCCTTCGTCGTCCCGCCGTCGCCGTCGCGGTCTACGCGTCCGGCGCCGGCGGCGACTCCGGGGGGGGCCGCGCCGGCACCGGCGCGGCCAGCCGCAGGTTCAACAGGGGCAGCAGCGCGAGCAGCCCCGCCACCGTGACGCCGAGCACCGCGTAGCCGGCCACATCGTGCACCGTGCCCTCGATCGCCTCGTGCCCGTAGGTGTAGGCCCACGACGTCAGAAAGAGGCTGCGACCCAGATTGGTCAGGAAGGCGAACCCCATCGCCGCCGCCACGAGGAAGATTTTCTTCCACCACCGGTCCACGAACACCGCCGCCAGAAACGACCCGGCGAACAGGCAGGCCGTCAGCGACCGGATGCCCGAGCACGCATCCTCCACGCCCACCTGGTTCGGTTTCCCGTTCACCGGCGGCAGCGCCAGCACGTTGCCTTGCTGCTCCAGCGGCAGTCCGAGCGTGTCGAAAACAAACGCCACCACCGTCACCACCTTCCGCAGCAGGAACAAATTCAGCTGCGACTCGACGGCCGACACCATCGGGGCCGACACCAGCCACACCAGCACGGGAAAGAGAAACCACGCCGCCAGCCGCAGCCGCGCGTCGCTCCACAGTGTCCCCTCCCCCGGCGCCGGCGACTCCGGGGCGTTCAGCACCAGCAGCGGCAGCACGATGCCGACCATCCCGAGCGTGATCGCCAGCGTGCCGGGATGCGATGCTCCCGCCCCCGCGCGATAGAACGATCCGAGCAGGAAAAACAGCACCCCGAGCAGCATCGTCGCCCCGATCGCCAGCCGCAGGAGCCATTTCTGTCCTCCGCTCGCCCGCGGACTGCCCGGCGCAGCGCACGCGTTCACCCCCGCGACAATCTTGCCCCAGCGGTCGTGGATCACAAACGCCACGAAGAGCGGCACCAGCCAGCCGAACGAGTAATCCTGTTTCACCCGCCACCAATGCGACTGGTCCCACGCCACGAAGAGCTGGAACCCGCCCGCCAACGCGAGCGCGGCCAGCCACGTTCCCGGCAGGGTCGCCCGCAGCTGTTTCCAGAATTCCCGCATGAAGCCCGCGAGCGAATCATCGCGCCCGGCGCTGGCGAGTCTGATCCCGCCCCCCCACGGCGCCGCGGCCGCGCGGCCGCGTCATTTCCCGCCGGTCCGTTCCGCCAGTTTGCCCGCCACCAACGCCCGCAGCGCCGGCTCCAACGCCGCACTCCGCGCCTCGAAGGTCCGCGCCACCATCGCCCACGGCGCCCGCCCGTCCGGCACCAAGACCGGGGTCTGGTTTTTGGTCGGACCCGCGTCGCCTTCGTCCACCGCATCGTGCGAAAATCCGGTCCCGTCGCGCCAGGTCAGGGCGAACTCGCCGCGCGACGTGCGGTAGCAGATCTGGAAACCCGTCACCGCATCGTCCGCGCCGTGCCACACCACGAGGTCGAATCCGTCCGACTCGAACCAGCGCCGCCGGCCCGGCGCGTTCGGCTCCTGCCGCACGTCTTTGATTTCACGGAGCATGGAGCCGGGGGCTGGAAGCTGCGAAGATCGGTCGCCCGAGTCGGATCGGACCGCTCAGATCCGCGCCACGACCAGCGAGGCGTTGGTGCCGCCGAAACCGAAGCTGTTGGCCAGGGCCGCGCGCACCGGTTTGTGCACCGCCGTGTTCGGCGTCACGTTCAGCCCGAGGGCGGCGATCGCCGGATCGAGGTGGTCGACGTTGATCGTCGGCGGCACCACGCCGTCGCGGATCGCCAGCACGGCCGCCAGCGCGCCGGTCGCGCCGGCCGCACCGAGCAGGTGCCCGGTCATCGACTTCACGCCGCTCACGTGCAGCGCCGCTTTGTTCTCCGCGAACACCGTCGCGATCGCGGCCGCCTCCTCGCCGTCGCCGCCGGGGGTGGACGTCGCGTGCGCCGAGACGTAGTCGACGTCCGTCGCCTTGAGTCCCGCCCGGTTCAACGCCGCCTGCATCGAGCGCGCCGAGCCTTCCGCGCCGGGCGCGAGCGACGAGAGGTGATACGCGTCCGCCGTGGCGCCGTAGCCGCGCAGTTCCGCGTAGATCCGCGCGCCGCGCCGCTGCGCATGCTCCAGTTCCTCGAGCACAAACACCACCGCGCCCTCCGAAAGCACGAACCCGTCGCGGTCCTTGTCGTAGGGCCGCGAGGCTTTCTCCGGCGCATCGTTGCGCGTCGACAGCGCGCGCATCTGCGCAAACGCCCCGATCGCCAGCGGCGTCACGGTCGATTCCGCCCCGCCCGCCACCATCACGTCGACATCGCCGCGGGCGATCGCCGCCGCCGCCTCGCCCAACGCGTGGCCGCTCGTCGCGCACGCCGACGCCACGCTCATGTTCGGTCCGCGCAGGTCGAGCAGCAGGCTCACTTGGCCCGCCAGCAGGTTCGGCGCGATCTGGATGATGAAGAACGGCGAAATCTTCCGGAAACCGCCCGCCTTCCAGGTGTCGTGCATCGCCTCCATTTCCGGCAGGCCGCCGAGGCCGACGCCGAGATTCACGCCCATGCGCTCCGCGTTGAGCGTGTCGCGGTGGGCATCGAGCCCGGAGTCGGCATACGCCTCCACCGCCGCCCCCACCCCGAGGTGGGTGAACCGGCCGAACTTTTTCACGTCCTTCGGCGTCAGCGCCTGCAGCATCGGCTCGCTCGCCGCGCCGCGGGGCCGCAACGGCGCCGGCAACGGCCGCGACGGATCGAAGCCCCGCACCTCGCCCGCGATCTGCGCGTTGCACAACGCCGCGTCGAACCGCGTGATCCTGCCGATGCCGCTGCGGCCGGCGACCAGCGCGGACCAGGTTTCGGCCGCGGTGTTGCCGCAGGGCGTGACGGCGCCGAGGCCCGTGATGACGACGCGGCGCGAGGGTTGGGTCGGGTTTTGCATGTGGAAAAGTCGGGAAGGAAAACGGAAAGAGCCCGCGAGCCGAGCGGGTTTCGGCTCAAAAGGCGCGCATGAAATCCGATCCGGGCACCGGCACCGGCGCGACCGGAGCCGCGTGCCTCGCGGCCGGCTGCTCTGCCGCCGGCTCCCGCGCAAACTGCTCCCGCAACTGGCGCCGCAGCGCATGGAGCATCCGGTCGCTCTGCGCCGGGTCGTCGACGGCCCGCGCCAGCAACAGGGCCCCCACCAGCGAACTTAGCAGCCACGTCACCCGCTCCCGGTTCCGCTCCGGGTCGGGGTCCAGTCGGAGCGCGGCCGCCAGCCGATCAACGTGCCGGGCCAAGCCGCGCGCATATCCGTCGCGGGCCGCGCCCCGCAACCGGGCCATGTCCGCGCCCACCGCCACGACCACACACCCGGACCCGCGGTTGTCCCGGTGCCGGGCCCCGAGGTAGCTGTCGATCAACAGCCGCGCCCGCAGCGCCGCCGTCGGCGCGGCCGCAATCCGGTCCAGATTCGGCACCGCCGCGTCGAAGGCTGCCGCACACGCCTCCGCTACCAGTTCGGTCTTGTCTGCAAAATGCGCATAGAAGCCACCATGCGTCATTCCCGCCCGGCGCATCACCTCGTCGACCCCCGTCTCCGCCACCCCCCGTTCCCGAAACGCCTGCGCCGCCGCCTCCAAAATACGGCGCCGCGTCGCGAGTTTGTGGGCCGGGGGATAGCGCATACGACGGGCAGTCAGCGAGGGTGGTGGCGGGAACGCTGCCTTTAAAATGACGTTCGTCATTTTATCGCAAGCTTCGATTTTTACCCCGACCCGCCGGCCCGCCGAGGCCGTCCGACCACCGATCGCCGACGGCCGGACGCGCCAACTTCTTCCGCCCTTCACCGCCGGGCGGATCCGCGTTCCCGTCCCGGCCCAAGCGGGCTTTGACATTGCCCCGGGCCCGGGCTTTCCTCCGCCCCCTTTCGCCCGCCCGGCCTACGAACCTCCGCACCACGATGCAGCAGCTTCACGCCTACTGGCGCATGGAATACATCGAAGCGCCGCGCTACCCGGCGGAGATGAAGCGCCCGTTCACGGAGTTGCCGGCCCTCGGCGACGACCGCGCCGCCCTGATCGTGCACCGCTCGCCGTTGAGCTACCTCGTGCTCAACCGCTTTCCCTACAATCCCGGCCACCTGCTCGTCGTGCCGTTCCGCGATGTCACGGATATCGACGCCCTCACCGCCGCCGAACGCGCCGATCTCTTCGACGAAATCATCCTCGGCAAACAACTGCTCGCCGCCGCCCTCCGGCCCGATGCCTTCAACGTCGGCTTCAACCTCGGCACCTCCGTCGCCGGCGGCAGCATCGCCCACCTCCACGCCCACATCGTCCCGCGCTGGAACGGCGACTCCAATTTCATGCCCGTCATCGGCCAGACCCGCATTCTCCCCCAGGCCCTGACGGCGACCTGGGAGAAGCTCGTCGCCGCCGCCCGCTCGGCGGGTCATCCCCCGCCGATCGCGCCGCCCGGCGCGTGATTCCCCGCCTCGTCCTTGCCCTCCAAGACTCTCCATTTTCCCAGCCCGCGCCACCTCAGCTCGCTCTACGCCGGCCGCGAGGAAAACCTCGTTCACGCCGAGCGCACCCTCGCGGTGAAACTCGTGACGCGCGACGACTGGCTGAGGATCGACGCCGACGCCGAACCGCTCGCCCGCGCCGAGGCCTTGTTCGGGTTCCTCGACAAGGCCCGCACCCAGGGCATGGCCATCCGCACACCGGACTTCCATCGCATCGCCGACACCTTCGCCCGCGGCGAAGGCCCCCAGCTCCAGTCGATGCTCGACGCCCCCCTCGTCATCGCCACCAACCGCAAGACGATCGTTCCCAAAACCCTCGCGCAAAAACTCTACCTGCAGTCGATGCTCGAGCACCCCGTCGTCTTCGGCATCGGTCCCGCCGGCACCGGCAAGACCTACCTCGCCATGGCCGCCGCCGTGAACGCCCTGCTCAAAAACCAGGTCGAACGCGTCATCCTCACCCGGCCCGCCGTCGAAGCCGGCGAAGCCCTCGGCTTTCTGCCCGGCGACCTCCGCGAAAAGATCCTGCCCTACCTCCGCCCGCTCTACGATGCCCTCCACGACATGCTCGACCCCGAGGATGTCGCCCGCCTCACCGAGAAGGGCGTGATCGAGATCGCGCCGCTCGCCTACATGCGCGGCCGCACGCTGTCCCATGCCTTCGTGGTCCTCGACGAAGCCCAGAACACCACGCCCGAACAGATGATGATGTTCCTCACCCGCCTCGGCGAGGAGTCCCGCATGGTCATCACCGGTGACATCACCCAGATCGACCTGCCGCGCGCCAAGCAGTCCGGCCTCCTTGAGGTTCGCCATATCCTCGGCGATATTCCCGGGATCGATTTCCACACTTTCAGCGGCGCCGATGTCGTCCGCCACCCGCTCGTCGCCAAGATCATCGAAGCCTACGACACTTACCGCAACCCCATGGGCCAGGCCGCTGCCGCTCCCGGCGGCAAACGCTGACCCCTCCCGCCTCCCCCGCTCCACCCATGTCTGTCCGCAACCAATGGCAACTCCTGCTCGGCGGCCTCGGCGGCCGTCGGTCCGGCGCCGCCTCGTCGGCGGGGGCCCCGTCGCCGATGGCGGAGTTCCTGGAGCGGAGCCGCCTGGTCGCGACCCTCATCTTCATCGTCACGGTCGCCGCGATCGTGGTCATCAGCTCCGTCGGCATCAGCACCGTCCACGCCCCGCTGTTGCCCAACCAGGTCGCAACCTCCCGCGTCACCGCGCTCGCGTCCTTCGACTACGTCAGCACCGAAAAAACCAACGCCGCCCGCGAACAGTTCCGCAACCGCGTCCCGCCCGTCTACCGGCTCGACCTCGAGCCGTTCCGCCGCTTCGAGACCGCCGCCCGCGCCCTGCTCTCGCAGCTCGCCGCCTTTGAAGCCGCCCTCCCGCCCGGCGCCGCCCCCCTCCTCGGCCACCGCGCCGATCTGGTCACGCTCGCCGAGAGCTTCAACGCCGCCGGCGCCTTCGCCCTCACCGCCGAGGACCTCGCCGCCATCTTGGCCGCCGGCGACGCCAAGGTCCGCGCCGCCATCTTCGAAAACGCCCTCGCCACGCTGCGCGATCTCCACGTCCAGGGCGTCGCCGACTCGGCCTTCGGCGCCGCCAATCCCGGCAGCGCCATCGCGTTCCAGATCGCGCGACCCGACGGCTCCGTGGCCCATCGCCCCGTCCAGTCCCTCGAAGACGCCCTGACCATTCTCCGCGTCAGCCTCGCCACCGACCAGGTGCCGCGCCCCTCCAACCAGGCCCTCAACAAATTCTTCCGTCTCGGGCTCGCGCCCAACCTCATCTACGACCGCGAGGCCACCCTCAGCCGCCAGGCCGTCGCCGGCAAAACCGTCCGCCCCGTCACCGTCAAGGTCGCCCGCGGCCAGACCATCGTCGAACCCGGCGCCCAGGTGACCCCCGAGATCCACGAAATGCTCTCGGCCCATCGTTCCTATCTGCGGGATCACGACGACGTCGCCATGGGCGAAAACCTCACGCTCTTCGGCCGCGTGCTGCTCGTGCTCGCCATGGTGCTCGCCTCGCTGCTCTACATCCGCATCGAGGACCCCGAGACGCTCCGCTCCAACGTCCGCTGCGCCCTCCTCGCCGTCGTCGTCATCGCCAACCTCGCCCTCGTCCGCGCCAATTACTCCCTCGGCGGCGCCGAATTCTTCCTGCGCGACGGCGACTGGGCCTCAACCCTCCCCTACGTCGCGCCCACCGCCCTGGCGCCCCTCATCATCGCCATCCTCATCGATGCCGGCTCCGGCATCTTCATGGCGCTCTTCATCTCGATCTTCACCGGCGTCATCTACGGCAACCGCCTCGACCTCCTCGTCCTCACCTTCCTGTCCTCGCTCGTCGCCATCTTCATCGGGCGCGACGCCCGCCGCCGCGGCCGCCTCGTGCGCGCCGCCGGCGCCGGCGGCCTAACCGTCGCCGCCTTCGCCGGCCTCATCGGCATCGCCGACCAGACTCCCGTCGATATCCTCCTGCGCCAGATGATCGCCGGCCTCGCCACCGGCCTCATCACCGGCATCGCCGTCGTCGGCCTCCTTCCGATCCTCGAGTCGCTCTTCAAGCGCACCACCGACATCACGCTGCTCGAGCTCACCGACTACAACCATCCGCTCCTGCGCCGCATGCAGCTCGAGGCCCCGGGCACCTACCACCACAGCCTCGTCGTCGCCCAACTCAGCGAAAACGCCGCCAACGCCATCGGCGCCAACCCCCTCGTCGCCCGCGTCAGCGCCCTCTTCCACGACGTCGGCAAGGTGCTCAATCCGCAGTTCTTCGGCGAAAACCACCGCGACGCCGCCAACCCCCACAACAGCCTCCCTCCCGCCGAGTCCGCCCGCCTCATCAAGCAGCACGTCCCCGACGGCGTCGAACTCGCCCTCAAGCACCACCTGCCGCGCGCCGTGATCGACGCCATCCAGCAGCACCACGGCACCACCCTCGTCCGGTATTTCTACGACCGTGCCTGCGAGCTGTCCCGCGCGCCCTTCGCCTCCGAACGGAGCAAGGCCAAGTCCGCCGGTGCCCCCGCCGAACCGCCCCCCGCCCTCGCGGAAGCCGCCTTCCGCTACGACGGACCGAAACCCCAGCTCAAAGAGACCGCCATCATTTCCCTCGCCGACGGCGTCGAGGCCACCACGCGCTCGCTCCGCCAGGTCAACGCCGACGACCTCCACGCCACCATCGATCGCATCGTCGCCGAGCGGATCGCCGACGGCCAGCTCGACCACGCCCCCCTCACGCTCGAGGAGATCGGCCGCATCAAGGAGAGCTTCCAGTTCACGTTGCTCAACATGCTCCACGGCCGCGTCGCCTACAACACCCCCGCCGCCGCGACCCTGCCGCCCACCCGCCAGGCCGGCGCCTGAGCGCCGCGTTCCTTCCGCCCGTGCCGCCCCGCGAAATCTCGATCGCCAACCGCCACCCGCGCCTCCGCCTCGACCGCCGCGCGGTCGCCCGCGTGATCGAGATTCTCGACACCCGCTTCGCCCCCGCCTCCGCCGCGCCCGGCGCCCGGAAGAAACGCCCGTCCGCCCTGCGCTCCGCCCCGCCCGGCGAACTGTCCCTCGTCTTTCTCACCGACGCCGCCCTCGCCCGGCTTCACGCCGATTTCCTCGCCGATCCGGCCGTCACCGACGTCATCACGTTCGAGGGCGATCCGCTCCTCGGCACCGCCGGCGAGATCTGCGTCTCCGCCGACGCCGCTCTCCGCCACCTCGCCGAATCCGCCCCGTCTCGCACCGCCTCGGCCCGCCCCCGTTCCGCGCGCAGCCCGTCGCCCGACGCCCGCCGTTCGACGTTCGACGCCTCCGCCTTCAGCACCGAACTCACCCTCTACCTCGTCCACGGCTGGCTCCACCTCGCCGGCTATGACGACCTGCAGCCGGCCAAGAAGCGCGTCATGCGCCGCGCCGAAACCCGCGCCCTCCGCCTCCTCCGCGCCGCCGCGGCCGTGCCCGCGTTTGCTCTCCGCTGATGCCTGTGCCTTGACCATCGGGACCGCCGAACCCGCCGGCACAGTCCACCGCAAAGACGTCGGGGCCGTGTAAGGGCGGCGGCGGCACCCACAATTGTCGTGCGAGTCGAACCCGCCATGCCTATCTCCTCCTTCATGTCCCTCCCGTCGCGCCCGGCCGCAGTGCTGCTTTCGTTGCTCGGCGCAGCGTCCGCCGCCGCCCAGACGTCCGCTGCGGTCGCCGTTGCCGTCGGCGCGGTCACCGCGGTCTCGACGGTCTCGCCGACGGCCGCCGCCACCGCGGCGACCGCCGCCGTCACCGCCACGATCGCACCGCCCCGCGGCAGCGTCGAACTCGCCGACGCCACCGGCGAGACCTCCGTCACCCTCGACGTCGGCTTCGGCATCCGCGCCGTTTTGCCGTCCCGGCTCACGGTTCCGGTCGGCGAAAAAGTGCGGATCACCGCCCCCGACATGGGCACCGGCGTCACCTACATCTGGACGAAAAACGGCCGCGCGATCCCCGACACCTCCGGCCCCGTCCTCACGCTTGGCCCCGTGCTCTCCGACGACGCCGCCACTTACGTGTGTCTCTTTTCCACGCCCACCACGCTGCCGGCCCCGTCGCAGTCCCTCGTGCTCGGCGTCGGACCCACCTCGCGCCTGCTCAATCTTTCCACCCGCTCCGTCGTCGGGCCCGCCGCCGACCAAAGCCTCGTCTCCGGCTTCGTCGTCGCGGCCGGCGCGCAGCCGAAGAAACTCATTCTCCGCGCCATCGGCCCCTCGCTCGCCTCCTTCGGCGTCACCAACGGCCTCCGCTCGCCCGTGCTGAAAATCTACGATTCCGCCGGCCGCCTCTACGAAAACGGCTACGCCTACCCCGCCGTCGTCGGCGGCCTCACCTACGAAGCCGATCTCGCCGCCTCCCTCGCCCAAACCGGCGCCTTCCCCGTTCCGGCCGGCACCCGCGACGCGGTGGTCATGATGCCCTTTCCGGCCGGCAGCTACACCGCCCAGGTCACCAGCGGCGACGGCACCGCCGGCACCGTCCTGCTCGAGATCTACGAGGTCCCTTAGTCCCGGCCGCGCCGACCCGCGCTCCGGCGCCTCCGTTTCCCCGACCCGGGCCCCGCGGCCCGGGTTTTTCTTTGCGTGCCTTTCCCGAAATTCGTGGTGCCCTTCTCCGCCGCGCCTCCGCCCTCCACCTTCCGCCCTTCCCGCCCGCCTCCGCGCTTCGTTCCCGCCCGTATGTCCGAAACACCGCCGCCCAAATCCACGTTCGTCGCCGTCCGCAACGCCTTCATCACCGGCGTCGTCCTCCTCGCGCCGCTCGTCGTCACGCTCTGGGCCCTCGGCGGCGTGATCGACTTCGTCGGCGGCAGCTTCCGCCCCCTCTTCGAGCGCTGGCTGCCCCGCTCCCTCCGCGAGTATCCGCTGCTCTGGGACATCGTCGCCACCATCGTCATCTTCGGCCTCGTCACCGCCCTCGGCTTTCTCTCGCACTACGTCTTCGGCCGCGTGCTCCTGCGCATTCTGGAGCGCTCCGTCCAGGGCATTCCCGGCGTCGGGGCCATCTACAATTCCGTCCGCCAGATCGTCACCACCTTCGGCACGCAGAACAAAAACCTCTTCAACAAGGTCGTCCTCGTCGAATACCCCCGCAAGGGCGTCTGGACCCTCGGCTTCCTCACCAACAAGCAGCAGGGCGAACCGCAGAGCCACGTCGGCCCCGATACGTGGACCGTCTTCGTCCCGACCACGCCCAATCCCACCAGCGGCTTCCTCCTCATGCTCCCGCGCTCCGAGATCGTGGAACTCGAGATGTCCGTCGGCGACGGCATGAAGATGATCCTCTCCGGCGGCGCCGTCGTCCCCCCGCTCCCCGCCCCGCCGTCCGCCGGCTGATCCCCTCTCTTCCGCGTTTTCCGATTTCCCGCTTTCCCGCTTTTCCACTTTTCCGCTCCCCCCTGCCCTCCGCCAGCCTCCAGACCGACGCCTTTGTCCTCTTGAAACGCCCCCCGGCCGACGCGTTTCAAACCTTCACCGTCTATTCGTCCGAGCACGGCACGCTCCTCGCGCTGCAGCGCCTGCCGAAAAAAACCGGCGCCACCTCGCCCGCCCTCGACCTCTTCGACGAAGCCACCCTCGTCCTCGAGTCCTCCAACCAAGGCCGCACCTGGTTCGTGAAGGAGGCCCACCTGCTCGCGCGCCACACCGGCATCGGCCGCACCTACGAGTCGCTCCGCGCCGCCTGCGACTTCGCCGGCCTCGTCGCCCGCAACCACGTCCACGAGGAGAGCCGCGTCGCCGTCGGCGCCTTGCTCCGCTCCGCCTTCACCGCCTTCGCCGCGGACGCCCGCCCCGACATCGTGTATTTCAAAAGTCTCTACCGCTTCGCCCGCGACGAGGGTTACCCGCTCAAACAGCAGTGGTTTCCCACGCTCCCGTCCTCCGACCGCGCCGACGTCGCCGCGCTCCTGAATCGTCCGCTGGCCGAACAGTCGACGCCGCCCGCCGCCGTCCTCCGCCTCCAGCGCCGTCTCGAGGAATACCTCCGCGGCCACACCGAGATCCTCCTCGACTAGCTCGGCGCTGTCAGCCCCATCTCCCGCCCCATCCAGGGCAAAATAGGCTTTCCGCCGTTCGCACGCAGCGCCTCCGCCCACCACGTGTCGCGCGCCGCGAAATCGCCGCGCGCATGCGCCGCCCACGCCAGGCAACACCCCGAAAACGCGCGATCGATGGGATCCAGCGACTTCGCGATGACCTGCTCGAGCAGCGCCGTGCCCTCCGCCAAGTTCCCCGTCACGACGAGCACGCTGCCCCGCGTGCCCATCACCGTCCACTCCTCGCCGCGCGCGCGGAACAATTCCTCCGACAGCGGCAAACAGCAAAACAGCGACTCCCGCCGCCCGGTCTTCAACGCCGTTGTGCACCAGATATCGATCAAGGTAAGGCGCTCGGATTGCCCCGCCGGCAGCGCCGCGATGGCCTGCAAGGTCGCGTGCTCAAATTGACCGAACAGGGGATGACTCACTGCGCGCGACCAATCGATGCGGTCACAGGCGTCCCCCGCATCGTCTCCTTCCAGGTCGCGAGTAATCGCATCCAACACCGCCTCCCTGCGGAACGCCGCTTCTGTCCGCCTCCACACCCAATGCAGTATACCGAAGTCGGTCAGCCGCACGTCGTCCCCATGGCCGGTGGTCCGTTGGATCAAAGCCAGCAGCAGGGAAAGTCCCTCCCCGATCGCCGCGCCGGCGACAAACGATCGCGTTTCAAACCTTTCCCGCAGCCCGTCGTCCGGCGGCAATTCGATCGCGAATTTCACCAACACCATCAGCAGTAGCAGACTCACGATCGGTCCGCCCAAGCACATCAGCGAGTAGCGCAGCCGCGTGTGCCGGCCCAGCGGCAGGTCGGGCTCCACCAGCCCGCCCTGGAGCCAGCCGTGAAACGTCCAGTCCATGTCCCACCCGCGAAATCCAAACCAGCAGTTCCCCACCTGGCCGAACTGCACCGCGCGGATTCGGACTCCGGCGAGGTGGCCCGCCACAACGTGGCCGAGTTCGTGCAGGATCATCCCCAAGGGCGGTCCGACGATCATGCCGAGGATAATCGTGGAAAAAATCACGGTCCGGAAGCGTGCGATCCAACCCTTCCGCGTCACGCCGGAAACCGCGTCCGACCTCGAGCGCATGCTTCCAATTGGCAGCGCCCCGGGATTGCCTCGGACGCGATGGAGTTCTCCCTCGATCAACGCACCGCCGCCCTGAGCATCGGCGACTTCTCCGCTTTTGCCCTCGGCCCGCGCGACTCCGTCGCCGGCGGCGGCGCCGGCCTCTGGCGCGCCCAGCTCGGCACCCACTGGCACAACGAACTTCGCCACCGCGCCGTCGCCGAGCACGCCGCCGCCGCCACCTTCGAGATCCCCGTCGCCGGCCGCCTCGTTCACCGCGGCTGGACCGTCGCCCTCGCCGGCCGCATCGACCAACTCGTCCGCACCGCCGACGCCGTCGTCCTCCGCGAGATCAAGACCGTCACGCGCCCGCTCCCCGCCGACGAAACCGAACTCCGCCGCGACTACCCCGACTATTTCGTCCAGATCGCCACCTACGCCGCCCTGGCCCGCCTCGGCGCCCTCGCGTCGTTCTTCGGATCGCTGCCGGCCTCGCCGCCCGCCGTCCACGCCCAGCTCTGTTTCGTCGAAGTTCAGTCCGGCCTCGCCCAAACGGTCGCGCTCACCCTCGCCGACGACGCCCTCGTCCGCCTCCAGCTCGAACGCGTCGCCGAGTTTCTCGACCTGCGCCTCCGCGCCCGCACGCGCCTGCGCGGCCTGCGCTACCGCCCCGCGTTCGCCGCGCCGCGCCCCGGGCAGGAAACCACCCGCGCCGACCTCTCCGCCCTCTTTGAACGCCGGCCGCTCGTCTTCTTCGAGGCGCCCACCGGCTTCGGCAAAACCGGCGTCCTCCTCGAATTCGCCCTCGGCCAGCTCCGCGCCGGCCACGTCGAGCGCGTCCTCTACCTCACCGGCAAATCCACCGGCCAGCTCCAGGTCGTCCGCACCCTCCAGCAAATGTGCGCCCCGGCGCCACCGCTCGTCGCTCCGCCCCCCGCCCCTGGCTCTCCGCTCGCAGCCCCCGCCTCCGATCCCTCAACCCTCAACTCTCAACTCTCAACGCGCGACGCCCCCGGTGTCGCGCCCGTCGCCGCCTGGCACGTCCGCAACAAATCCGAGCACTGCGTCAACCACACCTTCCACTGCGTCCGCGACTCCTGCGCCTACCTCGCCGATGCCCCCGCCCGCTGGCCGTCGAGCGGCCTCGCCCGCTTCTACCTGGACGAACACCACGCCCGCGACCTCGACACCCTCCGCGCCGCCGGCCGCGCCGCCCGCATCTGTCCCTACGAGATCACCCGCACCGCCCTCGCCTTCAACGACGTCTGGATCGGCGACTTCAACTACGTCTTCGCCCCCCGCAACCGCGGCCTCTTCACCGCTCAACCCGGCTGGGATCCCGCCCGCACGCTCCTCCTGATCGACGAGGCGCACAACCTCCCCGCCCGCGTTGCCGACGCGTATTCGCACGCCTTCACCGCCGCCGCCGCCTACGCCACCCGCGACGAGCTCCACCGCCACCGCGTGCCCTCCGTGCTCGCGACCGCCTGGGACCATTGGTGCCACTTCCTCCATCACCTCCCCGCCAACGCCGGTCTCGACGCCGCGCAGGAGGACGACGCCCGCCACCTCCTCGCCGAAATCGCGAAACACCTCCGCGCCGCGCCCCTCGACTTCGCCGCCCTCGGGCCCGCCGCCACCGACGCCCTCTGGTCCATCCCCGCCCTCCTCGAGGACTTGTCCGACTCTCAACCCTCAACCCTCAACGCTCAACTGCCTCGCCTCTGGTGGAGCCCGCGCGACGCCGAGCTCGCGCTCACTTGCCTCGACGCCGCCCCCGCCATCGGCGCCACGCTGCGTGAGTTTGGCGGCGTCGTCTTCGCCAGCGCCACGCTCTCTCCCACCGACGCCTTCGCCGAGGCCTGCGGTTTGGACCGCTCGGCCGCCCCCGCTGCGTCCGCCCCGCCGCGCCCCGAACCGTCGCCCGCCGAGCCGCCCCCACCCGCCCGCCTCGGTGCGCTCACCAAACGGGAAACGAAAAAGCTCTTCGCCCGACTCTCCTCCGGCGCCGACCTGCTCCGCGCCGCCGAGGCCGAGGACGCCGCCGCGCCCGCCCTCCTCCGCGCCCACGCTCCGTGGCGCGAGGCCGCCTACACGGTCGCCGTCGATGCCCGCGTCGACACCTCCTTCCAGCACCGCGGCCAGCACCTCGCCACGACCGCCGCCACCATCTCCGCCCTCCACGCCGCCGCTCTGGCCGCGCTCGACTCTCCGCCCTCCGCGCCCAACCCGGCCGCCACCGCCGCCGTCGCCGCGTTCTTCCCCAGCTACGCCTACGCCGAGTCCGTCCTCCGCGAACTCGCCACCGTCGCCCCCGATCTCCGCGTCGCCCTCCAGCCGCGCGTCCGCGATCTCGCCGCGCAATCCGCCTGGGTCGAGGAGACCCTTCGCGCCGCCGACGCCCTCTTTCTCGTCCTCGGCTCCAGCTTCGCCGAGGGCATCGACGCCCTGGGCGGCCGCGTCACCCGCGCCCTCGTCGCCGGACCCGCCTTGCCCGAGGTCAACGCCGTCCAGCGCGCCCGTCTGGCCGAGGCCGCCCGCGCCGGACTCGATCGCGCCGCCGCCTTTCGCCGCGTCTACCAGCTGCCGGGCATCACCCGCGTCAACCAGGCCCTCGGCCGCCTCGTCCGCGCCCCGGGCCACCGCGCGCACGTGATTCTCCATTGTCGCCGCTTCCTGGATACCACTTACGCCGACCTGCTCGCCCCGGAATACCGCGCCGGCGTCCCGCTCCGCGGCGACGACGATCTCGCCGCCTGGCTCGCCGCGCCGCCCGCGCCCCCCTGATCCGTCCGCGCCTACGCACGTATGCGTATTCCGGCCCGCGCCGCCCGCGCCTAGACTCGGCGCGATGCATCTGTTTTCCCGCCCCCTCCGTTCGTTTGCCCGGCTTGCCGTTCTGCTGCTCGGCCCTTCCATCCCCGCCCTCGCCCAGCTGCCGCCGATCGTCTGGACCGTCACTTCGCCCCAGGGTCTCTCCGCCTGGAGCGAAAACATCGATGCCCTCGCCTTCGGCGCCGGCCGCTTCGTCGCGGCCGGATCCGTCACCGGCGTCGTGAACGGCGCCCGCATCGCCTACAGCAACGACCTCGTCGCCTGGACCGACGCCACGCTCCCGGCCGGCATTCCCTCCACCACGTTCGGCCAGGATTACTTCCTGCGCTCCGCCGCCTACGGCAACGGCATGTTCATCATCGGCGCCTGGGGCTCCCCCGTCGCCAACACCCAGAAGGTGCTCACCAGCACCGACGGCGGCGCCACCTGGACCCGGCGCGATGTCCGCCTCGGCCACGTCTGGGGCCTCGACTTCCTTAACGGCACCTGGTTCGCCACCGGCGACAGCGGCAACAACACCAGCAGCCTCTCGACGAGCCCCGACGGCATCACCTGGACGTCGCGCGCCACCGGCTCCGCCGACGACCTCTACGGCGTCGCCTTCGGCAACAACCTCTACGTCGCCGTCGGCAACGGCAGCCAGGTCGTGACCAGCCCCGACGGCGTCACCTGGACGCGCCGGACGGTCGCCGACTCCGGCGCCTCGATCCACGACATCGTCTTCGCCGCCGGCCGCTTCGTCGCCTGCGCCTACGGTGGCATCCTCTACACGAGCACCGACGGCCTCGCGTGGACCAAGATCGACACCGGCACCGGCAGCAACGCCCGCTTCGAGTCGATCGCCTACGGGAACGGCCGCTTCGTCGCCGTCGGCAACAACACGTCCGTCTCCAGCGCCGACGGCCTCGCGTGGATCGTCGACAGCACCAATCTCCGGCTCACCACCGATATCGTCTACGGCGCCGGCGTCTTCGCGGTCGGCGCCGGCATCGGCACCGTCTACCGCTCCGGCACGCCGACCTTTGCCGGCCCGGTCATCACGGCCCAGCCCCAGGACGGATCCGCGGTGGCCGGCGGTTCCGCGGTGTTTTCGGTCACCGCCACCGGCAGCAACCTCGCCTACCAATGGCGCCGCAACGGCACCGTGCTCGCCGGCGCCACCGCCGCGTCGCTCACCCTCACCGGCTCCGACGTCGTCGCCGGCACCTACCAGGTGACGGTCACCAACGCCGACGGCACCGCGGTCAGCCGCGCCGCCACCCTCACCCTCGTCTCCGCGTCCGCCGCCGGCCGCCTGGTCAACATGTCCATCCGCACCGGCGCCGGCACCGGCGACGCCACCCTCATCGTCGGCCTCGGCCTCGGCGGCGCCGGCACCTCCGGCAACAAGGCCGTCCTCCTCCGCGCCGTCGGCCCCACCCTCGCCGGCTTCGGCGTCGGCGGCGCCCTCGCCGATCCTGTCATGACCGTTTTCCAGGGCACCACCCAGGTCGAGTCCAACGACGACTGGACCGCCTCCGCCGGCGCCACCTTCGCCGGGCTCGGCGCCTTCGCCTTCGCCGCCGGCTCCCGCGACTCCGCCATCTACGGCCCCGACGTCCCGTCCGGCTCCTACTCCATCCAGATCACCGGCAAGGCCGGCGCCACCGGCATCGCCCTCGCCGAGATCTACGACGCCACCGCCGCCTCGGCCTTCACCGTGGCCACGCCCCGTCTCGTCAATGTCTCCGCCCGCACCCACGTCGGCACCGGCGACAACCTCCTCATCGCCGGCTTCGTCGTCGGCGGCTCCACTCCCGTCCGCGTCCTCATCCGCGCCGTCGGCCCCACCCTCGCCGGCTTCGGCGTCGGCGGCGCCCTCGCCGACCCCAAACTCGACGTCTTCTCCGGCGCCTCCGTCGTCGCGTCCAACGACAACTGGGACGCCGCCACCGCCGCCAACTTCTCCCGCGTCGGCGCCTTCGCCTTCGCCGCCGGCTCCCGGGATGCCGCCCTCGTCGCCACCCTCCCGCCAGGCTCCTACACGGCTCAGGTCAGCGGCGTGAACAGCACCACCGGCGTCGCCCTCGTCGAGGTCTACGAACTGCCCTGACCTGCCCCCCGTTTCCCGATTTTCCGATTTTTCACTTTTCCGATTTTCCGACGCCCGCCTCCCCGGCGGGCGTTTTTGTTCGCACCTATGCGTATTCAGCTCCCGGCGACCGAAAGCTAGAATCGAGCCCGCATGAACACCTTCTTCTCCGCACCCTCCGTCTCCCCCGAGGCGCCTTTTGTGCGTCTGCTGCGCCGGGCCGCCGCACTGGTCGTTCTCGGTCTGGCATCGACCGGCTTTGCCCAGACGCAGCCGACGTGGTCGATCGTCGCCCACGGCCTCGGCGCCGCCTACACCGATTTCACCAGCCTCGCCTTCGGCAACGGCACTTTCCTCACCGTCGCCGCGCTCCCCAACCCCGGCACCACCGCCACTCCGATCCGCTACGCCACCAGCCCCGATGGCCTCACGTGGACGGCCCGCACGCTCAACACCACGCTCTTCCGCCCCTACGTCAGCCGCGTCCGTTTCCTCAACGGCCGCTTCGTCGTCGCCTACGGCGGCCAGGTCGCCGCGGACTTCGGCAGCGCGCGGGCCGACTTCTACGCGACCAGCACCGACGGCGTCACCTGGACGACCTTTCCCCAAACCTCCGCCATCGCGCTCACCGAAATGGTCTTCGCCGACGGCCGCTACTGGATGGTCACGGGCTCCGCCCTGATGAGCACGGCCGACTTCACCTCCTGGACCACTTACCAGACGCCGCTCACCGGTTTCTTCTCGTATCTCGACATCGCCTTCGGCGGCGGTCGCTGGTTCGCCACCACCAACGGCGCCGGCGGCGTCATCACCAGCACCGACGGCACCACCTGGACGCAGGTGCCCTTCTTCGCCCAGCTCGGCGGCTATCGCGCCGAATACCTCGACGGCAACTGGTTCTTCTACAGCCAGGGCAACAACGCCGTCAGCTCCGACGGCACCACGTTCACGTCCGTCACCCGCGCCAACACCACGCCCGGCGGCACCTCCACCATCCTGGCCGTCAACGGCCGCTATATCGCCCCGAGCCCCGGCTACTTTTCCGCCGGCGTCGACGGTCGCAACTGGGCCCAGTTCGGTCTCTGGCCGACCATCACCGGCGCCCTGTTCGCCTCCTACAACGAGGTCGCCTTCGGCAACGGCCGCTACGTGAGCGCCGGCAGCGTCTTCGGCGGCCCCAGCGCCGGCGGCAACATCATCACCCTCGCCGAATCCGCCGCACCCGCCCTCTCCTTCCCGGTCCCGCCCGCCATCACCGCCGCCCCGGTCGCCACCGCCGCCGTCCTCGGCCGCTCCACGGCCCTGAGCGTCACCGCCACCGGCGTCGGCAACACGTATCAGTGGCTCAAGGACAACACCGCGATCCCCGGTGCCACCGCCGCCGTCTACACGATCGCGTCCGTCACCGCCGCCTCCGCCGGCAACTACAGCGTCCGCATCACCAACTCCCTCGGCACCGTCACCAGCACTCCCGTCGCCCTCACCCTCGTCGCCGCCACCGCCGCCGGCCGCCTCGTCAACATGTCCATCCGCACCGGCGCCGGCACCGGCGACGCCACCCTCATCGTCGGCGTCGGCCTCGGCGGCGCCGGCACCTCCGGCAACAAGGCCATTCTCCTGCGCGCCGTCGGCCCCACCCTCGCCGGCTTCGGCGTCGGCGGCGCCCTCGCCGATCCCGTCATGACCGTTTTCCGCGGCTCGGCCCAGGTCGACGCCAACGACGACTGGTCCGCCGCCACCGGCGCCACCTTCGCCGGCCTCGGCGCCTTCGCCTTCGCCGCCGGCTCCCGCGACTCCGCCCTCTACAACGCCGCCATCCCTTCCGGTTCCTACTCCATCCAGATCACCGGCAAGGCCGGCGCCACCGGCATCGCCCTCGCCGAGATCTACGACGCCACCGACTCCGGCGCCTTCGCCGCCGCCACGCCCCGCCTCGTCAACGTCTCCGCCCGCACCCAGGTCGGCACCGGCGACAACCTCCTCATCGCCGGCTTCGTCGTCGGCGGCTCCACCCCCGTCCGCGTCCTCATCCGCGCCGTCGGCCCCACCCTCGCCGGCTTCGGCGTCGGCGGCGCCCTCGCCGATCCCAAACTCGAGATCTACGCCGGCGCCTCCAAGGTGAACGAAAACGACAACTGGGGCGGATCCGCCGACCTCAAGTCCGCCTTCGGCGCCGTCGCCGCCTTCGGCCTCAGCGGGGACACGTCCCGCGACGCCGCCCTCGTCGCCACCCTCCAGCCCGGCTCCTACACCGCCCAGGTCAGCGGCGTGAACAGCACCACCGGCGTCGCCCTCGTCGAGATCTACGAACTGCCCTGACCGCCCCTGTTTCCCGATTTTCCGACTTTCCATCTTTCCGACTTTTCCGACGCCCGCCTTCACCGGCGGGCGTTTTCTATTCGCACCTATGCGTAGCGCGGCGGCCGCCCGCACGCTAGACAATGCCCGCGCCGCACCTTTCATCGGCCCCGTGCCCCGTTCGCGCTCCGCCCTCGCACCCGCGTTCGTCCGCGCCGGTTGCCTCCTTCTCCTCCTCGCCGCCGCCCTCCCGCTCACCGCCGCCGCGAGCGAGCTCGGCCGTCCCCTCGTCCGCACGTATCTCCGCCCCGAGCACAAGGCCCACGCCCAGTTCCACGCGCCGTTCCAGAGCCCCGAGGGCCTGATGTATTTCGGCAATCAACTCGCGGTCATGGAATACGACGGCCGCACTTGGCGCGTCCTCAAACTGCCGCTGCCCTTCGTCCGCGCCCTCGCCGCCGGCCCGCAGGGCGACATCTACGTGGGCGACGAGGAACAGATCGGCGTGCTCGCCCGCCCCGATTCCGGCGAGCCCCGCTACACCTCGCTGCTCGATCTTGTCCCCGCCGCCGCCAAGCCCTTCGGCTTCGTCCGCGATGTCCGCACCTGGCGCGGCGACGTCTACTTCTCCACCGACCGGAATCTCCTCCGCTACCGCGAGCGTGACCGTTCCTTCCGCGTCTGGCCGCTCGCCGGCGACGCCCGCAACCGCCTCTTCGTCGTCGACGACCGGCTGTTGCTCCACCGTCAGGGCGAAGGCCTCCACGAACTCACCGCCACCGAAAACCTCGTCCGCCTCTCCGCCGATCCCGCCCTCTCCGCTGCGGCCTCCTCCGCCATCCTCTCCCACGCTCCCGCGTCCCCTCCCGCCGCCTCCGCTTCCTCCGCCGCTCCCCTCCTCCTCGCCCTCGGCGACCGCGGCCTCTTCACGCTCTCCGCCGCCGGCGCCCTCGTGCCCTGGCCCACCGAAGCCGACGCCATCTTCCGCCGCTCGCCCGTGCTCGTCGCCGCTCGTCTCCGCGACGGCGTGCTCGCCTTCGGCACCGTCGCCGAAGGCCTCGTCCTGCTCGATGCCTCCGGCAAACTGCTCCGCCACCTCACCCGCGACTCCGGTCTCCCGCAGGCCACCGTTTTCTCCCTTTGCGAGGACCGCGAGGGCGGCCTCTGGGTCGGCACCAACAGCGCCCCCGCCCGCGTCCTCTGGCGCTCCGCCGCCACGGTCTTCGACCACACCACCGGCGGCATCACCGACGCCCGCGCCAACGACCTCGTCCGCCACCGCGGCGTCCTTCACTACCTCAGCAACGACGGCCTCTACCGCCTCGCGCCGTCCGCCGATCCGCGCGTGCCGGCCCGCTTTGAGCGCGATCCGCGCGTCGACGTCCAGACCCGCCTGTCCTCGCTGCTCAGCCACGCCCGCGGCGGCCTGCTCCTCGGCGGCGGCCGCGGCCTCCAGCGCCTCGGACCCGCCGGCCTCGAGCTGCTCACCGCGAAACCCGACGGTCTCATCGGCCTGAGCGAATCGCTCGTCCAGCCGGAACGCGTCTACTTCGCGCACAGCCGCGGCGTCGGCACCGGTGTCTTCGCCCCCGACGGCACCTGGCGCGACGAGGGCGACATCCCCGGCATCGACGCCGACAGCTACGACGTCCACGAGGATGCCGCCGGCGCCCTCTGGGTCGGCACCACGGCCAAGGGCGTCTACCGCGCGACCCGGCCCGCCGGCGCCGCCGACTGGTCGGCCGCCGTCGTCACGCGCTTCGGCCCGGGCGAGGGCCTGCCCGAAGGGCACGGCTCGATCTACCTCTGGCCGAGCTCCCTCGGCCTGCTTCACGACACCGCCCATGGTATCTACCGGTTCGATACCGCCTCCGGCCGCTTCGTCGCGTGGCGCGAACTCACCGCCTTCGATCCCCGCCCGCTCGTCCTCAACCCCGTCGCCGCCGGCGCCCCGGGCGAACTCTGGACCAACGGTCTCGCCACCGACATCAAGACCAAGGAATCCCCCTTCCCGCTCCTCCACCTCCGGCAGCGCGCCGACGGCACCTTCGCCGCCACGGTGCCCCCGCCCGAGATCCAGGACTTTTTCGCGCCCGGCGCCCCCTACCGCATCGTCTGGGAGCCGCCGCCCGCCGGTCCTTCCACTTCAGCCTTTCAACTTTCAACGGCCCGCCCCGCGGGCGTCCTGTGGGCCAAGGGCGACCACGGCCTCCTGCGCATCGACCTTGCCCGCTACCGCACCGGCGGCCTCGCCGTCGCCCCGCTCATCCGCGGCATCTCCGCGGAGGGACGCGACCTCGTCTTTCCGGCCGACGCCCCCGGCCGCCTCGCCCTCGCCTGGTCGCGCGAGCCCATGACGATCTCCTGGGTGTCCGGCCTTTTCCGGCGGACGGAGTCCGAGCGTTTCCAGACCCGCCTCGTCGGCTTCAACGACGCCTGGTCCGCCCCGTCCCCGCGCAACGACATCGCCTACACCAATCTCGAGGGCGGCCCGTTCCGTTTCGAGGTCCGCTACGTCGACCGCCAGGGCAACCCCGGGCCGGTCTCCGGCTTCAGCTTTCGCGTCGCGCCACCCTGGCCGCGCTCGCCCGCCGCCTACTTTCTCTACTCCCTCGCCGGCGCCGCCGCCGTCGCCGGCTTTGTCCGCTGGCGGCTCCGCGCCGGCGAACGCGAGCGCCGCCGCCTCGAACGCCTCGTCGCCGACCGCACCGCCGAACTCCGCCTCGCCAAGGACGCCGCCGATGCCGCCAGCCGCGCCAAGAGCGTCTTCCTCGCCAACATGAGCCACGAGCTGCGCACACCGCTCAACGGCGTCATCGGTTACGCCCAGGTCCTCATGAAGGACCGCGACCTCTCGCCCCGGAACCTCGAGCGCCTCCGCATCGTCCAGACCAGCGGCGAGCACCTGCTGCGCATGATCAACGAGGTGCTCGATTTCTCCAAAATCGAGGCCGGCAAGATGGAGCTCGCCCCCGCGCCGTTCCACCTGCCCCAGCTCCTGCGCGATATCGCCGCGGCCCAGCAGCCCCGCGCGCAGCAGAAGGCGCTCGAGTTCGTCTTCGACGCCGCCCCCGAGCTGCCCGACCTCGTCGTCGGCGATTCCCTCAAGCTCCGCCAGGTCCTCGACAACCTGCTCGGCAACGCGATCAAGTTCACCCCCGCCGGCCGCGTCACCCTCTCCGTCCGCTTCGTTCCGGCCGCCGCCGCGCCCGATCGCGCCCCCGCCTCCGAACACCTGCTCTTCGCCGTGACCGACACCGGCGTCGGCCTGAGCGCCGCCGACCGTGCCAAACTCTTCCAACCCTTCCATCAGGCCGCCGACGGTCGCCCGCCCGAGCCCGGCACGGGCCTCGGCCTCGCCATCAGCCAGCGCCTCGTGGAACTCATGGGCGGCCGCCTCGCCGTCGAGAGCGAGCCCGGCCAAGGCAGCCGTTTCCATTTCACGATCGCACTGCCGGTCCTCGCCGTCGACGCCACCGCTCCCGCCGCCCCGTCCGAGCGCATCGTCGGCTACCAGGGACCGCGCCGCCGCCTCCTCGTCGTCGACGACGTCCCCACCAACCGTCACGTCCTCCGCGAGCTTCTCGCCCCCCTCGGCTTCGCCGTGACCGAAGCCGACTCCGGCGAAGCCGCGCTCGCGCTCCTAGACGCCGACGCCCGCGCCGGCACACCCCCGCCCGACCTCGTCTTCCTCGACCTCCGCATGCCCGGCATCGACGGCCTCGAGTTCGCCCGCCGCGTGCGGGCCCTCCCCGCCGGCCCGCGGATGAAACTCATCGCCATGTCCGCCTCCGTCCTCTCGTTCAACCGCCAGGACGCCTTCGCCGCCGGCTGCGACGATTTCCTCCCGAAGCCCTTCCGCGAGTCCGACCTCCTCGCCCGCCTCGGCCTCGCGCTCCGGCTCGAATGGATCAGCGAGGCGCCTCCCTCCGTCGCTTCGGCGGCCCCCGCCGCCGGCTCCAACCCGCCGGTCGAGCTCGGCACCCGGCTCGCTCCCGCCGTCCTCGCCGACTTGCTCGCCGTCGCGCAGCGCGGCGAGATCGCCGCTCTCCGCCAGCAGCTCGAGCTCCACCGCGGCGATCCGCTGGCCGATGCCTTGCTCGCCCTCGCCCGCTCCTACCGCATGGAGCGGATCCGCGAGCTGCTGGAGCAGCGCACGCCCCCCCGGGCGGGCTGACCGCACGCAGCCCGATCCGCCCGGCACCTCCGCGACCGCGGCACCCGGAGCCGCCGCGGAAGAAACCCGCCGCGCCGGGCGCCCCGGCGGCGCCGGTCCCGCACCGGGGCGTATCCGCCGGCGCCCTCCCGCCCGCGGCGGCGTTGGTCCCTGCCGGCGCACGTTTTGTCACTTTCGCCTTTGTTTTCTCGCTCCTGATTCCGGAATCTCGCCCGATCCTGCCCACCCGAACTATGCGCCACCTCCTCCGCTGCCTCCGGTTTTGGCCCGCGGCCGCCGCCCTCCTCCTCGCCGCCCTTCCGCTCGGTGCCACGACCGTCGTCGCCCCGACGTTTGCCGAACTTGTCGCCGAAGCCCGCACCATCGTCCGTGCGCGCGTGACCGCCGTCGCCCCCTACTGGGCCGACACCCCCGGCGGCCGCGTCATCAAGACCCGCGTCACCTTCGCGGTCGAACAGCACCTCAAGGGCCTCGCCGCTCCCGTGCTCACCCTCGACTTCCTCGGCGGCGAACTCGACGGCCAGGGCATGCGCGTCGCCGGCATGCCGCAGTTTTCCGTCGGTGCCACCGACATCCTCTTCGTCGGTCCCGACGGCGCCCGCTTTTGTCCCCTCGTCGCGGTGATGCACGGCCGCTACCGCGTCCTCACCGATGCCGCCACGAGCCGCCCCTACGTCGCCCGCAACGACGGCACGCCCCTCCTCAGCGAGCACGACGTCCAGCTCCCCCAGACCGCCAGCCCCGTCGCGCCCCGGTTCCAGCCCGCCCCCTCCGCGCTCACGACCGCCGCCTTCGAACAACGCATCGCCGCCGAACTCGCGCGCCGCGCTCACCTCCCCTGAACGCCCCGCCTCCCGCTCCCATGCGCTCCCGTTCCCTGTTTCCCTCCCTCCGTCTCCGCCTCGCGCTGACGGCGCTGCTCGGCATCGCCCTGGCGCCCGCCCTCCGCGCCTTCAACCCCTCCGGCCAGCGCTGGTCCCCCGGCACCGTCCCGATGCACCTCCAGCTCGGGCCGTCCGCCGCGCCGTTGTCCGACGGCTCGGCCTCGTGGGGCGCCTCCGCCGAGGCCGCGCTGCTCGACTGGAACCGCAACCTCACCGCCGTCCAGTTCACTGTCACCCGCGACTCCACCGCCCCGGTCACCCGGCGCAACGGCTTCAACAACGTCTTCTTCTCGTCGACCGTCTACGGCGACACCTGGGACGACCGCACCCTCGCCGTCACGCTCCACGTCTACGATCCCCGCACCCAACGCTACGCCGAGGCCGACGTCGTCTTCAACAGCAACGTCCGCTGGGATTCCTACCGCGGCCCGCTCCGCAACGTCGGCGGCGCGGGCGGCGAGGTGCTCAACGACTTCCGCCGCGTCGCCCTCCACGAATTCGGCCACGTCCTCGGCCTCAACCATCCCGATGACGTCGGCCAGAACGTCCCCGCCGTCATGAACGCGCGCACCAGCGGGACCGACGCGCTCACCGCCGACGACATCGCCGGCGGCCGCGCCATCTACGACGACCCCAACGCCCCCAAGGTCGCCCTCCTCTCCATGACCGGCGTCAGCTACGGCCGCGAATCCCTGCCCAACGGCACCATCGTGAACATCTCCATGACCGCCGCCTCGATCCGCAACGAAGGCGAAGGCACCTCCAACGCCCTCCGCCTCGAGCTGTGGGGCATGCCCGAGCCTTACATCGCCAATCTCCCCCCCGGCTCCGTCAACCTCGTCACCATCCCGCTCGAAGGCACCCTCGCCCCCGGCGCCGCCTTCACCAACGTCTCCGTCAAGGCCCCCTTCAACCGCCCGCCCGACGGCAGCTACTACCTCGCCATGGTCCTGACCGAGTTCACCGGCGGGTCCGGCAGCGGCTACACCGTGCGCTTCGCCGCCACCTTCGGCGAACCGCTCACCCTCGGCAACCCCGCCGCCCCCGCCATCTCCCGCCAGCCCGTCAACACCTCCGTCCTCGCCGGCTCCAGCGCCACCTTCACCGTCGGCGCCACCGGCCAGCTGCCCCTCGCGTATCAGTGGCGCAAGGACGGCACGGCGATTGCCGGCGCCACCAGCCCCAGCCTCGTCCTCTCCGGCGTCCAGGCCGCCAACGCCGGCGCCTACTCCGTCGTCATCACCAACTCCCTCGGCACCGTGACCAGCGAGCCCGCCCGCCTCATCCTCGGGAATGCGGCCGACCCCGGTCGCCTCGTCAACATGTCCATCCGCACCACCGCCGGCACCGGCGACGCCACCCTCATCGTGGGCGTGGGCATCGGCGGCGGCGGCACCACGGGCACCAAGCCCGTGCTCCTCCGCGCCGTCGGCCCCACCCTCGCCGCCTTCGGCGTCGGCGGCGCCCTCACCGACACCGTCATGAGCGTCTTCCAGGGCTCCGCCACCGTCGCCACCAACGACGATTGGGCCGGCGGCTTCGCCTTCGGCTCGGTCGGGGCCTTCGACTTCGCGGGCTCCCCCGTCCGCGACTCCGCCCTCTACAACCCCGCCTTCGCTTCCGGCGCCTACTCCATCCAGATCGCGGGCAAGGGCGGCGCCACCGGCGTGGCCCTGGCCGAAATCTACGACGCCACGCCCAACGGCACCCAGACCCGCACCACGCCCCGCCTGGTCAACGTTTCCGCCCGCACCAACGTCGGCACCGGCGACAACATCCTCATCGCCGGGTTCGTCGTCGGCGGCACCACGCCCGTGCGCGTCCTCGTCCGCGCCGTCGGCCCCACCCTCGGCGTCTTCGGCGTCGGCGGCGTGCTCGCCGATCCCCGCCTCGCGATCACCAGCGGCGGCACCGTCGTCGCGAGCAACGACAACTGGGGCGGCTCCGCGGACCTCGCCGCGGCGTTCTCGTCGGTCGGCGCCTTCGCCCTCTCGCCCGCGACGTCGCTCGACGCCGCCGTCATCGCGACCCTCGCGCCCGGCAGCTACACCGCCCAGATCAGCGGCGCCAACGCCGGCACCGGCGTCGCCCTCGTCGAGGTCTACGAACTGCCCTGAACCGGAGGCGGTCACGCCGCGCTTCCGCCCGGCCCCGGTCCGTCTCCGTTCTTCCCGCCAGATCACCCGCGCCGCCGCTCGCGGCCCGCACCCGCCTGTATCTTCGTGGTCTCGCCCCCCCATCTGCGCCGTCTTTGTCGCCGCTACCGGCGAACGCTCGAGGGTCGGCCGGATCGCACCTACCTCGTCGCCGGGACCGCCGTTTTTGTGGGCGGGGCCGCCGCGCTCGGGCTCCCGGGCTGGATCGCCGGGATACCCCTGCCGTGGTCGCGGTTCCTCGCTGGGCTCCTGTTGATCGAGGGTGTCGCCCTTGGGACGATTGTTGGCCTTCGTTTTGTCTCGTCCCGCGCCTCGACCAACAACTTCGCCGTCGCCCTGGCCGCCTGGCACGCCGGTGACGGCGACCGGGCGTTTCTCGCGCTGTTTAACCCGCTGGGCCCGCTCTCGCCCGCTACCCTGCGGGATCCCGCCGCCCCGGCGCTGCTGCGCGCGACCCTCGACCATGCCCTTGCCCGGACCGCCGTCGCGGAGGCCCGGACCGATCCGGAAATTGCCGCCTTGCTCGCCCGCCTGCCCGCGCCGCCGCCTCCGGTGGCAGCGCAGGAGCTCCAGCGACTCACCGCCGCGGCTCGCGCGGATCAGGACCTGCTGCGCCGCATGGCTCTGACCGCGGTGATCGTGGGCGCCTTCCTCGCCTTGCTTCGTCTGCTCGGGCGATGAACGCCCCCGGCCCGCCGCCGGGTCGCGCCGGGTTCAGCCGCGCCGGCACCCCGGGTTTCGGGCCTTTCGGACCGCAGATTCCCGCCCGTCGCGCAACCTCTCCGTCTACCGGAAATTCGGTATACGATGGCCTAGCATTCCGCGCGACGCGCTCTCCAGCATGGCATGGAGCACCATGCCCTATCCGCAAAAGCACACCCCCACCCGAAGCACGTCCACCCCCTCGCCGGTCGCCTCGCCGCTGGCCCGCCTCCTCCGCCTCGCCGCGCGGTCCGGCCTCGCGCTCGCGGCACTCACGCTCGCGCTCCCCGGCCTGCGCCTCGCCGCGCAGACCGCCGCGCCGGCCGCCGCGCGCTTCTCCGCCGAGGAACGCGAGCAGGGCTTCCGCCTCGGCTACCTCCTCGCCCGCCCCGCGCCCGGCACCGCCGAAGCCGACCTCGTCTCCGCGGAAAGACTTCAGGGCGCCCAGCTCGAGCGGCACGTCGGCCGCGGCCGCGAACTGCGCCTGCTCGCGATCGACGCCACCATGGACGTCCGCCTCGCCGCCGAACAGCTCCAGGCCACCGGCCGCTACGCCTTCGTCGAACCCGACTTCCTCGTGCGCGCCGACGCCACGCCCAACGATCCCCGCTTCGCCGCCGGCGACCAATGGGCCCTCCGCAACATCGGCCAGAACAACGGCACCGCCGGCGCCGATATCAGGGCCGAGGAGGGCTGGGATATCCAGTCGTCCGCCGCCTCCGTCATCGTCGCCGTCATCGACTCCGGCCTCCGCCGCACCCACGAGGACATCGCCGCCAATCTCTGGGTGAACACGGGCGAGTCGTCCCCCAACCCCAACAACCTGCGCGACGACGACGGCAACACCTACGTCGACGACGTCAACGGCATCAACGCCACCGTCGCCCCGTCCAACTCCGCCGCCGGCAACATCGCCGACGTCGACGGCCACGGCACCGCCGTCGCCAGCGTCATCGGCGCCGTCGGCAACAACGGCGCCGGCATGACCGGCGTCGCCTGGAACGTGAAACTCATGGGCCTCCGCTTCATCGACGCCGACGGCTTCGGCCTCATCTCCGACGAGATCGAGTGCATCGACTACGCCATCGCCAGGGGCGCCGCCCTCATCAACGCCAGCTTCGGCGGCACCAGCTTCTCCCAGTCGCTCTTCGACGCACTCAAGCGCGCCCGCGACGCCGGCATCATCGTCGTCTGCTCCGCCGGCAACGACGCCGAGAGCTCCGACCTCTTCCCGCACTACCCCTCCGGCTACCTGCTCGACAACATCGTCGCCGTCGCCAACTCCACCCGCACCGACGCGCTCGCCGCCACCAGCACCTACGGGACCGGCACCGTCGAGCTCGCCGCCCCCGGCTCGTCGATCCTCGTCGCCGACGCCGGCTCCGACCGCGGTTATCTCAGCGTCAGCGGCACCTCCTTCTCCGCCCCGATGGTCACCGGCGCCCTCGCCCTCGTGAAACAGAAGTTCCCCGGCGAACACTACCGCCAGACCATCAACCGCGTCCTCGGCGCCGTCGACCGCAAGGCCGCGTTCGAGGGCAAGACCGCCACCGGCGGCCGCCTCAACCTCGCCGCCGCCCTCCGCACCACCCACGGCCGGCCCTTCAACGACGACTTCGCCCGCCGCGCCGTCTTCGTCGGCGAGGCCGGTTCCGCCCGCAGCTCCGCCCAGTTCTCCACCCGCGAGACCGGCGAGCCCACCGAGGCCGGCTCCGCCGCCACCGGCTCCGTCTGGTGGACCTGGACCGCGCCCCGCGGCGGCTCCCTGACCCTCGATACCGCCGCCAGCGCCTTCGACACCGTTCTCACCGTCTACACCGGCACCGCGCTCGGCGCCCTCACCCGCGTCGCCACCAACGACAACGAGTCCGCCGCCGTCAACACCAGCAAGCTCACCCTCACCGTCGTCGCGGGCACGACCTACCAGATCGCCGTCGAAAGCAAAGCCGCCGCCTCCGGCCTCGTCGCCCTCCGCTTCGCCCTGCAGTCCAGCAACGACGACTTCGCCTCCGCCCAGCTCGTCACCGGCCGCAGCTGGTCCGTGCGCTCCGACAACCGCACCGCCACCCGCGAAACCGGCGAGCCCCGCATCCGCAACAACATCGGCGGCGCTTCCGTCTGGTATCGCTGGGTCGCCCCCGCCACCCGCCGCTACCACCTCGCCTCCTTCAGCTCCGACTTCAACACCATGGTCGGCGTCTTCACCGGCACCTCCGTCGGCGCCCTGACCGAGGTCTCCACCTCCACCACCGGCGGCGACAGCAACTACACCATGTCGTCCGGCAGCCTCGCGTTCAACGCCACCGCCGGCACCACCTACCACTTCGTCATCGACAGCGAGGCCGGCACCACCGGCACGATCACCCGCGGCGAGTTCTTCTTCTCGCTCGCCGACTCGGAGTGGGAGTTCTTCGGCGTCGGCGCCACCAGCACCGTCGCCATCGCCGCCGACGGCACGATCCACTTCAGCGACGCCCTCGGCTACCTCTACGCCCTCGCCCCCGACGGCGCCCGCAAATGGCGCCACGCTCTCTCCGGCTTCGGCACCTACTCTGCTCCCGCGGTCGCGGCCGACGGCACCTGCTACGTCGGCGACAGCCTCGGCTACGTCCACGCCGTCAACCCCGACGGCAACCGCAAGTGGCGTCTCCAGACCCCGGGCGTCGTGCAGTCGTCGCCCGCCATCGCCGCCGACGGCACCGTCTATGTCCGCTCCGACGACGGCCGCCTGTCCGCGATCGAGCCCTCCGGCGGCACGCTCAAATGGAGCTTCCGCACCGGCACCGGCGCCTCCGCCACCTACACGTCGCCGTCGATCGCCCCGGACGGCACCGTCTATTGCGCCGGCGCCGACAACAAACTCTACGCCGTCACCCCCGACGGCGTGCAGAAATGGACGTTCTCCACCGACTTCATCTACGCCTCGCCGACGATCGGCGCCGACGGCACCGTCTACTTCGGTTGCTTCGCCCCCACCCGCCGCTTCTACGCGGTGCGGCCCGACGGCACCCTGAAATGGGAATACGTCGTCGGCGACTCGATCAGCGCCTCCGCCGTGATCGGCCTCGACGGCACGATCTTCGTCGGCTGCGTCGACCAGAAGATCTATGCCTTCACCCCGTCCGGCCAGCTGCGCTGGACCTATGAGACCGGTGGAGCCATCCGCAACTCCTCCCCCGTCGTCGCCAGCGACGGCACCCTCTACGTCGGCAGTCTCGACGGCAAACTCTACGCGCTCGACAGCGAGGGCACCCTCCGCCGCACCTACGGCACCTCCAACGAGCTGCGCGCCTCGCCCGTCCTCCACCAGGGCCGCCTCTACGTCCCCAGCTGGGACTACCGCGTCTACGCGTTCGAGACCGGGCAGGTGCCCGCCAGCACGGCCTGGCCCATGCACCGCCAGAACGTCCGCCGCACCGCGCGCTTCACCGCCACCCCCCTCTCGATCGCCGTGCAGCCCCGCCCCGTGACCGCCGAGGTCGGCGACGTCGTCGCCTTTTCCGTCGGCGCCCTCGGCACCGCGCCGATCACCTACCAGTGGTCCGTCGGCGGCCAGCCGATCGCCGGCGCCACCGGCGCCTCCTACCGGATCGACCCGGTTTCGCACGCCAGCGCCGGCTCGTATTCCGTCCGCGTCACCGACGCCACCGGCTCCGCCACCAGTTCCGCCGCCGCGCTCACCGTCTCGACGCCGCTGCTCCCGCCGTCCGTCTTCACCGCGCCCGCCGCCGTCAACGCCCTCGCCGGCCAGCGCCTCGCCCTCAGCGTCGCCGCCACGGGCACGACGCCCATCACGTATCAATGGCTCAAGGACGGCCAGCCGGTCGCCGGCGCCACGTCCGCCACCTTCGTGGTCGACGTCGCCCGACCGAGCGACAGCGGCTCCTACAGCGTGCGCCTGACCAACTTCGCCGCCACCGTCACCAGCGCCGCCGCCGCCGTCGTGATCGCCCCCGTCAGCCGCATCTCGAACCTCTCGATCCGTTCCCAGGTCGCGGCCGGCACCGGCGCGCTTACCGTCGGCCTCACCGTCGGCGGCGAAGGCACCTCGGGCGCCAAGCCCCTCCTCATGCGCGCCGTCGGCCCCACCCTCGCCGCCTTCGGCGTCGGCGACGCCCTCGCCGACCCGAAGCTCGAGCTCCTCTCCGGCGCCACCGTCGTCGTGCAAAACGACGACTGGGCCGGCAACGCGCAGGTCACGGCGACCAACACCGCCGTCGGCGCCTTCGGCTTCGCCTCCGCCGCGTCCAAGGATTCCGCCCTCGTCCACTCCCCCGACCGCGGCGGCTACACCGTCCGCATCACCGGGGCGGACGGCACCGGCGGCGTCTCCCTCGCCGAGATCTACGACGCCTCCCCGTCGGATACGTTCTTCGCCACCACGCCGCGGCTCACCAACGTCTCCGCCCTGACCGGCGTCGGCACCGGCGGCGACATCCTCATCGCCGGCTTCTCGATCACCGGCACGACCCGCAAGACCGTCCTCGTCCGCGGCATCGGCCCCACCCTCGCCGCCTTCGGCGTCGGCGACGCCTTGGCCGATCCCAAGATCGAGCTCTTCGCCGCCGGCCAGGCCACCGCCCTCGCGACCAACGACAACTGGGTCACCAGCGCCAACGCCCCCGAGATCTCCGCCGCCGCCGCCAAGGTCGGGGCCTTCGCCCTCGCCGCCGACAGCAAGGACGCCGTGCTCCTCCTCGCCCTCCAGCCCGGCACCTATACCGCGCAGATCAGCGGCGTCGGCGGCACCTCCGGCACCGCCCTCGTCGAGGTTTACGAGGTGCCCTGACCCGCCCGCACGGCCCGCGCGGCCGCCCTTCCTCCCGACGCCCGCCGCACCCCGGCGGGCGTTTTTCTTGCCGGCCCCGCGCGCCGACGCGCCGCGCTCAGGGCACCACCGTCACGATCACCCGCCGGTAGCGCGTGAGCCGCGGCGTGCCGTGGTCGGTGACCGCCAGGATCACGTGCATCGTGCCCGTGCCCGGCGCCATCACCCGGGCGGTCGGCACGGTGAACCACGCCCGCGGGCCGTCGTGGCCGCGGATTTCCAGCGGCTGGCCGGAGCGCGCCGACGAGAGCGGAAACGTGCCCGCCTCGTTGTAATAAAACCAATGATACGACAGCGCGTCTCCGTCCGGATCCGTCGTCCCCTCGGCGCTGAGGTCGACCCGCGCGCCGCGTTTCGCCGTCAGCTCGGCCGCGTGCCCGAGCCGCGGCACCGGCGGGTGGTTGGCCTCCGCCGGCGCCCGGATCGTCCAGTCCATCCGGGCGGCGAAGTCGTGCTGGAACGCCTCCCGCCACCGCCAGAGCGTCGCGTGGTTGTTGTCGTGCCAGCGGCCGTCGATTCCCGGCACCTCGTCGTCCGCGTCGGTCCAGAAGGGCCGCGTCTCCGGCCGGAGGTGCCACTTCATCGGCCGGGGCGTATAGCGCTCGTAACGACCGCCCCAGCCGCCCCAATCCGGTCGCTCCGGCACATTGAGCCCGTTGTCGATCAACCCGAGGAAACTCGGCGTGTCTCCCTCCATCAAAAACTCCCAGCGCGGATACTCGGCCCCCAGCGGCCCCTTTTTCCGGACGTGGCGATCGAGCCACTCGTTGCTCACCAGCGACGCATCCGCCCCCGCGCACCGCGCGTGGAAGGTATCGCCGCTGATGCCGCTCCATGTCGCGTGGTGGTAGGCGCCGCCCGCGTTGAACCCGGGACTGGCGATGTAGAACAACGCCGGAAACTCCGCGCGCAGCCACGGTCCGGAGTCGTCCTGGTCCGAAATCGCATACACCCGCAGTTTCGCCACCGCCCGGGCCGTCGCCCCGGCGTCGCGGCTGGCGCGGATCCGCCACAGCGCCTGGGCCAGCACGTTCGGCCCGCCCCACACCGGCACCCACAACGGTCGCGGGTCATCCCGGTCGATCGCCCGGATCAGTCGCTCCGAACCGGGCGAATCCTTGCCCTCGCCCACGCCTTCCAGCCCGTAGAGCGGCCGCCCTTCGCTCACCGCCGCCAGCAACTGCGCGCCCGACGGAAAGCCCGGCTCATGCCGCTCGAGATTGTCGCGCACCTTGCCGTAGGCCTCGACGATGCGCCGGATCGACTGCGGCGCCACGCGCGTCCGTTGGTGGATCGAAGTCGTCGCGACAAGCCCCTCCGTCTCGAAGTGATTCGCGTAACAGAGATACCGGACGAGCGACATCGCGTCGTCGGGCTCGTTGTCGATGTCGGTCAGAACGAAGACGCGGGGCTTGGCGGCGGCCGGCTCCGCCCACGCGGTCGCGACGGTCAGCAGGAGAAGTCCAATCCGGGAAAAGGTTGTGAGGGCATGCATCGGCGGGAAGGTCGTGGGGTTGGGCTCGGGGAAAAAAATCGGATCGCGGGTGAAGGCGCCGCCGGGCGCCTTTGCCCCGGCGCACCGGACCGGGCGCACCGCGGGCCACGGGGCACGGCCCGTCAGGGTGGATTCGCCGGCCCGCGCGGCGGCCGGCAGCGCTCAAGCCGCGCGGCGAAATCCCGCAGGAACTCCGCCCGCCAGCGGCTCACCGTTTTCGCCCCCGGGTGCGGTCCTTCGCTTTGCTCCGGCGCCGGATCGTCCGTCCACCAGTTCGGATAGCGCGCCGCCGCGCTTTTCGCGCGTTCTGACGCGGGATTCACCGAGGTGAATCCGCCGCTCCGGCCGTCGAGTCCGGGATGGTTGCTCGCGATGCGGTAGGTCCAGGTCTTCGCCTCTTTGGGCGAGAACAGAAAATGCCACGCGCCGTCGGCTCCCGCGAACCCCGGAAACTCCTGCCGGTCCACGACGAGGGCGGCCCGCGTGTCCGCCGGTGCCGCGCCCGTCGGCCGATAAACCAGTTCCACCAGCCCGAAGGTCTCCACCCGGTCGGCCGTTGTCGGCGGCGCGGTAAAGATGACGTGCGGCCGATCCCACGCGCGCACGAATCGTCCGCCCCAATTTCCGGGCGCCGCGGGATTTTCCGCCGCGGCACCCAGCACATAGGCGAGCGAGGGCGAGTCGCCCATCTTCACTTGCGGCGCGATCGTCGCGAAATAATCGCCGAGCGCCCCACGGCCCGCCACGTGCCGCTCCACGAAGGCGCGGTTGCCCAGGTCGCCGTCTTGGTCGCCGCCGACAAACCAGCCGCGGTAGGTGGAGTTGGCCTCGATGATCCAGAGGTCGGGGTGCTCGCGCGCGAGATAGGCGTAGGCCGTCGTCGACCACTTCTTGTTGGGGCCGCCGATCCAGTAGACGCGCACCTTAGGCTTGATCGACGGATCGTCGTGCAACGCCTGGGCGACGTCGTCGATGCCGCCCCAGACCAGCACCCACAGGGGCCGGCGGTCGTCGCGTTGCGCGCAGCGGATGATCCAGTCGGAACCCTCGGTCCGCGTGCCGACGCCACGCCAACCCGCGGCATCCAGCCCGCCCTGTTTGCAGATCGCCCGCAACCGTTCCGGCGTCGGATACCCGTCGGAATGCGCCCGCAGATTCGGGAAGTCGCGCGCGTAAACGTCGACGAGGTCGAGCAGGTGGCGCTTGCGGTCGCGCGCCTCGCCCCACGGCGACGCGATCAGCCCCTCCAGTTCGACCGCATCCGCGTAAACGAGCAGGTGCACGAGCGACTGGAAGTCGTCGAAATCGGTGCCGCCGATATCCGTCGACACCAGCACGCGCGGCCGGATCGGTTCCGCGGCAGATCCGACGACGGCGCAACAAGCGACGGCAAGGGCGGCGACGAAGCGGGGTAATTTCATCCGGGGCGGCGCGCCGGAGCACGCCGGACTCAGCGATAGCACCCCGGCGCCGGAAGACCACGCCTTTGCTGCTTGGCCGTCAGGCAAGGCGCTCCGCCGACCGCCCGCCCGGGCCGCGGCGTCAGGACCGGCGCGTGATCTCCCGCTGTTCGACAATCTCGACCCCGTAGCCTTCGAGGCCCACCACCTTGCGCGGATGCTGGGTCAGCAGCCGGATTTTCGTCAGACCCAGCGAGCGCAGGATCTGGGCTCCGATACCGTAGTCACGCAGGTCCATGCCCAGCGGGGCGCCCGCCCCGGTCGCCGGCTCGATCCGGCGCAGCAGGAGCTCGGCTTGGTTCGCCGGCTGCATGTAAAGCACCGCTCCGCTGCCCTCGGCCGCGATCGTGCGCAGGCAGGTGTCGAGCACGCCGTCGGCGCCCTCCGGCGCGTGCGCGCGGAACACGTCGCCGAGCATGTTCGCGGAGTGCACGCGCACCAGCATCGGCCGGCTGGCATCGGCCTGGCCGAGCGTGAGCGCCAGGTGGCTGCGCTTGTCGATCCGGCCCTGGAAAACATGCGCGCGAAAGGTCCCGTAGGCCGTGGGCAGATCGCCCTCCGCGACTTTCTGGATCAGGCTCTCGCGCCGCAGGCGGAACGCGATCAGCTGCTCGACCGAGATCATCTTCAACCCGAACCGCTGCCGGAATTCCGACAGCTCGGGCATGCGTTTCATCGTGCCGTCCTCGTTGACGAGTTCGCAGATCACGCCGGCCGGCGGCAGCCCGGCGAGCAACGCGAGGTCCACCGCCGATTCGGTGTGACCGGCCCGCTCCAGCACGCCGCCCGGTTTGGCCCGGAGCGGAAAAACATGGCCCGGTTGGACCAGTTGCTCGGCCGTCGCCGCGGGATCGGCGAGGATCTTGATCGTCACGGTGCGATCGTAGGCGCTGACGCCGGTGGTGATGCCCGCGCTCGCGTCGACACTGACCGCGAAATCCGTGCGCTGCACCTCGCGGTTGCGTGCAACCATCGGCCCGAGCTGCAGGCGATCGAGCTGGGCGCCGAGCATCGGCACGCACACGATCCCGCTGCCGTAGCGGATCATCATGTTGACCATCTCCGGCGTCGCCTTCGACGCCGCCATGATGAGGTCGCCCTCGTTTTCGCGGTCGGCGTCGTCGGCCACGATCACCATCTGCCCCGCGGCAATGGCAGCGACCGCGTCTTCCACCGTGTCGAAAAGATCAGTCTTCATGTTGAGGGGCCGAAAGAGCGCCATGGCCCGGGCGGCTGCAACCCAATCCTGCGGCGCCGGGGCCCGGCCCTCGCGGTTCCGCCCCGTCTCCCGCTGGATCCGGGAATCGGCCGGAGTCAGCGCCTCGTCCGTCGAAGGCTCCTGCGAAGCCACCTCGGAGATTGGTGCCCGGAGAGGGTCTCGAACCCACACGCCTTTAGAGGGCGACGGATTTTGAGTCCGTTGCGTCTGCCAATTCCGCCATCCGGGCGACGACGTCCCGCGAACCGTAGGTCCGCTCCCGCACGTGTCCACGCAATTTTCCGCCCGCCGATTTTGAACGTCCGCCGCACCCGCCGCGTCTGTCCCCACGTTCGTAGTTACCCGTTCTTTTCGGTTCAGTTCATAGTTTGCAGTCAAAGTCGGCAAGGGCGCCGGGGTCACTCCCGGCGCCCTTTCTGTTGTCCGGCCCCGGCTTTTGCCCTCGACGCCCGCCCGTCAGCTCCTTCCCTCCCGCCCATGCCCGACTTCCGCGTCTACTGTCCCGCCGCCGCGGCGCAGTCGACCCAGCTTTCCCTCTCCCCGGAGGAGTCGCACCATCTGGTCGTCGTGAATCGCGCCCGGGTCGGCGACCCGGTGATCGCCTTCGACGGCGCCGGCCGCGAGTGGCACACCACCGTCGCCTCCGACCGCAAGAACGCCGCCGTCCTCCGGGTCGTCTCCACGCACGCGCGGTCGCCGCTGCCGTTTCATCTCACCCTCGCGCAAGCCCTGCCGAAGGGCCCCGCCATGGACGCGATCGTCCGCAAAGCGACCGAGATCGGTGCGGCCGCAATCGTCCCGCTGGTCGGCGAGCGTTCCCAGGTCCATTTCGACGGCGAGCGCTCGGACCGGAAAGTCGACAAGTGGCACGTCGCCGCCCTCGAGGCCGCCAAGCAATGCGGCAATCCGTTCGTGCCCGTTGTCGCGCCCGTGCAGCCGGTCGCCGCCTTCATCGCCGCGCCGACCTTGCCCGCCGCGGGCCCCGGGCCGGACGCCCCCTTCGACCTGAAACTCATCGCGAGTCTGCCCGAGGGCGCGGACTCGTTGCGCCGGGTGCTCGCGTCGTTCCGCGCCGGGCACGGTCGCCCGGCCTATCGCGTGCTCTGGCTGATCGGCCCCGAAGGAGACTTCTCCCCCGCCGAACACGCGCTCGCCCGCACGCACGGCTTTCAGCCGGTCACGCTCGGCCCGCTGGTGCTTCGGTGCGAGACGGCGGCCACCTACGCCCTCGCGATCACGAGCTACGAACTGCTCGACGCCCCGGCCGCACCGGCGTCCGGCCCGTAGCGTTCGTCGATCGCCGAACGCCCGATCCGCCGCTGGCGCGCCCGCCCGGCCATGCGGCCGTCACCAGACCAGCAACCCGCCCGCAAACGTCAGGCCGGCGCCGACGCTGCAGAAGATGATCTTGTCGCCGTCGG
>JACCDX011314897.1_pt1 | contig 41624 bp, 40 predicted proteins | sample 7449681 | NCBI WGS metagenome assembly JACCDX01 (sample SAMN15323450, study PRJNA562643) | freshwater metagenome | isolation source: river surface water | place: USA:Blue River Watershed | collected 2017-08-18
CTCTGACTGATTCCATGCAAGACAAATACAACCACACCGAGGTCGAACGCGCCGTTCAGGCCGCTTGGACCCAAGCCGATGCCTACCGCGTGACCGAAGACGCGTCCAAGAAAAAGTTTTACGCCTGTTCTATGCTGCCTTACCCCAGCGGCAAGCTGCACATGGGCCACGTGCGCAACTACACCATCAACGACATGCTCACGCGCAACCTGCGCATGAAGGGCTACAACGTGTTGATGCCCATGGGCTGGGATGCTTTTGGTTTGCCCGCTGAAAACGCCGCGCTCAAAAACGGCGTGCCACCCGCCAAGTGGACCTACGAAAACATCGCCTACATGAAAAAGCAAATGCAGGCGATGGGCTTGGCCATCGACTGGTCACGCGAAGTGGCCACCTGCGATGCGACCTACTACAAATGGAACCAATGGTTGTTCTTGAAGATGCTCGAAAAAGGTATTGCTTATCGCAAGACCCAAGTGGTGAACTGGGACCCAGTGGACCAAACCGTGTTGGCCAACGAGCAAGTGATTGATGGCAAAGGCTGGCGCACGGGCGCGCCAGTTGAGAAGCGCGAAATTCCTGGCTACTACCTTGACATCACGAGCTATGCGCAAGAGTTGCTCGAGCATGTGCAGATGAGCAACGACAAAGCTACATTGAACGGCTGGCCCGACAAAGTGCGCTTGATGCAAGAGAACTGGATTGGCAAGTCTGAGGGTGTGCGCTTTGCGTTCACCCACGACATCCGAGGCGCTGACGGTGCCTTGATCGGTGACGGCAAGATGTACGTCTTCACCACGCGTGCCGACACCATCATGGGCGTGACGTTTTGCGCCGTGGCCGCCGAGCACCCGCTGGCGTTGCACGCTGCGGCCAGCAACCCAGCTTTGGCGGCTTTCTTGGAAGAGTGCAAGACCGGCGGCACCACCGAAGCCGAGCTGGCCACGCAAGAGAAAAAAGGCATGCCCACGGGCTTGTTCGTCACGCATCCTTTGACGGGCGCGACGGTTGAAGTGTGGGTGGGCAACTACGTGCTCATGTCCTACGGCGACGGCGCGGTCATGGGCGTGCCGGCGCACGACGAGCGCGACTTTGCGTTTGCTTTGAAATACGACTTGTCCATCAAGCAAGTGGTGTCGGTCAAAGACCAAGCCTTCAACGACAAAGAGTGGCAAGAGTGGTACGGCGACAAGCAGAGCTGTGTGTGCATCAACTCCGGCGAGCTCGATGGCTTGAATCAAAAAGCCGCCGTTAATAAAGTGGCCGAGTTGCTCGCTGCCAAAGGTCTAGGCGAGAAGAAAACCACCTGGCGTTTGCGTGACTGGGGCATTAGCCGCCAGCGCTACTGGGGTACGCCCATCCCGATCATCCATTGCGACGAACACGGCGCAGTGCCTGTGCCCGAAAAAGACCTGCCCGTGGTGTTGCCGCAAGACTGCATCCCCGATGGCTCGGGCAACCCATTGCACAAGCATGAAGGTTTTCATGCCGGTGTGACCTGCCCTGTGTGCGGCAAGCCCGCTCGTCGTGAAACCGACACGATGGACACCTTCGTGGACTCGTCGTGGTACTTCATGCGCTACTGCGACCCGACCAATGCTGATGCCATGGTGGCCGAAGGTGCTCAGTACTGGGCGCCGATGGACCAATACATTGGCGGTATTGAGCACGCGATTTTGCATTTGCTGTATGCGCGTTTTTGGACCAAGGTCATGCGCGACATGGGCTTGGTCAAGGTCGACGAACCGTTCACCAAGCTACTCACGCAAGGCATGGTGCTCAATCACATCTACTCACGCCGCACCGCCAAAGGTGGCAAAGACTACTTCTGGCCACACGATGTGGAGCACGTGTTGGATGACGCAGGCAAAGTGGTGGGCGCGAAGCTCAAAAATGCCGCTGAGAGCAGCGATGGCTTGCTGCCTGTGGGCACTGCCATCGACTACGAAGGCGTGGGCACTATGTCGAAGTCGAAGAACAACGGTGTAGACCCACAAGACTTGATCGAGCGTTACGGCGCAGACACTGCGCGTCTGTACACCATGTTCACCGCACCACCCGAAGCCACCTTGGAGTGGAACGATGCGGCGGTGGAAGGCAGCTACCGCTTCTTGCGCCGCGTGTGGAACTTTGCGCACAAGCACGAAGCCGCGCTCAAGGCCGCTACGGCTGGTAACTTGAGCGCCGCCAAACCACGCAAAGAAGCTGCTGATTTGCGCCGTGAAATGCACATGGTCTTGAAACAAGTCAGCTATGACTACGACCGCATGCAATACAACACCGTGGTGTCGGGCTGCATGAAGTTGCTCAACGCTTTGGAGGATTTCAAGGCTGATGGCAGCGAGGGTGATCACGCTGTGTTGTGCGAAGGCGTGTCTGTGTTGCTGCGCATGCTCTACCCCGCTTGCCCGCACATCACCGCTAACTTGTGGGCTGAGTTGGGTTATGCCGCACGCTTGGGCAACTTACTCGACACGGCTTGGCCTGAAGTGGACGAGAGCGCTTTGCAGCGCGATGAGTTAGAGCTGATGTTGCAAATCAACGGCAAACTGCGAGGCTCAGTCATGGTCAGTGCGACTGCCAGCAAAGAGCAAATTGAACAAGCCGCATTGGCGACCGAAGCGTTCATCAAACAAGCCAACGGCGCTGCGCCCAAGAAGGTCATCGTTGTGCCTGGCCGCTTGGTCAACATCGTTGTCTAAAGGTTCCATCATGACCACGCGCCGCGCATTGCTGATGTCTTCCTTGCTCGCCACTGGATTGGCGGGGTGTGGCTTTGAGTTACGTAAAGCGCCCAATTACGCGTTCAACACCTTGTACAGCTCGATCCCTGTGGTTTCACCTTTTGGTGCCAAGCTCAAGCGCAGTTTGGAGTCTTCGGGGCAAGTGGAAGTGATCAATGACGCGCGTCAAATTGAGCGCGCACAGGTCATCTTTGATCAGTTGTTTGAGCTGCGCGAGAAGGTGGTGGTGGGACGCACATCCACTGGTGCGATTCGTGAGTTTCAACTGCGCTATCGCTATCGCTTTCGTTTGCGTAGCCGCAATGGCACGGAGTTGATTCCTGATACAGAAATCATGCTCACGCGCGACATCAACTTCAACGAAACCGGTGCTTTGTCAAAAGAGTCGGAAGAAGCCTTGCTTTACCGCGACATGGAAAACGACTTGGTGCTTCAAATTCAACGTCGCTTGGCCGCAGTGCGCCAACTCTGAGCATGCAAGTCGCCAGCGCTCAATTTGCCAACCACCTGCAAACGCAGGCGAGCAAAGGCTTGCGCAGCCTCTACACCTTCCACGGGGATGAGCCGCTGCTGCAACAAGAGGCGCTCGATGCGTTGCGCAACACCGCACGCGCGCAGGGCTACACCGAGCGCAGTGTGTACACCGTGGCAGGCGCACACTTTGATTGGGGTGAGGTGCTGGCTGCAGGCGGCTCCATGAGTTTGTTTGCAGACAAGCAACTCATTGAAATCCGCATTCCCTCGGGCAAGCCCGGTAAAGAAGGCAGCACAGCCTTGCAGCAAATTGCTGAGCTGGCCGTGGGCAATGACAGCACGTTGACTGTGGTGCTGTTGCCTCGTCTAGACAAAGCCACCAAAAGTTCGGCTTGGTTCAGCGCCTTAGAGAACAACGGCATCAGCGTGCAGATCGACCCCGTTGAACGCCACGCTTTGCCTACATGGATTGCGCAGCGTTTGGGTGCACAGCAGCAACGCGTCGCTGCGGGTGAAGCGGGGCAACACACCTTGCAGTTTTTTGCCGAGCGTGTGGAGGGCAACTTGCTGGCCGCGCACCAAGAAATTCAAAAGCTCGCCCTCTTGTACCCAGAAGGCGAGTTGAGTTTTGAGCAAGTGGAGCGTGCCGTGTTGAACGTGGCGCGTTACGACGTGTTCAAACTCTCAGAGGCCGTGCTCAGTGGTCAACCCCTGCGCGTGCAACGCATGCTCGATGGCCTGAAGGCCGAAGGTGAGGCGGAGGTGTTGGTGCACTACACATTGGCCGAAGAAATCCGTGCCCTGAAGCGTGTCAAAGATGCTGTTGCATCTGGCAAAGCTTTGCCCATGGCGCTGCGTGAGCAGCGCATTTGGGGCCCGCGTGAGCGTTTGTTTGAACGTGTACTGCCGCGCTTGAGTGTGGGCATGCTTGAAAAATTGTTGCAGTCGGCCCATCAGGTCGATGGCATTGTCAAAGGTTTGAAAACGCCAGAATGGCCTGCTGACAATTGGCAAACCCTGCACCGTTTGGCCATGCGTTTGTGCCGCGCTTGTATGCCGCGCAACGCTTAATTAGGAAAACACACATGACGACTCTCAACGTTGCCGACCACATGCACGCACTAGGCGCTCAGGCCAAAACCGCATCTGCGCAAATGGCCAAAGCCTCTGCGGCGGTCAAAAATACGGCGCTGCGCAAGCTTGCCGCATTGCTGCGCGACAACATCGACGCCTTGCAAATTGACAACGCCAAAGACATTGAGCGTGCCATTGCTGCAGGCTTGGATGCCCCGATGGTGGACCGTTTGAAGCTCACCCCCAAAGTGTTGGAAACCTGCGCGCAAGGCTGCGAACAGCTTGCCGCCATGCCCGATGTGATTGGCGAAATCATTGGCATGAAGCAACAACCCAGCGGCATTCGTGTGGGCCAAATGCGTGTACCCTTGGGCGTGTTTGGCATGATTTTCGAAAGCCGTCCCAACGTCACGATTGAAGCGGCTTCGTTGTCCATCAAGAGTGGCAACGCCTGCATCTTGCGCGGCGGCTCGGAAGCGATTGAGTCCAACAAAGCCCTGGCCAAGTTGGTGCAGCAAGCGCTGAGTGAAAGCGGTTTGCCCATTGATGCCGTGCAGATGGTGCAAACCACCGACCGCGAAGCGGTGGGCCACCTCATTGCCATGCCTGAGTTCGTGGATGTCATCATCCCGCGCGGTGGCAAAGGTTTGATTGAACGCATCAGCCGCGACGCGAAAGTGCCCGTCATCAAACACTTGGATGGCAACTGCCACACCTATGTGGACGATCCTTGCGACATCGCCATGGCCGTGACCGTGGCCGACAACGCCAAGACTCAAAAGTACAGTCCTTGCAACGCCAGCGAAAGCTTGCTGGTGGCGCGTGGTGTGGCGGCTGAGTTCTTGCCCAAGATTGGCGCCATCTTTGCAGCCAAAGGTGTGGAGATGCGTTGCTCTCCAGAAGCCAAGGCCATCCTCACATCAGTCAAAGGTGCCAACCTCAAAGACGCGACCGAGCAAGATTGGTTTGAAGAGTATTTGGGCCCCATCATCAGCATCAAAGTGGTGAAGGGCTTGGACGAAGCCATCGCCCACATCAACCACTATTCGAGCCACCACACCGAATCCATCCTCACGCGTGACCACATGCATGCGCAACGCTTCTTGCGTGAGGTCGATTCGTCCAGCGTGATGGTCAACGCCAGCACCCGGTTTGCAGATGGTTTTGAATACGGTTTAGGTGCTGAAATAGGCATTTCCACCGACAAATTCCATGCGCGTGGTCCTGTGGGCATCGAAGGCCTGACTTCGTTGAAATACGTGGTGCTGGGTCAAGGCGAAATTCGCGTTTAAACCACACTTTTTAGAGAGTGGCCTCTCTAAGAAATGGGTGGACCATAGGTCCTAAAATGGCTTTCTACTTTTCGAGACACCATGGTTCCACACCTCATCACGGCCCTCAACGGCCCCATCAACGAGCTTGAGCAACGCATCCTCGATTCCATGCCCGCCATCGAGCGTTGGTTTCGTCTGGAATGGATGGAGCACACGCCGCCCTTCTACAGCTCGGTCGACATTCGCAATGCAGGTTTCAAGCTTGCACCGGTAGACACCAACCTTTACCCTGGTGGCTGGAACAACCTCACGCCTGAGATGTTGCCCCTTGCTGTGCAAGCAGCCATGGCAGCGATTGAGAAAATCTGCCCTGAAGCGCGCAACCTGTTGCTGATCCCAGAGAACCACACACGCAATACCTTCTACTTGTCGAACGTGGCGCAGTTGCAGCGCATCTTCCACATGGCGGGTTTGAATGTGCGCGTGGGTTCAATCAACCCTGAAATCAAAGAGAACACCACGATCGATTTGCCAAACGGCGACAGCGTCACGCTCGAACCCGTGATTCGCGGCAAGCACCGTTTGGGCCTCAAAGACTTTGACCCCTGCACCATCTTGCTCAACAACGATTTGAGCGCTGGCATTCCTGGCATCTTGGAAGACTTGCACGAGCAACATTTGTTGCCACCGCTGCATGCAGGTTGGAGCGTGCGCCGCAAGAGCAAGCACTTCGAGTGCTACGAAGAAGTGGCCAAGCGTTTTGGTAAGTTGCTGGGCATCGATCCTTGGCTGATCAACCCCATGTTCAACCAGTGCGGCGAAGTCAATTTTGCCGAAGGCACTGGCATGGAATGCTTGAAGACCAATGTGGATGCATTGCTCACCAAGATCAAGCGCAAATACAAAGAGTACGGCATCAACGAAAAACCCTTTGTCATTGTCAAGGCTGACAACGGCACGTATGGCATGGGCATCATGACGGTGCGCGATGTCAAAGACCTTGATGTGGTCAACCGCAAGACGCGCAACAAAATGAGTGTGGTCAAAGACGGTCAAGAAGTGAACCAAGTCATCATCCAAGAAGGTGTGCTGACACACGAGCGCTTGAACGATGCCGTGGCCGAACCCGTGGTCTACATGATGGATCGTTACGTGGTGGGCGGCTTCTACCGCGTGCATGCCGACCGTGGCGTGGACGAAAACTTGAATGCGCCAGGTGCAAGCTTTGTGCCTTTGGCATTTGAGCAAAGCGCACACACACCGCAACCCGGCATGAAGCCCGGTGCGAGCACTCCCAACCGCTTTTACATGTATGGCGTCATTGGCCGTTTGGCCATGTTGGCTGCGAGTTATGAACTCGAAGCCACTGACCCCGAAGCAGAAAACTACGACTGAGGTTAATGATGGATCAACACGGCAAGTCGTCGCTCGCGGCGCTCACCCTGGGCGCGATTGGCGTCGTTTACGGCGATATCGGCACCAGTGTGCTGTATGCGATGAAAGAGGTGTTTGGCTCGGGGCATGTGGAGTTCACGCCTGACAACATCTATGGCATTTTGTCCATCTTCTTTTGGACGTTGACCATCATCGTGTCCATCAAATATGTGGCCTTGGTGCTGCGTGCGGACAACCACGGTGAAGGCGGCTTGGTGGCGATGTTGGCCTTGGCTTCCATGGCCGTGAAAGACCGCCCCGTGCTGCGCCACCGCATGTTGATTGTGGGCATCTTTGGCACGTGTTTGTTTTATGGCGACGGCGTGATCACGCCCGCTATTTCGGTGCTGTCAGCGGTGGAAGGTTTGGAGGTGGTCTCGCCTGCTTTTAAGAAGTATGTGATCCCGCTCACGATCATCATTTTGTTTGGCCTCTTTGCTGTCCAAAAGCGAGGCACCAGCGGCATTGGTAAGTTCTTTGGACCGATCACGGTGGTGTGGTTTGCGGCCATTGCTGCGCTGGGTGTGTACCACATCGCATCGCATCCAGAAATTTTGTGGGCCATCAGTCCACACCATGCTTTGCGCTTCATCCTCACTGAGCCTGAAGTCACATTTTTGATTTTGGGTGCGGTGGTGTTGTGTGTGACGGGTGGCGAAGCGTTGTACGCAGACATGGGACACTTCGGTAAGAAGCCCATTCGCATCGCTTGGTTCTTTGTCGTCATGCCTGCGCTGACCTTGAACTATTTTGGCCAAGGCGCTTTGCTCCTCAGTGAGCCCGAGGCTGTGGCTAACCCCTTCTTCAACATGGCACCTGAATGGTTGCTGGTGCCCTTGGTTGGGTTGGCAACGGCGGCCACCGTGATCGCCTCGCAAGCCTTGATTTCTGGTGCTTTCAGCGTGACCAAGCAAGTGGTGCAGCTGGGTTTCTTGCCGCGTTTGCAAGTGCTACATACCAGCGTGAAAGACACAGGCCAGATTTATATTCCGTTTGTGAACTGGGGTTTGTTTGCCGTCATCGTGTTGGCGGTGATGATGTTTAAGTCATCCAGCAATTTGGCAGCGGCGTACGGTATCGCGGTGTGTACAGACATGCTCATCACCACCGTGCTCACGTTCTTTGTGATTCACTACGGTTGGAAATACCCCTTCTGGTGGTGTTTGGCCGCGACGAGCTTTTTCTTCTCGGTGGACTTTGTCTTCTGGGCCTCGAACCTGTTGAAGTTGTTTGAGGGCGGCTGGTTCCCGTTGTTGATCGCCTCCATCATCATGATGCTCATGCTCACATGGCGTGATGGCCGTAGCATTCTTTATGAGAAGCGCCAAGAAGATGCCTTGGATTTGACGAGCTTCTTGGACGCGGTGTTCCTATCTCCTCCCACACGTGTAGAAGGCACGGCCGTCTTTTTGACGTCTGGCAAAGGTGCTGTACCTAACGCCATGCTGCATAACCTCAAGCACAACAAGGTGCTGCACAAACAAAACCTGTTTGTGAACGTGCAAAACCATGAAGTACCTTGGATTGACGAAAGCGAGCGTTTGCAAATCAAAGCCTTGGGCAATGACTGCTGGCAAGTTGAAATCCATTACGGCTTCAAAGACGACCCCGATGTGCCAGGCGCGTTGACGCACTTGAAGGGCATGGGTTGTGAAGTTAGTCCCATGACCACCAGCTACTTCTTGTCGCGTGACAGCATCGTGCCGACGGTGGGTAGCGGCATGTCGGCCTGGCGTGAAAAGCTGTTCGCACAAATGCACCTCAATGCCAGCTCTGCCGCGGACTTCTTGAACTTGCCTAGCAACTCCGTGGTGGAGTTGGGCAGCAAAATCGAAATCTAAAACCTATGCACATCCTCTTCGTCGCAGACCCGCTGTCGTCCTTCAAAATTTACAAGGACACCACGTTTGCGATGATGCGCGAAGCCCAGCGTCGCGGCCACCAAGTGCTGGCCTGCGAGCCGCAAGACATCGTGTGGCAAAGCGGTCAGCCTGTGTCTGCACGTGTGCAGCAGGTACGCTTGACGGGTGACACTGCGCATTGGTTTGATGTGCAAAGCGTGGACGAGCACTACGCACTCCATAGCGCTGATGCCATCGTCATGCGCAAAGACCCGCCGTTCGATGCCGAGTACTTTTACGCCACGCATTTGCTAGAGCAAGCTGAGCGCGAAGGCGCGAAGGTGTTCAACAAGCCAGCAGCTTTGCGCGACCATCCCGAGAAGTTGGCCATCCTAGAATTTGCAAAATTCATCAGTCCCACGCTGGTGACGCGCAGTGCCGATGCCATTCGCGCCTTTCATGCACAACACCGCGACATCATCTTGAAGCCGCTCGATGGCATGGGCGGCATGGGCATCTTTCGCGTGAAGGACGATGGCTTGAACCTCGGCGCCATCATCGAAACGTTGAACCGTGATGGTGCACAAACCGTGATGGTGCAAAAGTTCATTCCTGCGATTGACAAAGGCGACAAGCGCGTGCTCGTCATCGGCGGCAAGGTTGTGCCTTATTGCTTGGCGCGTATTCCGCAAGGCGGCGAAGTGCGCGGCAACTTGGCTGCAGGCGGTAAAGGCGTCGCACAAGCCATCTCTGCACGCGACCAAGAAATCGCTGAAGCCCTTGGCGCCGTCCTCGCCAAGCGCGGTTTGTTGTTGGTCGGTTTGGATGTGATTGGGGACTACCTCACCGAGGTGAACGTGACCAGCCCTACGTGTTTCCAAGAAATCTTTGATCAGACGTGTTTCGATGTGGCTGCTATGTTCATCGATGCTTTAGAAACCGCTGCTTCTCAGGTCTGAGCACGGTTGGCGGTGTAAGCCACGGCGAATGATGGCTGATGCGTGGCGTGCGATAGAAGACGTTTTAAAGTGATTTAGAAGAGCAACTAGCTTTGTAGCTGCCCGTCCACAAACACCTTCAACTCCCCAGGCGCAAACGGCGTCCATACCTCGTTGGTTGTCAAAGGCGCCGTGACCACTACGGCCACACGGTCATCTGGAGACGCGTGTTCTGCAAAGTTGATGCTCATGTCTTGGTCGCTCAAGGTGGCTGTTGCAAATGGGTGCTTGCGCTCGATGTAACAAAGGTTGGTTGAGGCATGTGCCCACAGTGCTTGGCCATTTGACAGCAAGAAGTTGAATGTGCCGTGTTTGGCAATTTGCGGCACCAACTCTTTCAAGGTTAGCGTGAGTTCGTCAATCGATGGCACATTCGCGTGTGACTTTGCCATCTCTTGCATCAACCAACAAAACGCAAGCTCACTGTCGGTATGCCCCACGGGCCTAAAGTTGCCGTGCAAACGCGGTGCATAGTTTTCTAAATTGCCGTTGTGTGCAAATACCCAATAGCGTCCCCACAGCTCACGCACAAAAGGGTGGCAGTTCTCCAGCGACACCACGCCTTGCGTGGCTTTGCGGATGTGCGAAATGACGTTTCGGCTTTTGATGGGGTACTTGCGAATCAGCTCGGCCACGGGTGAGGTGCTGGCGGGCAGGTGGTCGATGAAGTGACGCAAACCGCGGTCTTGCTCTGAGCCTTCAAAAAACGCAATGCCCCAGCCATCGGCGTGGTGGTCGGTCACGCCTGCGCGTTGGGCAAAACCACTGAAGCTAAACGTTGCATCTGTGGGGTTTTTGCAGTTGAGTCCGAGCAGTTGGCACATGGCGTTTTCATTCAAAGTCAACGGGTGTGTTGGTGCGGTTGGCGAATGCGCCAAGCAGCTAAAAGTGCCAACATGCAAACCAAGGCGAGCATCAAAAACACTTCGTCAAAAGCCGCCAAGCGCATGGCCGACGTTTTGGCATTGGTGAGCGAGTCGCCGTGCACAGCCAATCGCCACTCCAGCAAAATGCCGCACAAGCTCACGCCTGCAGCACCGCCCAGCATGCGCAAGAAATTGATGACGCTGGCCCCCTGAGGAATCAAGCTGCCGTCCATGCCACGCATGGCGCCGATGTTGAGCGATGGCAGGATGAAGCCCAGGCCTACGCGTCCCAAAATCGCAAAAGCCACCAGCACCCACAAGCCGGTTTGCAAATTCACGCTCAGCATCAGCGCGAATGAAAGCGCCAACAACACCAAACCAAAACTCACCATCAAGTGCGTGGGGTGCGTGCTGGAGTAGCGACCCACGATGGCAATCGTGAGAGCCAACAACAAACCCGAAGGCAACAGCAAGGTGCCCACATAGCTAGGCGACAAACCCAAACCTAGTTGCAAATACAAAGGCAGCAAATAGGTGGAGCCAAACATCGCAATGCCGTAGATGAACGCCACGGTGGTGCCCATCGCAAACGGGCGATGAGCAAACAATGCCAAGTTCATCAGCGGCTTGCCATCGTTTTGAATTTGCACACGTTGCCAAACCACAAAACCGACGGTGCACAACACTGCGGCACCTATCAAGCCGAGAGCAGTCGTCAAATGGCCGCTGTGCAGCATCACCAAGCCGTTGAGCAAGCACAAGGTGCCCACGGTGGCGAGTGCGAGGCCACCTAAATCGAGCGACGGTTTCCCGTGGTTGGCGCTCACGCCGCCGGGTGCCGTGGTGGGCACGTAGCGCATGGCCATCCACATCGAAATTGTGCAAAACGGCACCACCATGAAGAACAGTGCACGCCAGCTCATCCAGTCCACCAACAAACCACCGATGCTGGGGCCGAGCGCCGGTGCCAACACCACGCCCATGCCAAAGAAGCTGTTGGCACGGCCTTGCTCCGAGGTGTCAAACGCACGCAAGATGATGATGGCGGGAATGGGTTGCACCACGCCAGCCGCCAAGCCTTCAATCACGCGCGCGGCCAGCACCAAGTTGTAATCCGTCGAGAGCCCGCCTGCAACGCCTGCGGTGAGCAGCACCCACATGCACCCCATGTAGGTGTTGCGATAACCAAAGCGCGCCAGCAACCAAGGTGTGGTGAGCATGGACACGGTCATCGCGACCATGAAGCTCGAGCTCACCCATTGCGCCGACTCTTGGCCGATGCCGAACTGCATGCTCATGTCAGGAATGCCCACGTTCATGATGGTGGACGACATGATGGCGGCCATGGAGCCAATCATCACGGTGGTCAACATCAACCAGCGGTGGCGTGTGCCGTAGCGGCTTTGCAAATCAGCCAGTGAGCCACGTTCAGCCATGTGCGTCTTTCGTGGCGCAGGCTTGGCAAATGCAAGTCTTGCGTTGAGATGCAACGGGAACCTTTGCCAGTAATTCGGGCGAAAAAGACACGTTGACACACCAGCACTGAGTCACGGGTTGCCCGGTGCTTTTAGCGACTTCCATCGCGCATTGGTTTGGCTTGCCGCATAAGGGGCAAGCGCAAGCGTCAATGGGGGCGGGCATTTGGCTGGACATGCCCCAAAGTGTAGCGAAGCGAACAAGGCACAATCGCAAAAAATCTTATGTACGAATTTCCGCCCACGCCAGAAGCTGCCCAGTTGCGGCTTGACCACGTCAGCCCCAAAGATTACGCGCACACACGCAACGCTTTGGATGGTGCAGTCACGCATTTGTCGCCCTACCTCACGCATGGGTTTTTGAGCGTGCCCGATGTGGCCAGTGCCATGTACCACCAGTACCGCGTGGGCGTGCAACACAAGCTGATTTACGAACTGGGTTGGCGTGAGTACTTTCAACACATGCACCATCATTTGGGCGATGGCATTGCGCAGTCGTTGCGTGAAGGCATATTGCCCGAGTCTGAGTACAGCACCGAGCTGCCCGAAGACGTGCGCCACGCATGCACCCGTGTGCCGGTCATCGACAACGCGATTCGCATGCTCTACACCACAGGCTATTTGCACAACCATGCGCGTTTGTGGGTGGCCAGCTACATCGTGCACTTGCGCAAAGTGCATTGGCGTGTCGCAGCGGGTTGGATGTACAGCCATTTGCTAGATGGTGACATCGCCAGCAATTACCTCAGTTGGCAATGGGTGGCGGCGACGGGCAGCAGCAAACCCTATTTGTTCAATGCAGACACGGTTGAAAAATTTGCCCCCGAAATTTGGCACAGCCGTGGCACATCCATTGATGTGAGCTACGAGTTGATGGAAATTTTGGCCAACAGTGCTGCCACGGTGGCGCAAGTTCGCAAAAACGAATTGGCCTGGGATGAGCCCCAGGTCTTCAGCGAGCCGCCTGCAGAACTCGGTTTTACAAAACCTCTAGCCAGTCATGTGGCAGGCAAGCCGGTCTGGTTGGTGCATCCGTGGGTGTTGGCGGATTTGCCAAAAGATTTACCTGAAGACGTGGTGTGCGTGGCCGTGGCATTTGCAGAGTACACGCAAGCGCATCCGTGGAATGCCTTGCGTTGGAACTTTGTGGGGCAGCGCATGGCGGCGCTCACGCCGCACCGTTGGTTTGCTTCAGCAGAAGAGGTGTTGCAGGCTTTGGCCCATGCGCAAAGTGTGCAAACCGTGGCGCATTTGTGTTTGCCAGACTTGGCTGCCAGTCATGTGCAATTGCGGCCTGCACCGCGTTTGTTCCGTCAGCTCGACAAGCCCATGGACTCGTTCAGCAAGTGGTGGGTGCAGGTGAACAAAAACGTGCGGCACTTGCAGCAGTTGGTGTATCCGCTGCCTGCACGGCCGCCCGCGCCTTGAACGCGCTTTGGTGCGCCTTATTCGCCAGGCGCTGGCGTGACTTTGGTGATGAAGTATTCGGTTTCGCCAAAGCAGCCTGGCAAGCCTTTGTGCTGTTCATACTCCACCACCACTTTTTGACCAATCTGTTTGTTGATTTGGTCAGCCACGGCATCGCCACGCACGGTGAATGCAAACTTTTCTGGAATGGCAGGCATCACCGCCAAGGCGCGCACTTGTTCACCTTCCCAAGTCTTGCAAATCCAACCTTTGTAAGAGAGCTTTTGCACAAAGCCCACGCTCTCGCCTTTCGAGTAAGTGAAGTGGTACGAGAACAGCAAGTACACGCCCATCGCAATCATGACGGTCAACACCAAACCAATCACGGTACGCAGGGCAAAACGAAGGGTAGAGCTAATCAATGGATGTGTCATGGCAATCGTTCAATCGAAAATGGAATCACGCCATCATAGTTCGCAGCGCCTATGAAAAACGGCTCCCGAAGGAGCCGTTTTCTTGTGCTTAATGCCGCAGTGATTAGGTGTAGCCCGCCTTTACTTTAGGCGTGGCCAGCTTTCACTTTCAAGCGCCATGCGTGCAGCAAAGGCTCGGTGTACCCGCTGGGCTGCTCTTTGCCTTTGAACACCAAGTCGAGGGCGGCTTGGTAGGCAGGGGCTTTGGCAAAGCGGCCAGCCATTTTTTGGTACAGCTTGTCGCCTGCGTTTTGCTTGTCCACCACCGACGCCATGCGTTTGAAGGTGTCTTTCACTTCAGCCGGTGTGACCACGCCGTGGTGTAGCCAGTTGGCGATGTGTTGGCTAGAAATACGCAAGGTCGCGCGGTCTTCCATCAGGCCCACGTTGTGGATGTCGGGCACTTTGGAGCAGCCCACGCCTTGGTCCACCCACCGCACCACATAGCCCAAGATGCCTTGCACGTTGTTGTCCAATTCTTGTTGCTTCTCGGCAGGTTTCCAGTTGGGGTTGGCTGTCACAGGCACTTGCAGCAAGTCGTTCAAGAGGCTGTCACGCACCTTGTTGTAGTTGACCTTTTCCAACTCTTTTTGCACGTCGACCACTTTGACTTGGTGGTAGTGCATGGCGTGCAACACAGCCGCGGTGGGGCTTGGCACCCATGCGGTGTTGGCGCCGGCTTTGGGGTGACCAATTTTCTGCTTCAACATCTCGGCCATCAAATCGGGCATGGCCCACATGCCTTTGCCGATTTGCGCTTTGCCGCGTAAGCCGCATGACAAACCCGCCAGCACGTTGTTCTTTTCGTAGGCTTGAATCCATGCGCTGGTCTTCATATCGCCTTTGCGCAACATGGGGCCTGCTTGCATGGCGGTGTGCATTTCGTCGCCGGTGCGGTCCAAGAAGCCAGTGTTGATGAACGCGACGCGGCTGGCTGCTGCAGCGATACAGGCTTTCAAGTTCACGCTGGTGCGGCGCTCTTCGTCCATGATGCCCAGCTTGACAGTGCTATCAGCCAAGCTCAAAACCTTCTCGACGCGGCTGAACAATTCGCACGCAAACGCCACTTCGGTGGGGCCGTGCATTTTGGGTTTGACGATGTAGACAGAGCCGGTGCGTGAATTGCGTATGCCTTTTTTGCCGTGGCCTTGCAAGTCGTGCAAAGCGATGGTCGTGGTGATGACCGCGTCCATGATGCCTTCTGGAATTTCGTGCATCTGACCGTCTTTACCTTTGTAAAGAATGGCGGGGTTGGTCATCAAATGGCCCACGTTGCGAAGGAACAGCAATGAGCGGCCGTGCAATTTGACGGGCTTGCCGTCTTTGCCTTTGTACTCACGGTCGGCGTTCAAGCCGCGTGTGAAGGTTTTTCCACCTTTTTCAACGGTCTCAGTCAAGGTGCCTTTGACGATGCCCAACCAGTTGCTGTAGGCCAGCACTTTGTCGTCTGCGTCAACCACGGCGACTGAGTCTTCCAAGTCGAGGATGGTGGACAAGGCGGCTTCTACCACCAAGTCGCTCACGCCTGCGGGGTCGGTGGCGCCGATGGGGGTGTTGCGGTTGATTTGCAAATCAAGGTGCAAACCGTTGTGCACGAACAGCACAGATGAAGGTTCAGACATCTTGCCTTGGAAGCCTACGAATTGCGCGGCCTTGCTCAGCTTGGTGGCCTTGCCGCCTTTGAGAGTGACGACCAATTCACCGTTCACCACGGCGTAGCCGGTGGAGTCGAGGTGTGAGCCGCTCTTCAATGGCACGGTGCGATCCAGCACGTGACGTGCATAGGCAATGACTTTGGCGCCGCGCTTGGGGTTGTAGCCTGCAGTTTTTTCTGCGCCGCCTTTTTCTGGGATGGCATCCGTGCCATACAAGGCGTCATACAAAGAACCCCAACGTGCGTTGGCCGCGTTCAAGGCGTAACGTGCATTGAGCACGGGCACCACCAGTTGTGGGCCTGCTTGCAAAGCCAACTCAGCGTCGACGTTTTTGGTGGTGGCTTTGACCTTGTCGGGTTGCGGCACGAGGTAGCCAATTTTTTCCAAGAACTTGCGATAGGCCTTCATGTTTTTGATGGGACCTGGGTTGGCGCTGTGCCATGCGTCCATTTCGGTTTGTAGGCGGTCACGTTCTGCCAACAAGGCGATGTTCTTAGGTGCCAGGTCTTGCACAATGGCGTCGAAACCTTTCCAGAATTTATCGCTGCTCACGCCGGTGTCGGGCAACACTTTGGTCTCGATGAATTTGTACAAGTTGGTGGCAACTTGCAAGCTACGCACTTGGGTGCGCTTGGTGGTGTCTTGGCTCATGGTGAGGTCTCTCTGGATAAATCAAAAAGGGGAAATCAGGACGAATCTTATTGGATTGCGTTGGGTCAATTGCATCGCCAGCTTTTGGGCTGTCGTGACAAATAGGTAGGTAATCCTTGAAGCGTGGCGTTTTACTTGTCAGGCACCAGCAGGTGGCCATGACGCAAGCCGCGCCACGTGCCTAGGGTCAACCCCAGAATCAGCAGTGATGTGATGGCCAACAACAAGGTGGCTGGCATTTGCAACCAAGCACCGCCTGGGGCATGGGTCATGCGTAGCGTGAGCGAGGTGAAGGCCGCCAACGGAAAGCTCAAGCCCCAATGGGCCATGCTGAAGGGTTGTTCACGAATCGTGGCTAGTTGAGTCATCGCCAGCATTAAAAAGAACGCACCTAGACCCCATGTCATCCATACCAAAGTCAAAGGCGCATCCAACTGCAACAAGCTCAAACCGCTGATGGATGGGGGCACCAATGTGATGAACCAACTGGGCGCCAAACGCGCAGGTAAAGGGCCTGCTTGTGCCAAGCGCACAAACATCAAGGTTTGCAGCACGATCCACAAGAAGACGCCTATGCCGAACTGCGCAGTGGCCCATGCTTCTAAACCAATGCTGACGCCTCCTAACGGCGCTAGCACATTGCCTACAACGGGAATAAAAAACACAGGCGTGAATGTGACCCACTGGAGGCCGCCGTTCTCTGCTGGGTTGAGCCAACGTTCGATGACCCAAACCGTGGCTGCAATTTCTAAGATTGAACCCACGCACCAAAGAAAGGTGAGGGCTGTGTCGAGTGAGCGATTCGTTCCCCAAAACAAATTGATGCCCAAGCTGGCCAGCAGCAAAATGGAAATAGGCAAGGTCGCCATGAACGCATGACGCACGGGATGGCGCATATCTGCGGCGACTGCATTGGGATGTGCCTGCAAGCGCACGATGCAGGCGAGACACAGCAACGCAAAAATCACTTGCGCAAAGATGGCTGCAACGAGTCCTAAGCCCAACGCGCTATCGCCAAAAATATCGGTAGCACGCAGCCACGCTTGCGACAAACCACACCAGCCCATGACCATGGCAAACCATGCGGGGGCAAGGTACTCTAAGAGCGCAATCGCGCGGGTGATTCGGCTGGGGCGATGTGTAGACGCTTGGATATTCATGTTACTGATTTTAGGTTGAGGGCTCGTTGCACGCCCGTGGATAATTGATGCATGGACAAACTCAAAGCCTTTGAGTCTTTTGTGTCGGTGGCCTTGAAGGGCAGCTTGACTGCTGCGGCCAAAGCCGAGGGCGTGGCACCCGCCATCATGGGGCGTCGCTTAGACAGCTTAGAAGCGCACTTGGGCGTCAAGCTCTTGGTGCGCACCACGCGACGCATCACGCTCACACACGAAGGCACGGCATTCCTCGAAGACTGTCAACGCTTGCTGGCCGATGTGGCCAATGCCGAAGCGAGCGTCAGTGCGGGTGGTCTCAAAGCCAGCGGGCACTTGCGCATCACGGCGCCTGCAGGGTTTGGTCGTCGCCATGTCGCGCCCTTGGTCCCCAAGTTCCACAGCATGCATCCCGATGTGACGGTGTCACTCAACCTGAGCGACCGTGTGGTCGATTTGGCCGCCGAAGGTTTTGATTGCGCCGTGCGCGTAGGCGATTTGCCTGACTCGTCGTTGGTCAGTGTGCGCATGGCTGACAACCGCCGCTTGTGTGTGGCCACGCCTGAATTTTTGAAGCGTTATGGCACTCCCAAAGCGCCGAATGACTTGATGCGTTTCAAATGCTTGACGCTGTCTAGCGATGCCTCACAAACCCGCGGTTGGGCGTTTCGTGTGTCCGTGACCAGCAAAGGCCATGAAGGTCAAACACACGAAGTGATTCACCTGCGTCCGAGTGGTCCCATGGATTGTTCAGATGGCCAAGTGCTGCATGATTGGTGCTTGGCGGGTCACGGCATTGCATGGCGCAGCACGTGGGAAGTTGAAACCGAAATCAACAGCGGGCAATTGGTGCCGGTGCTCGAAGAGTTCGCCGCGCCTCCTAACGGAATTTACGCGGTGTTCTCGCAGCGCAAACACTTGCCTTTGCGCTTGCGTTTGTGGATTGACTTTCTCAAAGACCACTACGGTCATGCCAACTATTGGAGTGCTGCTGCATGACGTCACATCTCATCCAAGAAGTCGTGCTGTGTGCGGATGATTACGCGCTGAACGCGCCGGTGTCGCAAGGCATCGTTGCGTTGGCTGTGCTCGGCCGCTTGAGCGCCACCAGTGTGATGAGCCTCTCGCCCCGTTGGGCGGAAGACGCGGTGGCTTTGCGTGATGTACGCGAGCGCCTCGATGTGGGGGTGCATTTGGATTGGACCAGCAGCTTTGCGGTGGACGCAGGTCATGGCAGTGGCTTAGGCATGGTCATGGCGCGTGCGGTATTGCGCTTGTACAAGCCCCAAGATATCGAAAACGAAATCGAGCGTCAGCTGGATGCGTTCGAGGCCCATTGGCAAGCTGTGCCAGACCACATCGATGGCCACCAACACGTGCAGCAGTTTGCTGTGTTCCGACATGCCTTGGCAGAGGTGCTCATGCGCCGATACGGCAACTCCGCGAAGCGCCCGTGGTTGCGTGTATCGCAAGTGGCGCAGCCTGGCCTCAAAGCCAAGGTGATTTCAGCCATGGGGGCGCATGGCTTACAGCAGTGGGCAAACCAGCAGGCTTGGCCCACGGTCGGCCCGCTGTTGGGTGCGTATGGTTTTGACGGCAGCATGGACGACTATGCACGCCATATGCAAGACTGGTTGACCCATTTGCCCCATGACAAACTTGCCGTCATCATGTGTCATCCCGCCGTGTCTGCTCAAGCAGATGATGCAATTGGCGCTGCGCGCAAACGCGAATTTGCTTACCTTGCCGGGCATGATTTTGTGCAGCACATGTTTGATGCGGGCGTGCACTTGGTGCGTGGCAGCGGCAAACTTATAGAAACTTGATCACCCAATGACCTCATCATTTTTTACATCTCCCCGTTGGCGGACTTGGGGTTGGATGTTGTTGCCTTTGTTCTTGCTGGTGTTGGCTGCGCTGCGTCCATTGGCGTTGCCCGATGAGGGGCGCTACGCCGAAGTCGGGCGCTGGATGGCGGTCAGTGGTGACTGGCTCACACCAAGGCTAGATGGCATTCCGTTTTTTCATAAACCACCACTGCTGTATTGGCTTGAAGCCGCTGCGATGAGCGTGCTGGGTGCTACGCCTTGGGTGGCTCGTTTGGTGGTGGCCTTGCATGCATGTTTGATGCTGTGGCTGATGTGGGTATGCACGCGCCATATCGCTGGCGCGGAGGTGGCGCGACGTGCTGCATGGATGTTTGGCAGCAGCTTGGCGTTTCTCGTGGGCGGCCAATACGTGAACCACGACATGATGGTGGCGACGTGGATGGGCGTGGCCATTTGGTGTTTTGCCCGCGCCTTCATGCACGATACGGGCGTGCACACGGGATGGGCTCGGTGGGGCTTTGTGGCTTGTGCGCTGGGCGTCTTGAGTAAAGGGCTGATTGGTTTGCTGCTGCCCGGTTTGGTGCTCTTTGTTTGGATTGCCTATACCTGGCAATGGCGAAAAATTTTGGCGCTGCCTTGGGTGAGTGGCTTGTTGTTGTTCGCCGTCATTGCGTTGCCATGGTTTGTGTTGGCCGCACGCGAACACCCAGACATGTTGGTCTATATGTTTGGCAAGCATCAGTTTGGTCGTTACACCGCCACCACGTTCAACAACGGCAGACCTTGGTGGTTTTATGGCTTGGCCATCACGGTGTTGATGTTCCCTTGGGTGTTTGTGGTGGCTGCAGACGGGGTGCAACGACTGCGCTCTGCGACCATGCGAATGTCACGTTCAGATGCGCATGATGTGGACGCCTGTCATGTGGATGCACGTTGGATCGCACTGTGTTGGATTTGGATCGTTGCCGTTCTTGGTTTTTTCTCCATACCCAATTCCAAGCTGATTGGCTACGCCTTGCCTGTCATGCCTGCGCTTGCCGTGCTGGCCGCGTTGTGGTGGCAGCAACATGTGGCACCACGCAACTGGGGGCGATTTGCGTTTGGTGCCTTGGTGGCCGTGAATTTGGGTTTGGCCATCGTCGCGCAGGTGAGTGCCAGTCGCTATACCGAGCAACGCAGCACACGTGATGTGGCTGAAGTGTTGGCATGCTCTGCGCAGTCGACGGATGTGGTGGCCGCAGTCGATGACTACCCCTACGACTTGCCGTTTTATGCGCAGTTCACGCACCCCATGGAGGTCATTCAAGACTGGGATACCTTGCGCCAAACGGCAGGTGACAACTGGCGGCGTGAGTTGTTTGAAGGGGCTGACTTTGATGCACACGCTGCGCTTAGCTTGGTGCCCATGACGCGCTTGCAAATGTTGAAACAAGAGCCACACGCATGGGTGGTCGCTCCAAATGCATCACCCGTTCTGAACGCGCAGTCGCATGAAGGCTTCACCCTTGTTGCAACGGGCCAGGCCTGGAGTTTGTTCCGATCAGGCCTTGCGTCTGAAAGCCCAGAAGCGACTGAGCAAAAAGGTTTGCGCGGATGCAAACACCAAGGCAAAAAATAAAGCCAACCAATCGGGTAAATCTAGCCCTCGCAGCAGCGCGATGAACATCAGCTCGTTGGCCGCAAACCCTGCCAGTGCGGTGGCTGCAAAGCGCCGAAAACTCTGCCACAGATCTGTGCCTGCATCGCTGAAACTTAAACAACGATGGCCGGCAAAGCTCACCACAAACGCCACACAAAAGCCTGCTGCATTGGCCACTTCTGGCCACAGGTAAGGGTTGGTTAATAGGAACACGGCCATGTGCACGGCTGCTGCCGTTGCGCCAACCACCAAAAACCAAAAACCGGTGCGCATGGTTTAAACCGGCGTGGGTGGGTCGTTGTCGATCACTTCGGGTGCCATGATTTTCATAGGCGTGAGTGACAAGCCTGCGCCCCAACGCTGGCTAACCAAATACATGGGGCGCTGTTTCACTTCTTCATAGATGCGGCCCACATATTCGGCGAGTACGCCAATCGACAGCAGTTGAATGCCGCTGAAAAACATCATGCCCACCACCAATGTGGCGTAGCCCGGTACATCAATGCCCCAAAAGAAATACTCGGCCACCACCCAAGCGCCGTAGCCCATGGCCAACATGGCCAACATCAAGCCCGTGATGGTCAAGGCGCGTAGGGGCGCAATCGAGAAAGCCAACACCCCTGTCAGTGCCAACGCAAATGAGCCACGCAAACCAAAACTGCTTTCGCCGGCGGCGCGCGGCAAGGGTTCGTAATCAATGGCGGTGCTGGCAAAACCCACCCACGCATACAAGCCCTTCATGAAACGGTTGCGCTCGGGCAGTTGCTTCAAGGCCTCGACCACGCGGCGGTCCATGAGACGGAAGTCGCCCGCATGTGCTGGGATCTTCACGCGGTTGCCTGCGTTGATGAGTTTGTAAAACATGCCGGTCAGTCCTGCGTGTAAAGCCGACTGGTCGTCGCGTGTGCGGCGAATGGCGTACACCACGTCCGAACCTTCACGCCAGCGTTTGACCATCTCGGCTACCAGTGACACAGGGTGTTGGCCGTCAGAGTCCATCAGCACTACCACCTCGCCACGCGCGGCGTCAATGCCAGCGGTGAGTGCCGCCTCTTTGCCAAAGTTGCGTGACAAGTTGATGCCCACCACTTCGCGGTGTGCTGCGCACAGGGCTTCTATCACCTGTGCCGTGTCGTCACGGCTGCCGTCGTTGATCAACACGATCTCGACCTGTGAACCCAGTGCCTGCAAAGCTTGCAGCACTTGAGGCACCAGCGTGCCTAAGTTTTTGCCCTCGTTGTAGGCGGGCATGACACATGACAGTGTCGGTGTGTATTGAAAACGATCGGTGGGGGTGAGGGTATGGGCGTCGCGCATGGGTAGATCATGCCAAAAAAAACACCCAGTCCCTTCAAGCGCAGGCTCGCCCCGTAAAATCTAGCCATGCTCCAAGTTAAACAAGAATTGCTGGCCGCTCTGGGCCAAGCCCTCGACGGTTTGTTGCCCGGCTCTGGCCACAAGGCTGCTTTTGAATCGCCCAAGGTCGCCGCACATGGCGACTTTGCCATCACCGCGGCCATGCAGCTGGCCAAACCGCTCAAGCTCAATCCCCGTCAGCTCGGCGAACAGTTGCGCGACGCGTTGCTGGCTGCGCCTGTGTACCAACAGTGGGTGCAAGACATTGAGATTGCAGGCCCTGGCTTCATCAACATCCGTTTGAAACCTGCTGCCAAGCAGCAAATCGTGCGCGAGGTGTTGGCGACCAAAGAAAATTTTGGCTTTCAACCCGACAACGGCCAACGCGTGTTGGTCGAGTTTGTGTCTGCCAACCCTACTGGCCCCCTGCATGTGGGCCACGGCCGCCAAGCAGCGCTGGGCGATGCCATTTGCAACTTGTTTGCCACGCAAGGTTTCAACGTCTACCGCGAGTTTTATTACAACGACGCAGGCGTGCAAATCAACACCTTGGCCAAGAGCACACATTTCCGTGCCCAAGGCTTCAAGCCTGGTGATGACTGTTGGCCGACCGACCCCGAGAACCCAGAGAGCAAAGCGTTTTACAACGGTGACTACATCCAAGACATCGCCACCGATTTCTTGGCTGGCAAAACCGTCAAGTCTGACGACCGCGAGTTCACTGCCAGTGGCGATGTGAACGATGTGGACGGCATGCGCGAATTTGCCGTGGCCTATCTGCGCCACGAGCAAGACCTTGACTTGAAGGCCTTTGACGTCAAGTTCGACAACTACTACTTGGAAAGTAGCCTGTACACCAGCGGCAAAGTGGCTGACGCGGTGAGCCGCTTGCAAGCCGCTGGCAAAACCTACGAACAAGACGGTGCCTTGTGGCTCAAGTCCACCGACTACGGCGACGACAAAGACCGTGTGATGAAAAAGACAGACGGCACGTACACCTACTTTGTGCCTGACGTGGCGTACCACATCACCAAGTGGGAGCGTGGCTTCACCAAGGTGGTCAACATCCAAGGCACAGATCACCATGGCACCATCGCTCGCGTGCGCGCTGGCTTGCAAGCCGCCAATGTGGGTATTCCTGAGGGCTACCCCGATTATGTGTTGCACACCATGGTGCGCGTGATGCGCGGCGGCGAGGAAGTGAAAATCTCCAAACGTGCCGGCAGTTACGTGACCCTGCGCGACTTGATTGAGTGGACCAGCAAAGACGCGGTGCGCTTCTTCTTGCTGAGTCGCAAGCCTGATACCGAGTACACCTTTGATGTGGACTTGGCTGTGCAAAAGAACAACGACAACCCTGTGTACTACGTGCAATACGCGCACGCTCGCATTTGCTCGGTGCTGCGTGCGTGGGCTGAGAAAGACGGCGGTGATGTGGCTTCGCTCAAAGACGTGGACTTGTCCGCGCTGGAAAGCCCACAAGCCCAAGCCCTGATGTTGCAATTGGCCAAGTACCCAACCATGTTGACGGCAGCATCGGCTGACTTTGCGCCGCATGATGTGACCTTCTACCTGCGCGACCTCGCAGCCAGCTACCACAGCTACTACGATGCCGAGCGCATCTTGGTCGACGATGAGGCGGTGAAAAAAGCACGCTTGGCACTGGTGGCCGCCACGGCACAGGTGCTGCACAATGGCTTGGCGGTATTGGGTGTGTCAGCCCCCGCCAGCATGTAAACACGACGGAGACTTTGAGCATGAATCAACAACGCGGCAGCACTTTGGTGGGCTTCATCATTGGTTTGGTGGTGGGCTTGGCTGTGGCCTTGGGCGTCGCGGTGTATGTGACCAAAGTGCCTATGCCTTTCATGAACAAAGGCCAAACGCGCTCTGCCGATCAAGATGCAGCGGAAGCGGAAAAGAACAAAGACTGGGACCCGAACGCACCGTTGTATGGCAAGAAGGGTGGCAAGTCTGGTGACAAAGCCGATGAACCAAAGACTGAGCCAAAGCAAGACGCTGTGGTCAAAGTCGATCCCAAGAGCGCAGACCCTTTGGGTGACTTGGTCAAGTCCAAAACTGCGGAGCCTAAACCCGAGGCCAAAACAAAGCCTGAGGTGAAAACACCTGAGGCCAAGTCCGCAGAAACCAAAGTGCCTGAACCTAAAGCTGCGGAACCCACCGTTGACACGAAAGCAGCCAGCACAGATCCGTTCATTTACTTCGTTCAAGCTGGTGCTTACCGCAGCACTGAAGAGGCACAGGCGCAGCGTGCCAAAACTGCATTGCTGGGGTTAGATGCCAAGATCAGCGAGCGCGATCAAGGTGGTCGCACGGTCTATCGCGTGCGTGTCGGCCCCATGGATAAAGTCGAAGCCGAACGCGTGCGCGCCAAACTCGAAGCTGCGCATATTGATTCCGCCATGGTGCGGGTGCAACGTTAAACACCAGAGGTCAACCTATGAAACGTCGTGATTTTTCTTTGGCCGCCATCAGTGCCGCTACTGTGACTGGTTTGCCGTTGGCTGTACAAGCTCAGGGCCCAGCCGCTAAAAAGCCTGTCGAAGGCACTGACTATTTGTCGCTCGACAAGCGTGTGCCGACCGATGTGGGCACTGGCAAGATTGAACTGATTGAGTTCTTTTGGTACAGCTGTCCGCATTGCAATGCCTTCGAGCCGCAGTTCTCTGCTTGGGTCAAAGCAGCCCCCAAAGATGTGGTGGTGGTGCGTGTGCCTGTGCGTTTCCGCGATGACTTTGAGGCGCAGCAACGCGCCTATTACGTGTTTGAGTCGCTCAACATGGTCGACGCCATGCACAGCAAGTTGTTCCACGCCATTCACACGGAACGTCAGCAGCTCAATACGGCACCCGCGTTGGCAGCTTGGGCCAACAAAAATGGATTGCCTGAAAAGAAGTTTCTCGACACCTTCAACAGCTTTGGCGTGGCCACCAAGGCGCGTCGTGCCACCCAGTTACAAGACGCGTTCAAAGTTCAAGGCGTGCCTGCCTTGGGTGTGGCTGGCCGTTTTTACACAGACGGTTCATTGACGCAAACCATGGACCGCGCTTTGCAAGTGGCCGAGTACCTCATTGGCGAAGTGCGCCGCGGTCGCTAAGCCTGCCAAGTCAGCACGAAAATTGCTATCTTGATGGTTAGAATGCCATCAACCTAACGAGCAATATTCGTGCCTTGACTTCATTTGCTTCTTTTTCATTCGCGTTACTGATGGCCATCGTGCCGGTAGCGGCGTCTGCGGAAAAAGCAGATCGCGAGAAGCCTACCAATATTGAGGCTGATCACTTGGTGCATGACGAGCTGAACCAAGTCAGCATCTTCACGGGACGCGCTGTGCTGACCCGAGGCACCATGGTCATGCGCGGGACGCGCATTGAAATGCGTGAAGATGCCGATGGTTATCAATTTGGCGTCATCCTTCCCGAGGCGAACAAACGTGCCTTCTTTCGTCAAAAGCGCGAAGGCAACGATGAATTCATGGAAGGCGAAGCCGCGCGTATCGAGTTCGATGGCAAGGCGGATCGCATCAAACTCATCGACCAAGCCGAAGTGCGCCGCTACCGTGGCGCTGTGTTGAACGACACGATGACCGGCAAGCTCATCATTTATGAAAATCTGACTGACGTGTTCACCATTGATGGTCAGCGGACCGAAGAAGGTGGCAAGGCCAGCGGTGGTCGCGTGAAAGCCGTCTTGGCACCGCGCAGCAAAACATTGGATAAAAAACCGTGATCGAAACGCTTTCGCCCGCCCGCACCGCTGATACGACTGAAAGTTGTTTGGATGCGCGTCATTTGCAAAAGTCTTACGGCAGCCGCAAGGTGGTGCACGACGTGTCCATCTCGGTGAAAAAAGGCGAAGTGGTAGGTTTGCTTGGCCCCAACGGTGCAGGTAAGACCACATCGTTTTACATGATCGTGGGTTTGGTGCGTGCCGATGGTGGCAGCATCACGATTGATGGCCAGCCTGTGGCGCATTTGCCGATTCACCGCCGCTCACTTTTGGGTCTGAGTTATTTGCCGCAAGAAGCCTCCATTTTTCGCAAGCTGAATGTGGAAGACAACGTGCGCGCCGTGTTGGAGTTGCAACGCGATGAAGATGGTAAGCCACTGCAACATGACGAGATTGAAAAACGTTTGACGTCACTCCTGCAAGAACTGCGTGTGGACCATTTGCGTGCCTCGCCGTCTGTGGCTCTGTCGGGTGGTGAACGTCGTCGCGTGGAAATCGCACGAGCTTTAGCGACCAACCCGCGTTTCATTTTGTTGGACGAACCGTTTGCAGGTATTGACCCGATTGCGGTGATTGAGATTCAACGCATCATCGGTTTCTTGAAGGCGCGTGGCATGGGCGTGCTCATCACCGACCACAACGTGCGTGAAACCTTGGGCATTTGCGATCACGCGTGCATCATCAGCGACGGCCGTGTGCTGGCGCAGGGCACGCCGCGTGAAATCATCGAGAACGCAGATGTGCGCCGCGTGTACCTCGGCGAACACTTCCGAATGTAGTATGCAGACCCCCACGCTTATCACTTCGTGTTTCGCTGCCCCCCTAGGGGGCCTTCGCGCCTTGGGGCGGCCCAGCGTCGCTCATCGTTTCGGAGCGAAACGATGAAGCAAGGTTTATCACTCCGTGTTTCACAACATCTGGCGCTCACGCCCCAGTTGCAGCAGTCGATCCGACTGCTGCAGTTGTCGACCTTGGAGCTGAGCCAAGAGATTGAGCAAATGCTCGACGAGAACCCGTTTCTCGACAAAGAGTATGAAGAAGCCCCGCGCGAAGAGTTTGGCCTTGACAAGGTCGATGCACCGGCCCGCGACGAAGAGATTGAGCCCATGCGCGACGTGCCATCACTCGATGGTGGTGTGTCTGAAATCAGCGTTGACAACACGGCCAGCGACACCGAGCCCAGTGTGGACGGCGTTGCCGAAAGCTGGGACGGCGATGGCAGCGTTGAGTTTTCTGCTGACGATTCCGAGTGGGGCGGCGATGCGCCCGCCAGCAACAGCAATACCACCACCGACAGCGACGCCGCTGATGCCACTGAGTTGGCGCGCATGCAAGAGTCGCTGGCCTCACATTTGCACCGCCAAGCTTTGGCCTTGCGCTTGAGTCCGACCGATCAAGCAGCCTTGCGCTACTTGATTGAAAACCTCAATGACGATGGCTACTTAGAAGACACGCTGCGCAGCTTGGCCGAAGGTTTGGGTGGCGATGATGAAGAGCAAATCGAAGAGCTCGAACACCGCTTTCAAGTGGCCTTGTCGCTGCTGCAAAGCTTGGAACCTGTGGGTGTGGGTGCCCGCAATTTGGCTGAGTGTTTGATTTTGCAACTCAAAGCCCTAGAACCCAAAGGTGAAGAGGCGCTGCAAGTGCGTGACACCGCCATTCGCATGTGCAAACAACCGATGGACATGTTGGCCAAGCGCGATTTCAAACGCCTGGCCGTCATCGTGGGCGACAGCGAAGCCAATGTGAAAGTGGCGATTGCCTTGATTGGCCGCCTAGAGCCCAAGCCGGGTCGCCGCTTTGCCGATGTCGAGCGCCATGTGGTGGTGCCTGATGTACTGGTCACACGCGTGGGTAAGTCCACTACCGCGCCAAAATTTAAGGTCGCGCTCAACCCCGACGTGATGCCTCGTTTGCGCGTGCATGACATTTACGCCAACGCGCTCAAAGGCGGCAAAGGCGAAGCACATGCAGGACTGCAACAACGTTTGCAAGAGGCGCGTTGGTTCATCAAGAACATTCAGCAACGCTTTGACACCATCTTGCGCGTGAGCAATGCCATTGCTGAACGTCAAAAAAACTTCTTTATCCACGGCGAACTCGCCATGCGACCCATGGTGTTGCGCGAGATTGCCGAAGAGTTGGGCCTGCACGAATCCACCATCAGCCGCGTGACCACCAACAAATACATGAGCACGCCCTACGGCACGTTTGAGCTCAAGTATTTCTTTGGCTCTGGCTTGGAGACCGAGAGTGGCAACAATGCGTCCAGCACGGCGGTGCGCGCGCTCATCAAGCAATTTGTGGCCAGTGAGAATCCCAAAAAGCCGCTGTCGGATAATCAGCTCTCCGAAATGCTCAAAGAGCAAGGCATTGAGTGCGCCCGCCGCACCGTGGCCAAATACCGTGAGGCGCTGCGCATTGCGCCCACAACCTTGCGCAAAGCGCTCTAATTCACACCATGAACCAACTTCATCTCTTCTTGCCTTGTGCGGCAGGCGTCGAAACCTATTTGGCCGAAGAGGTCCGTCACATCACAGGTGTGGGCGATGACGACTTGCGCGTGTTTCGCGCGGGCGTGATGGTGCGTACGTCATGGCGTGATGTGATGAAACTCAATTTGCACAGCCGCTTGGCGCAACGCGTGTTGGTGGAGTTGTCGCACACGATGTATCGCCAAGAGCAAGACCTATACCGTGCGGCGTGTGAGGTGGCTTGGGAGCTGTGGTTCACGCCCAAAGAAACCTTCAAGATTGAAATCACCGCGCAGCATAGTCCTTTGAAGAGCTTGAACTTTGCAGCGCTCAAAATCAAAGATGCGGTGGCGGATCGCTTCCGTCACAAGTTTGGGGTGCGCCCTGATGTCAACACGCAGTGGCCTGATGCTCGCATCTATGCCCACCTGACAACCGATGAGTGCACGCTTTATATCGATACCTCGGGCGAGCCATTGTTCAAGCGCGGCTGGCGAGCGGACAAAGGTGACGCCCCGTTGAAAGAAACCCTCGCCGCTGCCATGCTGGCGGCCAGTGGCTGGAGTCAAGGCGATGGCACAGCGGCCAATCCCATCGGTTTAGTGGCGCAAGGCGTTCCGCTGTATGACCCTTGTTGCGGCAGCGGCACCATTGCGGTTGAAGCGGCGCAAATTGCGTGCAACATCGCGCCGGGTTCGATGCGCAAATTTGGTTTTCAAAAACTCATCCCTTACCAAGAGTATGTATGGCACGGTTTGCTCGACAACGCGCGTGCACAAGAGTGCGAGCCTCGTGCGCCAATTTATGGCAGCGATGTCGCTTTCCGTATGGTCGACTTCGCGCAACGCAATGCTGAGCGCGGCGGTGTGGCCCATGCGGTCCAACTGCGCGGTGGCGATGCCTTGCAGCGCATGCCCCCCAGCGATGTGCCGGGTGTGATGTTGGTCAACCCACCCTATGGTGAACGTATCGAAGCTGCGGGTATTGCGGGTGCAGCGCGTCGTGCGCGTTACTCACCGCCCACCGAGTATGTGTCGCCCTACGAAGACGTGAATCAAAACGGCGATGCCGGTTTTGATGACGCGGCTTATGGCGGCGGCATGATTCGAGATGACGTGCCACGCTTTGGCGCCCGCGACATTGCGCAGACCGAAGACGGTGGTGATTTCTTTGCACAGCTCGCCAGCCATTGGAAGAAGAACTACGCGGGTTGGTCCGCATGGATGTTGACGCCCGATCTCAAATTGCCAAGTCGCATGCGCTTCAAAGAATCGCGCCGCGTGCCCATGTGGAACGGCCCGATTGAATGCCGCATGTTCCGCTTTGACTTGCGTGCAGGCTCGATGCGCAACAAGCCCAACGATGCCCAACCCGCTGAGGGCAAAGGGTCGTCCGCATCGTGAGCAGCGCTGCAGATGTAGCCCCCGTGCGCGTGGTGCTCGACACCAACATCGTGCTCGACTTGTGGCTCTACAAAGATGCGGCCACGCCCGCGCTACTAAACGCACTTGAAGAAAAGTCTGTGCAATGGTTGGCCACGCAAATCATGCGCGATGAGCTAGAGCGCGTGTTGGCGTACACCCACATCGTCAAACGTTTGGCGTTCAGCCAACTCAAAGCTGAGGACATCTTGGCGCAGTTTGATGCGCATGTGCAGTTGATGCCTGTCGCGGTCAAAGCAATGTTTATGTGCAAAGATGGCGATGACCAAAAGTTCATCGATTTGGCGGTACAACACCAAACCCAACTCATCAGCAAAGACAAAGCGGTGTTGACCATGCGCAACCGCATGGCGCGTTTGGGAGTGGCTGTAGGGAAAGTGTTTCCTGCCGCGCTGCCTGCTTAAAGAGACGGCAATGCTTAAAGCACTATGTGAAGCGTTTGCACGTTTCAGTGCTGCTGCAGCAAGTCCAGCAAAGTTTTCAATGCATGCTGTGTGGCGGCTTCGCGTACAGCGGCACGGTCACCGTGGAAGTGCATCAGCTCGGTTTTCACCCAAGCTGTTTCTGCGCCTAGTGTGGGGCCTGCATCGCTGGGTGTGGCCCATGCAAACCACACCGTTCCCACTGGCTTGTCAGCGGAGCCTCCTGTAGGGCCCGCCACGCCGGTCACCGCCAACGTCACTTGCGCATGGGAGCGGCGCATCGCACCCAGCGTCATGGCCTGCACCACGGCTTCGCTGACTGCGCCGTGCTCGGCAACCAAGGCCGAGTCCACGCCCAGCATGTCGTACTTGGCTTCGTTGGAGTAGGTCACAAAGCCGCGTTCAAACCAATTGCTTGAGCCCGACAAGTCGGTGCAGTTCGCGGCAATCATGCCGCCGGTGCAGCTCTCCGCCGTCGCTAACATCCAGCCGTGCTGTTGCAACACTTCGGCGAGTTGTTCTGTCAACGTGTGTGTGCTCATAGTGACCTCCAGATGGCAAAGACCAACAGCGTGCAAAACGCAGCCACCAAGTCATCAAAGATGATGCCCCAGCCCCCGCGCCAACCAAAACCTTTGAACAAGCTGTCGGCCCAGCGCACAGGGCCAGGCTTGGCGGCATCAAAGTAGCGAAACAAAATGAACGCGCCTAGTTGGCCTGCAAACGTGGTGGGTGTGACCAGCCACAGCACCAACCAAAAAGCAATCACCTCGTCCCACACAATCGCGCCGGGGTCTGCCACGCCCATATGCTGCGCGGTGAGGGTGCAAGCCCACCAACCGACCAGCGTGGACGCGGCAATCAGCATGCCCATTTGTAGCGGAGTCAACCAAATTTGCAAGAGCAAAAACACGGCCCACGCCCACAAGGTGCCCGCTGTGCCAGGGGCCAAACGCGACAGACCAGAGCCTGCGCCAAGCGCGATGAAATGCGCGGGATGGGAGAGTAAGAAGCGGCGGTTCAGCATGTCGACGATGTGGCTTGCAACCACTGGGCCCAGTGGTCAATACAGGCGCGAATTTTAGGAAGACGGTGACGGCCTGCGAGCATGAAGGCGCTGACAGTGGTGGGCGTGTCGTTGATTTGATCAATCAACACGCTTTGCAATTTGCCTTGTGCCACCAGCGGTGCAGCCACCAGCGAAGGAATACGTGCAATGCCTAGCCCAGCAATCGCCATTGACGTCATGGTGGCGGCATTGTCTGAGCTGAATGGGCCGCTTGCGCGAAATGGTGTGTCGTTTTGCGTCGGCCAAATGTTCAAGTATTCATGTTGACTGTGCGTGATCAAGTCATGCGTGCGCAAGTCGTCCACGCTTTGTGGGGTGCCACGCGTTTGCAAATAGGTGGGGCTTGCGTACAGGCGCCTATGTAGCATGCCCAATCGACGCATGACCAAGGTATCGGTTTGTGGCTCACCTGTGCGAATGGCAATGTCAATGCCTTCGCGTGCCATGTCTATCAGCGCATCATCCACCCGAAAATCCACGCGCAGCTCAGGGTGGCGTGCATGCAGCGCTGGCAGGCTGTCGACCATCAGGTGTTGGGCGATCACGGTGCTCATGCTCACTCGCACCAGCCCAGTGACTCGGGTGCGCGTGTGGTCGAACTCCGCATCAAGTGCATCAACTTCACCCAGAATTCGCAGCGCATATGCGTGCAACACCTCACCCTCTGGGGTGAGTGATAAACCATGAGTTGTTCGCAAAATCAGCTGTGTGCTGTAGGTGGCTTCGATGCGTTGAAGCCCGCGTGAAATTTGGCTGACAGGCGCGTTGCGTTCGCGTGCCACCGCCGATAGCGTGCCCAGCGCCGCAACGCGTGCGAACAGTCGTAAATCATCAAAGCTCAAATCAGCCATGCCTGCATGTTAATGGAGTGCTCTTGCAGTTTGTGCAACACCGATTTGTTCTCGGTGGTGTTTCGCATATGCAGTTGAAAACCTAAAGTCATCTCACCGATTCATCAACTGGAGAACTGAGATGCGTAATCCCCCCGCAGGCTATGAGCCTCTCGAGCGTGCCGCTTTGATTGCCCAGGCCAAGCAACAGGCGCGTCGCTTGCGTCGCCAAGCTGTTCCAGATTTTTGGGAGGGCGTTGATGCAAGCTGCGCAAAAGCAACAAGAAGTCTGTCACGGTTTTTGAGTCGTTTGGCTCGACACCATCAGTCGCGCGTATCCATGTGCACGGACAGTTCAAAGGCAAAGGTGGTTTGACATGCCCATTCTGACCCTCAAGCTATCCGCCCATGCGCAGCTCACCGATGCCCATGCCCTGGCGCGAGAGTTGACCGCGCTCAGCACGCAAGTGCTGCATAAACGCTCGGATGTAACCTCTGTTCTCTTTGAGCGTATCCCCGTCAATGATTGGTGGGTGGGTGGTGAAGTGCCTGCTCAAGTGCTGATGCAGCTAGATATTCGCATCACGTACGGCACGAACTCAACCGCCGAGAAAGCCGCGTTCGCTGCAGCAGCATTTGCTTTGTTGCCCCAGCATTTGGCGCAGGGCCAGCAGTTGCATGCCATCAGTTACATCAGTGTCCAAGAGTTGCCTGCGACCGATTGGGGTTATGGTGGCTATACGCAGCAACAGCGCAGGGAGATGTCGCAGGGGCTTTAAGCGAAGTGGTCAAACGACGCAAAGCGTTTCGCAATCGGTTGGCCTTGTGGGTCCAGTACCACCAAGCCAAGTTCCTGCGTGATGCGACCAATGCGCGTGACGGGTGTGTTTGTTTCCCATGCAGCGGCATGCACCAGTTCGCGTTGGTTCACGGGTGCGGTGAAGCACAGTTCGTAATCGTCACCACCGGACAAGGCAAATTCAAGACGCTTGTTCCACGCTAGCTCGGCCAGCACGGGCGTGATGCCCGCAGGTAAATGTGCTTCACCAAAACGGCCTGCGGCTTGCAGCCAAGTGGTGTCAATTTGCGCGCCCACGCCTGAACGTTTGAGGATGTGACCTAGGTCGCCCAGCAAACCATCACTCACATCAATCGCTGCGTTGGCCACGGCGCGCAGTGCGCTGCCCAGTGCTACGCGCGGCGTGGGTTGCTCCATGCGCAACCGGGCTTGCTCAAAAGCTTCGCCCGATAAAGACTGCGTGCCACGAAACACTTCGAGTGCCAAGCGCGCATCGCCCACGGTGCCGCTGATGTAAATGTCGTCGTCCGCTTGCGCGTTTTGACGCAGCAGAGCGTCGCCTGGCGGCACTTCGCCAAAGACGGTGATGCAAATGTTCAGCGGTCCTTGGGTGGTGTCGCCGCCCACCAACTCGCAGCCGTGGGCGTCGGCCAAGCGCAACAGACCGCTGGAGAAACCGGCCAGCCATGCTTCGTCCACGCGTGGCAACGAGAGTGCAAGGGTGAAGGCCAAAGGTTCTGCGCCCACAGCGGCCAAATCGCTCAGGTTCACCGCCAAAGCTTTGTGCCCCAGTCGGACTGGGTCGACCGTGCTTAAGAAGTGGCGGCCTTCCACCAACATGTCGCTGGATACAGCCAGTTGCATGCCGGGCGTGGTGTTGAGCAACGCGCAATCGTCACCCACACCCAATGCGGCTTTGTGTGTCGGGCGCTTGAAGTAGCGCTCAATCAAATCAAATTCACCCATGGTGTTTGACCTCAATGCAGGTTACGGCTGCCAGGCTCATCGCTGAGCGCGTCGAGCACAAACATGGGAATGTCCACATCAAACTTCTCACCGTCTTCGGCCACGCAAAAATAGCTGCCGTGCATGGTGCCGGTGGGCGTGCGCAGGCGGGTGCCGCTGGTGTATTCAAACTGCTCGCCGGGCTTGAGAAATGGCTGGTGGCCCACCACGCCCAGGCCCTTGATTTTTTCGTGCGTGCCGTTGGCATCGTTCACATTCCAAGTGCGAGAGATGAGTTGTGCCGCCACATGGCCCACGTTCGTGATGGTGATGGTGTAGGCAAACATGTATAAGCCGCCGTCTGGGTCGGATTGCTCAGACAGGTATTGCGGTTGAACTTCGACTTGGAATTTGTAGCGTGGCATGGGGTGATTTTGGCCTAAGCCGAAAACCCTGCTGAAGGGGTGAAATAATCACCCCATGACCAGCCCACGCCCCCCATTCCACATCGCTCCTTCTATTTTGTCTGCCGATTTCGCCCGTTTGGGCGATGAGGTGAAAAACGTCATCGCCGCGGGCGCTGATTGGATTCACTTTGACGTGATGGACAACCACTATGTGCCCAACCTCACGTTCGGCCCGATGATTTGCCAAGCCGTGAAGCCACACGCCAAAACGCCTGCTGGCGTGGCGGTGCCGATTGACGTGCATTTGATGATTTCACCCGTGGACGCCCTGGCTGCTTCGTTTGCCGAAGCTGGCGCGGACTACATCAGCTTTCATCCAGACGCGAGCGCTCATGTGCACCGCAGCATCCAAGCCATCAAGAGCAAGGGCGTGAAAGCCGGTTTGGTGTTCAACCCAGCTGAGCCGCTGGATGTGTTGGAGTGGACGATTGACGAGATTGACCTCATCCTCATCATGAGCGTCAACCCTGGCTTTGGTGGCCAAAGCTTCATCGACTCGGCCCTGCGCAAAGTCGAGCTGGCTCGCCAGTGGATTGAGCGCAGCGGCAAAGACATTCGCCTCGAAGTCGACGGCGGCATCAAGCCCGACAACATTCGCCAAGTGGCCGACGCAGGTGCCGACACTTTTGTGGCGGGCAGCGCCATTTTTGGCAAGCCTGACTACAAAGCTGTCATTGATCAAATGCGTGTGGCGTTGGCCTGAATCTAGAAATGACGGACTCAGCGACGCCGCCTTCTGCTATGTCTCGTTTGAAAACGTGGGCCCACGGCATCAAGCGCGATGTGGTGACCGTCTACTTTGCGGCGCGTGACCCGCAAGCGCCCATGGGTGCTCGTCTCTTGGCGGTTTTGGTGGCGTCCTATGCGCTCAGCCCCATTGATTTGATTCCCGATTTCATTCCCGTCTTAGGTTATTTGGATGACTTGCTCATCGTGCCTTTGGGTTTGTTGTGGGTCATGCGCTTGATGCCCGATGCAGTGCTGGCCGATGCGCGCCGCAAAGCGGAGCAGTTGCTTGAAAAACCTCGCAGTATCTTCGCTGCAGTTGTGTTTGTGAGTGTTTGGCTCTTTTTTCTGAGCTTGATTTTATGGCGTTGATTTTTTCGAAGGCGAATGCCAGCCTAGAAGCCGCCATCATCGATCTCGACGGCACCATGGTCGACACCTTGGGTGATTTCGAAGTCGCTTTGAATCGCTCACTCGCAGATTTAGATTTGCCGCCCGTGACGCGTGCCTTGGTTGAGCGCACGGTGGGCAAAGGTTCTGAGCATTTGATTCGCTCGGTGTTGACCCATCAGTTGGCTTTGCCCGAAGTCAAAGGCCTCACGAATGTGTGCGATGCGCGCAGTGTGGAGAATTTGTACGAAACCGCTTGGCAGCGTTACCAGTACCACTACCTCGCCATCAACGGCGAATTCGCAGATGTGTATTGGGGCGTAGAGGAGGGCCTGCAAGCTCTGCGCGATGCAGGCTTGCAGTTGGCGTGTTTGACCAATAAGCCCTTGTCGTTTGCCAAGCCTTTGCTGCAAGCCAAAGGGCTGGATTCGTTTTTCACGCATGTGTTTGGCGGCGACAGCTTTGAACGTAAAAAGCCAGACCCGCTGCCTTTATTCAAAACCTGTGAAGCCTTGGGCGTCAAACCTGCCCAAGCCTTGATGGTGGGTGATTCAAGCAACGACGCCCAAGCTGCCCGTGCCGCAGGCTGTCCCGTGGTGTTGGTGCGTTATGGCTACAACCACGGCGAGCCCGTGGACGCTGTGAATGCGGATGCCCACGTAGATACCCTGATGCATATTACGCAGGCCTTGGCTGGCAAGGCCTGAGCCTTTGCTAAACTTTCCACATGTTCATTCACCGCAACACAGTCACAGGTTGTCACGACCGGGGAGCTTGGCCCTGGCGTACGCCATGTACTGCGCTTGTCTAAAGTACGCTCAGGTTTACTGATGCCGTGCCCGCGCTGAAGCCACGCTAGCTGCTCAGCACTTGTCCGAATGAACGCCCCAACCGAAACGGGGCCGAGCTGTGGAGGCTCACGATGACTGAAACCGAATTCAAACAATTGGCCCAAGAGGGCTACAACCGCATCCCTTTAGTGGCAGAGGCGTTTGCCGATTTAGAAACCCCACTGTCCCTGTATCTCAAGCTGGCGCATGTTCAAAACAACGGCGAGCGTAGCTTCTTGCTCGAATCTGTGGTGGGTGGCGAGCGCTTTGGGCGCTATAGCTTTATTGGCTTGCCCGCACGCACGCTGCTGCGTGCCAGTGGGTTTGGCGACGCTGCGAAGACCGAGGTGGTGACCGATGGCTTGGTGGTTGAAACCGTGACTGGCAACCCGCTGAACTTTGTGGCCGATTACCAAAAGCGTTTCAAGGTCGCATTACGCGAGGGGTTGCCACGTTTTTGTGGGGGGTTGGCCGGTTATTTTGGCTACGACACAGTGCGCCACATCGAAAAGAAATTGGTTCACTCGTGTCCGCCCGATGACCTTGGCATGCCCGACATCTTGCTGCTGCAAACCGAAGAATTAGCGGTAATTGACAACCTCTCGGGCAAGCTCTCGCTCATCGTATACGCCGACCCTGTACAACCCGATGCGTACGCTAAGGCTCATGCGCGTTTGGCTGAACTGAAGCAGCGTTTGAAAGCACCTGCACAAGCGCCATCCATTGCGCCGTGCGCCAGTCATCCCGCACAGCGCAGTTTTGCGAAAGACGATTACTTGGCGGCTGTGTTGCGCGCCAAAGACTTGATTGCCGCCGGTGACTTCATGCAGGTGCAAGTGGGGCAGCGCATTCACAAAAAATTCACGGCTAGTCCGCTGTCCTTGTACCGTGCGCTGCGTTCCTTGAACCCCAGTCCCTATATGTACTACTACAACCTCGGTGATGCCTACGTGGTGGGTGCATCGCCTGAGATTTTGGTACGTCAAGAGTCCACCCCTGAAGGTCAAAAGGTCACCATTCGCCCACTCGCTGGTACACGCCCGCGCGGCGCAACGCCTGAGGCGGATAAGGCAGCAGAGGTGGAGCTCATCAACGACCCCAAAGAGCGGGCCGAGCATGTGATGTTGATTGACCTAGCTCGCAACGACATTGGCCGCATTGCCAAAACTGGCAGCGTCAAAGTGACCGAGGCGTTTGTGGTGGAGCGTTACAGCCATGTGATGCACATCGTGAGCAACGTCGAAGGCTTGTTGCTCGACGGTGCAGATGGCCGGCCACTCACCAGCATGGACGTGCTCAAGGCCACCTTCCCTGCAGGCACGCTGACGGGTGCCCCCAAAGTGCATGCGATGGAATTGATTGACCAGCTCGAACCCACCAAGCGCGGCTTGTATGGCGGTGCGTGTGGCTACCTCAGCTTTGCGGGTGACATGGACGTGGCGATTGCCATTCGCACAGGCATCATCAAAAACGACACGCTTTATGTGCAAGCTGCTGCGGGTGTGGTGGCTGACTCGGTGCCCGAGCTGGAGTGGAGAGAAACAGAACACAAAGCACGCGCCTTGTTGCGTGCCAGCGAGTTGGTCGAGGAGGGCTTGGAATGAAAAAACTCAAACTCCTCATGGTCGACAACTACGACAGTTTCACCTTCAACATCGTTCAGTACTTCGGTGAGTTGGGTGCAGAGGTGGAAGTGTTTCGCAATGACGAAATCACGATTGAGGGCATTGCCGCACGCAAGCCCGACCGCTTGGTGATTTCACCTGGCCCATGCTCACCTGCTGAGGCGGGCATCTCGGTGGCGGCCATTCAGCACTTTGCTGGCAAGTTGCCCATCTTGGGCGTGTGCTTAGGCCACCAAAGTATTGGCGCCGCGTTTGGCGGAAAAATCATTCGGGCACAAGAGCTGATGCATGGCAAGACCAGCGTCATCACCACCACGCAAGAGGGCGTGTTTGGAGGATTGCCTGAAAAATTTACGGTGAACCGTTACCACTCGCTCGCGATTGAGCGTGCGTCTTGCCCCGCGTGTCTCAAGGTCACAGCGTGGACGGATGACGGCGAAATCATGGGCGTGCGCCACACCGAGTTAGACATTCAAGGTGTGCAGTTCCACCCTGAATCTATCCTCACCGAGCATGGTCACGCCATGCTGAAGAACTTTCTGTAAAGGCTGGCTATGACAACCACCACCCATGCAATCACGCCACAAGAAGCGTTGCAGCGCGTCATCGAGCACCGTGAGATTTTTCACGACGAGATGCTGCACATCATGCGCCTCATCATGTCAGGTGAAATGTCGCCGGTGTTGATGTCGGCCTTCATCACCGCCTTGCGTGTGAAGAAAGAAACCATTGGCGAAATCACCGCCGCAGCACAAGTGATGCGCGAGTTCTCCACCAAGGTGGATGTGCCCGACCGCACGCACATGGTGGACATCGTGGGCACAGGTGGTGATGGCTCGCACACCTTCAACATCTCGACGTGTTCAATGTTTGTGGTGGCCGCAGCAGGTGGCAAGGTGAGCAAGCACGGCGGCCGCAGCGTGAGCAGCAAAAGCGGCAGCGCCGATGTGTTGGAGCGCTTGGGCGTCAACATCAACTTGCCGCCAGCGCAAATTGCCAAGTGCATTGCCGATGTCGGCATTGGCTTCATGTTTGCCCCCAATCACCACCCTGCGATGAAAAACGTGGCGCCTGTTCGCAAAGAGCTGGGCGTGCGCACCATCTTCAATATCTTGGGCCCACTCACCAATCCAGCCAGCGCGCCCAACATCTTGATGGGCGTGTTCCATCCAGACTTGGTGGGTATCCAGGTGCGCGCGCTAGAGCGCTTGGGTGCTGAGCATGCGCTGGTGGTTTACGGTCGCGATGGTCTGGACGAGGTCTCCTTGGGTGCTGCGACCTTGGTCGGCGAACTCAAAGACGGCAAGGTGCGCGAGTATGAAATTCACCCCGAAGACTTTGGTTTTGCCATGAGTAGCAACCGTGCTTTGCGCGTGGAAACGCCGGAGCAATCGCGTGCCATGTTGCTGGGCGTGTTGGACAACCAAGCTGGCCCCGCGCGCGACATCGTGGTGCTCAACGCTGGCGTAGCCTTGTATGCGGCCAATGTGGTGGACAGCATCGAGGCGGGCATTGCGCGTGCGCGCGAGGCCTTGGCCTCGGGTGCTGCCAAGGCCAAGCTCGACCAATTGGTCACGGTGGCGCACGCGTTGTCGGTTTGAGGTCTGAGTGATGTGGAATAACCCCGAAGCATGGATTGTCGTTGGCGTGTCTGTGGGGTTTGTGATTGCAGGCGTGGTGATGCATCGCGTGTTTGTGAATGTTTTGAAAAATGAGCCACCTTCGGGTGCGCGCAATGAGTCGCTCGAAAGCGAAAAGAAAGCCAGTCATGAGTGACATCCTGAACAAAATCGTTGCGGTCAAACACCAAGAGGTGGCAGCGGCCTTGCAGCGCAAATCATTGGCGGCCATGCGCACTGACGCCGAAAGCCGTGTGCTCACGCGTGATTTCGTGGGCGCGTTGCGCGCCAAAATTGCAGCGGGCTTGCCTGCGGTGATTGCTGAAATCAAAAAAGCCAGCCCTTCTAAAGGTGTGATTCGTGAAGACTTCATTCCCGCCGATATCGCGCAAAGCTATGCCGAACATGGTGCGGCCTGCTTGTCGGTGTTGACTGACAAAGATTTTTTCCAAGGCCAAGTGGATTACCTCAAGCAAGCGCGTGCCTCGTGTGATTTGCCGGTGCTGCGCAAAGACTTCATGGTTGACCCGTATCAGGTGTACGAAGCGCGCGTGATGGGCGCTGACTGCATCTTGTTGATTGCTGCGTGTTTGACAGACGCGCAAATGGCAGAGATGGAAGCGGTGGCGCGTAGCCTAGATATGGCCGTGCTGGTGGAGGTGCATGACGCGGCTGAGTTGCAGCGCGCACTCAAACTCAAAACACCGTTGGTGGGCATCAACAACCGCAACCTGCGCACCTTTGAGGTGTCGCTCGATACGACGATTGGCATGCTCAAAGACGTGCCCGCTGACCGTTTGCTCATCACCGAGAGTGGTATCTTGCAACGCAGCGATGTGCAAAAAATGCGCGATGCGAATGTGCATGCGTTCTTGGTGGGTGAGGCGTTCATGCGCGCGCCTGATCCAGGCGTTGCGTTGGCTGAGCTGTTTGCGGCTTAATCGCGCATGATGGGCGATTTGTTTGGCGGTGCTGCCCCGGTCGAGGCGCAAGCGCCGCGTTTGACCCAATGGTCACCAGCCGACTGGTCGACGCAGTCTGATTGGCAGCCCGTGCTGGATGCGTTCTGGCGCAGCGCACAAGGCGTGTCATTGGTAAGTTTTGTGCAGTCGCGCTTAGATGCTGGCGCAGTGGTGTATCCCAAGCATCCGTTGTGGGCGTTGCAGCTCACGCCTTTGTCGCAAGTGAAAGTGGTCATCTTGGGGCAGGACCCGTATCACGGACCGCATCAGGCGCAGGGGCTGTCTTTTTCAGTGGCGCCCGGCGTGAAGATTCCTCCCTCGTTGCGTAACATTTTCAAAGAGCTTCAACGTGACTTGAGCCAGCCTGCGCCAACCAGCGGCTCCCTAGAAGTTTGGGCCAAACGCGGGGTTCTGCTGCTCAACACCAGTTTGACGGTGGAAGATGGTCAGCCTGCCAGTCACGCCAAGCGCGGTTGGGAGCAGTTGACCGATGCTTTGTTGGTCGAGGTGGCGCGTACCGCGCCTGCGTGCGTGTACATGCTCTGGGGGGGGCATGCCCAAGCCAAGGCTGAATTGATTGAGCGCGAAACCTGCGCCCAGTCGACAGGCTTTGTGGGCCTGCGGGATGGCGGGTCTCTCAGGCGCGAGGCTTTGGTGCTCAAGGCCAACCACCCCTCACCGTTGTCGGCCTTACGCCCGCCGCAGCCCTTCATTGGCTGCGGTCATTTTTCCCAAGCCAAGGCTTGGTTGGCGCAGAAAAACCTGAGCATAGAATGGAATTTGTGAGTCATTTAGGTCCAAGGACTCGCGAATACCCTAAAACTCTGCTATAGTTCGCGATTCGCCGGAGGGGTGCCCGAGTGGCTAAAGGGGGCAGACTGTAAATCTGTTGGCTTACGCCTACACTGGTTCGAATCCAGTCCCCTCCAC
>JACCDX010389597.1_pt1 | contig 41584 bp, 43 predicted proteins | sample 7449681 | NCBI WGS metagenome assembly JACCDX01 (sample SAMN15323450, study PRJNA562643) | freshwater metagenome | isolation source: river surface water | place: USA:Blue River Watershed | collected 2017-08-18
CTACGTTTGGGTTCTAGAATTAAATCTGCCCGATGCAGGGGAGCGCAGGATTTTCAAGGGGGATGTAAAAATTTTGCGATAAAAATTAAAAACCATTTTTTTTGAAAGGTAGTCTCGTATTATCTTTAGCGCAGAGAGTTGGCAGAGTGGTCGATTGCGGCAGTCTTGAAAACTGTTGACTGTAACAGGTCCGGGGGTTCGAATCCCTCACTCTCCGCTTCGATTGATTAATCAAATGCGAAAAGCCGCGAAAGCACTTGACTTTCACGGCTTTTTTGTTTTAGTCCATGCGACATAAAACGTCAAAAAACGATTCATTCAATGCCAAAAGCGTGACCCCTTTTCCAAAAAGGCAAAAAGGGTCACGCGAAAGCGAATAAGTCGCACAAAGGCAAGCTAATACGCTTTTGCAAGTCCAAGAGGTCAGATATTTTTGTAAAATCAAGGGGGGCGCACATAAAAACATTGCCTTATGTCGTCAAGAAATTCATTCAATCTGTTCTTCTACATCAACAGATCAAAACAAAAAAGAAACGGTGAGTGTCCAGTGATGCTCCGAATTACTTTAAATGGCCGCTCTGTGGCCGTGAGTTTGAAACGAAGCATCAACGCTACCATTTGGGAACCATCGGCGGGCGTGGCCAAAGGAAAAACGCCTGAAGCGATCACTTTGAATAAGTACATCGATGCTGTCCGAGTGCGAACGTATGAAAAGCACAGTGATCTGCTCACCACGAATGATGAAGTCAATCCAGAAATGCTTCGCGATGCTCTGCTCAACATCAACTCAGCCAAAGGAAAAATGCTCGTTGAAATTTGGGAAGAACACAACACCGAACTAAAAGAGCTCATTGGCAAGGAAACTTCTTACGCCAATTTCCAGAAGTACAACTCCTGTTTGAAGTACATGAAGGAGTTTTTGCTCCGACAAAACAAGACGGAAGATATTCCAGTAAAAATGATCGACCGGCACCTCGTTTCTAGGTTTGAACATTATTTGAAAGTAGACAAATGCTGCCAATACAATACGGCAATCAAGTACATGCAGAATTTCAAAAAGATCATAAAGCGAGCTCAGCACAACGGATGGTTGACACACGACCCCTTCGCTGCCATCAAGCTATCACTCAAAGAAGTTGAACGTCCTTATTTGAATGAGGAAGAACTTCAACGTGTTATGAGCAAAGATTTTACCATTGAGCGTCTAGTCCAGGTGCGCGACATCTTCGTTTTTTCTTGCTTTACAGGACTGGCCTACATCGACGTGCACAAACTCGAACACAATGAACTTGAGCGAGGCTCCAATGGGAAACTATGGATCAAAACCAAAAGACAAAAGACGGGAGTTCGCGCCAATATTCCATTGCTCGAAGTCGCACAACAAATCATTGAGAAATATGCAAACCGACCAAGCAACCGAAATGGCTCCGTGCTGCCGGTGATCAGTAATCAAAAGATGAATGCCTACTTGAAGGAAATTGCAGATCTCTGTGGAATTCAAAAGTGCCTTTCCTTTCACATAGCTCGGCACACATTTGCTACGACAGTTACCCTCATGAACGGTGTGCCCATCGAGACAGTGAGCAAAATGCTTGGACATAAAAATCTTCGAAGCACACAACACTATGCCCGTGTGGTTGATCAAAAGGTTGGGGAGGACATGGAACAATTGGCGCTCAAACTGGAGTCAAAGTTGGCTTTAGTCGGCTGATTGGTCCAACTGTTTCCAATCATGTCAAAAATGGCGTCTCAAGGCGCGCTAAGGGTAATGGGAGAATGCACGTTCTCCCATTTTCATTTCTGAACTTTGCAGCATGGAAGAAACCTTTAAAATCAGAGCCTACGGATATAGTGAATTGGCGCAATTGTACTTTCCTCATATCACTAAGAAAAGTGCGAGTGTACAACTAAACAGATGGATAAAACGAAATGAAAAATTGGACGAATCACTTATAAAAGTAGGTTTCCAATCAGGTCAAAAAATATTCACTCCTTTGCAGGTAACAACTATAATTGACTACCTAGGAGAACCATGACAATTGGATAAATCGTCGATATTAATCTGATCTTTTAATATTTGTAGATCTTACCCTATTCTGGTAATTACTATAAGGTCCATTTTCAATCCCACTTTCACGCTCCTTTAAGACACGTTCATTAATTTTTTTCGGTGTATCAATGTAATTATTTCTTACTTCGATTCCAGTTATTAATTGTTGACCCTGATAATGCGTTTTTCGAAAATTGATCTTAAAACCTATCTTTTGAATAGATTCTAGGATCTTTGGCACGAGGTGCTTAAAATCTCTTGGTGCAGAAAATGTAAGATCATCCACATAGCGGGTATAAGTCAACGAATTATCGTTGGATAATTCTATTAAGTAACTGTCAGCTTGAGAAAAAATGAGATTCGCTAACAGTGGGCTCGTCGGTGTTCCTTGTGGAAGTTCACCCTTCCATGTGGTCAATTTGGTCAGCCAACCGGCAACGAAGTTTGTATATCCCAATTGCAAAAAAAAACCATAGACATGTTTAACTTTAATGCCTGGATAAAATTCTTGTAGATCAGTAGTGAGAATGTACTTGTTGCCTTGGTGGCACTTTGCATTAGTTATGTTAGACTTCCCTTTTACACCTCCGTGTATATGTGGAGGCAAAGGACATTTTGATAAAATGTGCTTATTAATAGAACGTTGAATTGTTTTCAAATCATGTTTTGGCGGTCTGATATAGCGTAGCTTTTCTGTGCCATCAGAATAAGTCTTTACCTTGCCTGTAATTTTATCGATTTTCTTTTCAGCCCATTCTGAATAATGAATATCAACATTATCAAGGATGCCTCTAAGAACAGTTGGCGGGCATTTTAGTATCGAAGCTAGATAGCCAAATTGCTTCTTTTCAAACAGCAAAGAATTCATGTACAAAGGAATTTACTGAAGGATTGATAACTTCAAAAGCATCTCGCTTACCTTCTGGCACATCATCCTTAGTCATAGAAAGAAAAAAAATGATGGGCAAAGGCACGTTCAATCTAGTACTAATTGTCTTTAGAACAGACAAATTAGGTTCTCTCAGATCTCCTTCAATTTGCGACAAATAAGTCTGCGATATTTCACATAGCGCAGCAAACTCGGCTTGGGTAAAGCCGCGTTGCTTGCGAATTCTTTTTATGGATTGTCCTAGATTCATAAGAAAAAAATTAGAGAGTGTCGGGATTATTTACGTTGTCGCTACCATATACATTGTCTTCTATAAAATACTTAAGAACCAACTCAATAGTTTCCGAAGCAATTCTTCGTATCTCTTTGTTAGTTTTCCCTTTCTTAAATTTCAGACTATGAAGGTTCGTTAACGCTTCATTGAGAATCAACTGATCCTCTACCGATTGAGAACACCGGTTCTCGATAACGAATTGAATACTTTGTACCAATTCGTCGATTGCTTGGCTTTGCTTTTTTCTGGCCATTTGTTTATGGTATTAATTGAAGCTGAATTGCTCCTGCTCACTGCAATTCCCAATTATACCAAATGACCATACCGCAAATTCCGATGTGTATACGATGTCCTCATTTCACTCAACTAATCTTCCTGCTCAAAAAAAATGAATCTTCTTGAGCATTTCAGTGGCTATATTTCTTCTTGTATCCCGATCAAGGGACAAGGGAGAATTCGCTGCCATAGATGTACCCTTACGGGTTGTCAAAAATTGACTTTAAGTGATCTCCATCGGCTGATGCAATACCAAACTTATTCAAAGAACGTGATGCAAATATACGACTAAATATTGCTGGTGGTTAAAAATAATTGTTAAATTATTACTTCTCCGTTATGAAACTTGAAAATCCTCTTTGAAATAAATAAGCTGGCTACATACAGATTCAAATCACTTCTTAGGACTTCAAAAATATACTGCTATTGACACTTACCAACTTTGACATTTGAAATTGAACAAACATTGCCCCTCACAAACGCAATGTTTTCATGCACCCAACTCACGACACAAGCGCATTTACCACAGTTTCCGGCATGGTCGGAGGCGTTGTAAAGGCAATTTCTGCTAAGCCAGTTCTGATGGCTATCAGTTTCGGAACCCTATCCAATGTAATGGTATATGCCGCTGCGAGTGCGGCCATTGGCTATTTCGTCAAACTAGGTTTGGACAGAATTACGGCTCGTTTTTCTAAAAAGTCTCAAAATCAAGACATTAGCAAAATAGATGAATAAACTATTGGGCATAGGACTGATTGGTGCTGGGGCATTTGGTCTCATTCAACTTCTTCGAATGAAGAATGTTGGTGATTCCATTTCCACCAAACTAGTCAATCCTCGTGTCCATAAGGTAAGTCTGGCTGGAATGACTTTCAGAACCGAAGTGTCGATCAATAATCCTACTCGCGACAGTATAACAATCACCAAACCGGTTGTCACGCTCACTACCAACGGCAAGCTCTTAACCCAGTCCGCATCGGAAAACAAAACGATCACCATCGAACCGCTCAACGTCTCGCAAATAGACACCATTGAGCTAACCTTGGCATGGACAGTCATCGGCACGTTCGTAGTTGGAATTTTGAAAAAAATTCCTGAGATAATAGCCTCGCAAAAGGCTGGAAAACCAACCAATTTGGCGGAATCGCTTGGCATACCTATGGAAATGACCTTTTCCACCTATGCCAATGGTATATTCTTTCAATCCAATCCTGAAAAGATTTTCTAAATGGAAAGGATAAAAAGCATATCACCTGTTGCAGAGATCACATCTGGACCACGCTCTATTCGAAATGGCCGTGAATACGATAAGTATTTTCCAAAACCGGATGAACGTGATCGCATTATCATCAAAGATGGCGAAGTGCAAGACACGGTTGGACTGATGGAAAAAGTGGTGCACAAATATCTGGTTGATACAACTCGTATCGCTCCTACCCTCAAACGTGATTCACTTGAATCAACGTGCAAAGGCATTTGGGACTTCATCTATCAAAATATTCAGTACAAACTGGATAAAAAAGGCTTGGAGCAATTGCGAAGACCTGCTCGTTCTTGGGCAGAGCGCAAGACGGGTGTAGACTGTGACTGCATGAGCATTTTCGCATCGAGTATTCTAACGAATTTGAAAATCCCTCACAGCTTTCGAATTACAAAATATTCAGCAGATCATTGGCAGCACGTTTATGTTATTGTGCCTTCAGCGGGCGGTGAACACATCACCATTGATGCAGTCGTGTCACGTTTCAATTATGAGAAACCCTTCTCAGAAAAAATGGATTATCCTATGAGCTTAAATGGAATCAATGTGGCCGTATTGAGTGGCCTCGGAAGCGATCTTGAAAACACAGTTCTAGCACCAGGATTGACAGGTGTTGCAGCCGCACCGTCAAGTGCAAAAAACGATCTACGCAAATTATACGATCATCTGGTCGATACCCGAAATAGCATTCGCATGAATCCTCGCATGGTATCTTCTATTGATGATCCAACAGCGCTGCTCAAAATGTTGGATTATGCTATCCAATATTGGAATACGGATAAACGAGATCATGCGTTGACGATACTCGCAAAAAATGAAGATCAACTCAATATGCGAAATGGCTTTTCTGGCCTGGGTGACGATGTGTTCGATTCTGACGAATTCGTTCTCAGTGGCCCAGGCAAGAAAGGCTTTTTCAAAGGCGTAAAAGATGCTGTAAAGGATGTTGGTCAAGGCTTGAAAAAAGTAGCCAAAGCAGTTGTACGCTTTAATCCTGTTTCCATTGCCGGACGAGGTGGATTTCTTGTTGCCATGAAGCTTAACCTGGGTAAAATGGCCTCAAAATTAAAATGGGGCTATGCCTCAAAGGACGAGGCCATTTCAAAAGGCATTTCTGAATCTGAATGGAACAAAAGCAAAGACGCATTAAATAAAGTTGAGGCGCTCTTTGCTGATAAACTCCAAGGCAAACGAGATGCGCTGAAAAATGCGATCTTGAAAGGAAAAGCGGGCAATCTCAATGGATTCATTGAATCAGGCTTCAACGGACTTGGTGATCCAGTGACCGCAGCAACACTTGCAGCAGCAGCGCCTATCATTATTGCCACAGTGGATATTCTCAAAAAGTCTGGCCTCATCGGTCCAAATGAGAAGATAGACGCAGAATCACTGGCCAAGGAAATGGCCAATGATCCAGCAGCAGCAGAAGCTTTGAAAGAACTTGAAGAAAACTCAGGTAACGACTCAGGCAATAATGATAATTCAACCGCTGGCGGCTCAACAGGTGGTAAAGGAATTGTTGGTTTTATCAAGGCCAATCCTGTGCCCACTGTAATAGGCGGAGGACTCCTTGCCTATGGCATTTATTCGATGGTGAAACCAAAGAAAAAGAAAACCGACAACCTCGCAGGTTATCGCGAAAAACAAAATGCGCTCAAAGGTGCGAGAGGCAAAACAAAATCAAAACAGATCAATCGACTGCCGATTAAGGCTGTCAAACTTCTTTAATCAATAAAAAAAGTCAATACAATGGCAACTCAAAAGAAAACCCCTTCCAAGATCAGCAGCCAGGCGGTTATGGAAGAAGTAAAAACACTGGCAATGCTTGGAGGTGGTGTCGTTCTGGGTTCCGTAGGTGGAAGACTCATTGACAAAGTGCTCAAAGTGGATCCTGCTGCAACCGGATTTCAAGCCAAAGCCTTGGCACGTCCCGTTGTGCTTATCGCAGCAGGAACAGCCGGAGCAATCATGCTGAAAGACAAAAACATGAAGATGCTAGCCACCGGTGTCGGCGCGGCTGGTGTGCTCAGTGGTGTAAAGGTTATTCTCAAAAAAGACCTGCTTGCCGGTCTTGCAGACTTCAAAGGGCTTGGCGCAAATGAACCAACAGTTTTCCGTGATCCTGTTCAGTTGCAAGTCGAACGCTACAATCCCGATTTACCGGAACTGAATGCGGTGTATATGCCCTATCCAAATCCTATGGATGTTGAGGAAGAAAATGAAATCCAACGCAGCATGGAAGGTGTGCGTGACCGCAAGTCCGACAGTGCTTTCATGGAAATCATGTAATCAAAATTGTTAAACCATAAAAAATCATAGATCATGTTTACACTAGGAGAAATCGAACAAAGCGAACACAATTTGCTTGGTGCTATCACCGAAGAAGATTTTTTGGAGGCACTAGATACTGCGCCTGCACAGACCAAGAAAAAATTCTTCAAAAAAATGCAGATGCAATCGCGTGTTCAAACCACTGCGACAAGTTCACGCAGCCGCGCTGAATTCGAAAAGCGCATCCACTTGTTGCCAACTGAAATCCAAAAAGGATTGGCCAATCAAAGCCTGCAAGCTGTTGATACAGTGATTTACGTTGTGAAGTCGGTGGCCGGCAACAAGGTGGTGAAAATGTTTAAGGATGATGACAACAAAGTAGTAGGAATCTCCAACATTTCATCTGGTAAATTGGAGAAAGGCAACTTCTTTTTGCTCTATGGCATTCAGTTGATGTCTGGAGTTGCAGACGCAGGTGAAACGGCCGCAGATGTCAACTTCAACCTCATTCCTGACCTTGTTCGAAATGGTGAATTTGAGTTCAAAGCCAATGGAACGGTGCTTGTGCCGAATACTTCAAATGAAGCATTCTACACCGAGGGAAAAGACGTATTCAAAGGTTTGTATGTGCTTGACAACCCAAAGGTGATCAAAGATCAACAAGCCATTGAATTCAACCTTGAATGGGGTACCAATGCGCCGGCAAATACTTACCTCAAAGCCATTCTTCGAGGTACTTCGGTAATCAAGTCCTAATTCAATTTTCCTCCGAGCAATGAAAAATCATAAATTCCAACAAGTACGGGTGCGTATTGCCGCAGCTGGAGATTCAGTGCGATTCTCAGCAGATACCGACAAGCAATACGGTCAAGTGCGTGGCATTTTCGTCTCTACGCCTACTGATCAAGTATTGGTTGGAACAATGCTCGGATTAAAGATCAATGGACACGAAGTATTCGATGATGCCCATGAGGTACGCATGTTGAGCTGCGGAAACCAAGTTGCACCAAACAAGAAGTTCTTTCTTTTCGAAGAAGTAATTGAGGCAGGAGGATCAGCTATTGAAGGAAGATTGACAGATGGTGGAAGTGCGCCAGTTGCATCCTATCCCTATGATGCCAAGATCTACCTGTGGCTGATCAACGAAAAGGAAACAACCGATCAACCATGACCAAAATTAGATACAGCATCATTCGATTGGATGTCAAGGAGCGTGGAGAAATCGTTGAGATAAGCCACAAACTTCCTGCACACCTTAAAGTGTGTAATGGTTTCAATGCCAGACACACCAAAGGTTTGGAAGTACCGAAAGACCTTGATGAAATTGGGCTTCTGGCCCTGGAATTCAACAGCAGAAAGCAGTTGCTTGTCAATGCTGTGATAGGATTTCAGGCCAAGGTGGAGGAATTGCCGGAATATCAGGATGTTCAAATTCCCCTGGAAAATGGACAACTTGTTACTGGGTATTACATGGATACAGAACAGATTGCCGTTGCTGATTTCAGTCCGTACTCTGTTTCGATTTATCTGCGATGCGAATTGGAAATTTCAAAGACTGAAGTACCGTGTACGACTACTTGAGCCATATCCATCGCCAATTGAATCAGCGCAACATCACTCCGTCATTCCAGCAATTTCGGTATTTGGTGCTCAAGCCTGGTGAATCATTTTATGCAATGAAAGCCTACAATGAATTGCTTTTTCTGATCAAGCCAGAACAACTGCCTATTGGCACTCGCATCGTATCCGAATGCCGCGCTCGCATTATACCGGCAGATGTAGCTCAAATCGAAGGAGTCGAGGACTATTCAGGACTTGTGAGCTTTCAATTGCCTGCATCACCAGCAGTGCAAACCACCGTGGAGTTTATTCAAATCACCTTGTAATTGTGAGTAAGAGAAGGATATATCACTTGATAGAGGTTTGTCGCAAAATGATAACCACATTTCCCAAACAGGGCTATTCCAGTGTGGTATTCAATGCTGTGTTCTATCGAAATGGCAAAAAGCTAAATGCAATAGAACAGGCAGAGGTAGCGAACTTTTCTCAGCTCGTGAGAAGCTACGATAAAAGCGAAAATCCTGACAAGGTGAAGGTGGAATTTAAAGACCTTACCAAAGGCCTTCTGATTTGGGCAAAAACCTTTGAAGTGAATGAGCTAGATGAAGAAATTCACCGAACAACATCCAACTTCAGTGGACTTGGAGAGGCCGAAGTACAAGACCTGGTCCAACGCAAATTCGCGGAACTCGAGAGGCAGAAAGCTATCGAGCAATTGCAAGTGGAGCTGCAATCTCAAAAGGAAATCAACGAAGAGTTGAAATACCAACTTACCGATATGCAGACCACTCTTGATGCGAAAAAGCAAGTGGAATACTATTCCAACATCATAGGAATGGCATTGCCTGGACTTGCGAAGTTTTTTACCGGAACTCCGGTAGCTGAAGCTATGAATTTTCTGGCTGGTGAAGAAGAGCAAAAAGCAATCGAGACGACAGATGCAAAAGATCAACCCGATCAAAGACAAAGCATCATCAACCTCATAGGAGAATTCAGTGCAAGTCTCAATAATCAGGAACTCGGCACCCTTTACATGCTCTTTATTGAACTTGAAAAAGACAAGGCCAACATTCAACGCATCCTCAGGTATTTAACCGAAGTAGCACAACCTATACCAACCGAACATGCAGATAAATGAAATCAAGGTAGCCGTGAATGCCAGGAATGAACAAGAGGCGAGACAATTACAACAAGCCTTGCAATCCATTGCCAAAACATTCAAGCCTGGTGAATTGGCTGTGATCGCCAAGAAGCTAGAAATGCCTCTTATACAAATGAAAATTAGATCAATGATTTAAAAATGCCCATTCAGCAGAAAATCATAGAAGTTGCACAAAACAACCGAGGTAAGATTATCAACGGTCTATTGATCGTGGGCGGAACTTACCTCGCTTATCGTTTTGGTAAAAAGATCATCGGTGACATCAACAAAGGGGCGGCACAAAGTCAAGCGGATGATAAACCATCTGTAAGACAAGCTATGAACTTTCGCTCAGGTCTCAACCGAAGCGGCGTGAGTTGGCTAGTGAGCACAGACGGCACCAATGAAAAATTGATTTTCGATACTGCCCGAACAGTTACAGATTTAGATGAAGTATCCAAGAATTACAAAGATCTATATCAATCTAACTTATTGGATGATTTACAAAGAGAACTCTCTTCTGACGATTATTCTAAGCTTCTTACAATAGTCAGCACCAATCCCAATAAGAACACTAAAAAAGGCGGCGCAGCTCCAATAACGTTCGCCAAGAAATCGAACTTGGTGATTGCCAAAAAGGAAGTCACCATTCGCAAATCACCCGATGCCTCCAATCACGGAGCTTTCTATGAAATGTTTTCGGAGAATAATATTGTTCGCAAAGCACAGGCAGGAGAATTCATTGGCTACGCCACCGGAAACCAGCACTTCGATGAGGTCAACAATGTCAAGTTTATAGAAGTTGGCTATGTGATTAATGGAGCTAAAGCACCTTCAAATCTAAAAAGCAAAGACAAACAGAAATACCTTTTTTGGGTAAGTGCATCTTCAAATTACGTCGAGATATTCGATTTCTACAAACCTATGTTTGATCGCTATCCTGCATCAGAAAAACTTACGCCCTGGATGAAGCCTTTGGACTATTTCGAAGGTGGCGATAAGACTGTGAAAGGAATATCCAATACAAGGATCATCACCCAACAATCTGCTCAGGTACTCGATGATAAGTTCCGCGTAATTGCTGTGGTTACACCCAATACGTTCCTGGGTACATTGATCATGTCACTCGATACAGGTAAAGGAATATTTCATCGATTCAAAACAGTTGACAATACAGAACGATGGGTGAATGCCCGTCTCACAAAACGATACGAAGCATGAGTGAAAAGGTAGAAAATTACGTCACTAAAAATTGGGAGCACGCGAAAGCGGCTGCCGAGCGATTCAATATGGATCCAATGGTGATCCTTGCGCAAGGCGCACAGGAAAGTGGTTGGGGAACATCCAACCTTTCGGTCAATCACAACAATTTCTTTGGCTTTACAGCCGGAGGAAAGCCCAATGAATTTTGGGATGGTCGCTCCTATGAAGCCCAGAATAAATACAAGCTCAAATTCCGGGTATATAATTCACCAAAGGAGAGCTTTTTGGATTTTGCCCGGCTTATTGAGAGCAAGTATAAAGCAGCGCACGCAGCAGGTAAAGATTACAAAACCTATGCGCAACGCATCGCCTACTCACCATACATCAGCGAGAAGAATGGCGATAACCGTGAAGGCTACAAAAACGGCATCATCGGTTTGTATGAGAAGATAGCGGTAGCAGCAAAAAAAAAAGCCTTGAAATAACACCACAAGCTGTCGCAACAGGAGGAGTGAGTATAGCAGGCCTCGCTGCTATCTACTTCGGTGGACGATGGATTTGGAAAATGATGAAAAACAACTCAAAAACAAGTAAAGCCACGAAATAAAAAAATGGGATTTACACTCAGGCATTTGCTCACTGGAGAAACCCGTGACTTTAGTACCAAACAACTACTTGAAATCCTTGGCGACAAAGTCAATGATGAAATTCAACTCTATGGAGAAGCCTATCGCATCAGTTCATTCATAGCAACGGATGGCGGAGATTTCACTCCCCCTATTCTCGAATGGAATGCACTCAACATTGTAATAGCCGACGGAGCAACAAGCTTTCCGTTTACCTCTTCAAATGAAACCATTGGTTTGTTTCTAACTGTCAATGGCGTACTCTACGAATATGGTCCAACCAAAGACTTTCATATCTCTGGTGGTAATATTCTCTGGCACGGGACTTTCTCCTTGGATTCAAAAGATGTAATGATTGTGAAATGGCTAAAAATGGGATAATAACAGATGCCTGAATTAGTCAAAATAAAGCAAGTAGAAAATCTTGAAACGCAAATCGCCAATATTCAAACAGCGATTAGCACCGCCAATGCAGCTATGCAGATGGTGGCGGATTTAAACACGTTGCTTTCCTCAATTTCACTCCCCTTTCCACAAGGCAAAGAAAAGTTTTCTGGTCTCTCTGCCTTAACTGGAGAAGTTATTCCAATCACTGTTGCCTATAAAGTAGCAGAAGAATCTGCTGTCATGGTCTTTGTCAATGGTATTCATGTCGAACAATTAGGTGTGGTCGTAGGATCTGATCGCATCGAATTTAAACTGCCATTTGATCTCACGTCACACGATACAATCATCGTTTACTATACCTACTCTGTATGAAAAAAATTCAAGTAAAACAAAATGATGGGGTTGTAAATACAACTACACCTCAAAATATTGCCGGAGAGAAATCATTTGGCAATCCAGTCAACTTTCAAACCACCAATGGCGCTATTGCTTCCACCATTATTAGAATGGATGGAGGTTGGATTTATTGGACGAAGAATGCAGGGATACTGGACTATGATGGCAACATGCGCATCGGAAAACATCCCGTCACAGGGTTTCCAGCCGTTCAGCTTTTTAGCAATGGAGCTTGGGTTGATTCGAATTTCTAAACACTCAAAACCCTCATTAAACATGAACACAAAAACACGATTTAAACTCACCGTACTAGCGGCACTATTTCTAGGAGCACTGGCCACATTCGCCACCATTCATGAAATGGAAGTAGTGGCCACCACCTGCATTGCAGGACTCATGACAATCCTTTCCACTTATATCTGGGCACAAACCAAACGACCATCTTTCAATGAAAAATATTATCCAAACAATCACCAGAAGGAAGACATGGAAAATCATCGGATTCGCATTCGTAGCACTGCTATGCCTGACGGTAGCGTGGTGCCTGGAGAAAATTTCAACCCTGAACAACGAGAATAGCCGCATAAGTTCGGTGCTCCTTTCTAAAAACGAAACCATCGCCCAGCTAAAGACATTAAATGGTCAAACAGCCTATCAAACGCAGGTACTTGAGCTTCGACTTAATGAGCTGTCGGCTCTCTTTCCTGAAATGATGATAGAAATTAAGAATTTGAGGGTAAAACCAACACGGACCCAATCAGTAAGCTCCACGGCTTATGTGAGCGAAAAACACATCACAACAGAACTTCGTGACAGCGTGATTTTTGATTCCATTCCTGTAAAAGTTTTTCAGTATTCCGACCAATGGTACAACATCAAAGGAGTTTCGCAAAAAGAGAAGCAACAGGTTTCCATTCACATGCAAGACACTCTCGTGCAAGTGGTTTATAGAGGTGAACGCGAGAAACCTTGGTTGTGGCTCTTATCCCCCAGAAAATTACAACAAAGAGTGAGTCTCAAAAATCCAAATGCCAACATAGTCTATACCCAATTCATCAAGATAGAACATAGAAGAAAACGCAGAAAGTGAACCAATATCAACTCAATAAAAAGATTGAAGCCTTTATCAAGGAAAAGGATAGCAAGAAGGAAGGCTATTCTCACTCTGATGTTGCGTTCATTCAACAATACGAGGGAGACGGTGGGCAAGGCTCCAAAGGTGCAAGCGGAGAAGGAATCTTGTATGAATTCTATACACCAGAATACATTGTGGAATTGATGTGGAAACTAGCAATGCGACATGGTTTTGACGCCAAAGGAACAATCTTGGAACCATCATTAGCCACCGGGAGATTCTTTGCACCCGCCCCCTTCAAGGATCGCTGCTATGGTTTTGAAATAAATCCTATAACAAAGCGCATTGCAGAGATCACTTATCCGCAAGCCAAGATATACGGGGGGTATTTTGAAACGGCTTTTTTGGAACCACCCCGATTTACACAGCGACTAAAAAACAAGTTAACCTGGTTAGAAGGCTATCCCTATTCCCTTGTCATTGGTAATCCACCCTACGGTAAATACAAGAATAAATTCTCCAGTTACTTCCCCAAACCCAGGATGCACCAAATTGAATTGTTCTTCATGTATTACGGCCTAAAAATGCTTCGACCAGGCGGTTTGCTTGTATATCTAACTTCAAGCAACTTCATGCGCAATGGCATCAGCTATAACGGTGAAAAACTGGAGATCCAGGAATTAGCAGATTTTGTAGATGCATATCGCCTACCACCCGTATTCAAAGCATCACAAGTGCCTACCGATATACTCATTTTCAGAAAGAAATAAGATGAACTACAACACCACGCCAAGTGCACCTCGTATGGTTTTCGATAAAGAAACCTATGCCGATTTTGAGCAGCAAATCGATGCACTCAATGCTGAGTTCAAGGTGCGCGAAATTGAAGTCACCTTCACCGGTGAACGCTATTTTTTTGGTGATGTCAAATCCTCTTATGATGCTTTTGTATTCATCCGCGATACCATTCTTAAAGGGATTGAAGTACAGGAACACTTCATAGCCCTCTATCTAAGCCAAGCCAACAAAATTATTGGGTACTATCACCATTCAACAGGCACCATCAATTCAACACCAGTTGATATTGAAATCATTGCTGCCGTGGCACTCAAAACTCTCGCTAAGGCAGTCATCATCTCACACAATCATCCAAGCGGCAATCTACAGCCCAGTGATGCCGACAAAATATTGACCAAGCGTGTGAAAGAGGCGCTACGGTTGTTCGACATTGCCCTACTCGATCACATCATTGTGACCAAAGAAGGACATATATCTTTTGCAGAAACAAGGGATCGCAGCTTGCAAGGACCAGAGCAAAACAAAACAAAACAAGCAAGCAAGCTCCGCGAGGAGATTTTAAAACAGTTGAAAAGGGTAACAGAGGCGAACGCGCCAAACCTTTTCGCTTTGGTTAATTATAAGAACGGTTATAGCAAAGTAGAGGAAATGGTTATCCGAAAGGTGATCCATGACCAAATGGTACCTGCTGCTGCGATCCCTTTAATTGAACAAGAACTGGAGATGAACTGATGAAACATGGATTATCAATTCACTCCACGATATTGGCGAGCACGACTGGATGTATTCCGGGAAAAAATCAGAGAATCAAGCAACGACTCCACTGATTTAAGTCTTTTGCGCAATGGCGTTATGAAAAATAATGCCCTTGAAAAAATGCTTGTTGAAGATCAAATGAACAAGCAAGAATATCCCAATTCGCCTTTGACATTTGTTGAACAATGCAGCTTCAACAATTGGTTCAGTCTTCATCCTGAAAAAGTTTGTGGAGAAGAAATTATCACCACATCCCGTGAATTCCCGATCTCCATCAAAGGAGATAAAACATGGATTGAAAACACTATCCATCATGCCCTGGGAGAAAACAGACTTCTGCTACCGGTGCCGTTCGAATGGCGCATCAATTATTTCGATCCCACCGATCCTGAATTCTTTGTGGAATACACCAACGATAAAGCAATCATTCGTTTATATCAAGGCGGAATTGACTACAATCTTCAAATCATCGAAGGTGATTTTCAATTGGAAAACATCAATTACCGTGATCTACAAGCAGCCAATGTACACATCTTAAAATTTATGCAAGGGCATAGAGGAACAACTTCATCCGTCACACTTGAACTGGAAGCCCTAGCCCTTGAATTAGAACTTCAAATCTCCACGCTATGAATTACCTCGCAGGTATCACCGCCACCGCTGAACTAGGTGCACTCAATCCATATTTGGACAATGAACTATCAAGTAAGCAAAGTCTAATTGGCAGGATACTACAAGAAGCCAATGCTTTGCATGGCCTTGGTGATACGGAAAACAAAGTCCTCAAATTTGAGGATGTCGTAAACAGATACAACAAGGGTATTTCCAAAGAGGAAATTGTGGCGTGGGTGTGGTACAAACGCAAAATGTTTGTACCGATGAAAGGTTGGGAAAAATATTACCTAAAGGAAACAGGACAAGCTTTAGAAAAGGAGCTTTTCAAATTGGTCAGAGCTGGTGCACTATTTTATAAAGGAGGTGAATTGTTGCCCTTTCCAATTTACACATACGGGAACATGTATGATCGTGAAGTGCAACTGGAAAAAGATAAAGAGGACATCTTCAAGAGATGGGATGAAGACGTTTACGAAAAGCATAAAAGGGCTATTGCTGATGCTAAACCTGAGCTGCTTTCGGTTACCAATGCAGACCCAAAGGAAAGGCCAATCATTACGGCTATTTCAGACTTTGCACAAGACCCCGTCATCTTTTCGTTACTTCAAGTCCGTGAAGAATTCATGGAACTTGAAAATGCTGAAGAACTTAAAAAAGTGAACGGCAAACTCGAGCGAAAGAAAGAACGCGAGAAGATCAATATCCGTTTTGACGGTGAAAGGAAATTCACGCTTCAGGAAGTATTTGTAAAATGGCTATTCACACTAAATGCAGATGCTGACTTTGAAAAAGGTGCCGCCGTTGATATAGCAGATTACTACATCGCCAATCGTGCCCTTCGTGACGATAAAATGAGCAAGGAAGAAAAGGCCGAACTCAAGGCCAACGCGCGAATCGAAGGCGAGCGCTTGTTTTCCAGGTTCTTGCATGAAGTTATAACCTTCGAAGATCAACAGCGCTTAGACTATTCCTGGAATAGGCTTTACAATGGCCAGTCCGATATCAATTATTCCAAGGTTCCAATTGGATTTGAGTGCTCAGCTCGTTTCAAATCTGGCTTACTTCAAATCACCGACATTCAAAGAGAAGGCGTTGCCTTCATGGAGGCAATGGGCTCAGGAATCAATGCTTTTGACGTAGGAGTGGGAAAAACGATGACCGCCATTGTCAACCTTGCACATAATCTGTATTCAGGAAAGTGCAAGCGGCCTCTCGTGGTGGTACCCAAACCGACCTATAAAAAATGGATGAATGAAATCATCGGTTTCACGGACAAAAAAACGGGCGAATATGTTTCAGGGGTGTTATCTCATACTGGAATCACGGTCAATGATTGGTTCAATCTTGGAACCGATGTCGTAAGCAAAATCAATCTATCAGATGCTGTGCCCGAAAGAAGCATCACTATGGTCACCTATGAAGGATTCAAAAGACTGGGCTTTGGAGAATCTGTTTCGGATGAACTATTTACAGAACTGGTGAACGTGCTTGGTCAATCCAAAGAAAAAACGCACCGCGACAAAGAAATCGAATACCAGAAATTTCGTGAAATGATTGGCATAGGCCTAAAAAACACGATCGCTGACGTGGACGTGTTAGGCTTTGATTATGCAGTCATCGATGAAGCACACCGCTGCAAAAACGTTTTTTCGCAGGTAAAGGCCGACGATGAGGGCAACAAACGATACAATATTCAATCTGCCACCTCCGAAACGGGACAAAAGGCCTTTTTGATCCTCAATTTCATTCAGCGCAAGTATGGTAGAAATACCATGCTGCTTACTGCTACTCCATTTTCGAATTCACCACTGGAGATATATTCCATGTTGTCGCTAGTAGCCTATGATTCGCTGCGTGATAATGGAATTTCTAATCTAGATACCTTTTTCGATCTTTTCGTTTTGCCTACCGTGGAATGGACTGCCAACTACAAAGAGGAAATCGTTGAAAAGGAAGTGATCAAAAGCTTCACAAATCGAAGGATATTACAAAAGTTGATCTACAACCATATCCTTTACAAAACAGGCGAAGAAGCTGGTGTAGTTCGTCCCAAGAAGATCAACTTGCCACTGCTCTATGACTTCAACAATACCAAGGTGCGACTTGCCCAGGACAAACAAGTGCTCACCTACATCAACATGACCCCTAAACAAAGGGAGAACCAAAACAGCATTGTTGCCTTGGCCAAGAATTCCACCAAAGGGAAATTGGATATGGGTAATCTATTCCGCGCATTGGCTTATAGCCTGGACAACGCTTTATCTCCCTTTATACTCAATGGAAACCCTGAGAACTACAAAGAATTTGTAGAAGAAAGCCCAAAAATTCAATACGTGATGGAATGCATCAGGTCTGTGAAGACTTGGCATGAAGAGCACAGTGAAAACACCTCTGGCCAGGTGATATACATGAATCGAGGCAAACAGTTTTTTCCATTCATCAAAGAGTACCTGGAGAAAGAAGTCGGTTACAAAACGGGCGTCCTACACGACCGAGTAAAAGTGGACGAAGTGGAAATCATTTCATCCGAGATCAATGACACCAGGAAAGAAACTATAAAGGAAGCATTTTTGGATGGTGTGGTGAAAATCATCATTGGTACAGCTACTATTCGCGAAGGAATCGATCTACAAAAGCGTGGAACCGTCATTTACAACTGCTACCCCGAATGGAATCCCACAGACATACGTCAGCTTGAAGGCCGCATCTGGCGCCAAGGAAATCAGTTCAGCTACGTGCGTATTGTGATGCCATTGATTCAGGATTCAATGGACGTATTCGTATTTCAAAAGCTGGAGGAAAAAACATCTAGGATTAATGACATTTGGTTCCGGGGAGATCGCGGCAACGTGCTCGACCTAGAAAGCCTAGATCCAGAAGAAATCAAATTAGCTCTTATCACCGATGTGGATCGTTTGGTGAAAATGTTTTTCGATCAAGAAAAGGAACAGCTCAATCGGGAGTTTCGAAGATTAACAAGCGCCATTGAAGCCATCAAAGAAGTCCAAGGCGACATCAAAGACTACACAAATTACCGCGAGAAGAGCCTGGAATGTATCCGAACATTTCACACCACTCTGCTCAACTCTGAATTCTTTAAAGTGGCTCCGAAAGTCGAAGAAGATGGAGAAATTCAGAACAAGCAAGTCAAAAAAGCCAAAGAACTCAAAGAGGATATTGAACAGCTACTTACCAGCACTGATCAACAAGACAAAGACATTCTTTCCATTGGTCGAAAGATTGAAAACAGTTATGCCGTGCTGGGCATATTCCTTCAGGCGAAATACTACATCGCCTACTTCAAAGAATACGTCAGCAAAGTGCGCAAGACGGAAAGAACCATTCTCAAACCCAAAGGATATTCACTCCACAGTGACCTGGCGCCTGTGATGGCTCAATACGAAGACGATACACTTGCTTTAAAGCTCAGGGCAGAACTTTACCAGGGTGAAGAAAATTCAGAGCGCTGGAGCGATCTACGCGTCGAAATCCAAAACAAGAAATCCGCCCTTCAGGTGGAAGGCAGAACGGCTGTCCATCGAGCTGAAGAATTTGGTCGGCTCAATTACCTGCTCGAATACCGGCAAGCCGGTGTGCCCCAACCAGAGGCCACAGAGAACACTTCCAACGAACTTGAACTTGAAGCTCTGGCGCTTGAAGTTGAACTCGAATTATTTTCCATTTAATCCACTCATTTTCCATGCTACATATCAAAAACTACTTTTCAAGCACCAATACAATAGACTGGACAACCATGCCGGAGGCCTTGGCCAAAGGACACAAACTGGTCGAAGGCGCTTCACAAAACAACTGGGCCGCATACAACACCAACGAAAACATCAAACGGGTGGTAGAAGCCTATTTCCAAAAGCTTTCCGATTATTTGGAAAAGAATCCCGGTACGACCAAGCCTGAGAAGAAACCTGCCTCGAAGAGTAAGCCTGAGCCCAAACAAAAAACACCGGCTCCCAGCAAACCAGTCAAGAAGAACTACGACGGCGTCAAAGTAGAAATCCGACCTTTTTCCAAAAGTTCGAGCAAGTTCATTGTTTGGGATGTTGCCAGCGATCAAAGGTTCGCCAACGAAAAGTTTGATAGCATTGAGGAGGCAGAATCATTCATTGAAGAAAACGATATGGTATTGGTGCGAACCATCACCAATGAGGAAGAGCAAGAAGAATCAGAATCCGCACTCATTGAACGCATAGATACCGATGTTCAGTTCATCAAACGCTATGCGAACATGAATGGGAAAGTAAAAACACAAGCACAAATCTTGAATTTGTTATCAGGTTTACAAAGGGCCATTTTGGAAAGACGCATTCGCAAAGACTCTCCCTTTGCTAAAGAAATTGCACTGATGCAAGACCAACTCATCAAAGCATATGAGAAAATGGGCGACATGGCCGAAATCAAAATTGATTCAAAAAACCTGAAGCGCTACTTAGAAATAGCCAACAGCCAGGAGAGCATGTTGTCCATTGCTCTTCTCAAAGCTTATGTTGGGATGAACGGCAAGGTGGGCATGAAAGAAAAAGCAGAACGCTTGTTTAATCGAATGACGAAAGCGGTCACTGGTGGCAAGATTTCTCGCAGCGATAAATACGCCAAGAAACTCAACGATGCTTACGAGAACCTGAAAATCTTCTTAGAGGGGGATGCAAGCCTTTTAGCACTTACCAAGACTGAACTCAATGGCTTAAAAGGGATAGTCGGTGAAGATTTGTTCAGTCAAAAAAAAAGTCTACACGGAACATCCGAAGAGGAGGATTCTGGGGATGAAACAATAATTGTTGGATCGGGGGAACTACTTGGCATGGATTTTCAAACCCTCGGACTCAAAGGAAAATACCAAAAGCTTATTGGAGATCCATCCGTAGGATTCTCAGCAATGGTCTATGGACTGCCGAAATCGGGCAAATCAACCCTTTGCTTGGACTTTGCCAAACATTTGGCAGAACACCACGGCAAAGTGCTTTTCTGTGCCGTAGAAGAAGGATTTGGGTACACCCTGAAGGAAAAAATCGAGCGGCTGAATGCCTCACATCCGAATCTTTACATCACCGACCGAGTTCCTTCAGACGTTAGCATCTATAATTTCGTTTTTATTGATTCCGTTTCAAAAGCCGGAATCGACATTCCGGACATCGAACTACTTCGCAATCAGCATCCAGAAACAAGTTTTATCTTCATCTACCACACAACCAAAGAAGGACGCTTCAAAGGTGTAAACACGCATGCCCATGAAGTGGATGTGATCATTGAGGTTGGAAAAGGAGAGGTGAAGGCTACAGGAAGGTTCAATGCTGGTGGCCACATGAGTTTGGGCGATTCCAAAAATGCTTCAGCACCGGAGTTTGACGTCAAGAATTTCACCGCATTCATCGCCTTCAACGACGAGTTCCGGAATCTCTACTACGACATGACCGAAGCCAATGGCATCTATTCATCCTGGGACGTTTACCACATCCAAGAAGGAACTGAGCGGCCAACCAAAGCAGAAAAGGAAGTCATGAAGCAGATCTTCGAAACTCGCATTGTGGGAACAAAGCATTTGGCTAAGTACCTATTGGCGGCTGGGGATTTCAGGAAGAATTCAAAGAACCACTCAAAATCCAAATAATCAAAAGCTACATTTACAACCTGGCAAAAAAGACAGCCTCTTAAAATCGCAGATGAAAAAATTAAAAGAAACACTTCCGACATTGTTCGAGAATGACGACGATCCACGCATTGACCAGTACATTGACAAAATACGTGACTCTTTGAAGACAACTAACCACCTTTTTTTGGCTAACACACTGTTCATTCTGGTTTTCATTTTTTCCTTTCATTTATTCCGTAAAGGTTATACTCAACAATTTTCAGTTTTTGGACAGAATATTTCAAGCTCACCACTAATCGGAAAGTGGGGACTTGTTGTGCCGTCGATCTTATTCATGATAAATTCTTTCTTTGGGTACTTGAGAATTTATCAAAAAGAAGCCATAGAATGGTTGTTAGCTCGTCACAGAAAAAAAGAATATGATGCTGCTGTTTATAAACTAACACTCCCAAGCAATCATATCCTTGGTTTGGAATTGATGACTCTGACTGAGAAAAATAAACTCCTCTTCATTCCTGGTTTTATTATTGCATTTACGACGATATTTAGTCCTGTATGTTATATCGCTTACCATTATTACATACTCTTTAGAACGGACACTCCGGATTGGCAAACAATAGCAGCGGCGCTGGCTTGTTTAACTTGCATTCTTTTTGGCCTCTATACAATTTCTAAGAGCCAAGAAATATAAAGCTGACACATTTGCTTGAAATACCTAGATGGAAATTACTCATACAACATAACTGGAGCTAAAGGCATCTATTCAAGCTGGGACGTTTACCACATCCAAGAAGGAAACGAGCGGCCAACCAAAGCGGATGAGGAAGTCATAAGGCAGATCTTCGAAAATCAAATCATGGGAACCAAGCACATGGCTACATATGCCTTGGCAGCAAGGGATTTTTGAAAGAATGTGACAACAAAATAATCCCAAATAATCAAAGCATATTTATAGAGAGTCTGTAAAAAGATTTCGAAAACTCAATATTATCCGCAAACAGATCCACTTGAACTAGTGTTGGTGCCTGAAAAACCAGAAAATCCAATTGTACCATGACTCTCTTTTGTATTCTGATCTGGGGGAACTAATGAAAGTTGGTTGCTCGTGATTATCCCTTTTACCCTGTCATACATTTCGCCTATGAGCGCATTGACTTTTGGACATAGCTCGGTTACCAAATTGGACATGGCGTCAGACAGAAATATAAGATCCTCATGACTCATCTTATTCCAATCTTCACTTTGATCAAACCCTAAATATGATGATTTATCACGTCTGATTTGAGGGATTTGAAAGAGGTTTAGCTCATCAATTCTAAATGGGATTTTCGCCCCATGAACTACAACGTGCCGTTGGTAATAAAATTCGTTCAGTTTATCTTCTGAGTCCTTTTGTTTTGCCGAGTCTTGAAGCAAGACAAAGCACTTTCCCATATTGTCGCGCAGCCTGCCAGTATATGCGAAAAAAGCTATCAAATTATTCACTGTCATGCGATACTCATTAAAACTTGAAACTCCGTTTGAGTTCCTTTCATCCTCAGCTAGTAAATGCATGAAATAAAGAGACTCAAGTATGGTATAATGATGTTGAGAAAACAACTTGCGTTTCTCTTGAAGACCATCAGAAATACCAACCATTTTAGCCATAGTATTCGTGCCGTCATTTCCAATATAAGCCTTCCAAAGAATTTCATAGTTTGGAAGGTTCGTCTCTACGAAATCTGCGGCTTCCTTTTCGAGGGAATCACCATTTATCCTTAGTGTATAAGTCATTTTATATCTTATAGAATTTCCAAATCACTTTTCAAAGAACTTAATAATGCAGACTGACCTCCGCTTCCTGGAAGAAACCTCTCACGAGTAAAATCCTTGCTCTCCAATTTCGATTTTTTCAAGTATTGCAGGTACTTCGCCTTTAGGACAATTTCACCATTTTGAGCTTCACGAGTGTAGAGATCTTTGAAAAGATTCATCAATGCAATAAATCCTGTCGATTTATTAAGAATCATATTTTGTGTCACCTCTTTCCAAGCCTCAGGCCATCGTTCTTCGACAGCGCTGAAGTACTCCCAAATAATCTTAGCTATTGTACCGTCTTGCCCATCAATAAATAAGTTTCTCAATGGTCTTGCTTGCAATTCCTTTCCTTGAAATTTGTCAGGAGTCTTGCCGCGTTTGAAAGTATCTCTATCGGTCATTAAGTCTTTAGAGAACAACTTCATTAAGGCTTCTGCGAAAGTTGCCTGAGTAATCGACTCCTTTACTTTGTCCTGGGCTGTTCCAAGAATTTTAATCTTGTCTTTGAATGGGCTACCGTCCTTTTGATTTAAGGCGCGAATAATGTTATGCGCTGTTTTGTGAGGACTTCTATGAGTGGCAAATTCAAAGAGATCCGCTACCAATGATTTGTTAACTTTTGTTTGGGTTTTATTGATCGTGGCGAATACTATTGCCTGATCCTCCAATTCCATTCCAACGAATATGGTAACAGCAATTTGAAAGCTATCATCTCCCTTTGGATATTCTTCCAAGCCTGCAATGCGGTGCTGACCATCCAGGACTTTTGCTATACTATCACTGAATGGTAACTCCATTGTTCCTGTGGCCTTATCATAGCTTACTACATCGTCAGGGTTAACATGAATTATAACCCCTGTTGGAAAGGTCGCGTCAACCATATTAACATATTTGGCAATTTCTTTGACGCGATTTTTAGAAAGCTCCCTTTGGATTCCTGTATACACTTCAACTTCTCTTTGTTCCGATCCAGTGTCAAGTCTTCGTATATCAACATAGGTGATTTTTATCAGGTCTTCATGATTCATGACCCCGATGTAGAACTCCCCAATTGGTTGAGTTACTTTCAAGCATTGAAATTTGATTGTTTGCATCTGAGTCTTTTTATAGTTGGTCCATAATATCTGAAACTCCTGAAGCGGATGACGCCTGAATGTCAGGTGATGGGAATTTCTTTTGGTCAATGAAAATACTTCGCCATACCGCTATTGTTGAGATTGCGAATAAGATACACGACACTGTTCTAAGAAAACCAATATTCAGGATTGTTTCCGAATTTTGAGTTATGGAAACACTATAAACTATTGCGTAAAGTGCAGAACAAATTATCAAGAAAAGAATTGATAAATTCCAAAGAATCTTATCTTTTTTATCTCTTACAGAAGTTGAATTTTCGCTGAATAAGAACCATGCTGTTGAATATAACCCAGCAGAGAAAATCAAAACATCCCCCTTATCAAGAAATTTCCAAAATTCGCTGTTTCTATTTAGAAGTAACATAGCAAATAAGGCAATAATTAGCGGCAAAATTGTCCCTCCGAATGTGTATGAGAATGTTTTAATGCTTTTCTCCAGATGTATTGTCTTTTGGTCTTTCTGCATCTTTTCTAATAGTTGGTAATTATAAGTTCATTTACTTTTTTTCTGTCTGATTTGCAATTAACGTACCGATATGTGTCCACTTCTTGGACTTTCCATCCTTTATAATACTCTCTAATTTCCGGGGTGTCCGCATTTGACACCATAATCAATGCCCCTAACTTACTAATTTTTTCACATTCCTTTGCCAGCGCTTTTTGTTGTGAGTCAGGAAATTTATCTATCGAATAATGCTGAAAAAAACTTGTTTCCGTCAGCGGAGGATAAGGTGGATCAAAATAGACAAAATCTCCTTTCTTTATTTGAGGTATGATGTCTTCGTACATGGCATTCACCAATAGGGCATTTTTCAATCTTTCACTTATTGCATATATATGTTCCTTTCCTGGGATAGCATGTTTTAGTTTACCAAATGGGACATTGTATTCTCCCTTCTGGTTAACTCGATAAATACCATTAAAAGATGTATGCACGAGAAAGATGAACAAGGCTGCTTGATCAACAGTAAATAAGTCTTTTCTGCTATTAAAAGTTTCTCGTACGGAATAATAGTATTCAGGTGACACTTTGTTTTTATGAAAGGTCAACCTACTAATTACTTCCCTAGGAGAGTTCTTTATTTGAGTGTATGCATTAATAAGATGTGGGTTAATATCTGAAAGTACTGATTCACCAAATTGAGAATGAAGAAAAAGTGAACCCGCACCAAGGAAGGGCTCAAAATATCTATTGAATTTTTTCTTGGGTAAATGTGCAGCTAATTCTTTTACAAGATTTTGTTTGCCACCGGCCCAACGAATAAATGGCTTGATTGGAGATGGGCTAACCGACTTCGATGATTCTTCGGCAGTTTCTCTGTGAGCTTTTGCTTTTATACTTGATGTTACTTTGATCATATTTTTCAATTATCTCATCAGTCCTAAAACTGAAAGATGCGATTTATTGCAAACGATTTTAAGCACTCGCTTTATAACTTCCAACTTGTGCTAGTTGAAGAAAGTGATTAAAAATTACGTCGCATTTCATACTGTAAATTTCTCGGTCGTAGGACTCTGGAAGTTCGTCATTCAATACTCGCTTGATTGCCGATTGAACAACTGTTTTGGTTTGTGTATCTTTATGCCAATCATTGATCATTACTTTGGGTTTATCGGATTTGAGCTTCTTTAGAAGGGTCTTTGCGGCTAATTTTACTTTTTGCTCTTCTTCTTTGGTTAAGCTTTCCTTTTTAAGCAAATCGAAAATCTCAAGCTCATCTTCGGACATTCCTTCACGGGCGGCTCGCATCTCTTCATCCCTCAGCTCATTCACAAAGTTCATCAGATCATCGAAGAAAACATCATTGCTTGTGTTTCCTGAGTTGTAACGGTCTATGATCTCTTTCAATTTTTCGGCAAAACTGGTTCTCGATACATTGCGCGCTAACATGCTTTCAAGCTTTTCTGCCAAGAAGGCTTTCAAATCATCAATCTCAATGTTCTTGTAGGTTGAAGCCTTAAATTCCTCGCGTAATTTGTCGATGTTCAGCTTACTTAAATCAATTTGCTTCCATGTTTTTATGTGGTAAGTTGGATCACTAACGTTGGCTGAGTTTGAATTGTTAGTCGTACTTGAATCTACTACTGGGGCATTTGAAATAATACTATCATCAAGCAAACTTCCAATTCTCCGCTTAGCGTTTTCAATTTCACCTCTATCCGCTTTACCGTCTATCACTTCTCGTAAATAGCGAATTATTGCAGCTAAAGGATAATCCTTTCGCTTACCCAATATCTCTGGTTTACAAGCCTCATACAATGAATCAACCGCATTGTCGAAGACAAAGAATTGTCTTTTCAAATCTTCATTAGCTACAAGTATGTTAGCGAACTCATCGAATAAACCTAGCTTATTGAATACAATATTGGAACTAGCAATTTCATTCAAGTCAATTCCCCTTTCTACACACCACTTATAGCAGACATCTATTGATTCTGCTAGTAGAACAAACAACTGTGATTTGTCCTTTACGGGTGCTTCCTCGTTTGATGAATTTGCATCTTCAAAAGAGCCGCCGCCATAATTAGCAAAAGCCTCCTTCAAGTTGCGGAAGACGTTATAGTAGTCAATGATTTCACCGTTCCTTTTTTCTTTCTTACGTATTTTGAAATCTGTAACTCTATTTGCTCGAGTGATCGTTTGCATTAGAGTGTGACCTTTCATTGGTTTGTCTAGATACAGCGTCGATACCGTTGGGGCGTCGAATCCAGTAAGCCACATGCTGCATACGAATACGAGCTGAAGCGGATCCTTTGGATTTTTGAACCGGTCTTCCAATTCCAATCCATTTTCATCTGCTGACGATAACTTCTTTCTGTGGGGACGAATATCCAAGCCTTCCTTTTCAAACTTTTCCTCCTCGCCAGCCTCTTCACTCACAACAACGGCAAACTCAGCTTTTCGCATCCACTCCAGTATTTCACGCAGTTCATTCTTTTCATTCTCTTCCTGGGCATTTGAAATTTCCTTTTGAATGTTTCGCTTTTCTTCCTCCCAAAACCGAGTAACCTTATTGTACATCTTCACAGCAGTGAATTTATCAACGGTTACAACCATTCCTTTTCCTAGGTAGCCTCTTCTTGGGAAATGATAAGCGATGTCCTTTGCGATTATTTCAAGGCGACTATCGCGCTTTAACACGTTCATTTCATTTGAGAACTCCCGTTCTAGTCGCTGCTGTTGTTCATCGGTTAAATTCTCATCGCTCACGATATCCGCAAAGTCACTGTTAAGGTCATCATTTTGCAGTAGAACTTCGGGGACTCTTTTCTGATAGAAAAGCGGTACAGTGGCACCATCATCGATACTCTGCTTGAAATTATATTCCGAAACAGTCTCGCCAAACCAATCCTCTGTTAACTTTTTACTTCCTAGGAGGGGTGTTCCTGTAAACGCTATGTATTGTGCGTTTGGCAATCCCGTGCGCATGTTCTCCGCTAAATCCTTGTATTGCGTTCTGTGAGCTTCGTCGATGATAACAACTATATCATTTCGAGTAGAAAGCACAGGATAGGCTTGTCCTTTAGGATATCTGAATTTTTGAATTAAAGTGAAAATGTACCGTGTATTGGTTTGTAGCATAGCTCTCAGATCTTCGCTATCCGATGGACGGCATTTTGTTTTCTTATTGAGAGCGCCAGCACCTAGGAAATTGCGATAGATCTGACCATCCAAATCATCACGATCCGTAACTACAAGAAATGTATAGTTCCCATTGAATTTCCTAAAGACTTTCTGTGCGAAAAAGATCATACTGAAACTCTTTCCGCTTCCTTGGGTATGCCAGAATACACCAAGTTTTCCTTTGTTGTGAGTGTCTGTATTATTCAAATCATGAGACAATCTTCTCTGGAAGTTACCGATTGCGTTGTTTACACCCAAAAACTGGTGGTTCTTAGCTGTAATCTTCGCAACATCATTGTAGTAAATGATGTAATTCTCCACGTAATCTAATAGGCGGCTTTTTTCACACAATCCCAAAATAGCGTGATTGAGGCTTATTCCTTGTTGTTTGATTTTTTGAAGATCCGGCACCTGTTTCTCGTCTTCATCTCTAAGCCAATTGAAGAAATGCTCGTAGCCGGAGTTGAAGCTACCAACTTTCGTTTCAAGTCCATTACTCAAAATACACAAAGCATTGTAATGGAAGAGAACTGGAATGTCTTTTCTGTAGTTAGTCAGGTTATCGATATATGCATTCTTCAGAGCAATATTGCTATTTTTCAGTTCAATAAAAATCAGTGGAAGACCATTCAGAAACACGATAAGATCAGGTCTTCTGCGAATGACTTTGCCTTGAATCCAGAGCTGAGAAACGACTAGATAATCATTATTTGATGGATTCTCAAAATCGACCACTTTCAAGGTGGTTGTCTCTATTCTTCCATCAACATTAGTGATTTCAACAGACACTCCATTTTTGATGATTCCATAGATTTCCTTGTTTGCATTGAAATCACTCAAATCAAGTCTGGTTTGACAAATTCTATCCAGAGCCTGGTCAATAGCGCTCATTGGCAAGTCATCGTTAATGGCAATGAGTTTTTCACGAATAATAGACCTTATGAGTACCTCTGACTCACTAGACCGTCCAGTTAAGTCTTGATCCAAACAATCCAAGTGGCGATAATTCAAGTCTTTCTTGAAAACCGCAATGGTAGCTTTTTCTATTTGATCCTCTGATATGAAATTAGCCATTTCCTTTTTCTAATTAAGCAGCGCTATGTGTGATATTCAGTGGTTTACGGTGAGTTTCCTTTTTCGAGTTAAGCAAAACTTAGCCCCAAATTGGGATATATTCAGCGAACTTTGTCGATTCATTCTCTGGGTCACGAGGTTTGATTTTGCCTTTTGCCAATGCCTCTTTAATGACCAAGGATACCTGTGGCCTTTGCTTCTCGTGCATTTTAAAACGTTCCCGAAGACTTGTATTCGTCATTCCTGATCCGGAGTAGTACTTCAAGACGCTATGCTGATAACAAGCCTCTATTCGCTCAGATGGAGTAAGATCGGCAAAAGTCTTAGGACTATACATGGTCACCCGAAATGAATTTTCGAGTTCCTCGAAGCGAAGCGGTGGAAGTCCGAAAAGTTCAATGGCTGAAACAGCTTTTTCCAATCCTGAGCCGCGTTCCTCGCAGATATTGTAGCGTCTAAATGCCGAGGCCAGAATCTCGTTCCGAGATTCTGGAGTTGTACGAATAAGACGATCAATTTTCTTGTTAGGCAGCAACTTACCTGGATTAGAGATCTCGATACGATCATCGAATATTTCTATCATTGGCCCAGCTCCGCGAACTGAAAAATCTTGGTGAATCAAGGCATTAGCGATAAGCTCGCGAAGAGCAATCTCAGGGTAAACGGTAGTTTCTTTGCGCAAGGCGTTCTTAATAATCTCACTGCTTGGCAGCAAAGCCATAAGAAAGGCTATCAGACCTTCAAAACCTATTGCGTAACCCTTGGACCCCGGATACTCTTTTTCAGTTTCAGACTTGTTTTTCCCTTTGTATTTGATCAAACGGATGCTCTTCCTGGCCAGACTGTCAAAGTCTTTGAGGTTATGCGCAGCCGCTAGAACCCCGAAATTGGTGATGTAGTAACCAGCACCGTCGAAATGTTGGATCATTTTTTCATTTTCCAACCATTTCAAAACTTCGGCTTGAGTCTGAGGAACTGGCTTGTCCAGTAACTTGTATATGGAACGATAATCCAAGAGGTCAAGAATCTCTGATTCAGACTTCAGTTTGGATGCATTCAGCTCTTCAAATTGAGGTGTTTTGCTATTGAGCATTAGCCCTCCAACTTCTTGCCTAGAAGCTTTCCTTGTGGTACCGCCATTTCTAATAAAGGAATCTTCAATGGTTTTGCCCGCAAGGTGAACAGGCTTAACAGCACTTTCCTTTACAAACACGAAAAGTAGAGACGCACCATTGTAGCTTTCAATCGTATGATCCATAGATACCTGCGGATTGATTGAATCGCGACAAATACTGCTCAATCGCTGAATAATACCTTCAGCGGTGCGTTGGTCAATGCCTTTAAGCACACCTGTTTTATTTTCGACACCAAACACCATAAATCCACCTCCAGGATGGTTGGCAAATGCTGAGAGATGCTGAGCTAATTTGGCATTGTTGGGAGACAAGTTCTCCTTCCAGTCAAGCTCATTAAGTTCTTGTGGCACAGGACTTAAGCTATGCTCCAAAAACTCAAACGCCCTATGTATCCACTGTTTTATCATATTCCATTTCTAAATTAAGCAATAATCCTCAGACTATCTAGGCCTTTTCGCTGATTTCCTTTTTCGAGTTAAGCAAGATTTACCTCCTTCGTCGAACTAGGTTTTGTCGAACCAATCTCTCCAGATTTGACTTCTAACTTTCCACTGATCAACCTTGGGAGCAGTCGATCTCGGATTTCACTCAGTTTTGAATTTTGGGTGCCCAGAATCGCGATTTGTTTGTGCATCGGTAAAACAATGTCATGAAACTTTTGCATCAAATCCTTATCCGGCAAAATGATTTGTTGAAACTTCAAAAAAGGTTCAAATTGGAAGTTACTTATACCAGTCGATTGAACTTGATATGTTTCGATCATACCTGTATCCCACAAATAATTCAAAAAATAATAGAGATACATTGATGGAATGCTTGTAGTTCGAATTTGTTTACAAAAGCTAGCAGCCATGACCTTGTCGCCATAAGCTTCCAATATTTCTTTTGTAATGAAGCAAGTCCTGCCTAAAGGCTGTCCTTCGCTGCCTCCCGCGGTTTCGAAAACGATATCGCCTTCTATTAGTTCACGTGATTTCATATTTGAAACTTTGTGATATCTCAGAACCTCAGGATTAATTTGTCCTGACCTAATTTTAGGAATGTCAGTGCCACGAATCACAAATCCAGAAATTGAAAATTCCTTGTCCACTGAATCATTGCCCCAACCTCCTCCGATGTGATAGTCTATAACATTTCCGATTGCAACAACATTCCAATTTGCAGGAATTCCTTTGTTTGAACTCATCAAATGAAAATTAGGAAACCGCATGCGAATGAACCACTCTTTGTATATGTCCTTAGCAATACTTTCAAGTTTAGAAATCAGTTGATTATTAACATCAAGCAAATTGTCAAATTCTTGAATCGTTGAGGAAACGACACGTTGGATACTTAATTCAGGAATGAGCAATTCCAGATTAGCAATGTCACGCCGAGAAAGTTCCGTTTGACCAGTGGATCCGCCGCCCAAATTTTCAATAGTCGGCTCTATAAGTTCTAGCAAATAACCTAGAAAGTATTGGTCAATCAATTCTGTATTTGGCCTCACAATGGTGATATGACTATCGACAGTGATATTCCTTTCATTTCCTCTGAATATCGCTGTTCGTCCAAGAGTGCCAGTTCCTGTTGAATTGATCAGTACATCACCATCCTGAATCAAACATCCTTTCTTAACTTTTTGATTTGGTGAAAACTTTCGAGCCAATCTAAAGTCCACTCGATTATTTCTAATACACTTTTGATTAAGAACAATATTCTCACTTGAATCAACATACTTGGGAGAAATACCTCTTGAGATTAGCGTTGTCAATTCTCCTAATTTTTTCCTTTTCATGCTGTTCATTTTACTTTCAATAGTGAATGCAATTTTGAATCTATTGATTCCTGAATCGCAATAGCTTTCAAATTAAGAGATTGCAAATCTGTTAATCTATATTGAAGATCTCTCGAGAATTCAATCTCACTCAATCCATCCTCCTCAATAATAACCCCAACATATCGACCAGGATTCAAGCTGTAATCTTGCTCTTCGATCTCTTCAATTGTGGCAGCCTTACAAAGACCAATTACATCTTCATATTGACTATTCGGAAAGTGCTCTTCGAGCCAATGTATTTGAGATTTGAAATATTCCTTTTTATTCTGAAATTTATTGAGTTCAACTTCAAGTATTTCTACTTCTTTAGCCCTTTTCTTTCGTTCCTTATCGTCAAGTATTTCTTGATTTTTGTGTTCGTCGAGCTCATTGCTTTTTGAGGACACAAGTTTTTCAAAGTGCCTGACTTGCTTTGCATATTCGCTGAGCAATTCTTTCAAACGTTGATTATTCCCTCTAAACAAATGAAAGATTACCGCAATATTCTGAATTTGCTCATCAGTAAATTCTCGTAGCGTTCTGTTCACTTGACGGAAAATATTACGTGCATCCACAAACAAGACTCTGGCCTTTTTTCCTTCATTGGCTTTGTCAAAAAACCAGAGTGTCGCTGGAAGAGTTACCGTGTAAAACATATTTTTCGGGAGAGTTAGCATACCACTTATCACGCCGCTCTTGATCAAGTTCTTTCTTACGTCGGCTTCACTGTTTCGAGCATCACTTGCGCTGTTGGCCATAACCAGCGCCGCTCTGCCAGTTGGTTTTAAAGATGTCGCAAACAGATTGATCCATAAGTAGTTTGCGTTAGGAACAGTATTCGGATTATCCTTTTTCTTCCCTGTATTCTTTGTTTTGTTTTGAGGTATTCCGTAGGTGTTGAATCGCACTTGGCTTTTCACTCTGTCAAGGTTTACATCATCCACATTGAATGGCGGATTAGCCATCACGAAATCGAACTTGCCAAAGCTGTCGAATGGATCTTCGTAATAACTATTAGCAGGTTTGATTTCACCGCGGAGTCCGTTTACTGCCAAGTTCATTCTTGCTAGCTTCACGGTATCACTCGTTTTTTCAGTGCCGTAAACCATCAAGTCCTTCGTGTCCGTATCATGAAGTTCTTGTCTACGTCTATCAATGAAATATGAGCTTTGTACAAACATACCCCCCGAACCACAAGCCGGATCGAATATGGTACCGCTGTATGGTTCGATTACTTCAACCATCAATTTTACAACACTGGTTGGAGTAAAGAATTCTCCGCCACCTTGGCCTTCCGCCAGTGCAAATTCACTCAAGAAATATTCATAGACTTTGCCGAAAACATCTCCGCCGGCATCCTCAGGAATGTCCTTGAAGATTTTCAAAAGTGACATGGGAAGATTGCGATCTGTATCAGAATATAATTTGAAATACTCATCTTTTGGCAAGCTGTCCTGTAACTCGGGCTTATATTTCTCGATCAATTCCATTGCTGTCTTTATGGCCTTCGCAATGTCTTTTGATTCCGGAAGATCCAATAGGTAGTCATATTGAGCTTCACTTGGCAAGTAAAAGCCACATTTTTCAACTGCAATTTCTGCCTCCGTTCTTTGCATTCTGCTTCCCTTCTGAGCTTTCAATTCTGCATCTATTTCTGGCTTAATCTTCTTATACCGAATCGATGCAAATCGCAAAAAAATGAGCCCCAAAACAGGCGTGGAATACTCCGTTGCTTTCAAATTACTATCGGCTCTGAGCTTATCTGCCGCTTGCCAAAGTCTTGTCTCTAACTCCTTTAATTGTTCTCCTGTCATTTCTTTGATATTGAATATTGATGCTGTTTCACTTTACTTTCTGCAACAACGAGCGCTTCTAAGGCTACTTCTTCATCTTTCACTACATCATAAACTTTATCAGACAACCAAAGCGAAAGCAACTTCTGCTCTTCAACTTTGAATCGTTGACTAAGTAATGTAATGTGTTCCCTTTTTGCATAACGCTCACCACGTTCGATCTTACAAATCATGGGAGTGTCCATTCCGAGAAGATTGGCAAGATCCTTTTGAAGCAAGCCATTTTCCTCTCTCAATGCGCGAACTTTATCACCCAATTGTCCCATTGTTATATTTCATTTAGTCTTGAATTGTCAAATTTGGGAAATTTTCATGAAAATCCAATGCGTAAAAGGCAAGTTTCTTACTGAGCCGAACCGACCGGAACTGAAAAAGACAAACGGCCCCCCTTCAATGGCAAAGGCGGCCATCTTTTTTTTTAGTAGTTCAATTGACTTATTGCGGTACTCCAGAAAAAAAAACGCCCGTCAATGGCGGGCGTCTTCGAGATAGATCACATTCTATTTTAGGCATACTGTGCTGATTTGTCGGTCACTACCAGTGCTTTTAGTGCATTCCTTTTTACAGAATCAATGCCTCCATCACGTGCAAAAGTGGAATTGTAATTCTCGCTTTTGCCAATGGTTTCACCATTAGAGGCTTTCAGAATAAAATAGAACTTACCATCAATTGATGATTTTCGTTCATAGCGAAAATCGTAAGGTGCATTGCTTTTCACTGAAGCGATTCCATCTTCGCATGAGCGCCTTGTTTGGTAACCCTCTCCCGAAAGGATTTTTTCATGATTGGGAGCGGTGAGGTGGTAGTAGAACTGACCATCTACACCCTTGAAAATGTGAAATTTAGAATCAAACATGTCGTTTGGTATTAATTAATAAAAAATTGTCCCCTCGTCTAGAACGAAAGTTAGAACAAAGATAACTAATCATAGAACAAATAGTAGAACAGTTGAAACAATGTGAAAAAGTATTCTAGTTATTTCCGATATTCGCCAAGTGAAATCATTGCATCCTACACAAGAAAAATTACTTGACATCCTGAAAAGGCATGTGGATAGCCCCTTGACAATAGAGGAACTTAAAACTTCATTAGGCATATCTTCAAAGAGTGTGGTTCATCATCATATAACGCAACTTGAAAAGAGAGGATACTTAAAACGAAACCCTAATAATCCAAAAGATTACTCCATACTTTCAGAACCAGAGAAACAAGTGGTTTATATCGGTATGTATGGTCTAGCTCAATGTGGTGCTGACGGATTCTTTCTTGAAGATAGCCCAATTGATCGCGTTCCTATCGCATCCAGATTAGTTAGATTTCCCGCAAGTGAAGCATTCATAGTTGAAGCCAAGGGTGATTCTATGGAACCTAAAATATTTTCAGGAGATCTGGTGATTGCCAAAGTCCAAAATACTGCGAATCCAGGGGAAATCATCATTTGTGTAAATGACGGGGTAACAATAATAAAAAAGTATGAGCCTCTGGATCAAAACACTGTCATTCTTGAATCTATAAATCCGAAACACGCAAAAATTAGGGCCTCGCAAGACAATTTTCGAATTGTTGGTGTACTTCGTTCAATAATGTCCTATGTAGGCTGAAAAAGCAAGTACATATAACTTGAATTAAGTCGATAAGCGGAGATTTGTCGGAAAAGCGCACGATGAAAAGGATGTTCATGGTAATTTCAAAGGAATACTTCGGCAATTTGGGCTAATTCCACTAGAAAGGCGCCTCCACCAACATCAATTCATTGCCATTTGTACCGCCTTTCTCAATGATTTTATTGTCTTTCATATACTTGATATAGTTTTTAGCCTGGCGGTCACGCACAGTCAAGGCATCCATGAGAGCTGACACGAGCTCCTGGTAGGTTAAAAATGACCGCTGTCCGAATATTTCGCGAGCTATGTCTGTGAGGTCATCTACTTTTCGCTGTTCTTGAAAATCCTTGCTCTTTTCACCCAAGTAGACGTGATGGTTTTTCTCCTTATCCCACCCGAATTGGACAAGGGGAACATCCAATGGGCTGCCATCTCTGACTTTTAATGCTTTGATCACACTGGTGTTGTTGTCATCGTCCTTTTCCACTGACAAAATACCAGCGGCTTTTCGTTGAATCTCTGAACCTAGGTGTCCGCGTAACTTCAAACCTGACGGAGCCAAGTGGAGCACCACCACAATTAGTGTTTTGTAAATACCAGCTAAACGAAATAATTCCTCCACGAGTTGAACGGATTTCTCCTCATCGTTCACACCATCGATCAAGTCGGCGATACCGTCTATGACGACCATGTGAATGCCTCCAAATTGGTAATAGAACTTATCCATGCTTTGTAAAATGCTCTGCATGCGGTCTTTCCGCGATAAACCCACCATGCAATACGCTTTGAACCATTCTGGAGGTTTGGCCAAAGAGGAACGCTTCAAGATAAAAGTCAGATTCTTATACAATTGGTCTTCGGATTGCTCTGTATCGTAAACTAGCACGGCCTTCTGGCCATGATTTTGTTTGATTTCTGTTCCCAAGGTGTCAATGCCCGCCTCATCCAAACAAATGGCACCTGAAATGATGCCTCCGAGGTAATTGGTTTTCCCGCTACCCTCGCTTCCTGTAATGCACAACAAGTTACCAGGCGCACCAATGGTCACATCATTGATTGTGATTAGTGGTTCAGGTTTCACTGGTGGATTGTCAAAGTCGATTTCACATGATCGCAGCACGGCCATTGTTTCTTCATAGATTTTATCCAGCATTTCACTGAACAACCGCATGAGCTCTTCCTTGGACCTGCCCAATCGAAAGAAATCCGAAATATCCTTCTCTGCCTTTGTGCCCGCAAGGGGTAAAATCAGTCTGCGCAAATCAAAGGCACTAAAAGTTTCGACATGTTTGAGCGATGCCTCGAGTCCTGTTTTGTCCACATCATACAACAGATTTACGTGTTTGAATCGAAACGACAATCGCTTGATGATTGTTTTGGGGATATTGGCCGTTTCACTATTGAAACAGATCGCTGGAAGACCGCGAGCAGCCAAACTCATGACATCCTTTTCGCCACCGGTGATGAACAATACATCTCCGCGAATCGGCAATTGCTCCAGTCCAAAAACATATCCTTCTTGCACCTTGCCAGCATATAGAAAACGCATGTTCGATTTTGGACGATATATTTTGATGAACTGTTTGCCTGGATAACCAAACATGGGCTCAACATCACTACTTCGCAATGTGTATGGCTTTCCCTCTTTGTTCGTTCCGTTGAACTGATCAATTGAGCAAACACCAAATTGTTCCAAAACATGCAAAGTAATGCCATATTCATTCCAATAGAGCAGCTCAACTTCGGAGAAATCTTTGAAAATTGGTTCGACATACTTGGCAGAGAGTTGTTGCTCGTCCTTGTTGACCTTGGTTTCATCAATGGGGAGCGATGGTAATTTTGGTCTTGCAGGACGAGCAACAGGTTGGTTGCGATCACCAAGCATTAAGCCCAGGTCACGATCAATAATTTGAAGTATCTCGATAAATTCATGTTTGTCTGTACAGTTTTTCTGAAAAAGACTGCCAACTAAGAAAAAGCAATCACCCGAGAATTGTGCCTCACCAAAATCCTTGATTCTATATGCTTTTGACCTAGTATCGAAATAAACATAACACGATGCTTTTTTGTCGTGGTATAATGGATTAAGGAATTTTTTGCCTACTCGCCAATCTCCTGGGATGAAAAAGCGGAAAACGTCCAGACCACCATTTGTCGCCTGAAGAATCTCTTCTTTGGTGAATGTCATACATCATCGTTCACTTAGAGGATTCCTGATTCCGGTTTGATGACGTTTTTCAGCATCAGATTCTCAATGTCCGAGACACGATAGAATATTCTTCGTTTCACCTTGGTGTATTGCAAATCACCTGAATCGCGGTAACGCTCCAGTGTCCGGCGGCAAATCTTCAAAATGCGGCACGCTTCAAAAGTGTCGACGAGATCATCTTCCAATGCCTTCTTTCGGCTTTGCATGTGTTCGACTTTATGTTGAATATCTTTCAGCGTGGCCATGATCTGCTGAAAAGCCTCCGATTGTATTGTTATGACTTCCATATTCCTGTTTTGAGGCTGCAAGATTATTGGAGGCCAAAGGCAATCATTGGAAGGCTGTTGGAAGGCTTCCAATGATTAATTCGAGCACTACTGATTATCAAAGTCGTAATCGTGTTAATTCTTCCTTCGGTTCACTTCATCATCCTTTCGAAGAACGTACCTGGAAAAAGCTTGTTTGAGTTCCTCCATGAAAACAGAAGGTTCTAGTTTGCGATCTCTGGCTTTGGTCAACTTAGCACCTGAGCCTTTCACAGGATGATTAAACATCCATTCCAATGCAGATTGCAATTCCTTCTTAGTGAATTTACCAGAGTCCGTTTTTACCGCATTGGATTCGTACAATGCAGTAACCAGCTCCAAAAGGTCCGTGTCAGATCTATTCCACAAAAGCCTTTGAAGAGGCAAAGAACCGAATTGCTTCCCCCTTTCTATTGGAATAACTTGAGAAGTGCGCTCATTACCAAAATTCACAAAATCATCTTGAAACAAGACCTTTCGCTCACGTAGCGACAAAATTCGTCGTGATATGAAGCTTTCCAATCCGCAGACGACTGTTTTCTGGATGTCTACAAAATGAAGTGCTTTTTTTTTAGGACATCCGAATAACCAGAATCAAACCTGTATTTGATCAATCCGTCCACTTGGATAGCTCCCAAAATCATTTCGGTATTCTCAGGCAAATATGAATTTCTAATGTCTTGAAGGTAGTCGTGATGTCCTTGGAGGACGTCCAGACAGCTCATCATATCCTGACAAAGTCTTGCGTCATCTTCGATTTTTAGTTTGGCCTTTTGGGAAATGCTGAGAAGGTGGTGCCAATAGTCACCGGCATTTACAAAGGAATTTATACTGAATAGGCTTTCGTGTTCATTTTCAAAAAGGTTGAAACGTGATTTGGATTTCGTTCTCATTTCAACTTTCCGAATGGAAATTTCACTCTCAATTTCTTTAAAGGTTTCTCGCATAGCACATTGGGGTAGTTATAGTTCAATTATTCAATTGAACGGAAAACCCAAAAAAGCGTTCCAATTGGTCGGTGCAATGGTGCAATAGAATCAGTAGTGCAAGAGTGCAATCCCCTATATATAGGGATTGCACTATTGCACTGGATACATGATTCGGGGGGAGTGCACCCCCGAACAACACGAGAAATTCAAAATTGAATTGTTCAAAATCTGCTTTTTTGCTCATACCTTAGTGTCATATAAACTCAAACCCAATCATTAAAATATCGCAATGAAACTTTTAATAGCAGCCGTTATAATTGGAGGAATAATTCTATGGATTTACCTCCGAATCAAAGAAAGTAATAAAATAAAATCGGTGTTAGCCAATCTTGCGGACTTCAATTCACAAGAACTCTATGAATCATGTGTAGTAGGTAAAACGGCAATATCAATTGACAAACTTCACAAAAAAATTTGCTTCATCTACGATACCGGAGGAAAGGGCAAAAGAACGAGCGTATTTGGCCATCAGGACATTTATGAATGTGAAATATTGACAGATGGTGAAGTTTATTTGAAATCTTCAACAACTCGCACAATTGCAGGCTATGCCATAGGTGGAGCACTTGGAGGTATTGCAGGCGCTGTTGTCGGCGGATTAAGCGGATCGAAAACACAAAAGACAAAAATTAAAAGTCTAAAATTGAGCGTGCGGGTAAACGATTTAAATAGACCACAATTCACAGTGCTTTTTCTGAATAAAGAAGTTGATAAATCGTCGTCAGAATATAGCTCTGCAATGAAAAAAGCTCAACATTGGCATGGCATGATTTCAAACCTGATTTCAATTGCCAATAATGAGGTCCGAAATGAAGTAGCACAGCAAGTACATTCTCCGTCCAATAATTCTGTTTCAGAAGAGATTATTAAACTCAAAGGACTTTTGGATCAAGGGATTATCACGTCTGAACAATTTGAACTTCAGAAATCTAAATTGCTGAGCTAATTTTTCAATGTTTTAATTACATGGAATCTCAATTATCCCCTTGGCATAAAATCTAACAAAACCATACAATTACGCAGTGAATTCTCGCAATTGAATCAGTTGTGACCAATTGCAATCTACTATGTATAGGGATTGCACCATTGCACTGGACACCTGATTCGGTAGGATTACACCTTGCTTAAAATCCGAAACACGTCATCGGTCAAGATATGGTCTAGAATCTATCATCATCGACCTCTTCATGATCATATTTACCAAGTCCACGTTCAAATCGATTCTTGAAAAATTTAGCTCCTGCGTCCGTAAAATGATTTGCAATCGCAAAATCATTGTACAATTCTTCCGCTTCACCCCACATGGCAGTACCGATGCCTGAATTTTCGTAATCCTGGTTCATTTCAGCAACACCAAGCAACATTCGACGATCATATTCAGCAAATGTCCATTCCGCAATGCGGATTTTGTTATGTTCAGCAACGATGTGTTGGTCTAAATGACCGATGTCTATTGATCTGCCGCGACGATCAATGATAGTTATACAATGTGTATCCATTTTCTCATAATGGGCGGGTTTTAATTAATGTTCAGAGCTTCCGCCTGCGCTTTGTATGCAGAAGTCCCTTTTTGTTCTGAGAAAATCGAAATTATTTTTCTTTATTTCTTTATTTTCGCCTCAACGCAAACTAACACGACACTTTGAATATGCGTTCCTCTTCAAATTAGTCGTGCATTTGCGTGACCCCGTTACGACAGCAATGGCATAAGAAATTGACATACACGGCTTTGAGTGAGTAGGTTCATAATCCTCTCTCTCCGCCAGATTAAATCGTGATCATCCCAACAATAGTTGGGATTTTTCATTTTTAGCAGTTGCCGATTCTACACCGCAGGTGTTAGAGAGGCATCAATAAAAATGAAAATCCAGAAGCGAAGCGAATGGAGAACGGTTTAATCTGAAGCCCCACCAAAAAAAGGGAAAAGTGAAGCTAATCCCTCAAGTCTCAATCCCATCCAACCTCACCCAAGCATACATGAAATCCCAATCCACCTCATCACCAAATTGATAACGATGCTGAATGGTGGCTTCTTTTTGAAATCCAAACTTCTCTACCAGCCTGAAGGATGCCGGATTATTGGTGGCAATAAACGCCTCAATTCGTCGCAATGCCATCTCCTGTTTGCCATAATTCATTACTGACTCCATGGCCTCTGTCATCAATCCCTTTCGCTTGTCTCTATCCTCTTTGAGCATGTAAAAGATTTCAGCACGCTGGTGCTGCTTGGCCCATGAATGAAACCCACACCATCCCAATACACGGTTGTCTTCTTTTGCAACCAACTGAAAAAACTGTATGGTCAAATTGTAGGTGCTGTATCCACCATTATAACGAAACTGCTCCAATTCAAACTCTTCTTCGGTGGTTAGCCCCAAAATTCTCATGATCTCTTCTTGGTCATACCGAGCAAACAAATCGTGATACGATTGTTGATCAAAGCCTCTCAGTTCAAGGCGTGGTGTCTCCAAACAGATATTATAAATCATCTTCAATATTAACCCAAATCAACACAGAAAGAATGAAAATCAACTGATTCTTGCAATCAGTCGCTGCAATAAAACGTTTTTGGTTCCCTGGGCTATAGCAGAGGCCTGTTGTAACAATTGCCTTTTGTACATCACCTCACCCTGATACGCGTAACTGAAAGACATCAAGTCCCATGCTGTTGACAACAAAAGTGAACTGTACCAATCTCGCTTAAAACTAGAAACTGATTGAGGATCTATCCAACCCAAATGGACTGCAGCAAATTGAAGTACTGACTGAAACTCAAAATCAAAAATCTCCATTTTTATCACCCTTATCACCTCCCCTTTCAATGGCATACATTCTCGCATCACATCTTCTGCCTCCAAAAAAAGAAAAGCTTTCA
>JACCDX010144597.1_pt1 | contig 41484 bp, 40 predicted proteins | sample 7449681 | NCBI WGS metagenome assembly JACCDX01 (sample SAMN15323450, study PRJNA562643) | freshwater metagenome | isolation source: river surface water | place: USA:Blue River Watershed | collected 2017-08-18
CAACGAGGTACGGCCGCATTCGAGCTTGAAAGATCAGACGCCGGCAGAATTCAGCAGGCGACAGAAAAAGGAATCATCAACCGGGGCTATCCCAAATTAACGTGGTCCGAAAAAACCGGGCAGGTCAAATTTAAAAAGCAATTTTTTGAAGAAGCCAGCATCGGCATAGCCGCTTGTTTCGGCAGATATTCGTCATCAAAAAAACCAGTCAATCCGAAAGTTTCAAGAGGAATCCCAGTGAAGTTGTTGGCAATAACGAGTTACTTCAATCCGTTCCGAGGCAGCCTGAGAAAGCAGAATTACGAAACTTTTCGCAAGCATCTCGGCGTCGAACTATTGACCGTCGAATGGTCACCCGCAGCCGAATTCGATCTCTCCGAAAAGGATGCTGACTACCTGGTACAGGTATCCGGCGGCGACCTCCTGTGGCAAAAAGAACGTTTGCTCAACATCGGGCTGGCGCGGGCGAAAGAGCTCGGCGCTTCGCGGGTGGCCTTTCTCGACTGCGACATCGTGTTTTCCGATTCCGATTGGTCTCGACGCGTCAATACAGCTCTCGATACTTGCTCGATTGTCCAGTGCTTTACGCATGTGAATTACTTGCCGCCACTGGATCATTCCGGCATGTCGCGGGAAGCCTTGACTCGGCATGTACCGGATTTCAGCCGGCCTTCCCTTGCGCATGAACTGCTCAAGTCCGGCAGGTTTTTGCCGGAACAGTGGGATCCGAAAAATCCGAACATTCATGTCGGATCGCTGGCAGGCAACCCCGGCTTGGCCGTGGCGATCAGCTTGGATGAACAGCCTGACTGGCGGCTTTATGACGGAAATATCGTCGGCGGCGGTGATGGCGTTTTGATGGCAGCGGCCACCGACCATCTGGATGATTTTTTTTCAGTTCGTTCGTTGACTCGCGCCCATCAGGAAAGCATTCGTGCATGGAAAGCAGAGACCTTCCCCGACGAACTTCAACTGGGTTGCGCGAGCAATCAGATATTTCACCTCTGGCACGGGGAAATCGCGAAGAGACAATATCTTGAGAGACATGCCATCCTGCTGAATTACGGCTATGACCCCGCTGCCGACCTCGAACCTGTGCAGAATGGCGCCTTGTCGCTTCTCGATGACAAGGAAAACATCAGGAACGACATCGCCGATTACCTGCTGTCGCGAGAAGATTTTTGAAGACGACGGACGCGGGTCAATAAATCAAGCAATTTCATTGAAGGTCCCCGCGTTCATTCCGCCGGCTTCTCCGGTACCGGCGTGAGCAGGCGTTCCCGATAAGATCTCAACAGATCGTTCAGGCGTGCGTCATTGTGCGTGAACGCGCGGCAGCGTCTGCACATCATCCGATGCTGCCAGGCCAGCAGGCGCTCGTAACCGGTCGCCTGATCAAGCTGGCCTGACGTGAGCCTGAAAACATACTCTTTGCATTTCATCATCGCGCGCCCTCCCGGAACCAGTTCTGGCTCAGGCATAGCTGTATCTGCTTTCTTGCGCGGCTCATGCATTGCCAGTAATCGGCCCTGCTCAGTCCCAGTGTCGCGCAAATCTCGTCGGCTTCGCAATCGAGAAGCTGCTTCATGCTGAATACGCGCGCAGCCTTCGCGGGCAGCCGGTTCATGCACAGGTCGACGACAGCGAAAAACTGCTCGCTCTCCAGCACCGATTCCGGCGAGCGCCATTGCACCGGCGTTGCATCCTTCAGCCAGTGCCCACGCTCGCTGAACAGCAATTCATCAATGTCATCCGCAAACGCGTCCGCGTAACTCAGTTCGGCACGATATTTTCTTCGCAGCCGGTCGGTGATCTTGTTTTTCAAAATCCCGAATACATACAACTTCGGATCCACCTGCATTAACGTCGCCTCACTGGTCTCCAGCAATGCCGCAAACGCATCCTGTACTGCGTCTTCCGCCTCTTCCGCGGGCTGAATATGCAGCCGTGCAAACTTCAGCATCGGCGCACGCCACTGCGATGCCCAGTCAGTGAAATTCAACGTGCCGTTCATGCTGCCGGCTTGCGCCCGAACGGATTCCGTACTCGCCAGCGACGACGCAGCCACGCATCCAGCGAATAGCGCCCCGCACCCTGCGTCAGTATCGCCAGCAGCATCACGGCCAGCATCAAGGGCAGCTTGAAGCCCAGCCCCTGTTCCGTCTCGATCTGATTCCACCCTTGCCACTGCAGATCAAAGTGCACCGTCCATACGGCAATGAAGGTGATGTACATCAGCCCGAGCGCAGCGATTCTGCTGCCAATACCGAGCAGCAGCGCGATCGCCAGCACGGTCTCACCGACGCCGGCCAACAGCCAGTTCAGGTCAGGCCCCAGCAAGCTCTGCGGAAAAGGAAAATCCAGCCCGGCAAACCACTCGGGCGCGGCGGCACCGCCTTTGAGCTTGGTGAGCCCCGCCAGCAGGAACTCTTGCCCGACCCATATCCGCAGTACGAGCGAACCAATGCCGGCAATCCCGTCAGGCACTTGCATGCTCCAGAAATTTGCTGAACTCATGGGTCAAGTCTCCATAGTAGTTCGACGTCCATTCGGATTGGCGAATGAATTCCTCGATCAGAACTCGCCACGCCTCTTCGCCGAGCTGGTCGCGCAACTGCGGAAAGGACGATTCGATCATCTGGCTTGCACCCAGCCACACCAGATGGCGGTAAACCCGCATTCCGGCCGCCGTGTAGCCATCGGGTACCGCGTCGGAGCGCCCTCTCACGTAGTCGAAAAATCGCTCAGACACGACAACTCCCGATTGATGACGTCCATTGAAGGCACATCGTTATCCCATTCCAGCAGCACGGGGATGCGATGCTGCCTGCTCAAATTGAGCGCGAATTCTGCCGTCGGCGCTTCGACAGGCCGGCTGTGAGTATCGATGTACATCCCGAAACGCTCGTCAAATTCATGGCCGGCTACATGCATGTAAACGACACGATCAAGATCGAGCCGCTCCACGAAATCCTCCGGGCCTTCAACGTCATGGTTCTTGCAATTGACGGCGATGTTGTTGATGTCCAGAAGAATATGGCAGTCCGCTCGCTCGGCCACAGCGGACAGAAATTCAGCTTCACTCATGTGCCCCGTGTTCGTATACCAGGTCGTGTTTTCTACGGCGATGCGCCGACCCAGAAAGTCCTGCACTCGGCTGATGCGGTCTGCTACGCGCCGGACTTCGGCATCCGTAAATGGAATCGGAAACAAATCGTACAGCTGATGCGCATCGCCACTGGCCGCCAGGTGATCGGAATAGTGCGCAACACCCAAGTCATCGATCAACTCCCTGACCTCGCTGAGGAAGCCAGGGTCGATCGCTGAATACCCGCCAAGGTTGAGTGAAATGCCATGCAGATGGACTGGCCGGCCGGAGGCGATCAGCTCATGCAGCGGCGATCGATCGCGTCGGATCCAGTTTTCAGGAACGACCTCGAAAAAATCGGCATGGACGCTCGCCATATCCCATCCTGCCATTTCGCGTCGATAGCCCAATCCGGCCATGGCCCGGCTCCCGCGCTATTTCTTGCTGCAGGCTGCATCCTTCTTGCTGCAGGCCCCGTCCTTCTTGCTGCAGGCCGCATCTTTCTTGCTGCAGGCTGCATCCTTCTTGCTGCCAGCTGCATCCTTCTTGCTGCAGGCCCCGTCCTTCTTGCTGCAGGCCGCATCCTTCTTGCTGCTGCCTTCCTTCTTTCCGCACGTCCCTGCGCCGCATTTGCGGTCAGCGTGCGAATCAGCCCAGGCGGAACTGGCAATCAGGGCAGCGGCGAGGGTTGCAATGGTCTTGATATTCACGGTCTTCTCCTCTTGTCAGCGAGTGCACAAAATGTACACGATGATCTCGTCGTTCCAGCCGCCTGATTCCTGACAGCGAATTGCGTCGTCTGGCGGGAAAGCTGAAATCTGCCGGATCGATCAAGCTTGAATCGGTTCAGTCCCTGGGTCATCGGGTCGATGGCAAGCGCGCAGCAGCAAACCCCGACAACTCCCAAAACCGAATCCCCATGAAGCGGGCTTCCCCAATTCAGCTTGAAACCAATTATAAATTATGCAATTATCAAATTGGACAAAAGACGCAAGGCTCGAGTTCGCGCGATTACAGGAGGAAGCACATGGCAACGTTCCAGGTAACGCTTAATCTGGTCGAGGACGTATTCACCGACCAAGTCTCAAACATCTACGATGCGCCGATCTGGTTTGGAGATATTGTCCTGGCAGGCTCGGAAAGCATGCTTCTGATAGGAAACAACGATTTCGGCGCGAAATATGGAGGTACCTTCACCTACCACAACGGTGTTTTGACCAGCGGCAGAGTGACGTCCTTTGAGTTTTACGTGGATGCCCAGCAGGATCTGGTCGAAGCATTCAACGGAACAATCCAGTACAAAATCAATTCCATCAATGGGGAAAAAGGCGTATCCGCCAAAAAGCTTTTTACCTATGCCCAGACCGGCGATTCGCAGAGCGCCTTGAAATACATCATGGCGAAAGCGGACATGATTTATGGCTCGGGGTTCGACAACAAGCCTGTCGATGAAACGCTGTATGGCTGGGGTGGAAAAGACACGATCTTCGGACTGGCCGGCAATGACGTCATCGGCGGCGGTGCGGGCAAGGATCAGCTATACGGAGGAAATGGTTCCGACTATTTCTTCATTGACAGCGCGCTTCGGAAACATGCCGACGTGATCGCGGATTTCGGCTTTTCCGGGGTACGCGACAAGATTGTTCTGCTCGCTTCGGCCTTCAATGGTCTCGAGACAGGCGAACTGGATGCCGAACGCTTCGTCCTGGGAAGCACGGCACTGGAAGAAGACGACAGAATTCTGCTGGACGGGAATAAAGTCTATTTCGACCCGGATGGCACCGGTTCGTTGATGCCGGGTTTAATCGCCACCATCAAATATGCGGAGGTGAATACCGACGATCCGCTCCTGGTTGGCATACAACAGCTCGAAGCGTCGGATTTCATTGTCGTCCAGACGCTTCAAAGCCTCGGTTGAGCATCCGCCGGCTTGCAGGACTCCGCACCTGCCGGCGCTCGACCGCATGCATTGCCTGCGGAATCAAGTGGCGATCAGCCGCCGCCCTTGGAAACGAAAGCCTTGTCGAATTCGGCGCTGGATTTCTTGAACAAGCCGTCGACCGTGCCGCCCATCGAAAACACGATTGCGACGATCACTCCGGCGACGGCCGCAGCGAACAACGCATACTCCACTGCGGTTGCTCCCCGCTCGTCTGAAAAGAAGCATCGCAGTTTCTGTTTCAATGCATTCATTGAACGATCCTCGTTGGAACGAACGCGCGACGGGGCACGCACTCATGACAGACAGGTATTTAAAATACAACAAAAATCCGGTTCTCAGTAGAAAAAATTTTCCGCCTCGGCGCGTCTTCAGGGCTGCCGCCTTTCCAGCACCCTGAAGGGGCAGCTTTACCTCGGGCAGGCCTTGGCCTTCTACGGCCGACGCGCCGCCCCTGCCGAGCCGCTCACTCTATCGTCAACACCGGCAGCCAGTTCGAGCCCGGATCCGCCTCGAAAAAATCCGCCGCCTTCAGCGGCCGCTTCCGCTCCTCGACCGGCAGGATATCCGGCGCGATGAAAGGCGCCATGTCGACCTCGAAAAGACGCCCGACCAGACGGTCGCCCTCACGCTGCAGCTTGTAATACAAACCGTTGAAGGGATTCACATGCAGGTCATGCGTGCGGGTGCGCATGAACATCAGCGCATACTCGAGCGGCAGCAGGTCGCTGTCGCTGACCACCGCTTCCTCGTTCTTGACCGGGAACCAGCACAAACGCTGTACCGGGCCGGTCAGGCACAGGAAGGGCCGCATCGCCAGGAAGTATTCCTGCATCGTCGGCTCCATCGCCACCTCGAAGCTGCTGCGACCGCCACCCGCATCGGCAAAGCGCACATGGCCGATCAGGTGACGCTCGCCTGCGGCATTCGACAGGACGATCTTGCGCTCCCCGGCGAGCGGCGCAGCGCCGGTCGCCGCCGCGATACCGAGACAAGCCAGAAAAAACAGCGCGCGCATCCGGCGCAGTGACTGACACATCCGCAAGCAATCCATCACCCTCTCCTTCGGCACATCGTTGGCGCATTCGCGCCGGCACCGGAGCCCGCTGTCGAAACGCCGCGGTTCGGCCGGCGGCACGATGCGCGCTTCGTCTTGTCGGCCTGCGGTGAAGCTCAAGCCCGCATCATGCGCTGCCGTTCATGGCCCCCTCGCCGCCGGGCGGAATGTCCGCGACCTGCGCAGCAGTCGGCACCAGGGCCTTGTACACCTTCCACGTCGTATGCCCGACGAGCGGCGCCGTCAACGCGAGCAGCGGCGGGAAAAGCACCAGGCTCGCGCCGATCAGCACCACAATCGCAAGCGCCCAGACCAGCATCGCGCCCGGGTTGTTCCACAAGGTGACCGCACTCTTCGCGATAGCCTCCGTCGTGTCCGCCTCCCGGTCCAGCATCATCGGCATGGACACCACGGACATCGCAAAGACGATCGCCGCAAACACGCAACCCACTGCCAGCCAGACCGCCATGAAACCCAGATTGTCCATGGAAAGGATCTTGCGGATCATGTCGTTCAGCTCCGGGTAGTTGTGCGTGGCGAACAAGGCGAACAGGACGACGGAAACCCGCACCCAGACGATCATGAAAAAGGTCAGGATGGCTGCGAAGAATGCGATCGATTTCCAGTTGCGCGCCCAACAGGTCAGCGAGGCACGCAAGTCGACCTTGCCGCCATGATCCTTTTGCCGGGAAAGCTCGTAGATGCCGCAGCAGATGAAAGGGCCCATCAGGAAGAACGCGGCCGTCAGGCCCATCGTCAGCTGCCAGACGTGCTGGTACAGCTCGGCGAGTGCGTAGCCCATCAGCACGAACAGGACCCCGTAGAAGATCCCGTAATAACTGGTGGAACGGATTTCCCGCACGCCCTCGGCCAGCAAGCGCAGGATGGCGAGAGGCGGCATGGGGCCGTCATTGCGCTCATCGGATGGTGATGCCATGTCTCCTCCTGTTCTGATGTGTTGTACCCCGGAGCGCCGCACAGCATGCCGCTACAGAGGTCTCCTGCTTCGCCGAGGGCCAGCCCGGGGAGGGTGTGGAACGACAGGGCAAGGCACGCGCCCACAGCGACCGGATGACGATAAGTTATAGAAAATACAGCAGGAAGGCAAAGGCCTCGTCAGATTCGCGGGACGATGCCGCCGCCTTTCGCGCGCGGCTGCGGCGGGTCCATCGTTGTGTAGAATGGGCCGACCCAATGACCCGGGAGCGTACATGAGCAAAGCCGCCCTGCTTGCCGCCTGCATCGCCCTGCTGCCGCTTGCGGCAGCCGCCGAAGACGAACGCGTCGTCCCCGCCCACGAAGAGCCGCGCCATGTACCCAAGCTCAGCAATGCGTGGGTGCGCGTGATCGACGTGGAAATCCCCGAAGGCGAGCGCACCCTGTTCCATGCGCATGCGCTGGACTATCCCTTCCTGATGGTCACCAGCGTCACGCTGCGGAACCAGGTCTACGGAGAGGCGGCGAAAGACATGCCGATCAAGCGTGGCCTGGTCGGCTATTACAGCGCCAGCACGCAGGGCACCTATACGCACCGCTTCATCAACCTCGGACCGGGCACCTTCCGCGCGATCGGCATCGAGCTGCTGCAGCCCGCGCCGCGCGGTGGCGCAGGCAGCGCGCCGATTCCGGAACAGCCCGGCATCGCGACCGTGCTCGACAACCCGCGCGTGCGAGCCTACCGCATCGTCCTGCAGCCCGGGCAAACACTGGGCCCAGTCCGGATCGCCGGACCCAGCCTGCGCGTGGCCCTGACCCCGGGCCTGATCGCGGACCAGCCCCCCGGTGCCGAGGCCGAGGTAACCGCGATCGCACCGGCGAAATTTTCCTTCAGCGAGAACGCCCGCGTGACGACCCTGACGAACCGCGGCGACCAGCCGGTGGAAATGGTGGAGTTCGAGTTCAAGTAGCGCTGCCGGCAGGCAGGATGCGGACAGCAGCGGCGGTTGGCAAGGCGGCGCCGCGACGCCGACGGCGTTTGCCGAGACGCCATTAATCAGGCGATGTGCCGCCGGTCAGATAGGCCTTGATCTCGCGTATTCGCTGCATGTCGGCCTCGCTGCGCTGAATTTTTAGCTGGTTGTCCATGCCGACGCTGGGATCCCCGCCAATCCCGCACACATCGAACACGCGCTGAAAGCAGCTGCTGTCCGTGGAAAAATCCTCATACGCCAACTCGAGGTCAACCTTCCGGCGCAGGTCGCTCTCATAGAGCTCATCCCACCCGCATATCGATTTCAGTGCGGCCGCGACCCGAGACGCACAGATGTCCTTTGGCTCAACGCGGCGGATCGGCGCGAAATGTGAACGCCACTGCCCATTCATTTCGGCCTTCGCATAAGAGTAAGCCTGCGCAACCTTGTCGCGCCGATGCAGGTAGATGATCTTGTTGAACTGCAGCCCGAACAAATCCAGATTGCGTTTTTTCCAGAACAGGTATTGGTCGATTTGAAAATTGATCGAAAAAACGCCATTCTCCGTCGTGGTTCGGTCTGCGACGTATTTCAAATAACCGGCCATATCGAAACTGTGCAAGCCCCTGGATTTCATGTAGGCTCCGATCGCCAGCGGGAACACCCATTCTTCAGGGATTCCGAACAAGCCCGACCGGCCAAGTGTTTCGCAAAACCAGGTTGAACCGCTGCGTTGCGTTGAAATCACCGCGATCCTTTGCAAGACAGGCCTGCCCTGCGCCGCTATCTGATCGAGCCGCCCGAACTGCTCGACCATCCAGTTTTCCAGCATCTTTGCCCCTGCGCTTCTTTCGATCTCGCTCATCCATTTTTCTCCATCACTCGAGCTGCGCACTTCGGTGGGCAGCAGGATCGACCGCCAAGCAATTCGTCCAAACGAGCGGCACGATCCGGGAAATATTTTCGAATCTTCAGCGCTTCGCCAATCACCAGATCCCGTCCCTGACCATTGGCAAACCATGAGAGAGGATCGCAATGCATGCTCGGATAATTGGCAATGCCGAGATGCACGCTCGGGCCAAACACTTCCCGGAACGTTTCCACGGCACGCCGCATATGGTAGTTGATGGAGATGATATTTATACGCATACCCGACCGAAGCATCCCGTGCTTCAAGAGCAAGCTGCGCGAATTTTCCATGTTTTCCCTCGTATTGCCGGCATGCGCGTCGATCAGCAGGCGCTGCTCCGGGTAGCCACGTTCAACCCACAGCTTCCTCATCTCCAGTGCCTCGACTGCCGAGATCTTCGGGTTATAGCCGCCGGAAAGCACCAGCGTCCCCGCCACGCCGGCCCGGTGGAGCTCCGTCGCCTTTTGCAACGGCCTGTGCCAGAGCGTCATGCCGAGCACGATCGTCGCGTCGGCATCCAGTACATCGTCCGGTACGAACATGTACTCCGTGATGGCGCTGATCGATTCCGGATCAAGGCGCAGCATGTTCCAGCTCGCTGCCCGCGGGAAGGTAAGCCCGGAGCTGATCGACCACCCTGGCCTGATCCCGGCCCAACTTGTCCGGTACGTCCGAAACCAGCCTGCTGACATACTCGAACGGGAAGCCTTTCTCCAGCATATCGGAGTGATCACCCAGATGGACCACCAACGCGTCCATGTTCCGGTCTGTGCGCAGCATGCCGATGGCATCGGCCGGGGTCGATGCGTCGGCAAAATGCAAAGGCCTTCCCTGATGGTCAACCACCCGGCCGGCGAACAGAAAGCAGCGCTCGCCCCGCATCACGAATTCCTGCTGGCGGGCCGACGCAGCCGCCAGCATCCCCGCGCCGACAAAGACTTCGATCGGAATCCGGCCGAGCTGCGGAAATGCGCGCTTCAGGTAAACACGGATGCCATGCCGCTGGTAGGCATGGGTGCGGCCAATCACGGGCGAGTAGTTGACCTCGTTGATCGCCGCGCCGTTCACATGCCAGGGCACGGATATATCGTCGGAGATGAAATCCACGCCGGCGCAATCGAGCCCGAACAGGCGGGCGGCCCGTGCCGCGATCTCGAGGTTATCCGGGTGCAAAGCATCGGTGACGACTTCCGGATCGCCGCCCCACAAGGTCGACTGCACGTCGCGGAGCGGAACCCGCTGCCCGGCACCGGGAATCGATTCGAAATCCATATCCAGCTTCGCAAGGCAGGCTGCCGCCGTCTCATCCAGCTCGTATTCGGGCAGGCGCTTGAGAGGGATCTTTTTCCGTATCGTCGCGTTCTCACGCGCGGCCAGTGCCCGGATCGTGTGAATGCCGTCACCGGTCAGGCTGCGGGGATTTCGGCGCACGACATATGCCGCCTCGCCATCGATGATGAGGATGCGATGGCAGGTTCCGCTGACCTGCTCCTCGACCCGTACGCCCTTTGACAGCCTGAATGCCGACTCGACGGCGGCATTGAAGCCTTGCGCATCCACTACGCCGACGGTCACGCCCTCCCCGCGATCCCGGTCCACCGGCTTTACGACCAGCGGCAGCGTCAGGTGGCTCACAGAGCTGAAGGACAGATTCCTCGATTCTGCAAGCAATCCGCGCGGCACCGGTATGCCGGCGCGCTTCATCATCTGGATCGCAACGTGCTTGTTCTGCGTCGATGATGCCCCGATCGCGCCGTCGCTGCCAATGCTGCTGCGGTAAAACAATCGCGACTGCGAGCCCCATCCCAGCACATAACGCCCGGTGCCGCAGTGCGATATCGGAATGCCCAGTTCAAACGCAGCCTGCAAGACAGGGACGGTCGATTTCCCGCCCGGCACCAGCCTTGACCACACGGCGACGAACTTCTCCTGCATCTCCCGATAGGCCGACTCGAGCTCCGCAGGAGCGTGCGGGCCTTGGACAAGCTTGCCCAGCAAATCATGGGCCACGCCCAGCGTCGCATGAACGAGGCTCGGCGGCAGAATCTCGACCGTCGGAAAGCCGATGTCGATGGTGGCGGTGCCTGGCTCATGCACAGCCCTGCCGACGCCATTGACGACCGCCCTCTCGAACACCGGCACGCGCAGGTCCTGCAGCAGGATGGTGGCGACATACAGCAGCCTTCGCGCATACCTGACGGCAGGCGCATCGGGCGAGACGCCATTCGCGCAGACCAGCGTGTAATCGCCGATGTCGGCCTCCAGCGCCTCGGCGATCCAGCGATCCATGGCGGCCAAAGGCAGCTGCTCATCGGCCCTGATGGCCAGCCTGACGGCGATCAACGGCTGCCTCAGCCCGCTGGAAAATCTCATTTTATTAACTTGAATGATCGAATATTAATAATATTACACGCTTGACATGCAGCCCGGCTCGCCAGTCGCCCGCGGCTGCAAGCTCAGCGGGACCTCCGCGCACGCGCTTGCGCAAAAAGTGGCAAACTTTTCGGGCGCCCGAACGGGTGCCATAAAAACGTCCCCACAAAAAACAAGGAGCCCGCGATGAAAGCCCTGCTATTGCCAGCGACACTTGCCCTGCTGATGTCATTCAACGCCGCCGCCAACGATGACCAGTGCGGCGACTACACCAGCGTCGACATCGGCCATTCGACAGTCGACATGGGCGACAAGACCGCCTTCGTTCCCTTCCGCTCGTCGACGCGGATGAGCGCGGAAGACGGCTCGAAATTCAACAACCTGTCCGGCCAGTGCGCCGGCGGCGCGCTGATGTATCCGGACAGGACCATCGAGGCCGAAGGGCTGTGCGTCGTGGAAGACATTGAGGGCGATACACTGACCTACGCTTTCACCATGCCGCGCGGACAGATGGACGGTCACTACATCCGCAAGGGCGGCACCGGCAAATTTGCGGATTCGCGCGAAAGCGGCTGGTTCCGCCCGGTGAAGCTCGAAGGAGAAATCACCCGGGGAGAATGGGGCGGCAAGAACGCCTGCAAGTAAGAGGCCGCGCAGAATGACACCAGCCGCATTCGTCCGGACCGTGCTGCTGATGCTGCTGGCACTGTCCGGCGGCGTCGCGCATGCGTTCGACCGCTCGGACGGCGAGCAAGTCCTGTGCGTGATCGAGCGCAACGGCGACCGCCGCGTCGTGCCCGAAGAATGGCTCGGGCACGGCGACACCGGCGACCGCCACCCGGCGCTCGGCGGCGCGGCGGCGGTCGTTCGTCCGGACAAGGAAGGCTGGCCGGTGATCTATTTCGACCAGGTCACGATGAAGTCGATCCGCGAGAAGGACCCGCACATGCTCGACTTCATTTTTTATCACGAATGTGCGCATGCGACCGATGTCACCCGCGACGAGATCGACGCGAACTGCGAAGCCTATCTGGAGCTCGAGCGCCTCGGGCTGATGGATGAATCGCTGGACCGCGCGCTGGCGCGCACGCACCGCAAGATGATGCGCCTGCCGTCGCGCTACGGCGGCAGCGGCGCCGCGTTCTGGGACAAGACCATGGCCTGCGTGGACGAGCGGCGCGCGCGTCCCGTGACCGCAGGCGAATCGCGACAGTGAATCAGGCCAGCAGGCGCGCCACTTCCTCGTCGCCCACCTGCGCAAACTCGCGGTAGAACTGTCCGACGCCGCGAAAATCCTGCGGTATGGCCACGCACACGAATTCGTCTGCCAGCGCCGCCACCGCAGCTGCCGCGTCTTCCGAGGCCACCGGCACCGCGCAAACGATTTTCGCGGGCGACTGGCTGCGCAGCTCCCTGATCGCCGAGATCGCCGTGGCCCCGGTGGCCAGGCCGTCATCGACCACGATCACCGTCCTGCCCGTGACCGGTATCGCCGGCCGCAGCGCCGAATACGCGGCCCTGCGCCGGCGGATCAGTTCCAGCTGCCTTGCAGCCTCGGACGACAGATAGGCCGCGCCCGCGCCCGCCCGCGCCGCATGGTCGGCCACGTACACCGCGCCGGACTCCCCCACCGCACCGACGGCAAACTCCGGATCGAATGGCGCGCCGATCTTCCGCACCAGCACCACGTCCAGCTCGGCCTTCAGCGCATCGGCGATCACGCGCGCCGGCGGCACGCCGCCACGCGGTATCGCCAGCACCAGCGGATGCTCGGCCGCAAGGTGCTGCAGCCGCTTCGCCAGCTGCCGCGCGGCATCGTCGCGATCGTCAAAGCGCATGGTTTGGGTTCAGCCATCAGATCCCGGATGTCCTCATGCCGCGCGCGACCGGCCAGGAAGGCGCGGTGCCTACTTTGCCAGATAGCCGCCGTCCACCGGCAGCGTGTGGCCCGTCACCATCTTCGACGCCGGCGCGGCGAGGTACAGCACGGCCGCGGCGACGTCGGTCGTTTCCGCATAGGCCTTCAGCGGCATCAGCGAGAGCAGCTTTTCGGTGGTGGCGGGATCGTCGAGCATGGTCCGGGTGAACTCGGTCTTCACCCAGGTCGGCGCGACGGCGTTCACGCGGATGTGCCGATCCGCCCATTCGACGGCCAGCGCGCGGGTCAGGTTCACGATCGCGCCCTTGCTCGCATAGTACGAAGGATTGGGATACACGCCGCCCGAGAAGCCCATGATCGACGCGATGTTGACCACGCTGCCGCCCTCCTTCATCCGGCGCGCCGCCTCGACCGCGCAGAAGAAGGCGCCGTCGAGGTTCACCGACATCACCTGCCGCCACGCCTCCGGCGTCGTGTCCAGCGAGGGCAGGCGGCGCACGATCGCGGCATTGTTGACGAGAATATCGATGCCGCCCAGCTCGGCGACGATGCGGTCGAAGCTGCGCACGATCGCGTCATGGTCGGCGACATCGCAGTCGAGCGCCAGCGCCTTCCTGCCCAGCTGCTGCACCATTGCCGCCGTCTCCTGCGCTGCGCTGGCGTTCACGTCGAGCACCGCGATATCCGCGCCCGCGCCGGCCAGTGTCAGCGCGGTCTCGCGACCAATGCCGGCGCCGCCGCCGGTGATGACGGCGACGCTTCCGCCGAGTTGAAACAGCTGCGCGATTTCCTTGTTCATGTCGTGACCGGGATTCGGGTTGGGTTGATCGGAAGTGGCCAGATCATAACTGATGGCGACCGCCGGCAAGCTGGGGCCAGCTTAATCCGGAAAAATTGTCTTACATCAAATACTTACCCTCAGCGATGGCCTATCGTTCAATGGCGCATACGTGAAAGCGGCCATCCGGCTGACGACACGGCTGCCATGGTTTGCTGTTTCATCGATGTCTCCTCCTGGGTGTTGCAAGGTTTGTCATTTGCATGACCGCTTCAGATCGATCCACAAAATCTTGCTGACACACAGCCTCGGCTTGGACTGCCGAGGCTTTTTTTTGCCTTGCATCGACCGCGCCGGCAGCAGCCATAAAAAAACAACCGAATCCGACAAGGGGAATGAAGCATGCCGAAGGAATATAAACAGATCACCCGCGACATTTCCGCATCGCTGGCCAAGCTCCGCGCGGAAGCGCCGGAGGTGATGAAGGGCTTCAGCGAACTGGCCTCCGCCGCGACACGTGACGGCGCGCTCGACAAGAAGACCAAGGAACTGATCGCGCTGGCGCTGGGCGTGGCCGCGCGCTGCGACGGCTGCCTCGGCTTCCATACGCAGGCGCTGGTCAGGCTCGGCGCGACCCGGCAGGAAGTGGTCGAAACGCTCGGCATGGCCGTCTACATGGGCGGCGGCCCGTCGCTGATGTACGCTGCCGAGGCGGTCACGGCATTCGAGCAGGCGCAGGGCTGAGACGCTCCGGCAACGGCCGCAAGGTCGGCGAATGGTATCTCCGGAAGACAAGTTATTAATTGCAAAACATTCCAAAAAGATGAATTATTGCAATGAACTTCGTTCGGCGCCCGACGCCGCCTTTGCGCGAATCGAACCTCCGTGAGAAAAGACGCATGATCCCCTCCGCCGGACAGGAACACTTCATCGGCGTGCTGCAGGCCATCGAGACCTCGAAGGCGACCGCGCTGCTCGACGTTGCTGCGCTGCAGGAAGCGCGCAGTACCGGCGATGCGTCGCTGGTGAATGCCGGCACGGTCGGCAGCCTGGTGGAAATGCAGTCCGGCAAACAGTGCCTGTTCGCGACCGTGCATGACATCCGCCTGCCCGAGTCCGACGCCATGCACGCCCTCGCCGACCTCGAATTCATCGGCGAAGGCTACCGTACCGAAGACGGCACGCTGAGGGGCTTCAGGCGCGGCGTATCGCGCTACCCGTTCGCGGGCGACCGCGTGTTCGCGGTCGCGCACGCCGAGCTGCTGCAGGTGTTCGGCACCGATGAAAAGCCGCACATCCGCGTCGGCACGGTCTACCCGAGCAATGAAGTGCCGGCATCGCTGTACATCGATGCGCTGCTCGGCCGGCATTTCGCGCTGATGGGCTCGTCCGGTTCAGGCAAATCCAGCTTCGTATCGCTGATCCTGAACCGGCTGATCGACGCGATGCCCAACGGGCACATCGTGCTGTTCGACACGCACGGCGAATACGCGCCGGCCTTCGCCGGCCGCAGCCTGCCGCTGAACACCGACAACCTGCAGCTGCCGTACTGGCTGCTGAATTTCGAGGAACACGCGGAGATCTTCATCAGCACCGACGGCGAAGCCGGCGAGATGGATCGCGACGTGCTCGCGAAATGCCTGCTGAAGGCGCGCACCCGCAACAACCTGTCGATCGCAGTCAACAAGATCACGGTCGACAGCCCGATCCCCTACCTGCTCGGCGACCTGATCTCCATCCTCGAGACGGAGATGGGCAAGCTGGAAAAGTCCGGCAGCACGGCGAACTACATGCGCCTGAAGTTCAAGATCCAGGAGATCAGCAACGACCCGCGCTATGCCTTCATGTTCGACCGCAACCTGATCTCCGACACGATGGAGAACTTCCTTGCCGATATCTTCCGGCTGCCGCCGAACGGCGCGCCGATCTCGATCATCGACATGTCGGGCATACCTTCCGAGATCCTCAACGTCGTCGTCTCGCTCGTCGCGCGGCTGACCTTCGACTTCTCGGTCTGGGCCAAGCAGGACGGCATGGTGCCCATCCTGCTGGTCTGCGAAGAGGCGCAGCGCTACCTGCCGAACGAGCGCGCCGGCAAGCCGACCTCGGTGCAGAAGATCCTGCAGCGCATCGCCAAGGAAGGCCGCAAGCACGGCATCTCGCTGGGCCTGATCTCGCAGCGGCCGTCCGACCTGTCCGAGGGCGTGCTGTCCCAGTGCGGCACCGTGATGGCGATGCGGCTGACCACCGAGCGCGACCAGGATTTCATCCGCTCGGCGATGCCGGAATGGTCGAAAGGCCTGCTCGACGCGGTGCCGGCGCTGCGCAACCGCGAATGCATCATCTGCGGCGAAGGCGTGTCGCTGCCGATCCGCGTGCGCATCGACCGGCTCGACAGCCACCTGCTGCCTGCATCCGCCGACCCGGCGTACAGCACTGCATGGCAAACCACGGGCGGCGAAGCCGAGCTGCTGCGCGCTTCGATCCAGCGCTGGCGCAACCAGGGCAAAGAATAAGCGCCAAGCTCGTCAGGCCGCGGGCGCAATACGCATTTACTTCGGCGGCGTGCGCGTCGCCTGCCACGAAATGAACTGCAGCCGGCCGTCGCGCATGGCCCAGAGACTGTGGAAGCGCACCTCGACGCTCAGGTCCTTGTCGTTCAGCTGCACGTCGAAATTGCCCAGCCCGGTGATCGCGGCAACGCAGCCGAAGATGCGCACGCTGACATCCGAGCGCCGCATCGCCAGATACCGGACGGTGCCGTTGCGCAGCGATTCAATGTAGCTTTGCTTGCTGTCGACCAGCGAACTGGAATGCGTGTAGACCAGGTCGTCGGCGATCAGCTGCTCGAGCGCGATGAAGTCCTTGCCTGTCTGCGCCGCATAGCGGGCATCCTCGGCCATCAGCGCCTCGTCGGGCGTGACGGGATCGCAGCTGGCGGCCTGGCCGGCCGCGGGCATCATCTGGATTGCGCTGCAGATCAGCGCAGCGATCAGTCTTCGCATCATTGTCTCCTCGCGTTTCGGCCTACCGACCGGTTTGTTTTCATCAACCAAGTGCAAAAGCTCGAAGACAGTGGATCCCGGCCTGCGCCGGGATGACCCTTTTGGGGCTGTCTGCGCTTTAAACGAGCGAGCAGGTGCCCTGCTCTTCAGCTCACTCGCAGCCGTCGCTGCCCCACCCACTTGAACAGCGGCCACAGCACCACCAGCATCGTCCCCGCCGCCAGCCACATCGCAATCGGCCGGGTGAAGAACAGCAGCGGATCGCCGTCCGACTTGATCATCGACGTCACCAGGTTCTCCTCCAGCATCCGGCCCAGCACGACACCGAGGATCGCCGGTGCGACCGGGAAGCCGTTCTCTTCCAGCACGAAGGCCAGCAGGCCGAAGCAGAGGATCAGCAGCACGCCCATCGTCGAATTCGTCACCGCGAACGCGCCGACGATGCAGAACAGCAGGATCACCGGCATCAGGATGTTCCGTGCCACCTTCAGCACGCGCGTCGCCAGCTTCACGATCAGCCAGCCCAGCGGCAGCATCACGATGTTGGCGAGGATGAAGACGATGAAGATCGCGTAGATGTTCTCCGGGTTGTTGATGAAGATCGTCGGCCCGGGGTTCATGTTTTTCAGGTACAGCACGCCGATTGCGATCGCGGTGATCGAGTCGCCGGGAATGCCGAACACGATCGCCGGTATCCATGCGCCGGCCAGCGCCGAATTGTTCGCCGCGCCCGACTCGACCACGCCTTCCACATGGCCGGTGCCGAACTTCTCCGGCTCCTTCGAAAACTTCTTGCTCGTCGCATAGCTCATCCACGCCGCCATGTCCGCGCCGGCGCCCGGCTGTATGCCGATCACGGTGCCGAGAACACTGCCGCGCAGCAGCTGCCACGGGTATTTGAACAGCAGCCCGCGGATGCCGGCGAAGATGTTGCCGATCTTCTCGGTCAGGATCACCGGCGGCGGGTCAAGGTCGGTCACATAGCGCAGCAGCTCGGACACCGCGAACATGCCGACCATCATCGGTATCAGTTCGATACCGCTCATCAGCTCCGGCACATCGAAGGTAAAGCGCGGATGCGCCGCCGGGTTCTCCAGGCCGACGCAGGCAACCAGCAGCCCCAGCAGCAGCGAGATCGTCGCCTTCAGGCGGCTGCTGTTGCCGATGAAGATCGCGCCCGACAGGCCGAGTATCATCAGCCAGAAATATTCGAATGACGAAAACTTCAGCGCAAACTCCGCCAGCGACGGCGAGAACAGGATCAGCACCGCGGTGCCGAACAGCCCGCCGATCGCGGAGAACACCAGTCCCGCGCCCAGCGCCAGCTCGGCCTGCCCCTTCAGCGTCATCCGGTACGACTCGTCCGCATAGGCGGCCGAAGCCGGCGTGCCGGGGATGCGCAGCAGCGCGCCCGGTATGTCGCCGGAGAAGATCGCCATCGCGGTGGCGGTGACGATGGCAGCGACCGCCGGCACCGGCGGCATGAAAAACGTGATCGGCACCAGCAAGGCGGTGGCCATGGTCGCCGTCAGGCCGGGAATGCAGCCGACGAACAGCCCGAACAGCGCGGAACAGGAAATCACCAGCAGCACATAGGGATCGAACACCATCCCCAGCGCCTGCATCCAGACGGCAGCGGTCATTGCGCTCTCCTTACCATTGCCACGACTGCAGCACGCCCCACGGCAGCGGCACCCGCAGCCCCTTGTAGAACACCGTGTGAATGACCAGCGTGATGATCAGTGCCAGCGGCAGGACCAGCGCGCGCCGCACCGCCAGCGCGGTGAACATCGCCGACAGGATGATCGCGCCGCACAGCAGGAAACCCAGCCATTCGGACACCAGCAGGTAGAACAGCAGGCAGCCGACCGTAACGAGGAAATTGCGCCGATGGACCGGCGAAGCCAGCCAGCGTCCCGGCTGCACCCAGGCCTCCGTCCTGGCCGCGGCGACGCCCTTCGCGATCATCAGCAGCGCGCAGCCGGCCAGCATCAGCGCCAGCAGCGCCGGAAACACGGCCGGCCCGATCTGCTGGCCCGGGATGTCGGGGAAGCCGGACACGTTGAGAAGGATAGCGATCGCGAGCGCGAGCAACGCGCCGCCGCTGACGGCGTCATTGAATTTCATCGCAGCCCCTTATTTCGCGAGGCCGACGGCCTTCATTACCGCGCCCATCTCCGCGTCGCTTTTGGCCATGAACTGCTCGTAGCCGCGCGCATCCGCATAGGTGACGGTGAAGCCGCGGCTGGCCATGAAGCCCTGGAACTCCTTGCTGTCGGCGATCTTCTTCAGCGCTGCGCCGATCTTTGCCTGCACATCGGCCGGCAGGTTCTTCGGCCCGCCAATGCCGCGCCACGCGCCCAGGGTCCAGCCGCTGCCGGTCGCAGCCTTCAGCGTCGGCACGTTCGGGTACAGCGACGAGGGCTTGTCCGACATCACCACCAGCGGGCGAGCCTTGCCGGCATCGATCAGTGCGCGCCCCTCGGGAACCGAACAGGTGACGAAATCGACGCCGCCGGCCACCAGGTCATTCATCGCCTGCGCCGCGCCGGTCGACGGCACCCACGGCACGCTGGCCGGCTCGATCTTCAGGTCCTTCAGCATGCCGGCCAGTGCAAGGTGCCAGATGCCGCCCTGCCCGGTGCCGGAAGCCTTCAGCTTGCCCGGGTTGGCGCGCACCGCATTGAGCAGCTCATCCAGCGACTTGTACGGTGCGTCCGCGCGCACGGTCACGCCGGCTGGATCATTGTTCATCAGCGCGATCGGCGTGAAATCACGCGGCGTCAGCGGACTCAGCCGCACCCAGTGCAGCATCGCGATGTCGGCAGTGACCATGCCCAGCGTGTAGCCATCGGCCGGCGCAGCCGCCAGCGCTGCGTGGCCCACCACCCCGTTGCCGCCGGCGCGGTTGACCACGTTGACCGGCTGCCCCAGCTCCTTCTCCAGCAGCGAGCCGATGATGCGTGCCACCGCATCGGTGCCGCCGCCGGCGCCGTAAGGGACGATCAGCGTGATCGGGCGATTCGGATAGGCATCGGCTGCAGCAGCCGGACTGAGGACAGCGCACAACAGGGCCAGGCCTGACAGCAGGCGGGCCAGCACAAACCGGGGCATCGAATGTCTCCTGAATCGTTGTTATTTTTTATATCGAAACAAGTGCAGCAGAAGCTCGGGCGCAGATGCGGCGCCTGAGCGCAATATACCCGCGCGCGGCAGCGGTGGCGATGTGCGCTGCAGCGTGGCCTGCTCACGCAGGCAAGCAGCCAAGCGCGTGCCGCGCAAGCAGCGCAATCCTTTCCCAGTCCCTCGCCTGCACTGCGTCGCGCGGCAGCATCCAGGTACCGCCGACGCACAGCACATTCGGCAGCGCGAGATAGCTCGCCGCGTTCGCCGCGGTCACGCCGCCGGTCGGGCAGAAGCGCGCGCCGGGAAACGGCCCGTGCAGCGCCTCCAGCAGCGCGACGCCGCCGACCACCGACGCGGGGAACAGCTTGAGGAAATCATGGCCGTCGGCCATCGCCGCCATCACCTCCGATGGCGTGGCCACGCCCGGCAGCAGCGGGAAAGCCTGCGCGCGGCAAAAGCTGCCGAGGCGGCCGCTGTAGCCGGGGCTGACCGCAAACTGCGCGCCGGCATCGCGCGCAGCGGCGGCGGCTTCGGCGCTGGTGACGGTGCCCGCGCCCACGATCACGTCCGGCAGCGCGGCGCGTATGCGCCCGATCGCCTCCAGCGCGACCGGCGTGCGCAGCGTCAGCTCGAGCAGGCGCAGCCCGCCGTCGCGCAGCGCCGCCGCCAGCGGCACGGCGGTGTCGAGCTCGTCGATCACCAGCACCGGGATGATGCCGGCCTCGAGGGCCCGGGCAGCCAGGGTGGCCTCAGTCGTCAAGCCGTCTCTCCTTGTCCTTCGCATCCGACGCGAGGAATTTCTCGACACGCCGCCGCGTCGGTATCGACGCGACCGCGCCGAAGCCGGTGGTCGTCAGCGCCGCGGCCGCGTTCGCATAGCCGACCGCGTCGCGCAAGCTCGCCCCTGCGCACAGCGAGGCAAGGAAAGCGCCGGCAAAGCAGTCGCCGGCGCCGGCGGCGTCGATCGCGTCCACACGATAAGGCGGCACCGTGTAGCGTTCGCCCCCGGCATGCACCATCACGCCTTCGCTGCCCAGCTTCAGCACGACCGTGCGCGCGCCTGCGTCGAGGCACCATTGCATCGCCTGCTCCGCGTCGGCCGCGCCGCCCAGCGCCACGATGTCCTCGAAGCTGGGCAGGAACACGTCGGCCATCGCCGCGGTGGCGCGCACGGTGATGCGCGCGCTCCAGCGGCCACAGCTTCAGCCGCAGGTTGGCGTCATAGCTGACCTTCACGCCGGCCGCCTGCGCGGCGGCGATCGCGGCAAAGACGGCGTCGCAGGCGGAGGTGCTGATCGCCTGGCTGATGGCCGATACATGCAGCCAGCGCGCGCCGGCGATGTAGTCCAGCGGCAGGTTATCGGGGCTGAGCCGGCTGGCGGCGCTGCCGGCGCGCAGGTAGCTGAACCTGTGCCCCCGCGCGGTATGCGATATGAAATACAGGCCGGTGCTGGCCTGCGGGTCGCGCGCGACCGCACGGGTATCGACCTGCTCCCGGCTCCACAGCTCGAACAGCAGATCGCCGAAGCCGTCCGCACCGACGCGGCTGACAATGCCGACCCGCGCGCCCTGCCGTGCCGCCGCGATCGCCGCGTTCGACACGTCGCCGCCGAAGCCCTGCACATAACTCGACGACGCGCGATCGATATGGTTGAACTCGACCAGCGGCTCGCCCAGCGCGACGATGTCGGGCGTGTCGCCCGCCGCTGCGGCCGTCATAGCGTGTCGTACCGCGCCACCACGTCGCGGTCGATCTCGATGCCCAGCCCGGGCCGGTTCGGCACCGGCACCCAGCCATCCTGCAGCCTGAACGGCTCGGCGACCAGCTCCTGCCGGAACGGATGCGACGAGCGGTCGTATTCGAGCACCGGCTCGGTCGCAAACAGCGAATGGTGTGCGACCGGCACCGCGGCGATCACCTGCAGCGACGCCGCCTGCGCCACCGCCGAGCCCCAGACATGCGGATTGACGCGCACGCCGAGCGACTGCGCCACCGCGATGATGTGGCGCGCCGCCGTGATGCCGCCGCAAGAGCCGATGTCGGGCTGCGCGATGTCGACTGCGCCAGCCGACAGGAATTCCTGGAAGCCGAACACCGTGTGCTCGTTCTCGCCGCCGGCGATCGGCGTCGCCAGCTGCCTGCGCAGTTCCGCATAGCCGGCAACATCCTCCGGCACCACCGGTTCTTCGTACCACAGCAGGTCGTGTTCCTCGAGCGCGCGCCCCAGCCGCAGCGCCTCGGCGCGGCCATACGCATGATTGGTATCGATCATCAGGCGGATCGGCTTGCCCTGTATCGCCTTGCCGATCGCGTCCATGCAGGCGATGTCGTCATCCACGCCGAAGCCGAGCTTGACCTTCATCATCGAGAAGCCGGCGTCATGATGGCGCAGCGCCTCCTCGGCCAGGCGGGCGGCCTCGCCCTTGCCGTTGATCCGATAGAAGCCGGTCGCATACGGCTGCACGCGCTCGCGGAAACGGCCGCCGAGCAGCCGCCAGACCGGCAGGCCATGCGCCTTGCCGGCGATGTCCCACAGCGCCATGTCGATCGCGCTGATGCCGGCCACCACCGATCCCTTGCGGCCGTAATCGCGTGTATGGTGGTACATCCTGTGCCACAGCACCTCGGTGTCGAGCGGGTCGGCGCCGAGCACCAGCGGCCGCAGCGCATGATGGATCACGGCCGCGCCAATTTCCGGCGGCTCCAGACCCTGCGCATACGCCTCGCCCCAGCCGCTGATGCCCTCGTCGGTGATCAACTCGACCAGCGTGGCGCTGCGCTGGTAGACCCAGCCCTGAGAAAACGCGAAGGGCTCGGCCAGCGGGCTCTTCAGCACATGCAGCTTGAGTTCGACGATCTTCATCGCTTTCCTTTCGGGTACGCGGCCGCGTCAGTAGCGGTTGTATTGTTCCAGCGCCTTGCGCATGGATTTTTCGCGCTCGATGATGGGGATCATTTTCGATTCCTTGTCGTCATACTTGCGCAGCAGGTCGATCACGGCTTCGGCGCTCGCGGCCGGCACCACCACCACGCCATCGGCGTCGGCGACGATGTAGTCGCCCGGGTGCACCATGATCTCGCCGCACTTGACCGGAATCTGCTTGTCGACGCTGATCATTCGCCCGACCGAAGTCGCCGGGCTGACGCGGCGCGACCAGACCGGGAACTGCAGCCGGCGCAATTCGGTGATGTCGCGCACCGCGCCATCGATCACGGCGCCGGCCAGGCCGCGCACCTTGGCGGTGGTGCCCATCAGGTTGCCCATCGCGGCAATCTCGAGCCCGTCCTGCATCACGTACACCAGCACCGAGCCGGGTTCGGCTTCATCAAGGATGTCGAGCAGGTGGTTCGGGTATTTGCGCGTGTCGGTGCGCAGCACCGGACGCATCAGCGCGGTGGCGGCGCGGCCGACGATGCGCGCGTCATAGATCGGCCTCACGTCCGACGACATCCAGCCGCGCGCGCCGGTCGCTTCCTCGACCGCGTCGGCGATGTTGCCGGTGCTGTTCTCGGGCCGTTTCAACTCGGCGACCACTTCGTCCGGCGTCAGCGCCAGCGCGGGCTGCAGCAGCCCAAGGACCATCGCCGCGCAAAGGCAGCCGGCGAATCTGACAAAACCCATGAGGACCCCTCCGTTATAATTTTGATATTTACATCCGGCGCCGCAAGGACTCGTATCTTTGACGCGAAACGGAGGGAAATGCAAGTAACGGAAACACGCGGCCCGGAACCGGCGGCGGCGCAGGTTTTTGCGCCCGGCCATGTTTCAGCAATTGATACTAAAGTATAATTTGCTTCATCTTCGTCGATGGCGCCTGCGCGCGCCTTCCGTGAACCATCCATGGCGACTCCCATCCGAGCCCGAGACCGCGAGCACTTCGAGATCGTCCAGCAGGCGCTGGCGGTGGACGGGCTGCATGTCGCCATCAGCAGCGCCGACCGCGACCGGCTGGCCGACTATGCCGGCGCATTGGCGCGCGCGCTCGCCAGCCGCTACGGCCTGCAGGTCGAGGCCTACCAGCCGGGAAGGCTGGAGGCGCTGGTGGCCGACCTGATGCTGCATCGTTACGATGGCGCGCTGTCGCGCATTTCGGGGGCGGCCGGGCAGACAGGCCTGCCGGGCGTGGCCGATGTCACGGCCTGCGTGCTGTTCATCCCCGACGCGCAGGCCGTCCGGCTGCAGGAATTCGCTCAGCTGGCGCGGGTCGCATCCGGCCTGCGGCAGCTGCGGCTGGTCGCGATGTTCGGCGGGGCGATGCCTGTCGAGCGCGACGCCCGGCTGCAGGCGATGGGTGCGCAGCTGGCGCGCTGGGACATCGACGCCGACGATGCGCACGACACGCCGCCGGCGTCGGCTGCGCTGCCAGCCGCGCCCGACGTACCCGCCGGTCGCGCCGCCGCATCGCCGCGCCGCACGCGGCCATGGATCACCGCGTCGGCCGCCGCCGTGGCCGCAGCTTCCGCGACCGCGGCCGTGATGCTGACGGTGCTGCCGGGCGGCGATGGCGGCTGGCCGGGCAGCACCACCGCACCGTCTCCGGCGCCAACCCTGACCCGCAGCGGCACCGTGGAACTGGCCGGCGAGCCGCCGGCCGACTTCCGTCGCGCGGCCGTTTCCGGCGATGCTGCAAACAGCGCCGAGCGCACCGGCAGCCCGGCCGCGGATCTCGTCGATTCCGCCGACAGCGCGCCCGCGCGCGCCGCCGGCCAAGGAGAAGCGCGATGAGCTTCGCCGCCGCGCCCGCACTGTTCTTCCTGCTGGCCAGCCTTGCGCTGGTGGCGGTGCATTTCCCGCGCGGCGGCAGCGTCGGTGCAGCCGAGCACTTTGGCTGGGCCGCCATCGCCGCCGGCCTCGCACATCCGCTGGCCGCGTGGAGCGCCGCCGCCTTCGGGCTGGAAGGCGATGTCACGCCCTTCTTCGCCTTCGACCTGCTCGCGTTCGCCGCGTTGTCCGGCGCCGTCACCGGACGCGCGCCGGGAGGCAAGGTTTTCTTCGCCATCGCCTTGCTGGCCGCCGGCACGCTGGCGATCGGCGTGCAGCAGATACCGCAGAACGGGCCGGGCATCACCGGTCCGCTGCTGGCTTTCGTGCTGTTGAGCGTGACCCTGTTCGCGGCCGCCGCCGACGCAGCGCGCCATGCGAAGCTGTTCCGTGATGCCACGCGCCCGCTGAACACACTGGCGCTGCTGTGCGGCGGCGGTGCGCTGTTGCTGCTGGTGGCGGTGCTGCTGCTGGCCTCGGCGATCGCTTCGCCGCCGGCGCACGCCGCACTGCTGGAGACGACCGGCTCGCTGTGGCTGCTGTTCAAGCTGATGCTGGTCGCGGTGCTGCTGCAGCTGTTCGCGGCGCGCCGCGGCGAGACGACGGAACGCCTGCAGCGCGCGCTGGTGCAGTCGGCCAACGAGGCGGTCGCCGACCTGCGCGTCGCAGCACAGGCCTTCTACCAGCTGCCCGCGCGGGCGCTGGTGGCTGACGGCGACGGACGCATCCTGTTCGCCACCGCAGACGCACGCCGGCAGCTCGGCCATCCGGTGCTGGCCGACCGCACGCTCGAAAGCCTGTTCGTCGCCGTGCAGCCGGCCGGCAACCAGCTGGTGCGCGGCCTGCTCGAGCGGCCCGACCACCAGGCGCAGCTGATGCAGATCCGCATGACGCCGGTCGAATGCCAGGGCAAGCCCTATCACCTGCTGCAACTCGAGCCCCAGCCTTTCGATTTCGCCGACGTACGCCACCTGCTGGTCGAGTCGCGCAGCGATGACGCGCACCGCGCCAGCGGCCTGCTCGACCAGAACTTCATGATCACCGCGATGGCCGACGGCTGGTACCGGCTGATGGAGCCGGTTGACCGCTATGCCGGCGCCGGCGTGCTCTGGGACAAGCTGAGGATACTGTCGGCCAGCGATGGCGAGATCGCGCACCTCGAGAGCGCGATCGCCGGCGCGGCGAGCGCCAACGGCTGGCTGATGATGCGCAACGGCGGCGGCCTGTCGGTGTCGCTGCACCGGATGCTGACGCCGGAGCAGAAGCCCTTCTTCCGCGTCGAGCTGACGCTGGTCGACGAGGCGCGGCACGCGGGCGCCGGTGCGCCCTGCGCGAATGGCGGCGGCAACGGAGGCTGGCAATGACGAACGCACCGATGCCCGTCGTGCTGGGCCGCCAGATCGAGCGCGCGCGCCGCGAGCACAAGCTGTCGCCGTCCATTCTTGCGATGCTCGCCGGGCTGACCGAGCAGCAGGTGCATGCGATCGAACAGGGCGGCGACGACGGCTTCGTCAACGAGGCCCACCGGATCGATTGCGCGCGCCGCATTGCCGTGGCGCTCGGCCTGCCGCGCGAACAATTCCTGCAGGCCGAGGCGGACGGCACCGAGGTCGCCGCCGGCGAAGGGACGGTACAGGACGGCACGAGCGGCGTGCCGCGAGAGCAGTGGCAGCACCTGCCGCTGGCCGCGCTCGACGTGCTCGCGAGCCTGCGTGCATGCGCTCTGCCGCCGCCACCAACCGAGCGACGCCGCAGCGGCTCGCCGATGCTGGTTGCGCTGCTGGCCTGCACGGCGCTTTCGCTGCTGATGCTGGGCCTGTTGCTGCTCGGCTGAACCGGAATCCGCGTCCCTGCGCCGCCGCAGTCCGCTACAATTCCGGCCGATGACTACCCTGCCCTCCCTGCTGATCGTCGACGACCATCCGATGATCCGCGTCGCGCTCGTCGATGCGCTGCGTACCCGTTTTCCCAAGCTCCGTATCGAGGCCTGCCCGGACGCCGAATCCGGCGTCGCGCTGCTGAAGGCCGAGCTGCGGAAGAAGAAAGACCAGCCGTGGTGGGTGTTGATGGACCTCGGCCTGCCCGGCCTCGCCGGCCCGGAGGCGATCCGCACCGTGAAGGCGCTGGGTGCGGCGGTACAGGTGATCACGATCTCCGGCAATGACGACGACGTGCAGGTCGGCGCGGCGATCGGCACCGGCGCATCGGCCTTCATCAGCAAGGCCGCACCGCTCGACCAGACCGTGACCATCGTCGCGCAGGCGATCGACGGCACGCTGATCCCCGGCACCTGGCTATCCGCACACGGGCTGGCCGACAGCTCGGCGCTGAACAAGATCACGCTGACGGACCGGCAGGTGCAGGTGCTGGCGATGATCTGCCAGGGCAAGAGCAATCGCGAGATCGCCGACAGCCTCGGCATCAGCGAGATCACGGCGAAGAGCCATGTCGGCGGGATTTTCCGGGAGCTGCAGGTGGCCAGCCGGACGCAGGCGGTGCTGGTCGCGCAGCGGCTGGGCTTGTTCAGGAATACGGGCTGACGGTCGCCCGGGCTTCCGGGGCGATTCACTTCATTTCGCAACAGGCGGCGGTCTTCAGCGCGGGCTGCAGTGGCTGGCGTGCCTGCCACGTCGCCCCGGCGTTCCTGCGCACCGCCTGCCATCGTCAAAACCGGTCTCGTCGGGAGGACGACGCAACCGTACGGAAAGCTTCGTCGCCCTGCCCGGGAATTTCACCGAAAAGCAGGTTTTCAGCGTTTGGTGAAATTGGCTGTTTTGGTGAAAATCCTTTGGAATCGCAGAAAACAGCGCAGGCTGACCGGTATCATTGCCCTACCAGACTTTTTCAGAGAACTGGGCGTGCTGGGAACAGGATAGGCCAGCGACTGGAACGCATGGCTACAACGCCGCGTAAACGATGCGATGACCTCATTGCTCCGATCCGTGCAAGCAAGCCCATGGCCTTGCTTGCACTTGAAGTCGCCGGCAACGGCCGTCGTCATGTACAGGTCACGGATGCCAACGAAAAGCTGGTTCGCATGCTGACGCGATCGGAAATCATTGCCGCTCTGTGCGGGAAACGCGCGCTCATGAGCAACGCCGCCTGAGCCACACTCGCCGCTGCCCGGAATCGCGGATTGACAGGCGCGGCAAAAGAGTTAAACTAACAGAACTTAGTTTACTTGGGAGCCCGCATGGAAACCATCAATATCCATGAAGCGAAAACCCATCTATCGCGCCTGGTCGATCAGGCGGCGAATGGCGAAGCTTTTGTGATCGCAAAAGCTGGCAAGCCCATGGTGAAAGTCGTTCCACTCGACGCTCCTGTGGGCGGCGAGGTAAGACGCACCGGCTTCCTGTCGGGCCAGTTCAAGGTCCCCGATGATTTCAACACCATGGGTACAAACGAAATCGAAGCGCTGTTCCATCAAAAGCCGTGAAGCTGCTGCTTGATACGCATTTGCTGCTATGGGCGGCCAGCATGCCGGGACGATTATCCAAAGCTGCAAAAAAGCTGATCGACGATCGGGACAATGCCCTTCATTTCAGCGCTGCGAGCATCTGGGAAATCGCCATCAAACGCAGCCTTGGTCGGTCTGACTTCGCTGTAGATCCGCGCTTGCTTCGCCGGGGATTACTCGATAACGGCTATCTGGAAATGGCTGTAACGAGTGAGCACGCCATCGTGGTCGATTCCCTGCCCATGCTGCACAAGGATCCTTTCGATCGTATTCTGATTGCGCAATCGATGATGGAAGGGGCACTGCTGCTGACGTCCGACAGCCAGATTTCGCACTACGAAGGACCGATCAGACTGGTTTGATGTTCAGTGGCGTACACCGGCATCGTATCGAGACGCGCGTCGCGTAATCGACAATACGCCGGCGCTTGACGGTCGTAATTGCGTCGCGACGCATTTTCTTGCTCCAGTACGCGAAAAAAAATCTGTTAGCCAAGCGACGAAATCTTCTGCCTGAGGATTGAAAGGTGAGACGGCGCCATTGTCCCAAACCCTCACCACATCTTGAAATTTATCCATAGTCAAGACTCGTGCGACAGACACAGACACGAAATTTTCTTTGCCAATCAATAGGCAAATCCAACCATCAACCACTTATCACCAAGGACGTGTCGGTCTTGCGTGGCGCAGCAGCGCACCAGTCCGCCAGTCAAATTCAAACAAGTAATCTGTGTTTCCATCATTGCCTTCGCAGCCCCAGTCGATGCTGCCAAAATGAGCCGAGCTTGGCGGCAGACTAAGATAACCAGCATCAGGCCGGGAATTCGCATTGACCTTTGGAACGCCAATTACGACACGCTGCGAACCGTCGCAGTTCAGAACAATTAGGCTTGGACCCGCCGCGCGCCCCCCCTCACATTGAACAAGTCCACTTTTATCCGGCAATATGCTGATTTGATGTGATGTCTCAAAGTCTTTCCCACCACAACGCCAACGAAACGCGACGACATGCTTCGCACCAGTCCGTTGCTTGAGCTCGTCTATGTCATCAAGCTTCAAGGCAGGAAATGGAGATTCAACTCCGTTATCCCACACTTTTCGGACATCAAAAATCTTTTCCATGCCAGTAATATCTATTTCAATAGCTTTGGTTGCGAAACGGGTTTGAGAATTGAATTTCGATTCACACCCTTGACGGATTCATCGAATTGGACCTGAGTACCACCACCACGCAACGATCCATTAGTCACGTCAGCTTGCTTGCCAACAAACCCGATGTTCGAATTAACAGGCCGTGTGATCTCCATTTCAACCACATAAAACGGCCCATCTATAGTGGATTTAAATTGCTCCGTAACGGCCAATCGCTGGCGCATGTCAACGGCAGTGGAACTCAAATCATCGAATGTTGCCCACCCTCCAGGAACAAACGGCCGTTGATCTTTAATCGCTTCCGCCGTCTTCAAATCAACAATCATATTGACCTTCGTCCCCGGGTGAAGCGTCGTTTCGATCACGGGCGTTCCCGGCGACCACGCTGGCTCCCAACCGCGCGCCTTCATCGCCGCATTCACTTCCTCCGCCGAGCGCACTGCCTTCACCGCAGAGGCCGTGCCCACCACGCCCAAGCCTGCCGGCCCCAGCGCATCACCTGCGGCAAATTCGCCACCGGCAATCACGATGCGATTGCAAGCCACCGGATTCGACAGACACCAGCTTAGCGCCGGCGGCACAGTCAGGGAAGCCGCCGCGCCCGCTGCGCCTACCGTTGCCGTGGCAATGTTGCTCCTGACATTCGCGTCCGTCCTTGCGCTCGTCTGAATCTGCTGTGGCGTCGGCTGAGTTATTCCGTTCTTCCCATAGAACTCCAGCGCTTTCGGATCCGACACGACCTGCGTCGCGTACATGCCATTGTTGGCTCGCTGGTCGGGCGTCGCGTAGAACATGTAGCCAGGACCGCAGCTTGGACAATTAGGATCCGTCGCCAGCATTCCCTTCGCCTGGCCGAGGAAGCTGCGTGCTTGTGGGTCCTCGGCGCCCGACGCACCGAACTGCACTTGGCGGAATGCCTGCTGTGCCAATCGCTTTTCTGCTTCTTGCTCACTGATCCCTTGCTGCTGCGCGAAACGCTTGGCATGGTCCCTGATCCACCTCGTTTCATCCGGATGCAACTGCCGGTTATTCGCATCCACCGACAACGCCACGCCCGCGCCGGCTGCGCCACCGGCCGCGCCCCCGATGCCGGCGGCCGCCAGCCCGCTCACATTCGCCGCCACGCCTTTCGCAACCCCGGGGTTCATCCCTGCCTTCACGAGCGAGCCTTCGAGGTGGCTCTGCATGTCGTTCAGCGCGGGTGCCGCCACCGCGGCTGCCCCGGCGCCTACCGCGCCGCTGACATTGCCAGCGAGCCCGCCGACGGCCGTGTGCATCATCACGCGATAAGCGCCACCTTCCTCCCATCGCTCGCGCTCGGCGAGCAAGGCTGCACGTCGCTCCGGATCGGTTTCGGTGTTCAGCTGCGCATTGATCTCGCCGACCTTCCCGCCCGCATACGCCGCCACCTGCCGCGGCGCCAGCGTGCTGAAGGTCTGCGTGATCTGCGTCTGCGCCGTCACCTCCTTCTGCACCGTGTCGGCATCGAAGATCTTCGCGATCCCGGTTTCCTTGTCGCCGGTGCGCAGCGTCGTGTCACCGGCCATGCCGCTGATGCCGCTCTTCGTCGTGCTTGACGCGCGATCGCTGTCGTTGCCGAACCCGACACCGGTGCCGGCAGCCGCCAGACTGCCTTGCGGCGAGAAGCCGCTGCCGACGTTCACGCTGACTGATTCCGCCTCGTAGCTGGCGCGGTTCTCGACGTCGGTCATGCTCAGCCTGCCGCCGGTGCTGAACGTATTGCGCTGCGCATCGACGGCGGGCTGCGTGCTGCTGATCACGCCGCCCTTCAGGGTCGTGTCGCCGCCCACCTTCACATCGAAACCGCCGTCACCGGCGCGGATGCCCGATTGCTCGATGACGCTCGTGTAGGTGCTGTCGATCTTGCCCTTCGCGTAGTTCACGCTCCCGCTCGACGCCGGCCCGATCGTGACGCTGCCGCCGACCTGCTCCTGGCGGGACTGGTAAGTGCTGCTGTCCTGCAGGCTCTCGATGCGCAACGACCCGCCGCTGGCGACCGTCACCTGCGGCGCCGACACCACCGCCCCCTTGATCGTCATGTCCGCGCCGGATTGCAGCGTCACCTGCTGACCGGCGGTCAACCGGGCGTTTGTCCAGCTGAGGTCGCTGCCATCGGCGTTGCCCCGCCCGAGGCTGCCGGACACATTCACCCCGAAGCCGGTATTGCTGCCCACCGCAAAGACCACGCCCACACTTGCGCTTGAATTGCTGTTCTCGCTCTGCTGCGTTTGCGTATTCGCCGCCGCCTGCAAATTCAGCGCATGGTCGGCCTGGATGCGGACCTGCTGGTCGGCCGCAATCCGGCTGCCCTGCACGGTCACGTCGCTCTGCTGCTTGTCGCCGGTGGCCGTGATCGTCACGTTGCCACCGGCGCCGACGGTGGACGCCACGGCGTCGCTGCGCTTGATCTCCGTGCGGCTGTCGCTCTTCGACGAGCCCACGCTGATCGACACCTGGATGCCGCCGCTCTGATCCGCCGCATTCGCATCGCGCGAGGTCGGATTGCCGGCCGCGTCCGTCCCGGTGCTGATCTGGTTGGCCTTGCCGTTGATGGTGGTGCCCTGCCCGGCCTGGACCGCGTCATAGGCGCTGGCTGCGGCCATCGCCGTGTTGGCTGCGGCCAGCGCCTTCATCCGGTCGTCCTTCGTGTTCGACGCCGCCTCGCTCATCTGCTGCGCGGTCTGCGCGGCCGCGATCACCGGGCTCGACAGCGCCAGCGTCACGCCGCTCTGGCGGAATTGCATGCCGGTGACAGTGGTCTCGGTGTTGCGCGCCTCGACAATGTCGACCTTGCGGCCGGCGATGCTCACATCGCCCTGCGGCGCGAGTACGGCACTGCCGGACTGGCGCACGCTGTCGCCGGCCTGAATCGCCACATCGCCCTGCGTGCTGCCCACGGTCGAGGACACCGCGGTCGTCGCGGCCGTGTCGCGGGTGGTCTTCAGGCTGCGCGTGCCGACCGTCACGCCGAAGCCGCCGGAGCCCATCAGCCCGGACGTCTTTTTCTGGCGCTGGTGGGTCTCGTGCCGGGCGTCGGTGGCCGCTTCGATGGTCACATGACGTGCCGCCTCCAGCGTGGTGCCCTCGCTGCTGACGACGTGGCTGCCGCTGACCTGAATGTCCTGCCCGGCCTGCACCCTGACCTGATGGCCGGACAACAGCGTTCCCTGCTGCGTGGTCTGGTCGAGCGTGTATCGCGAGCTGTAGGTGGTGCTCGACAGCATGCCGCTGCTGGTATGTCGGTGCGATTCGTCGACGCTGGCATGCGATTCGGAGGTCGTCAGCACCACATCCCGCGCCGCCGTGGCGCTGATGGCGCCGTCGCGCGTGCTGACCTGCGCGCCGCGTGCCACCAGATCGCGGCCGGCGACGATATCGACCGCGCCGGTGGCCGCGACCGTGCTGGCGACGTCGGTGCGGCTGGCTTCGCTGCGATGATTGCCGCGGCTCCATGCCACGTAGTCGCTGCGGCTCTCGGTCACCGTATCGAGCCGCACGTCGTTGCCGGCGGCGAGCACGATGCGGCCGGTGGCCGGGGTCGGAGTGCTTGCCGTATCGGTTGCAGTGCCGGATGCCGCCGCCCCCTGCTGCACCACCGCCCCCTGCAGCTTCAGGTCCTGCCCGGCCACCACGACCATCTGCCCGTCGTCGCTGCTGACATACAGCCCGGCGACCCGATCGACATTCGTGCGGCTGCCTTGCGCATTCGACTGGCTGCGCGTGGTCGACGCCACCGTGATGTCCTGGCCGGCCGAGAGCACCAGCGCCTGCTCCGCGCGGAACTGGCCGCCGGTACTGTCGATATTGGCCGCCGCCTGTACGCTGACCCGGCCGCCGGCGATGGTGCCGCCGAGGTTGTTCACGTTCACGGCGTTCAGGTTCACGAGCTGCCGGCCGGCGATGGTGCCGCCATTGTTCAGGTCGCCGGTCACGCTCAGCCGCACCTGTTCGCCGCCCAGCAGCGTGCCGTCGGGCTTCAGGTCGCCGTCGCGTACCTGCACATACACCTGCGGCACCAGCGCGCGCGTGACCTGCCCGTCCGGCAGCCTGACGTCCTTCTCGACCAGCCAGACAATGTCGCTGGTCAGTGCCGCCACCTGCTCGGCCGACAAGGCCACGCCCGGACGCAGCTGGTGCGCCTGCGCGAAGGTGGCGCCGTTGTCCATCAACGCCTGGAATTGCGCCTCGTCATTCGCATGGCCGGGCAGGAAGCGCCGGCCGGTCAGCTGCGCGACCTGCTCGCGTACCAGCTTCTGTTCGTAGAAACCGTCGCCCAGCCGCTTGTGCATCTGCTGCGGATCGAGCGCCAGGCGCTGCAGCAGGTAGTCGGACGCCAGCCATTGCCTGTAGTTGGCAAAGCGCGGATCGGTTTCGATCAGGTAGCCGCGGGCTTCCGGTGCCGGACGGTGCAGGCTGCTGGCGGGCACGGTTGTGTCCGGGTCCACGGTGCGGATCGCCGCACCAGTGCCATTGCCCATATCGACGATGCCGCCCGGCTCCGGCTTCGCATGATCCCGGTAGGCGACCACGCCCAGCGAGATCGTCTGCACGTCCGGCGCCGGCTCATGCGCGACGCTTTTGGATCCGGTCTTGTCTTCCCCCTTCTCGTGGTCGCGCCAGAACGACGTGACCGTGCCGCGGTCGACGATCGTGCGCTTGCCGGTGGCATCGATGTTGTTCAGCGTCGCGACCTGCACATCGAGGTCGCCGCCGGCCAGTATCCGGCTCTTGTCGTTGGTCAGTGTCTGCCCGCGTACGCGCAGGTTGCCGCCGGCGATGATCTGCGCCGGCTTCGAGGTCGCGGTCACGTCGTCGGTCACGCTGCGCTGGAAGTCATAGCGCAGCCATTCCTCGAAATTGCCCTCCGGCGTGTGCAGATGAAGCGACTCGTCCCTGTAGACGTAGACGCCCGGCGAATCCGGCCGGTAGCGGGACGGCGAGCCGGCGCCGGCCAGCTCCACCACGTTCTCGGTCGGCCTCGTCTCGCTGCGGGTGCTGTGATGCAGATTGAGGTTGCGGATTTCGTCGGCGGCGATGTCGACGTTGCCCTGCGCCTCGATCGTCGCGCTGCTGTTCTCGAGCAGCCGGGCCTGCCCGGTCGCGTGGCCTTGGTCGTCGAGGCGACGGCCGATCGCGAGGTCGCCGGCGCTGTACAGCAGCGCGCCTTCGCGGTTGCCGATCTGGTCGGCGGCAATGTCGAGCCGGATGCGCGCGGCGATGACGGGTGAGCTTCCTGCCTCGGCCCCGGCCTCGTTCTGCACGATGTCGGCGTCGAGCTTGACGTGGTCGCCGTAGATGCGGCCGGTGTCGAGGTTCTTGATCGTCGTGCTCTTGAGCAGTACGTCGCTGCCGTCGATCAGTCCGCGGTTGATCAGCGCATGTGGCGCGGTCGCGTGCAGAATGACCTGCGTGGCGGCAAAGATGCCGCTGGCCTCGTTGTTGATCTTGTCAGCCTTCACCTGCAGCGACGCGCCGGCGGTGATCTCGGCCTGGTTGGTCACCGTGCCCAGCGTGGTCAGGCTCAGGTGGCGGTTGGCCGCCAGCACACCGGTGTGCTGATAGTCGCCGGTCAGGCGGATATCGACGTCGTTCACGCCCAGCACCCTGCCATCGCCGGACAGGCTCGCCGCATCGATGGCCAGCGTTTCGCCGCCGGCGAACAGCGTGCCGCCGGCGTTGTTGATGCGCAGCGAACGCTCGCCGTCGGCGCTGTCGCGAATCCGCAGCGAGCCGCCGGAGGCGATCAGGCCGCCCGCATTGTCGAGCTCGCCACCGACCCGGACATCGGCCTCGGTGGCGCCATGCAGCGTGCCGCGGTTGGACAGTCCCTGCGCGGCCTTTACTTCAAGCACGCCGCTGCTGGTGACCACGCCGGTGACCTCGAGCCGGCCCGCCGACGTGACACGGATCTCGTCCGCGCCGCCGCCGAGCGTGCCGGCATGGCGCACGCCGACGCCGGCTTCGGTGCCGACCAGCCAGATCTTGCGCGCATACATGCCACCGAGCGCGCCGACGTCGATTGCGAAGTCCGGCCGCGCATCGCTGGCATCGCTGCTGGTGACGGCAGTGGCCTGCAGGCCGGCCGCATCGACGTCGTTGCTGCCGGCCACCACCCTCAGCGCCTGCGCATGCATCGCTGCATTGACCTGCACGGCGCGCGCGATCACATCGGTATAGTCGGCGCTGGCGGCGTTGAGCCCGTCGCCGGTGAAGCTCACCGTGCCACGCCTGACCAGATAGCTGTCGAGATGACCGCTGGCGCCGTACTGCGGCACGCCGGTTGTCAGGGTGGCGCGATACGCATTGATGAAGCCGCAGCCGTCGCAGGTGATGCCGGACGGGTTGGCGATGATGACTTGCGCGCTTTGCCCGGCCACCTCGACATGGCCGCGCAGCAGGCTGGGGTCGCTGGAGTTGACTTCATTGACGATCACGCCGGCGGGCCGGTTCAGCAGCGGGTTCGCCTGCACCCAGCCGCCGAGATCGGTCTGCACCGACTGGGTCGCATTGTTGAGAATGACGCCATTGCGCTGCACGTCGAACTGGCTGTAGTGGTTGCGCGAGACGCCGGCGTCGTTCGGTGTCTGGATGTTCACCAGCGGCACGCCATTCGGCGCGGCAGTGACGACAGGCTGCCGCTCGGGCGCGGCGCTGCGGTCGGGGATGATCTGCGCAGCGGCCACGCCCGGCAGCAGCAGCGTACCGAGCAGGCCGATGGCGGGCACGCCGGCAAACAGCCGCGGCCCGCTGCCGGCCCCGCCGTGGCTGCGCGTGGTCTCGGACACGGCCATCAGCAGGCCGCGGGCACGGTTGAACACCAGGCGATAGCAAAGCTGGTTCATGTCGGCACTCCTTCGTCGAGAGGGTGGCAATCGCGGGGAAAGTTGTCTGCGCTGCGGCAGTGAACGACCGGATGGGCGGCGAACCATGCGTCCGCTTCGGCCACATCGACGGCATCGCCACGGAAGGTCTTGATGCGCAGGCCACGCTCGGCACCGTGGTGATACAACGAGCGCATCCATTTCGATGCGAACAGCTGCTTCTTCAGCAGTCGCTGCATCGTGCGCGTATGGCCGAAGGGCGCGATCCAGTCGACGATCCACATCCGGTCGCCGCTCGACCAGTCGGCGGCAGTGAGCGACGCATGCGGTTCGTTGACGTAGCGATGCTCCGCCGCCGCCGTAAAATTCGCCCACGACAGGTAAAACACCGGGCGGCCGCCGTCACTGGCCAGCAGGAATTGCCGCTGCGCGATCGGTGGCAGCAGCAAGGTCGACAACCATTTCAGCGGCGTCTCGCGTCGGGTTGCGGCCTGCATCCACAGCCAGGTGGCCGCGCCGAACGCTTCGGCGTCGCGCCAATCCTGCTGCAACAGCCCTGGGGCGATCACGTCGAGGCCGGGGGCCGAGGAAAATTGCATCGTCGCCTCCGTCAGTGGGACCAGCTGAGGCTGAGGCCGGCGTTCATCCGGTTGCCATGAAAGCCTTCCGGCCCCGACACCGAACGGCCGGCAAACAGGTCGTAGGCGACGCCGTACAGGCTGCCGCGCAGACCGAGGACCACGCCGGCCAAGTGCGTGCCGACCAGGGTTTCGCTGTGCCGTCCGCGCAATTCGCCATAGTCAAAGCCGACATACGCCTCCTGGCCGGAGCCGCCGAGCGACAAGCCGAGGTCGTTGCGGACCAGCCAGCCGCGATCGGCCGACAACACCGCCTGCTCGTCAAAGCCACGGACCGAAAAGCGGCTGCCGATGCTGAACCGGTCCTGCGGCAGCAACGCGGTCCATGCGTGTTGCGCGCGCAGCGCCAGCGTGTAGCGCAAGCGCTGGCCTGCGAGCGCGAACGGCAGGTTGTACAGCGCGCCAACCTGCATCAGCCGCGGCCGGGTGCTGCCCTCCGAGTCTTCATTGCTCAGTCGCGTAGCGCCGAAGGAGCCCGTTCCGCGCCGGTAGGCAGCGTTCAGGTCGAGGGTGGCGTCGCCGAAGATTTCGCGGTGCGCGAGCCCCGCTTCCCAGCCCGCTGTCTGGCGATGCTGTACCTGTATTTGCAGTCCGCCGACCTCGTTGTCCGACTGCCTCGCCCATGCACTCAGGTGGGCAGTCGTCTTGCGTGCGGCATCGCGCGCAAGGACCCGCGACAGCCGCACTTCCTGGTTCGCGCTGTCGCCGCTGTAGACGGTGGTGCCCTGCTGGTTGGCGACCGGCTGCCGGTATTCATTGCTGCTGGCCGTCGCACCCAGCAGCCAGTAACCGAAAGGCAGTGAATAGTGGAAGGTGTGGCCCTTCGTGCCGCGCGGGCCGGGCGCGGGTTCGAACAGGCTGTGGTTGACGCTGACATAGAAAAGGTCGTTCAGGGTCAGCGCATGGTCCCAGGAAAATGTCACGACGCCGAGATACCGTCCGGTGGACTTCAGGCCCGAGTTGTCGACCGACAGGTTGAGGCGGAGCGGGAAGTCCTGCTTCCACGCGATCACGACATCACTGTCGCCGGGTCGGGCATCACTGCTCACCGCTGGCTCGATGCGGATGTCGGCTTCCGCACTCGGTACGCGCTTGAAGTTCTCCAGCGCCTGCTCGATAGCGCGCAGGTTCAGCAGTTCGCCCGGCTGCAGCGGTGCGGCGTTCCATTGCGTCGCGCGCGACGACGTGCCGTCGGCAAAGCGAACGGCCCGTACGCGCCCGGGTATCAGGGTCAGGGTCAGGATGCCCGTACCCAGGTCCTGCGGGCCGGCCAGCACGCGCGTGGTGACATAAGCGCGTCGTACCAGTTCATTCTGCAGGCGACGTATCGCGATGCCGATGCCGGCGCTGCCGATGCAGCGACCGATGAGCTTGTCTTCACTGCCGTCGCCGGCACGATCGGCGAAGCGATCCGCCATCTCGCCGACCAGCTCGATGCGCCTGATCACGAAGCAAGGTGATTCGTGATCAGGCAGGCGCGGAACCTGTGCGGCCTCCGGTGGCGCAAGCCGCACATCCGCTTCCGCCTCTATCCGCCGGCGCAGCTGCGATTCGCGCTCCTGCTGGCGCAGCAGCTGCTGGTCGCCAAGTTCGGCGGCCGATGGAGCTTGTGCCGCCGCGCCCAGGGCAAGGAGCGAAGAAAACAAAGCGCTGCAGAAAATGAAAAACCGTCGCATCGAGCATCCGCGAGAAGCATGAAAGGAATGCTTCCGCACGACGCCGCAATCACCGCGTCATCGAAAGGAAGCGACGCGATTGTTCAATGTGCGAATTGAAAAACGGGAGAAATTGGCGGCCACCATTGCAGACCTGAAGTCCGTGTTCCGGCGTATCAGGCAAAGTGTTGCAAACACGTCTGGCACTGAATTCTGCTTCGAATGTCGCAGTGGCCTCTGAACGATTCAGCTGTTCACGCAGTGCCTTGCACACGGCACAAGCATTCGATGCGGATCGTTGATGAGCGCCCGACATCCGTACCGAATGTCAGCCCGACGAACCGGCAGCACACGAATCAGCCGCCGCGTTCATGTCACGGGCGAACGCAGCAAAAGGGACTACCGCAGGCTCGACAAGCACTGATTGATCGCGCTGCGCAGGCGCTCGGCGCTGAACGGACGGGTCAGCACGCAGCTGCGCGCCTGTCCAGCGGCATCCTCGCCAGCCAGCGGCGGCTCGTCGCTGCACAGGATCAAGGGAAGATCGGTATTGAATTCATCATTCACGCGCGCCACCGCCTGCAGCGCCGGCTCCGACGGCAGCTGCGCATCGACCATCAGCAAGGAAGGCACGCGATTCATTTGCGCGAGCTGCTGTATCGCCTCGTCGGCCGATGCAACCGCAAGCACCTCCACGCCCAGCCCCGGCGCCAGCAGCCGCAGCGCATGGCCGACCTCGGGATCGCCGTCGATGCTGACCAGCAGCGTATTGGCCGGCGCGCTCACCACCAGCTGCGGCAGCACCTCGCTCAGCAGCCGCGCCTCCTGCCGCTGCAGCCGCTCGGCCTCCGGCGCTGGCGCCGTCGCCAGCGGCAGGTCGATCGCAAAAACCGAGCCGAGCCCGACATGGCTGTGCAGCGAAATGCGCGCGCCGATGCGACCGGCCAGCCGGCGTGAAATCGACAGGCCCAGACCAACGCCCTGCGCCGCCATCGCCGCGTTGTCGCCGCGATTGAATTCATCGAAGATCTTGCGGCGCATGCCGGCCGCGATGCCGGCGCCGGTGTCCACCACCGCGATGCGGCAGCGCGCGCCGTCAGCCCGCACGCGCAGCCGGATGCCGCCGCGCCGCGTGTAGCGCATCGCATTGCTGATGAAATTGCGCAGGTTGCGCTCCAGCAGCTTCGGGTCAGTCTGCACCGCCGCCTGGGCCAGGCCGTCGGCGCGCAGCTCCAGCCGCAAGCCGAGGTCGTCCGCCATGCGCTGGTGCTGCCGCAGCAGCCGTTCGCAGAAAGCCCGCAACGGCACCCGCTCCGCGCTGACCGCCATCGCGCCGCTGTCGAGCCGGCTGATGTCGAGCACCGACTCGAACACCTCGTTCATGTAGGCGATGCCCTGCCTCAGCCGCAGCAGGCTCTCGCCGGCGCGCACGCGCTCGTCATGCTCGTCGCTGCCGGCCGCCAGCCCGCGCTCGACGCCGGCCAGGTACAGGTTGATCGCCTGCATCGGCTGCTTCAGGTCGTGGCTGAACGCCGCCAGGAAGCGCGAGCGCTCCAGCTCCGCGTCGCGCATCTCGGCACGCCGCCGCGCCAGCTCCTGCAGCAGCGTGTCGATACGCCCCGCCGCCTGCCGCTCGCGCGCGCGCCGGCGCAGCGCCAGCACGACAACGGCCGCCAGCAGCGCCAGCAACAGCGCCGCCGCCAGCCCCGCCAGCCCGGCCAGGTCGAAAGTTTCTTGCACGGCTAATCCCGACGGGCGCGAACGCCCTCAAAAAAATTTGAACGTAAAATGTTTCTCTGCGGATACATCGCGTATTATACTTTCGTATAAATTGGTGTGCCCACCCGTGGCGGCGCGTGCGGCATACGACAGGAGCAGTCCAATCCATGCAGAAGCCACCGTTTTCGCAAGGCGGAGCTTGGCCCAGGGAAGAACCGGACCTCACGGGAGCGCGATCCGAGCGCTCGCCCGAGCATCCGTTCGGCCGCGCCTTCCAGGGCATGGCCGGCGCGGGCCCGCGCGGCGCGACGCCGAGCAGCTCCCGATTGGATCACGAACCCGGCCCCGGTGACGAGGACTTTCCCGGACGACTGCCGCCGGGCTTCAGCGATCTCGCGCGCCGCGTCGCCGAGACCAACCTGCTGGTCGACCGCGCCATCTCGTCCATCTCCGCCGAACAGGGCCAGCCGCAGTCCGCCGAGACGCTGTCCGAACTTGGCGAGAACATCAGCCTGCTGTTCTCCCAGCTCGACGAGAGCGGCGCCGGCGATGCGTCCGGCCCCTGGCACGCACTCACCGAATCGCTGCGCGACCTGTCGGCCAAGATCGACCGGCGCGAGCAGCTGCGCGCCGAACTGCAAATGACCCAGCATTCCATCGACAAGGCGAAGACACGGCTGATCGACCAGATACAGGAAGCCGCGCGCATCGAACAGGAACGCCTGTCGCTGACGCGCATGCGCAGCCGGCTGGCCGCCGTGATGGCCGACAAGCTGCTGAACAAGCTGCGCTGAAAAAAATTTTTTCGGAGATCGTGATTTTTTCTTGCACCAATACTAAAGTATGATTTAGTATTGCTGTGGAGAAACAGATCATGAGCTCGTAGTGCGAGGCAATTCGACGCAACACGAAGCGACATCAGGCGAAACGTTGCAGGCCGCCGGATAACCGCGGGTTTCCTGGAAGGAGTAAGGATCTATGGCTGACAGTTTGCAGAAATGGGTGGGGCGCAACCGTCCGCCCCGCGTTCAAATCACCTATGACGTCGAGATCGGCGACGCGATCGAGAAGCGCGAGCTGCCGCTCGTGGTCGGCGTGCTGGCCGACCTGATGGGCAAGCCGGCGTCGGCGCCGCCGAAGATGAAGGACCGTCGCTTCGTCGAGATCGACCGCGACAACTTCGACGAGATC